>Ga0209533_1000127_pt1 | contig 67252 bp, 73 predicted proteins | sample COG_04_FD_184748 | JGI IMG/M metagenome (GOLD analysis project Ga0209533, IMG submission 184748) | Pelagic Microbial community sample from North Sea - COGITO 998_met_04 (SPAdes) (version 2) | ecosystem: Environmental > Aquatic > Marine > Neritic zone/Coastal water | place: Helgoland, sampling...
GGACCCGGAGGCGGACCCGGAGGCGGACCCGCCGCCACATCCGGTGGACCCGGAGGCGGACCCGGAGGCGGACCCGGAGGCGGACCCGCCGCGCCGGGGGCGGTGCGGCGATTCCTGTTATCTCCCGGATTGGCGGCGGATAAAGCAGCAGCAGCAGCCTTGCCCATTACCCGTGTAAAAGCGTTCACGCTGGGAATCTCAGTCCCGGCGAGCTTGTGGGAATTTCTCTTTCCTTTTGCGAGAGTTGACATCCTGATATATATATATATATATATTATAAAAAAAAAATATATTATTAAAATATAAATGAATTTAAATTGTGACTGTAAAACTATAACCTTAATAATTATTTTAGCATTAATTTTGTTAATATTAATGGGAACTTTATTCTATAGAGTAAAAAATAATGTAGATGAAAATAAATGTGATTGTGATAATTAAATTTAATTTAATATTTAAGTAATTAACAACTATATTAAATAAATATGTCAATGAAAGGCAATAAAGGTTTTATAAATCACGGCGCCACCTGTTATTTAAATTCAGCATTACAATGTTTATCACATATAGATATTTTAAGTGATAATGACTTTAAAAATCAAATTATAAAATATAAAAAAAATTCGACCCCATTAGTAGATGAATGGTTAAATATTCAAAATCAAATGTGGTCGGACGAAGGTAATAACTCTATAAATTCTAGTGATTTAATACAATTATTTATTAAAAAATGTGAAGATAAAAATATTTATTTTGAATCATTTGAGCAAAACGATGCATCTGAATTTTTAAATTTTTTTTTAGAATTTATCCATGATGAAATTTCTAGGAAAATACATATAAATATTCAGGGTGCCGTAAAGAATACCTTAGATAAATTATATCATAATAATTTAAAAATATATGAAAAACATTTTAAAAGTAATTATTCATTTATTATAGAAAATTTTTATTCAAGTTCATTAAGTTTAACTCAGTGTCCCGAATGTAATAATACTACAGATAATCATGAACCATTATCTATAGTAACTTTAACTTTAAAAAGTGAATATAATTCATTATATGATTGTATAGATGAATATGTAAAAAAAATATCATTAGATGATGATAATAAATTAAAATGTGAAAAATGTGAAAACTATGTCAACTCTAGTAAAAAAATAGTGTTTTGGGACTTGGCGCCCGTGTTAATTATTTTATTGAAAAAATATAATAATGAAAATGGAATAATATCAAATAAAATTAATTACCCGACTAAATTAGATATGAATAAATATTGTTTAAATTATAAAGAAAAATCTACAGAATATGAATTAAGTGGGTTAATTATACATACTGGTGGATTAAACTCGGGACATTATTATTCAATATGTAAAAATACATTAGAAAACCAATGGAAAGTTTATAACGATACACAAGTATTTAATATAGATGAAAATAAATTATTTAATAATCATCCTTATTGTTTATTCTACAAAAGAGTTCAATAATATTCTCCATCTGTATATTCATCTTCTATATCTGAGTTATTTTCAAAATCTTCAAATAATTCAATATTTTTATAAATAAATTCTATTAAATCAAGTGAAGTTTTATTTTTATGAAAAATATTATTTGTAAATCCATATGATATTTCTTTAAAATCTATAAATAAATCAACAATATCAGAACAATATTTCAAATCAAAATACTCATAATTTTTATTGATAATTATATCTGATTTATAATTATTTCGAATAAAATTATCATATAAAAATATAGAAAAATTTTTTAATAAAGTTTCATTATCTGTATTTAATTTAAAATCTTTATTATTATTATCAATAAAATTTGCTAATTTATCAAAAAATTTATTAATCATTTCATTATTATTATTTGCCCAAATAATATCCATTTATATAATTATTTAAATTTATTTATGAAATATTCTATATTATATTTAATATTTTCTAACGAATCATTTGAATTAATATATAGCAATTTACTAGTATTTTTGAATTTTAATTCTCCTTTTTCAGATAAATGATTCATATTTTTGATATGGTCATTATAATTATCTGGATATAATTGTTTTAATCTATTCAATCTAGTTACTACATTAATATTCAGAATAATATAAATCCAGTCTCCATCTTGTTCTAATAAATCTAATTCATTTTGAAATCTTAAATCATCTATAATACAATATTCTTTTTTAGTCGTTTTCTTAATAATATATTTTGCCCATATATCTGGATCAATATCTCTCATTTTATCAGCAATATTAATTAACAAAGTTCTATCTTTTAAATTTTCGTCCATATTAAATAGTTGATATGCAATATCTTTAATTTTTTTACCAAATGAATATATTTCTAATTCATTGTTAAAAGTTTTTAGTATATTGGCAATAGTTGATTTACCAGAACACATTGGACCTGTAATAGCAAACTTCATTTATTTATAAATTTAATTATTTTTAAATATTAATTAAATTTAATTATACTGTGGGTGCTAATGTGCCTGTTACTGTGTTACCACTAGTAGTAAATCTAATAAATACATACATTAAACCTGCGATAACTAATATACTAATTGGTTGAAATAAATTATATAATAAATCTATAATACTATCAAATAAACTCGCATCTTTTTTATCTTCATCTTTATAATCTGTTTTCCAACCTTCATATGGAGGTTTTTTGTCCAAACTATCTCTATTGGTATTTAATCTATCAAATAATTTTATAAATAAATAAGAATATGCTATAATAAATAATATTCCAGATATAGTTCTTACATAGAATTCAATATGTTCTCCATCAGAAGCAAAGTGTCCCGATCTAAATGCATCTAATAATGTAGAGTAACCAAATATTAAAATAGTAAATGGTAAAATATTATTTAATAAATCATGAAATGTTTCTCTAGCTCCTATATTTTTTGTTTTTTCTGACCTATAACCTTGTCTAAATAAATACAACCATAAAAATTCTGCGCCCAATGTTAGTATAACATATAATAATGTCATAATAAATACATGTTGATATTCTAATACTTGAAATTTTACCATTATTAATGCTACAAATGCGAACATGGCATATGTATACCCCATTCTAATCAAATCATTAACAACTAATTTACTTAATATATTAGTCGAACTATTTGATGCATTTTCTCCTCCCATTTATATAATTATAATATAAAAAAAATATAAAATATATTATAATTTATAAAAATGAAAAAAACAAATATTAGAATTAATAATAATTTTTTAATTAAAAAAAATGACCAATATTTTTTATCTGATATTACTAATCAAGATCAGTGGATAAATACAGATAACCTTGTTAACCATAAAGGTAAAAACATTACAAGCAAATTACAAGAATTAAAAGAACAATATAAAATTAATTATAATGTAAATTTTATTACAGAACAATCGGGTGGATGATCCTTGCGGACAAATTTAAATCAAAATGGGGGGTGAGGTCCCTCCTTAAATAGAATGATTGGTCAAAAAGGTGGAGGATGAGGATTCCTAAAAAATCAAAAATAATTAAAATTCCTTATATATTTTACCATATGATATAAATATTTTAAATTTGAATTATTCAAATATAATATTATTGAAAGTGTAAATATAACTATATAAAGAATTATAAATAATATATTAAAAAATGAAACTGCTAATTAAAACTAATAATGAATATATTAAATCATTATATACAAATCATCAACATTATAATCCAGGTGATAGTGGATTAGATCTATTTTGTCCAGAAGATATAATTATTGGACCGGGTGAAACAATGAAAATAGATTTACAAATTCAGTGCGAAGCATTACATGATAATATTGAAAATAATAATGTATCATATTATTTATATCCAAGGTCATCAATTATTAAAACTCCATTACGTTTATCAAATTCTGTTGGAATTATTGATGCGGGATATCGTGGTAATATTATTGCTTGCGTTGATAATATCAAAAACTATGAATTTAAGGTAGAAAAAGGAAGTAGATTATTTCAGATATGCGGACCCACATTAGAACCCATTGAAATTCGAGTAGCAAATGAATTATCTAATTCGCAGAGAGGTTCTGGAGGATTTGGTAGTACTGGTTAAATAAATTTGAAATTTGATTTTATAAATATTTATTATTAAAAATAAAATAAAGATATAAAATAAAAATAAAATAAAATATAAAAAATGGACAAAAATTCTTCAAATGTAAACAAAAAGACGATTAAGGGTTTAAATAAAATGTATGAACAACTCAATATCTTGGAATGTATTCGCAGTGAAATGAGGTATTTTAATTATGATGGTAATGATGAAATCATCGATGGAAATCTCTTTAAAATGAAGGAACTTTTGGACAATATGTATGAACTATCAATTAAAAAGAAATGTGGTTGGACTGTATTTGAGTCTCCCAATATTGAGCAACCTGATACACCACAACATAATACCCCTGAAAATAGAGTTAGACCTTCTATGACTACTCCTCCTGGTGCTCCTAGAAAAAATATCATAAATGAAATTATTGATTATGAGTCGGAAGGAAATGATTCGGATGATTCGAATGCTTCTGATAATACAGGAAGTGATATGTCTATTGTATCTAATGAAAATAATGACTCTGTCACAGATACATCAGATGATGACTATATTGATATTAATGATGGAGAAGAATCTTCTTCAGAAGAATATTCATATTGTGAAGAAACCAATGATGAAGAGTCTCCCTATCGCGTACATGTCACTCTTCCTTGTGAAGATACGCCCGATTATACAGGTACAAGTGATACTAGTTCTGTTCGAAATTGTCCATATTGCGCATGAGGAGTTTAATTAATTTCATTAATACAGTCAACAATATTAGTTTCTTTAGTAGGGACCCATTTATTAAATTCTTTATTTAAATAACATTCAACATTAACATCTTTTTTTATATCTGTTAAATCTTTTAACCATTTAGATGTTTTAATATTTGGAATAGACGCATAACTATGTTTAATTAATGAACTCTTTGTTTCATTATTTAGATATAATTCATATATATCAGGTTTCAGTGATTTAATAATTCTAAATGAAATATTATTTGATTTCCTATAGTTGATTTTTTTGTAGTCATGATCATTAAAGAAATATAATATTTTCGCATATGTACTTTTTAATGGAATAAAGTAAAAGCCTCTTACTCTATAATTTAAATTAGGAATAAAATCATTAATAATATTATCAATATCACAATAATCAAAATATTTTTTAATCATAATTGGACAAATATTACAAAATGAATCATCAATATATTTATTTGTAAAAATTTCATTTACAATATTCATTCTTTCAATAATTTGTTTATTGAAAATTGATGAACCATTATGAGAATATATATCTCCAATTAATAAGAACCATTCATCCTCATTATTTTTTAATAATTCAGTTTCAAATAGGGTGCCATTAAAGATTTCTTCATTGAATCTGTAATGGACAAGAAATATCTTAGGATAATCATATCCATCCTTAATTTTTTTATCAATGAGAAAACAATAATTTACATCATTAATTTGAGTACAATATAATAAATATGGAGAACCGATTGTTTTTAAACATAAGATATGTGGATTATTAAAATTTTTTAGAAATTGTTGATTAAACATTTTGGCATATCTGGTTTTATATGTAATATTTGTTTTATTAAACATATCATCTAGAATGTGTTTTTTAAGTTCATTATTAGTAACATTATCTATTTCTTTACTACAGAAACTAGTTTTAGTAAGTGATTTAGAATCCATTTATATTTATTATATAATTATCTTTAATATTTATCAAATTTAAAATGCTATATTTAAAAATATAATAAGTTTAAATATCAATGAACAATATTTATTGTAGAAATTGTGGAAGAAGAGGTCACAAATATAAAGAATGTTTATATCCCAGATTAAGTTATGGTATAGCATTATTAAATGATAATAATGAAATAGTGATGATTGAAAGAAAAGATTCCATATCATATATTGAATTTATAAGAGGAAAATATAATATAGAAAATCCAGTATATATTCAATTATTATTCAATAGAATGAGTGTATTGGAGAAAGAAGTTTTATTAAATAATAAATTTAGTACTTTATGGAACAATTTATGGTATAGTAATATAAGTTCTAACAAAGATTATATTAGAAGTTTTTATAAATTTAAAGATTTAGATATAAATAGATTTGTAAGTAATTCAACTATGAATTATTTAAATAATGAATGGGAAATCCCAAAAGGTAGACGCAATTTAAATGAAACAGATTTACAATGTGCTAAAAGAGAATTTGAAGAAGAAACTAATATTTCTCCAAATCAATATACTTTATTAAAAATAGAACCATTTGGTGAAGAGTATACAGGTTCTAATAATACAGTTTATAAAAATATTTATTATGTTGGTAAAATAAAGGATAATAATTATAATTTATTTATTAATAAAAAAAATAATGATCAAATATCAGAAGTTAGTGCAATAAAATGGTTAACAAGAAAGGAGTGCTCAATAAGAATAAGAGATTACAGTAATTATAAATTAAAAGTTGTAGAGGAGATATTTAATTTTATATATAGTAATAAAAATAAAATTATTTTATAATATATATATTAATAATGTCTGGTTTAGATTTAGTCAAAATATTAGATCTAGACAAATTCCAATTGAGAGAAGATAAATTTAGTAAAGGTGGAGAAGATAAATGTAATAAATCTATATCTTGGAAATCATTAGATAAAATTAATAAGAGAGGTGATTATATAAAAAAATTAAATGAAATTAAAACAAATCCAAAATATGAATCATTTATTCAATTATATTTTCATGCTGGAGACACCATACAATTTCAAAAATATGGTTTATTAAATTCTAGATTATTATCTTATCCACAAAAATCTATATCTATAAAAGGTCTGGAATTGTATAATGGATATAATTTAGATACAACATATAAAACATTTTTATATTTATTTGATAAAGTTAAGAAAGGAATATATATATCTATTAAAGATAATGAATTACAAACATATTTACCATTTAGTAATATACATTATAAAAATAATTGGGCAGATATGTTAAGAGATTTAAATCCACAATTATTAGATCATTTAACATCTAGATATCATAATGTATCGGATCCAGACTTTTGGTATGCCAATAATTGTTTTTTTTCTATGAATAAATTAAAATCTACATCAGATGATGGAAAGGGTCAGGGAAAAGGGGGTGGTGGTGGAAAAGGAAAAGGTAATAAAGGTAAAGGTAAAGGTAAAGGTAAAGGTAAAGGTAAAGGTAAAGGTAAAGGTAAAGGTAAAGAATATTTACAAGAAGGTGATAAAACAGAAGTACCTTTTAAATATTTCTTAAATTATTTTCTAGAAGATATGAATAAAAAAGGTAAAAGAATTAATGATATGGATTTCTTTTTTTCACCAAGGGATTTTCCTGTATTTAGAAAAGGTTGGAAGGAACCATATGATAAATTATTAGGTGATAAACTTTTAGAAAAGGAATATCGTCATGAAACTTATACGCCGATATTATCACAATGTACTAATACTGACTTTAATGATATACCAATACCTACTCAAGATGATATGATGAGAATCACAGACGATATTTATCCAGATGATTGTAAAAACAATCATTCAAATGAACAAAAGTTTGAAATGGATTGGAGTAAAAAAATAAATAAGGCAGTATTTCGTGGTTCAGCTACCGGGTGCGGTATTACTGTTGATACTAATATGAGATTGAAATCAGCATATTTGTCAGCATCGTATCAAGCAGACGGCAAAGATATTTTAGATTCTAAATTGTCTGGATGGAATAAGAAACCAAAAGCAGATGCCGAACTCGGTTCTTTTAATAAAATAAATTTAAATAGTCAAGATCAATATGAGTATCGTGGTATTCGTATTGATGCAGGGGATCACAACCGCATGGATTTAGAAGAACAATCTAAGCATAAATATATATTAAATATTGATGGACATGTAAAAGCATTTAGATTAGGTAATGAATTAAGAATGGGTTCTGTTGTGTTATTAGTAGATTCAGATTATATTTTATGGTTTCAAGATAAATTAAAACGTACTGATACTGAAAGAGGAAAAATAGGTGACTATATTCCTGTAAAATCGGATTTGAGTGATTTAGAAAAACAAATAAATTGGTGCATTGAAAATGATGATAAATGTGAAAAGATTGCTCATAATTCTTTAGATTTTTATAATAAATATTTATCCAAAGAAGGTATGTATGATTATTTTTATAAACTATTAAATGATTTAAGTAAAATAAGGAAGAATCCTACTGTAAAAAAGATAACTGATAGGAAATTGAATATTTGCGTGGCATATAGAGATCCAGGTGATGGATATAGAAAAAGACAATTAGATATCTTTAAAGAGCAAATGACTTTGATATTGGAAGGGAAAATTGATTATCATATTTATATTATAGAACAAGAAAGTGATCGTGAAAATTATGATAAATTACCAAAAGAACTTAAACAAAAAAATTCTAAAATGGCAAAATTCAATCTGGGTATTTTAAAAAATATAGGTTTTATAAAAGCATCCGAAAAGAGTTCAAAAAAATCATATTATATATTATCTGATGTAGATTTATTACCAAGTAATGAATTAATAGATGATTATTTAAGATATCCAGAAACACCTATACATTTGGGAAATAAAGGAACTAGATATTTAGGTAATTCTGATAGTTTTTTGGGTGGTGTATTATCTGTAAATTCAGAAGATTTTATAAAATCAAATGGGTATCCAAATAATTTCTGGGGATGGGGTGGTGAGGATGATGCTTTAAAGAAAAGATTTGATGTAAATAATATAAAAATTGACAAAGATATAGAAAGTTCCGTAATAGATTTGGAAGAATTAAATTTGGATGAAAAATTATCAGATTTAAAACAAAATGAATCAAAAGAATATTTAAAAAGAGAAAAATTAGATAAAGATAAAGATGATTGGAATGTAAATGGAGTAAAAAATTTAGATGGATTATATAAAATTATATCTGAAGAACAATACGGAGGTTCTAATAATATATCTCATTATAAAGTATATTTAAAAGTGGGTGATGAAGAATTACCTATTAGTTTAAAATCAGATTCATCTGATCCTAGTAGTTTAAAATCGTATTCATCTGAGAAATCATCTAAAGAATTATCTAAAATTCCTTTGGAAGAATTGTATGGAGAATATGAGGAATGTCAAATAAATATTAATAGTGATATTGATAAAGAAATTAATGAAAATATACAAAAAGATATACGATTTGAGATAGATAATAGAGATTTAGATAAGGTACAATTAGATAAATTATATAAAAGAGATTACTTGTCATATCCAGATTATAATAATCCTAATTTTGTGAATGATATATCGAGAAAAGCAGAATTTAATTTAAATAAAATAACATTGAATAAGGATAATCAATGTGATAATAATGAATTTGAATTAGCAAATCATCAAAGATTATTAAAGAATTTTATAAATAATAATACACCATATAAAAGTTTATTATTATTTCATGGAGTTGGAGTTGGTAAAACATGTTCAGGTGTGACTATTAGTGAATCATTCAGAGATATTTATGTAAGGGATAATAAGAAAATAATAATAGTGAGAAAGGGTGGATTAAGTCAAGGGTGGAAGGATACAATATATGATCCTGAAAAAGGTGAAAACCAATGTGCTGGACAAGAATTCATAGATACAATAAATATAGGAGATAATTTTAACATGAAAGGTAAAAAAAACATAAAACGAGAACAGGATAAACTAATTAAAAAATATTATGAATTTTATCAATATGGTACATTTTCTAGTAAAATTAAACAAATATTAGGAGGTGCTATAGAACCAGATGATATTAAATACAAAGTTAATAAATATTTTTCAAATAGATTATTAATTGTAGATGAATATCATAATTTGAGAGAGGATTCTAGTAATCTATCTGAAGAAGGTGTAAATAAAGGTAAAGAGACGCATACAGCTTTGAAAAATTTATATAATGTTATAAAATATTCTACAAATTTAAGAATAATATTTTTAACTGCCACGCCAATGTTTAATAATGCGACTGAAATATTTTTATTATTAAATCTAATGTTATTAAATGATAATAGACCATTAATAAAAGAAACAGGATATATTAAAAACGGATTAATCACGAAAGAGGGGACAGATTTAATAAATAAAAAATGTCGAGGATATATTTCATATTTAAGAGGTGAAAATCCTATAAATTTTCCTATAAGATTATATCCGAATGATAAATTAACTATACATCCGGGTGATGCACCTACTCGTGGTTTAGATGGTAAAATTATAGAACATCCATTGAAATTTTTGATAACTTATAAAAATAAACTGCTAGGACATCAATCAGATATTTATAAAAAGTATATGGATAAATTTTTAAAAACGAAAGATTTCAGGAAAGAATTAAAAATAGGTATTAATAAACAATTACCACAATTGTGTAATATAGTTTATCCATCTAAAGATTTTAAAAATGTCGGCAAAGATGGATTTAATGAAATATTTACAAAATCAGGTAAATCTTTTAAGTATAAGGAAAATAAGTATGTAAAAATCCCTATATTACATGAGGAACATATTAATAATGTATCAATTAAAATAAAGAATATATTAAAAAATATTAGAACATCTGAAGGTATTGTATTTATATATACAGGATATATATGGTCAGGAGCAATACCATTAGGTATAGCATTGGAACATATAGGTTTTAATAAATTTAATGATAAAAATTTATTAGATAGTAAACATAAAGATGAACCATTAAATTATGATATGATACCAAAAAGTAAATTAAAAGAAGGAGATGATTTTAAAAGGGCGAATTATATTATATTGAGTGGAAATGAAGTGGTATCTGGTGATAATGATAATGAATTAAAAATATTAAAATCAGAAGATAATAAAAATGGTGAAAAAATAAAAGTTGTTATTGGTTCTTCAATAACAGGCGAAGGGTTTGATTTCAAAAATATTAGAGAGATACATATAATGGAACCATGGTACCATTTAAATAAATTAGAACAGATAGTAGGGAGAGGTATTAGATTTTGTTCTCATTCAATGTTAGAGAAATCTAAACATAATGTTACAGTATTTTTACATGCGGCAGTATATAATAATCAAGAGACTATAGATCATTATAATTATAGATTAGGTGAAAGGAAATCTGTTGAAATCGGGGAGATAGAAATGATACTTAAAAGAAATGCATTAGATTGTTATTTATTTAAGGATGGGAATGTAATTAAAAAGTCTGATGTAACACCTATGAAAATATTAGATTCAAAAGGTAATAAAAGTGTCGTTGAAGTATATGATAAAAAATATACTAAAATATGTTCTTTTCAGAATACATGTGATTATAAAAGTATAAATGTAGATAAAAAATTGTTGGATAATTTAGATGAAAATAATTTAAATTATGATACATTTAATTTAGATAATTTTAATGATATTATAAAAAATATTTTAAATTATTTAAATGAATTATATAAAAAGAAAAATTATTATTCATTAAATGATATTATAGAACATATACAATATTATAAAAATATTAATAAATTTATTATTTATAATTCATTGAAAGATATAATAGATAATAAAAAAATAATATTTGATATTAATAAAAATAAAGGTTATATAATTTGTAGAGGAGACTATTATATATTTCAACCATTATTTAATAATGATGAGAGTATCCCTATGTTTTATAGAAATAATATATTAAATAATAAAACTTCTATTGATATTAAAGAAATTACTATAAATTTTCCAGATGATTCTTCTAATAATGAATCAGAAGAAAAAATATTTGCCATAAATGTTTTAGATAAATTATTAAAAGATTATGAAAAATTCATTAAACCCATTAAGAATATATTAAATTATAATGATTTATTAAAACCAAATGATAAAATATTTAAAATTATATATTGTGAATATTTATTAGATAAATTACCATATAATGAAAGAAAAGTATATATAGAATTTTTATTAAACAAAGGACAATCTTCTAAAGATATATCAAATGAAAATATGGATAAACAAGAAATAAATACAATAGCATATAATTATTTTTCACATAATTTTATTTATAAAAAAGGAGGTAAAAGATTATTATTTGAATTTAAAGAAGAACCTGTTGGATATTTTATATCAAATGAATCTATTGTATCAAAAATGAAAACAAAAAAGGTTGAAAATATTGTGGAAGAAATAGGTAAATCTTTAGAATACTATAGGAAGGATGATGAAAAATATACAAAAATTGATGTTATAAAATCAGACGTTGTGCTAAAAACATATAAAACATGGGTGCATAGTTTTTGGAATACTAAATTAGATGCAATAATTAAATTTGTCAAGGATCCTGATTTAGGGACAGAAGTTTGTTCAGGGTATTTAAAAAAACCAGCAATTACAGAACTTATTATAGATAACTTAGATGATAATATATTGTTCTCAAAAATATCACAAAATAAAGATATATTATATAAAAGTTCAAATCGCGAATTATGTAAATTATTAGAAATAGTATTCAGAATAAAAGATAAATATTCAAAAGATATTAGGTATTTTTTACCATTCGATTTAATATATCATAAATTAAAATAAATTTGATATTTAAAATATAATAAAATTATATATATATATTAATGTTGGTATCAGAAGAAATATTCAATGATACAATTTCACTATTATCGTCAGATTTAAATAAGGATATCGACAATATTATTTTGAATAAATTAACAAAAAAATATGCTGGTTTATGTAAAGATAATAGTTTCATATTAAATAATTCTATTAATATATTAAAAAGATCATTAGGACGTATTGAGACTAATGATAATATTAATTATATAAAATATGATATTTCATATAAATGTAATACTTTATCTCCTCAAAAAACTAATATAATAGATTGTTATGTAAATAATATTAATAAAATGGGTATAATTGCTTATATAAAAATAGATGATGAATATAGAATTTCAGATGATAATTTTGATAATAGTCCATTAATTATTATAATACCAAATGATATAATTAATGAAGGCAATATCAATATAAATGATATAAATATTGAACAAAAATTACAAATAGAAATATTAGGTACAAGAATTAAATATCGCAATGAAAAAATCCAAGTTGTGGGTAAAATAATAGAAAAAATTTAATATTTATATATTATGGAAGATAAAAAAAAATTTATATATACAAAGATAAATAAAATTAAATATCATAATGAAATAATTAATTATATAAAAAATAATGATATAAAATATACAGAAAATACTAATGGTTTTTTTGTTAATATAAGTTTAATAGATGAACATATTAATAATATTTATAATATATTACAGTATATTATATTTAATAATAATGAAAATAATGAAATGGATTATAAAAAGCAAGAACTAATTGAAGATAACAAAATTATCAAAAAAATACGTCAAAAATTAAAATATAATATAGAATTGACAGAATTTACAAAAGAAGATCAGGATAAAATAATATTATCTAAAAATATAAATTTGATAATTAAAGATAATTTTATTTAAAATATAAAATGGAAATATTTAATGATTTGAAAAACAAAAACTGTAATTATTCATCTAAAATTGAATCAAATAAATATACTCAATCTAATTGGACAGGCGATAACGAACAATCTGTAATACAAGAAACATCTAATCATATAATGGAAACTGTTAAAAATGAATCACTTCAAAATGCTCTTGACGAACAACTATTGGAAAATGTTAAAAATGAATCACTTCAACATGCTGTTGATAATGAATGTGTCAAATATACAAAACAAGAAATGATAAAAAAATATAAATCTTTATATGAATTAATTTTATCAATTAGAGATCATAATTATACAATATTAGAAGAGAAAGAAAAAGATAAATATGTATCTGAACAAAAAATGTTATTATGTTCCAAAGTTGATGATGAATATGAAACTTATAATTTAAATAAAAAAATTTTATCAAAATCATTAATATGTTCTAATTTACAAAAAAATAAAGATAATCTATTATCATTAATATTATTTTATAATGATTATTTTAATATTAATTTAATAATATGTCATGATAATAAATTTTATAAAACTGGATTAAAAAATTATGATAATATTTATATTAAATATACTAAATATGGTTGGGTCATTATTAATATAAATGTAGATAATATTGAATATGAAAATATATTAGATTTTAAATATGGTATTGAATTAGATCTGAAAACTAATTTTATATATAATCAATATCTCAAAGCAATATCTAATTATAAATCAGATGAATTAATTAATATTTCTAAAGAATTAAATATTGATTTATTAAAAGTTGATGGAAAGAAAAAAATAAAAAAAGATTTATATGAAGAAATTAATTTAATTAAATTATATAATTAATTTAATTGGATGTAAATTTAAATCTAAGTTATATTATAAAACATGGCAAGCAGAGCAAATAATTCCGCGGCAAGCAGAGCAAATAAATCCGCGGCAAGAAAACTTGCAAATACTAAAAAAGTCATGATGAAAAGTCGCATGGATGCGATTGACGATGACGCGTTGGATATTGCATTTACTAAATTGCCCACGGGACCTCGAGTTGATATAGCCCCCGCAGCAGGAGAAAGAAGTGCTTTTGGCGTTAGAAAAAGAGATCCCGCTACCGAATTAGTAAAATGCAACATGGAAAACTCCCAACTTAAAAGTATGTTGACATCAGCAATGAATGTAATTGAAACAAATGGATTAGGTCATGAATTAGGGGCAAAGAAATTGACAACTGTTAGGAAAAAATTATCTAAACGTAATAAACCTATGAGAAGAAGTTCAACTAAACCCAGGAGAAGAAGTTCAACTAAACCTATGAGAAGAAGTTCAACTAAACCCAGGAGAAGAAGTTCAACTAAACCTATGAGAAGAAGTAATAATATGAGAAGTCGTCATTAGATAATATTTTTTTTTAATACTATACTAAATTTGAATATTTAAAATTATAAATATATTAATATATTATATATGGAAATCTTATCAAAAAATAAAGATGTCCTTGATTACTTTAATACAGCAATATCTAATGATAATAATAATATTGAACTAGAAGTTATATTTGGTTCATTCCCTAGAAATAATCCTGTTAATAAACTAATATTCAAAAAATTGTTAGATAAATTAAAAACCGATTTAGGAGAACCTATATCTATATCTACAAATTTAGATATTAGAACTAAATTCGGTAGTAATGTATCTAATACAAGATGTAGTATATTAGATCTCGAATCTATTAAAAAATATTGTATTACAAATTCATTAGAAAATCTATCTGAATCTTCTGTAATAATTATACAAAAAGAAGATTATAAAGATAGTACTATTAAAAATAGTAGAATAGTTAATGAAGAATATAATTATAGAATTAATTTAAAATCTGAAACTAATTTTGATTATGATCCCGCACAAATTAAAAGATATAATATTGATCATAATACAAAATTAAAACATTATAGATATAAAAAAAGATATAGTTTTATTACTAATGATAAATTATTTAGAATAGATTTATCTGTAGTAAAATCTACACAATATGATAAAAATAAATCTTCTTATAAATATGCTAAAACATTTAAAGAAGCAAATATTTTAAATAACCATGAAGATTATGAATTAGAAATAGAATATATAGGTTCTACTGAAACTAAAGACAATGGAGTTTATTATATTAATGATTTCTATAATAAATTAACATCTGATATAGATAATCCCATATCAATCTCGGGTAATGTATCCAATCCATTAACAATAGATATTAAATTACCCATACAATCTGAAGATACATCTGAATTATCTTTAATGCCAAACATTATAACAGATTTACCTATTGGTCCCATACAATTAAAAGATGAATTAATAGGGAAAAATGTAAAAATAAAAGATACATATGAGAGAAACGGAATTAAAATATCTGAAAGTGATATATTAACTATTGTCAAATATAGTAATAATTATAGAAAAAAAGGTAAGTATGTTCAATTACAAATATCTTCTAATTCGAACAAAATATGGGTACCATTAACAGAGATATATAGTGAATATTTTAATATAGATGACATACTATTAGGTATATATTCTGATATAAAATCAGGTGGTGGTAAAACTGATGAGGATGATAAGAAATTATCATTCAAAGTAGAAAAAAGAGACTTATTATCAGAAAAATGTATTGAATTACTTAATAACCATATTAGATATTTATTAGAGATTATTCATGATACTAAATTAATTTTATCAAAATTACAAAAAGATACTATTATAAAAAGATATAAATCAATTAGTAATCAAAATAAATATTATACTAATTTTGTAGCTCCTCAACCTATTACATTAAATTATGAAAATTTATTATTATCAAACGATATAAATATTTTGAAAGGATATGCTGTGACTGAAAAAGCAGATGGCATCCGATGTTTATTATTCATAACTGAAAATACAGGATATTTAATAAGTTCCAAAATGGAAATTATACCAACCGGATTAAAATTTCCAGATGTAGAAGGAGAATGGTTATTAGATGGTGAATATATTACTAAAAATAAAGATGGTGGTGATTTAGATATTAATTTATATATGATATTTGATATATATAATAATGGTACACCCAAAGGTAATAATCCAATTCATATGTATAAATGGATTGATACAGATGATAAAAAACCATCTAGATTAAATGAATTAAATAGATTCAGAGATTTAATTCAAAATCAAATAAAAAGTGATATTTATCATATAAGAATCGGTATTAAAGAATATGAATATGGATCGGAAGATTTAGTAGATCCCAAAGAAGATCAAAAAAAGTTTGAATCTCAATGTAAATTAATATTTCAAAAATGTAAAAATGTATTAGATAGAACTGATAGTTTTGAATATTATATTGATGGATTAATATTTATGCCCACATATTTAGGTGTAAAAGGAACTAAATTAAGTCCAACACCTACTTATATTGGAGGTAGATGGGGATACAATTTCAAATGGAAACCACCTGAAGAAAATACTATAGATTTAAAAGTATCTACGGAAAAGGTATCTCAAGGTTCTAAACTAGATAAAGTATATACTTTTAATGATGAAGATGGAATATTAAAAACATATAAAAAATTAAATATAATAAATGGTTATAATGAAGAAGAAGATTTAGATTTAGATTTTTGTATGAAATTATTATCAGGTGATAAACCTTCAAAAGAAAAAACAAAGATATTCAGTCCACCCGGATCTAAAGAAAATGTAGGCGTAACAAACATAATATTAGAAGATAATAAAATGTTATGTTTAAAAAATGGCGAGGAAATCAAAGATGGTGATATTGTTGAAATGAGATATAATAAAGATGGATTGAATGGTATGGTTTGGGAATTATTAAGATTAAGAAATGATAAAACTGAACCTAATTATAAAACTACAGCAGATAATGTTTGGAAAACAATAAATACACCTATTACAAGTGAACTCATAACTGGTATAGAACCATATAATATTAAAAAAATAAAAGAAAATGTAAAGTTAACTGGTGATACAGGATATTATATATCTAATAATAGGACTCCTGAAACAAATATTTTAACTAAATTACATAATTATATAAAAACTTCATTTATTAATGGTATATGTTCTATATTTAATAAAAATATTCAATATATGGATTTATCTTGTGGAAGAGGAGGTGATGTAGATAGATATGTAAATCCTAGTAATAAAATAAAATTTGTATTAGGATTAGATGTAGAAGATGTAAATGAAGCATGTCGTAGATATTTCTATAAACAATCTAGTAACAAAGCAGTGTTTATAAAATATGATACTAGTAAGAATATAAAATCTATTGAACAAGAAGATGTTGATAGTCATTCCAAAGTTATGATAAGTATATTATATGGTTTGCCTGCAAAAGTTCATTCAAAATATAAAACTATTACAAAAGAACATCTCAAATTAGCAAAAAATAAATTTCAAGTTGTTAGTAGTCAGTTCACATTACATTATTATTTAAAAGATAAAGAAACATTTAATGGATTTCTTACTAATATAGATGAAAATATAGATAAAGGTGGATATTTTATATCTACATTTTATAATGGTAATAAATTATTTGATTTATTAAAAGATAAAGGAGGTATTGAATATACAAATAAATCAGGGGATAAAGTTTATGAGATTAAAAAGAAATATGATATGGGTGATTTTGACTACGATAATAATGATACTAGTAATATGTTTGGTAATAAAATTAGTGTTTATATGGATTCTATTGGACAAGAAATTGATGAATATTTAGTAAATATGGATTTCTTAATCGAATCGTTTAAAAAGAGAGGCATGGAATTGATCACACCTAATACAAAATATAATATATTTAATAAATCTAATTTTGAAACAGAAGGAGTAGGATCATTTGAAAAAATAATAGATAATTTAAATGATATTTATAAAAGAGATAAATTATTACAAACTAATTATAAAGAATCAATAAAAATAATAAAAGATTATAAATTAAAATTATTAAGTGGATTAAATGTCTATGTAATATTCAAGAAAGTTTAAATTATTTCAGGTTGAGGTAATTTACTTTGTTCATAATTATAACTAATAAATGTATTTCTTTTTTCACTTTGTTGTTTAACTTTATCGCTGTCAAAACAATTTATGTTACCTATTAAATATAATTTAGTTTTACCTCTAGAATATGCAGTATAATTAATATTTGAATTTAAGTAATAGTTATTTTTACAAATATATATTACATTATTAAATTGTAATCCTTGTGATGAATGTACTGTTCTACATAATGCTGGTTTGAAATCATAATCACTTAATACTACTTCTCTATTATCTTCTAATTTTACTAAATATTCAAACTTATTTATTTTACCTATAATAATACCATCATCACCATTGAATATATTTTTGGTGCTATAATTATTATTACAAATAATTATAGGATCTTTTATTTCATATTTTTTCTGAGATTTTTTGGTCTTGTATAAATTTCTAGTAAATTTTGAATAATTTATACAATCATCATTTTTTTGAGTTATAATTTGATATGTTTTTGGATTATTTTTATCTAAATTATATGGCATATATCCTTCTGATTTTAAATTATTTAGTAATTTTTTAAGTTCATTATCTGTTTCATTATTATTGTTTGTAAAATTAAATGATATATCATTATTATATATTTTAGTTAATGAATTTTCTTTACCATGATCTAATGTCCATCTAGTTGAATTATCTAAGATTGTATCACAAAATCCACCAATATCACCTTGTGTCCTAAAATTTTTAGTTAATTTTGTTTTTACTATCTTATTACAAGATATTAAATCTCTAAATGGACATCCTACACCAATTGGTAATAATTGATTATTATCACCTAATAATACTATATGTAAATTATCATAATTAATACAAATATCTAGAAATTTACTAAAAGTCACTAAATCAACCATGCTCATTTCATCGATTATAATATATTTTACACCCTTATTTAGTGATTCATTTAATTTACTAGTTATCTCTTCTGTATCATATACTAAATATTTAGATATAACAGAATGTATTGTATCAAATGAAATATTATCAGATAAATTAATTAATTCCATATGACCTTTCTTTTTGGCCGCGTGGGTTGGTGCTAGAAACATTATATTTTCATTATTATCAATATCAATTAAATATTCACATAATTTATTTATAACCCATGAAGTTTTACCACTACCGCCTTTTCCTATAATGCCTACTATATTATATTTTAATATTGAATTTATAGATTTTAATTGTTCTTTTGATAATTCGGAATTTCCATCATAGAACTTTTCAAAATCATCATTTGTTAATTTATTAAATTCATATTTAATATCTTTTAATTTATCTATATTTGTTTCCAATATTTCTTCCGCCATTTTGTATTTTTTTAAACTAATTTTACCACCATTGCTTACAGAAATACCATTTTGTTTCCTAAATTCCTTATTAGATTGTAATATTTCAAAGAATTTATTTTTATTTAAATGATATTTTTCTACATTTATTTCTTTATCTATATGATCTAAATCTAAATACACATGACCTTTATAAGTACATATATTCTCTAATATAAATAATATATACATTTTATGTCTAATATCGCTTTCATATGTCCACCATTTATTCTCTAGTGAAATTTTATCTATTGTTATAAAATTAATATCATATTTTTCTAATAATATAGGATTATCTTTTAATTCATTGAATATATTGTTAACTTTATGATAATATATATTTTCAAAATATTTATTTAAAATAATTTTTTTATTTTTTAAACTAGTATTTAATTCAGATAATTCTTTATAAAATGAATGTATGTATTTTATTTTAGTATTATCATATTTTATTTCACTAGAATATTTATAAAATTCTTCATCGCGGTATTCTTCATATTCAAATAAATATATAATTTCTTCTAATAGGTCTTGGATATTGATATTAGGCAGTCCATATTTAGTTCCAATATCACCTAACAATTTACTCATAATTTATATTTAATCTAAAATATTAAAAATATTCAAATTTTTAAATAATATATTTAAAATAAATAAAATCCGTTATTAATTGGAATATCATATTTTTCACACCATTCTTTAGAATATTTTACCTGTAATTTTATTCGTTCATTAATATTTCTACAATTAAACTTTAATATTTCATTAATATAATTTATTTGATTTTGAACAAAGATATTATTATATTCTTTTATAATATCTATAAATTGAATGGGTATTTCTATATATAAATTATCTACATTATTATAATATTTTGATAATATATCAATTATTTCTATATTAAATCCTTTGAAACCTTTGCATACTATATATTTTTCCGAATTAGATATTCTACTGACAGTAGGTTTATAAATAAATACTTCATTATAAGATAAATATAATAAATATAATAATTGAATAGTTTTATGATAAAATATATCAAATACTTTTAAAATAAATATTCCATTTTCTTTTTGAACATTTAAAGCAATATATATTTCAGAGTAAATAAGTTTATATGATAATAATTCTTGCTTATTGTAATCAGTGGAATAATCAAAACCTCCATCAGATGTAACCAACTCACATTTTTTTGAATTATTAATAAAATTATCAGATGTTTTTTTAATATAAATATCTCCAGTATTTTTATATTTATTTAAATTTACTTTAGAATTATTTAATAATTTAGAACTCCAAAAAGGTATTTTTCTATCATTTGATAATAATGTTATACCAAAAATAGTTTTAATATTTTCATCATTTAATAAACAATTTATAAATCCACCAGGACCTTCTGCTATACATGCACAATATTCTAATTCATTAATATTAAAATCTTTAATTATTTCATGAATTTTAAAATAAGATCTAGAAACTGGAATTATATCCGCTATATTTTTAGATTTATTAGATGAAGTATAAATATATTCAAAATCATTTTGTAGTTTTTTGAATTTTTCCCATTTATTTATATCAACAATATCAATTTTACATTTATTTTTATATAAATTATTTAATAAATTTTCATCAATACAATTATATTCTTTAATATTGAAAACTTTAAAATATAAGTCACCATTATAAATAATTTTAAATGATTTCATAAAATAATAATAGAATAATTTTTAAATATTAATTAAATAGAACAAGAAGCACAATCTAATTTATCATCAATTGACATATATGTTTCATTAGTTCCCATGGGGTTGCTTGGCATAATATTATTAAAAACAAAATTACCATTTAATTCTTTTTCATTATCATATTTCCACGATTTATATACATTACCACCTATATCATCATATGTAAAACCATTATTAGATTTAATTAATTCATCATCATGAATAACAACACCTACCGAATTTAATACATCACTATTATTTTTCATTAATTTATTTGGGATTTTTTGTAATTTATTATTAAAAGTACACTCTAGTTCATCACCATTTAATTTACAATTTTCAGGTAAGACTTTTTCTTTAAGATTAATATATTTATTATTTTCTGAATTATCATATAAATAACCTGTGTTAGTTAATTGATTACCAAAATCACTTGGAGCATAATCAGGATATTTAGTTAAATACTCATCACTATCCGCCTTAATAAGAGTTTCTTCACCATCCCATGATTTAGATAATCCTTGTTTAGTAAATTTACCAGGATCTGCATCCATAGTATCTTTATTAATATGGAATGGATCAAAATATATTTGATTATTTTTATAATAATCAAAACCATTATCTCTAATTATTTTAACATCTGGATCATTACTTAATAAATTATTATTATTTGTATTGAGTGGATTATATCCCGATGATAATGGATGACTGATAGTTGAAGTCATTGGATCTGGAAATTTATCAAAAATATCATCATATTCTACTTTTTGTTCAGACTTGTCTTGAACTAATTTTTTTGAATCATTTCTAGATTTTTTAATACTGCTAAAATGTTTAGTTATATTATTATCTGTAACTTTATTCATTATATCATTTAAACCGTTTTTATTCTCTACAATATTTTGAAGTATAAATAAAATAGTAAAACCTAATACTACTAATAGAATGATATTCATATTATATTATATTATAACATAAAAAATTATTATTATTATTATTTATTAAATTTTCAGATTCGAACTCTAATGTTATATATCCTAAATATTTTTTTAAAATAATTTTTATATCACTTATTATATTTTCATATAAAACATATTCCTCCTCTAAGTGTATTTCATTAAAATTAAACGGTTTACACTCATCAATATTATATTCTTGAATTAAATATTCATTATCATATCGAATATTTTTATCTATAATTTTATTAAATTTAACATTATTTTTATCAGATATTATTTGAATATTATTAATCCAATATTCTTTCACATCACTTTTTAGATTTAAACCATATTTTTCTATTAAATATGATAATTTATTCAAACTTATTTTACTATTATAAAAATTGCTACTAATTAATTCACAGTAATAATATTTATACATTAACCAAAAGTATTTTCAGATGTGTATGTTATATATAAAAAACCATCTTTATCTTTATATGTATTATATATTTCTTTAATATTTAGTGTATTATTACATAATATATTATTAACGAAAACAAATAGTGCTTCGGTTGAATCTAATTTAATTCTTTTTCTAATAACATACATAAATTGTCCAAAACTCATATCTCCTGGAACTAAAAATTTATTTTTATCGATATCTTTTATTTTAGATTTAAATCCTTTTTCAACTATAATTGGGACTCGGTCAGGATATTTCTCTAATATTTTTGAAGATTCAGTAATTCTTTCATTTTCAGATTTAGACTTTTTATAGTTACTCATTTATAATATTTCATATATTTATTTTAATTATTTAAAAAAAATTTATCTAATAAAGTAAAAATATGAAAAATTTAGTGAGAATTAATATTGATGGCAGTATGAATGATTTAGAATTATTGTTAGAAAATAAAAATATTGTGAACATATTAAATAAGAACTCTAATAAGAAAGGGAAAAACAATATTAGACATTTATATTCATGGTCAAAAGATAATATAATAATAAAATGTTATGGATGGTATGATGGAAAACATGATTGTATTAATAAACACGAATTAATACCATATGGTTCTTCTAAATTTCTAGAAGATGATTCATCTACTATATTATTATATGGAGATATATATTTACTATCCTATTATGATAATAAAGTTACAGATTTTAGTGTATCAGATTACGCCAATTTTTATAATGAAATTAATGAGAGTTTTGATGATTGTTATACGGATGATGATGATGATACAGAGGAAGAATATCATGATGGAATCGATAATGAAGATAATGACTACAAGGCAGAAGAAGATGATGAGGAAGATGAATTAGATTTTGAAATAATTAATACTAGTGATAGTGAAGAATTAGAAGAGGATAAGACTAATTATTAATATTTAAAATTTGATTATTATATTATTAATAATTATAATTAATAATGAGTACTAATATTAATGATAAATACCGTAATAAATGTGTTACTAAAATTAATGAATATATGAATGATGAAAATTTATCAAGAAATATTGAAAAAGGTATATATAATTATATTATTTCATATTCTAAAGAAAATAATATCACTAGAAAATGGGATAATCTAATATTCTTTAATCTATACTTTTCTAAAATTAGATCTATATGTTTAAATTTAAATTTAAAATCATTTATAAAAAATGATTATTTAATTGATAAAATTAAAAACGGCGACATAAAAGGTGAAGATGTTGCTAAATTATCTGTATATGATATTAATCCGAATAATTGGAAAGATCTATTAGATGAAAAAATTAAAAGAGATAAAATTAAATATGAATTAAAACCTGAAGCAATGACTGATCAATATAAATGTAGACGTTGTGGTAGTAGAAAATGTTCATATTATGAAATGCAAACTAGATCAGCAGATGAACCTATGACACAATTCTTTAGTTGTATAGATTGTGATAATAGATGGAAAATGTAATTAATATAAACCTATACCATTATTATTACCAGTTCTATTTATAGTACAATTATCTAAATGACAATCTTGTTTTAGAAGCGGTTCAGGAACTTGGTATCCATATCCAGAACAACTATATGTTTTTTTATTATTAGTATTTATCAATCCCATAACTTTATCAGCATCATTAGTTAAATTATATTTATATTCCCAACTTGTCATAGAACCTTTACTATTAAATGAATTTTCAATACCTTTATTCATTTCACAATTAGGTTTGTAACTAGTAATGAATCTGCCATCACTCATTAAAGCAGGACACCCTTCAAAATTATTATCTCCTGTATTATTATTTACATTGCTATTGAAATTTACTGTATTATCTGACATATTATATATATAAATTATATTTTTTTTTTTATTATATTAAATTAATTAAATGAATTTAAATAATTTAAGTATGAATTATAAAATTGTTTTTGGGATATCTACCGTAACCATTTTAACATTAATTTTTCAATATATTAAAAATTTATTAAATCCTAATAAAAGATTATTAGAGGGTCAAGTTGAGCAAACTATAAATAGATATGGACAAAACGCATCCGTAAATCAAAATAATAGTACGGGAATAGGTCAAACCTCTGCTTCATATATTCAGGGGGAATCAAAAAAACAAGTAAAATTATTACAAGGATTATATGACGAATTAGGTGAATTTAATCATGTATATCAAGAAAGAATGTTTGAGAATTTAATACCTTCTCAAATAAAGAAAACAATCATACATTTATCATCTATAAATGTCTCGGTACCAAAAAATACCTTTAAGATAGCGTCAACTGATAATACAGGTCTGAGACAATTTAAAAATGTAATTAATTTTAAATTATTAGGGGCGCAAATACCTTATGTTCCACATAATATTTATAAAAGTTCTAGTGGCGAGGTGGATTCTAATGTGATAAAATATGATGGAAATACTTATGTTATAGAGGAAGGTTATTATACAATATATACTCTTATTAATACTATAAATAATAAATTAAACGCGTCGAATACCGGAGTGGTATTAAGTTTTAATAATGTTACTAAATTTATCACTTTGAATGATCCAAATGATGCCTTCGATTTCAATACACCATTGTCTAAAAAATTAGGGTTGAATGGTAAGAACGCCTCTCAAACAATTCCAGATTTATCTATACATTATATAGATATTGTTTATCCAGATGCTCACCCGCGCGCTGCTACTTTGACAAGTGATCAAGGTTCCGTACTGAAAAGAATACCATTAAAGGGACAACCGGGTGACATGATATATTATAACACACCCGAGTCAGATTACCATTCTCAAGAATTATTTAATCCTGATGCGGGGGCAAATCTATCTGAATTAACTTTTAACTTTAAAAGGCACGACGGATCAGAATATGATTTCAAAGGGTTACATTATGATTTAAAAATAGAAATTACAGAATTAGTTGAACCAACATTATTAAATGAATTGGCATCACATATGAGAAGAGATAAAGAAAGATTCTTTGATAATGAAGGATCTATTGAATTAACTACTACTCTATTACAAAATTAAAATTAATAAATCTATTTTATAATTATTATTTATATATATATATAAATGACTGTGGGTTCAGGGTCGGTGAATGCAAGTAATATAAGTTTATCCCATTTACAAACTGCATATAATAATGTTAATAATGATCCGGACCTTACGAATCCAATTAGTTTAAGTGAATTTAAAGGGTGTGAATTTGTTCAACCAGAAACCACTATTACATTTAATGCCAGTTATGAAAAAACATTTACATCATCCGGATCATTTACAGTTCCTACTAATGCCACGTATTTTTCTGCTGTATGTGTTGGTGGTGGTGGTGGTGGTTCTGGTTGTGAAGGGGATTCTACTGAATCTGGAAGTGGGGGCGCTGGTGGTGGGTTATCTTATGGTCAGTGGTCAGTCGAGCAAGGTGAAGTATATATTATTACTGTTGGTGCTGGTGGGACGGGAGGCGCGGGTGGTACAAATAGTGGTAATGCCGGTGGAAATTCACTAATAGTTCATAATAGCACAACTTATCTTCTAGGTGGTGGTGGTGCTGCTGGTATATTTGGTCAGACAACTAGTTCTGCTGGTGGCAGTAGTAATGGTTCTAATAAATTAGGCGGTGGCGTAGGTGGTGGTGGTGGTAGATCTAATAGTAATAATGGTGGTGGTGGCGGTGGTGGAGCTGGTGGATATTCTGGTACCGGTGGACTTGGGGGAAATGGAAATGGCGGTGTTGGAGGTCCTGGTAGTGGTGGGAGCGGTGGCGGTGGTGGTGGTCAATCTGCTGGTGGAACAGGCAATAATGGTGGTGGTGGCGTTGGTATTAATGGTGCGGGAGATGATGGTGATGGAGGACTCGCGAATGATGGTGGTACCGGTGGTAGCAACGGAGACGATCACAATGGTATGAATGGTGGTGATTATGGAGGTGGCGGAGGTAGCAGAGAAGACGATACTTCTGGCACTGGTGGTAATGGTGGTAATGGTATTGTAAGAATTATATGGGGAGAATCACTTGGCACACGGGCATATCCATCTACAAGAGTTCCAATAAATAGTTCAATTGAAATATCAGGAGCATCTATTGATCCAGTACCACAAACAAATATTAGTATTAATAGTGTTTTTAAAGAAAATACTTTAAAAGATATGTCACCAAATATGACAATTGATGCAGGAATTGCTAATAATACTTCAACGTCAAACGCTTCTACTACTATTGTATTTATTTCATCCGAACCAACCGAAGATTTTAATGCTAGTTCTGTTACAATAAATATGGGGACATTAACAACACCCATAGTGGTTCCCAGTAGTGATAATAAAATATTTACATCTACTTTAACTTTTAATACATCTGGTAGCTCAAATCTCCACACTATTGATGTATTAGCGGGTGTTTATACAAATTTAAAAACGCCATCAATAGGATGTAAAAATAATGCTGCAACACAATATAGTATTACTTACCCGGCAGCATTGGTACCGGGTGGTGAAAAAGGAAATGTTGATACGACGGGTAGTCCGTGGGTACTTTTTACCGGTAGTAAAGGTACAGGAAACGAAACTTCACGACATGATTTCGAGATTGATCTATCAAGTGCATCGTATATAGGTGCATCTTTAGTTAACGGTAATAAAGGTCATGTATTTTTTCGATATGTAAGCGGTACCTCTTATCGACAGGATCCACAATTATACGAGGTAGATTTTAACGACAGCGGAATGGTAAAGGTTGGTCAGTACATTAATAACTATGGGTGGGGATACGGGGAATGGACGACCACGTCTTTAACTACCAATCAATCATATATTCATACATCTACGTGGTATACTGTAACAAGTAGTACGTCCCCATCAGGAAAGTGGCATAGGGATATTGGTGGAACTCCATCTAGTGGTACTGGTGTCGTTAAAGATTATCATATCTATATGGAGGGGAGCTCTCCAGCATACGATAAAGATATCTATTTAAGATCACCCGAGATCACATTTAATACAAATATAATTAAATTTAGTATGTATGGATACGGTGTCGATATTGGTAAAATGTATTTGGGTGTTTTTATAACGGCGTAAATAGTATGAGTTAAATATCTAAATTTTATAAAAAAATATTTATATAATATAATAAATATGTGTATATGTGAAAATTGTTCAGGTGTATGTGACATCGATGGATATTATAAATGTTCTTCAGAATATTATGAAATTTTAGATTTAAATGATAATAGTATAAAAACTATATCAACACATGATATTCCCGCGGATAGTGATGAAATAAACCTTAAATACCGTATTAAATATTGTAATTGTTGTTTTAATCATATTATTATACCAGTAGCATATGATAAAACCGTTAATAAATTTAAAACAGAAAATGGTGAAATAATTGAATACTATGATAATTTTTTAGAAGATAATATTATTCATACTTTTACAAATATCACATGTGAACATTGTTCAGATATTTTAAATAAAGCATATTTTTTAATTGATAATAATACAATTAAAATATATGATGAAAATGATAATTTATTAAAAATAACTGATATTGAATCAGAGATGAAAACAATGAAAGATTTTTTTAGAAAACTTACTAGCAATATAAGTAAAAAAATATTATATTGTGAGGGTTGTAATTGTATAATATTTAATAATTTAATTAAACATATTTTCTAATTTTTCTAATCTATCATTTAATTTATTAATTTGTTTTTGTTGTTCTTTTATTGTTTCAATCAATAATGGTACAATCTTTTCATATCTTACTGCTTTATAACCATTTTCTCTTGTAACAACTACTTCTGGTAAAACTTCTTCTATTTCTTGTGCAATAACGCCTATATCATGACCTTTATTAGAATGAATACCTTCTTTTTCAATCCAGTCAAATGTATATCCATTTATTTTATTTAATTTATCTAATGGGTCATTAATTTTTTCTAAATTATTTTTTAATCTTTTGTCGGAACTAGCAAATGCCGTTATATCGCCAGAAACTGTCAAAGCACCATTTATGTATACTTGACTAGCAGAAAAATCTCCACCTATAAGGGGACCAGATACAGACCCAGGAACTCCACTCGTATTATTATGTATGTATAATTTATTACTTTCTGAAACGAGTGCTGTTGAAGAACCTGATTTATATCCTATAAATATGTTATTGCTGCCAATCATATTATACCCGGCCTGCACACCTATCGCTACATTATTGGAACCACTATTATTACTCTTTAATGCTAGGTAACCAAATGCGCTATTGTTATCCCCTGTTGTAATAGCATCTAATGCTGTAATACCAACAGAAGTATTATATGTTGCATTACCCGTCGCCGCCCCATCTGGAACATTACCTATATATACAGAACTGGCATTGACTGAACAATCAGATAGAGCATTCAGGTTAAGACCACCGATTGCTGAAGCATTAGTTGCTATATTTGTAGCATTAGTTGCTATATCTGTAACATTAGTTGCTATATTTGTAGCATTGGTTGCGATATTTGTAACATTAGTTGAGATTGCTGAAGTATTAGTTGCTATATTTGTAGCATTAGTTGCTATATCTGTAACATTAGTTGCTATATCTGTAACATTAGTTGCTATATCTGTAACATTAGTTGCTATATCTGTAACATTAGTTGAGATTGCTGAAGCATTAGTTGAGATTGCTGTAACATTAGTTGAGATTGCTGAAGCATTAGTTGAGATTGCTGAAGTATTAGTTGCTATATCTGTAACATTAGTTGCTATATCTGTAACATTAGTTGAGATTGCTGAAGCATTAGTTGAGATTGCTGTAACATTAGTTGCTATATCTGTAACATTAGTTGAGATTGCTGAAGTATTAGTTGCTATATTTGTAACATTAGTTGAGATTGCTGAAGTATTAGTTGCTATATTTGTAACATTAGTTGAGATTGCTGAAGTATTAGTTGCTATATCTGTAACATTAGTTGCTATATCTGTAACATTAGTTGAGATTGCTGAAGCATTAGTTGAGATTGCTGAAGCATTAGTTGCTATATCTGTAACATTAGTTGCTATATCTGTAACATTAGTTGCTATATCTGTAACATTAGTTGCTATATCTGTAACATTAGTTGAGATTGCTGTAACATTAGTTGCTATATCTGTAACATTAGTTGAGATTGCTGTAACATTAGTTGAGATTGCTGAAGTATTAGTTGAGATTGCTGAAGCATTAGTTGAGATTGCTGTAACATTAGTTGAGATTGCTGAAGCATTAGTTGCTATATTTGTAACATTAGTTGAGATTGCTGAAGCATTAGTTGAGATTGCTGAAGCATTAGTTGAGATTGCTGAAGCATTAGTTGCTATATTTGTAACATTAGTTGCTATATCTGTAACATTAGTTGAGATTGCTGTAACATTAGTTGAGATTGCTGAAGCATTAGTTGAGATTGCTGAAGCATTAGTTGCTATATTTGTAGCATTGGTTGTGATATCTGTAACATTAGTTGAGATTGCTGAAGTATTAGTTGAGATTGCTGAAGTATTAGTTGCTATATTTGTAACATTAGTTGAGATTGCTGAAGCATTAGTTGAGATTGCTGTAACATTAGTTGAGATTGCTGAAGCATTAGTTGCTATATTTGTAACATTAGTTGAGATTGCTGAAGCATTAGTTGAGATTGCTGTAACATTAGTTGAGATTGCTGAAGCATTAGTTGCTATATTTGTAGCATTGACACCCTCGGCAGCAGTAGCTCTAGTTGTCTCATTAGTGATTGCGGTATCATTGGCACCTCCACTAAATTGTGTAAATTCTAATCCGTCAGTTCCTACAGTTATAGGGTTATAAGTAGTTAAAACCCATCCTGTATATTTGTTAATGGTTCCTTCTTCAATAAAAGTAAATGCTCCTGTAGTAACTTCGGAGTCGCTATCAAAATCAGATGCTCTTGTCCATGTATCAGTTTGACAAATATATATACCATTTTCTGAACCCGTCGACTGATTTTTTACCAAAACTCTATCATCAGCGATAATAGATACAACATCAATTGTTTGGGATCCTGATAAAGTTATATTTGTAGTTGTTGCTACTCTACAAGAATTTTTAACATCTAAATCGCTACTACCACCTCTGGTTAATGTATATTCTACTATGGATTCACCAAGGACATCTAATATATCACCACTGACTAAACTTGAATTAAATGTATGAACATCATTTTCGGTTTTTTCATGAGAAGCATTAAATAATAATCCATTAGCGTTATTAGATGATATATATATATATTCAATATTACTTTCAACTTCTTTTAAAAATGAAGCATTATCTTTCGCATGTGAATCTTTACTATGTATTTTTAAATCATAATTTGTTTCAGAAATTAAAGATGCTGATATTATACCATCTGAAACATTTGTATTATTATTATTAAAATTATATAAAAAATTCATACCTGATTCAAATTCTCCATGAGGTATAACTCGATTAGAAAATTTATTAAAAAATTCAAGCGCCATTAAATATAATATAGATTATAAATTATTTTAAATTTTCTACAATTCTTTTAGATAGAGTTGATTTATTACCGGAATGTTTGAGATTCATTTCTACACATTTATCTTTTAATTCTTTAACAGAATACTTCATGTATTCTTGTAATTTATCTCCATCTAAATCATCACTAATATTTTCAACTTCATCATCAACTTCATCATCAACTTCATCATCAACTTCATCATCAACTTCATCATCAACTTCATCATCAACTTCATCATCAACTTTCAATTCTAGATTTGTGATAATGTGTTCAGAATCATATGAAATGGGTAATAGTTCTGGCATAACTATATTATCACCAATTCCGTATCCTTCTACTTTAACAATATTATTTTCTCGAGTAATATTATTATCAGATATTATTTCATCAATTTCACCAAAAATATTATTTGAACTAGATTTTTTTATGTTATTAAATTCATCCTCAGATATTTCTGGTATGGGTTGAGGATTAGTTTTTTGCACTTTATCTGATTCGACCGCATCTATAGATTCGTTGACTTCAGTATTTTCATCAGGTTTGACATGTGTCACCCCGCTTGGAATTTCAGTATGAGGGACTATACCTTTGGGCATACCACTAAAAAATTTATGTAATCTCAAATGGATATTATCAATTTCTTTGATAACCATATCATTTTTTTTTTCTAGTTCCTCGTTTACAAGTTTTATTTTTTTAAGATCCAAGAAAAAATATAAACTTATTAAAGCAATAACAATAATTAATAGAATTATAGGTAAATTAGATTGAAATTGAAATGATGGCATATATATTAAATTTAATTTAAAAAAAAAGGTTATTTTAAACTTATTTTTTATTTTCTATATATTATAATATAATGAGTAATACTTTTTACAATTTTAAATTAGATTTAGAACCAAACCTTATAGATATGATTTATGATATATTACGTATGTCAACTATACAATTAGTAACACAAATAATGTTTTATATGAATAATAGTTCATTATCATTATTTAGTGAAACATTTATTAAAACATTTGTATTTATTAATTTTGGTATTATAGTATATTACTTATTAATAAGGAAATTATTTAGTTTTGTATCTGATGATTATTTAAGAGTTACCGACAATAATTATACTCCGACACCTCCTATGAATACAGCAACGCCTGATAATTTACCTAAATCTCCTCCCAAACTGGTCACGTCAATTATTACACCCGTTGTCCCTAAAAATTCAACTAATACCCCAATAAATTCAACTAATACCCCAATAAATTCAACTAATACCCCAATAAATTCAACTAATACCCTAATAAATTCAACTAATACCCCTAAAAATTCAACTAATACCCTAATAAATTCAACTAATACCCCCTAAAAATTCAACTAATAACCTATAAGTAATTTGTTAAATATATTTAAAAATATAAAATATATTTTATATAAATGGATGATAAACCTAAAAAAAGAGGCAGGAAATTAGGTTCCAAAAAAGAAGTGACCGATGTTAAACCCGTTTCACCTAAAAAACGAGGGAGAAAACCAAAGAAAAAGATTATAACTAATGAAAACCCTATATTTGCTGATGATAATTTAAATATGGAAGATTTAATTATAAAATTAAATAATGATAAAATTGAACATAGTAATAGTTTATCATTTGTTATAGATGAACATGAAGAAATTAATTTTAAAAAGAAAAGTTTATTATGTTGGAATTGTTGTCATGAATTTATAGATCAAATTCATGGAGTACCTATAAATTTTAATTCAGGGGTTTTTCATACTGTTGGTGATTTGTGTTCTATTGAATGTATATCTCGATATGCCGTTGATAATATGAGTAATGATATATACACTATTTTACCATTAATTAATTTATATAATAATAAAATTAATAAAAATAATAATAAAGTAAAATTGGCGCCTAATAGATTATTATTAGATATATTTGGTGGTAATATGACTATAGATGAATATAGAAATAATAATATATTATATGATTTAAAATTACCAATTATTATACCTGCTAATTATAATATAAATAAATATAATTTAAAAAATAATAATAATACAACAGATTTGAAATTATATAGGAAGAATAAACTAAATAATAATAATAACAATATTACAAAAAAATTAAATATAGATTAAAATTTATTAGGGTGTAAATATAATTGTATTAAATTCATTATTATAACTCCTTTTGTTTTATTCTCATTTATATAATCATTTAAATAATTATTTAAATTTGTAGGATTAATATCATCTTTAATATTTAATTTAGGTAAAGTATTATTTTGATTATCTAAATAATTAATTCTTTTATAAATAAAATTATATAAATTTTTTAATTTAAAATCCTCTAAATTATTTAATATATCATAATAAACATATATTTTATCTATTTTAATATGATTTAGAAAAACATATCTATTATTAAAATTATTAATATATGATACTTTATTTTCTAATTGGTTAGTATCTATATTTAATGCAAATTTATTCATATAATATTTATACAAATTTAAATAAATAATTTACCTTAATTCAGTTATATAATTAGATATATAATCAGATCCATCACCAATCCCTTGAACAAACTGATCACCTAAATCTCTGTATAATTTGTTTCTTTCACTTTGGTCATGTGTATTTAATATTCTACTCATATCGTCCTCTATCTTATCAAGTCTGTTTTTATTTATTGACATTAATCTATGCTCTTTAATTGTCTCATTAATAACGTATTTACTATCATTTGGGTCTATACTATCGGGTTTAAGAGTTTGATTCTCTGATCTAAAATTACGCATAATGTCTGATCTCAAATAACTATTAAAGTCCTCTCCATATTGGTAATCAACTTCATTACCTAATATACCTATATATTCACCCCTATCAAACATATCATGACTAATTGTAGGTTTGCTATCCTCTATTTTTACATCATTATCTAAATATAAATTTAGTAGTAAATCTTTATTACAAAATATGCTCTCCTCACAATCTAAATTATGAGAATTTTTATTATTATATATAAATATTGATTGTTCTATTAATTGATTAAATTTATTATTTAATTTGTCAATATAAATATTTAATTTTGTAGATTCTTCAATATTGTCCATCGAAAATAAAATAGACCTAAATTTTTCTATCATCTTTTCTAGAAATACTCTTGTTTTTTCTAATACTGATTTAAATATATACTTTTCTGATATATTATTTAATAATTTAATATTTTTTAAAATAATATTATGATATTTGAACCCTAATTTAAAATTTTGATTATCATAGTTTCTATATTTTTCAATATCTTTTAAGATATAATTTATCTCTTCATCATATTGTTTGTATTCATCATAATTACTTTCATATGTTAATTTATTAAAATATAGATATATTAAATATAATATTATACAAAATATTATAGAATATTTTAAATCATAATAACTTAATCCAATTAATATTATAATAATAATAAATATTGTTAATTCATTATTTAATATCATACACTTAATTGATTATATATAAAAAAAATACTATAATTAATATAAGTATTCCTAAATAGATAATATTTTCATTTTCAAATATAAATGATCTCATAGTTTCTCTAAATACATTAGATTCAGATACATTACTGTTTTGTGATCGCATCTTAACTTTAGTTTCTATATGTTTTTTATAATAGTCATTATACATATTTGGTAAAATATTAACAATTTTACTAAATATTTGGATTAATGACATATTCATAAATTTATTTTCATTGACTGTTATAATTCTCTCCGGAGGTTTATTTTCATTATCTTTTAATACTTGGTTTAATCCACCTATTAATTCTGGGCGTGAATCTTTAAGACGCGCGTATTCAGTACTCATATATATATATATATTTAATATATTAAATATTTGTTATCAAATGTACATTACCTAATATCATTCTTCGACAACAATATCTATGTAATCCTAAATCATCCATTACTTCACCTTCTATAGACTTATTTGGTTTATCTAGATCTATATATTCAATATCTAAATCTTTAATGTCAGTAGTATCTTTATCTTTTTTGGCATTAACTTGTTTAATAAAAGGCACCCATTTGTCAGAAACTGTTTTACCACATGTGAAACATCTAATAGGTATAAGCATTATTATATATTTATATTATTATTATTTTTAAATTCAAATTTATAAAAAATATTATATGTATTACTTTATTTAATAAAATACATACTGAACTAACCCCCCTCCGTCGTCTTGTGGTAATATATGTTTTATTTTACGACAAACATGTTTTGTAATAGGGTTATTAAAATTATTTTCTTCAAAGAACCATTTTGAATATATTTCTTTAAGGATTTCACTAACGTTATTTTCTATATTATCAGTGTACTTTACGGTTTTAATTTTGGCATTGATTTGTGACATCAAATAGATTTGGGAACCCATTTTTATTTAATTTATTTATTTAAAGTGATAGTTATTTCAAATTTATAAAAAAAATATTTTAGTGAGTTATTTATGGTTTTATATTGTTTTTTCATTTATTTGTTTTTATATTGTTTTCCGGTTATTTGTTTTTATATTGTTTTTATATTTTTGTTGTTTTTTTTTGTCTTTTCTTCTATTATGCGTGGAGGTGGGATACAAACTTTTCTACGTGCTTGTCATTCCATAGACATTGTGGACCAAGTGTGAGAGTAACACGTGCCATATCAATTCCGAAAGGTGTGATATCTGCTTCGGGCAGGTCAGTTTCCCAAGTATCATCGTATACCTTCTTCACCAGATTTTGAATGTTCTTACCATTTTTGCCGATGATAACCCCAATATGTTTGTGAATGCATGGAATTTCATACTCATATGTTTCTCCCAAGGATATATTGTTACCACCAGACTCTAAAGAACAAGAGACAACAGACTTGGATATCAACATCCCTGCTGTGTCTAGTTTCGGATATACTTTGGCAGCACGCCACAGATTACGACCTTGTGGATGCCATTCAATATCCATGAGGTAGAAACTGTAGAGTTCTGGACCAACTGTACCCCATCTTGCTGAAGGGATATCCTTTGGAATATATACTTCAGATACACCGTCTGTCACAGTTCCCAGGCAATAATTCTTGAAAGTATGAGTAATACGCACAATCTCCGTGGATTTCAATGGAGTGTTCTGGATTCCATACAAGATGGGGAATGGATTAGCAGTTTGCCCGTCAAGGTCTTTCTGCCAGAGGTCGGATAACTCATCAAGCATGTCTTCATGTGCATCACCTTCTTGTTCAGCGACCATGAGCAAGAACTCTGTATCATGAGTAAACAATTTGACACAAGCACTGGCCTGCTCAACTCTTGCGCGGTCAGCCCACGTTTTAGTATTATTCTTCTTAACCAGAGGATTGATAATTGAGTCTGTTGGCAACAAAGTTCGAGGTGTGAGAACACCAATCTCACGCATCTTCTCCATGTCATACTCAGTAACACTCGGAACGAAGAGTTCGAGTGTATCTTCGTTCCGGTGAACGCGGTTTCCGCCTTCGTAATGAAGCATAAAGGTCATATTATGTTGAGTAGTTTGGTCGAAAGATAAGTTTGAAAGTAGTTTCAGTTGTAAGTTTTAAGTTTATGTTCTGTGATATAAGCAGTAAACGTTTTTGTGTATGATTTGTTTAAATAAAAAAATCAAATTTATTTAATGAACTTTGTTTTTATAGAAAAAAATATTATTAATGTTTTTGTGTTTTTGTGTTTTTGTGTTTTAGTGTTTTAGTGTTTTAATATGTTTTTGTATTTAATGTTTTATATGAAGAAGGATATAGTCATAAAAGATGATGTTAGGACCAAAATGTTAATGAATATATTGGTATTCGTGGCTTTGTTCAATACTAAAGAACAATTCTTGCCAGTGGGATCAAAGAACAAAGGTCCCGAAGTCATTTTAAATGCTATTGAGAATAGCAGTATGAGTAATGAGGGTTTGTGTAGTGTTTTGTTCTTTATGGTCATGAATACACAGACTAATAGTAACATGAACCATACTAATAACCTGATATAGTCTCGTGCAGAAGAAACATATCCTGCAGAAGAACAAGTTGTATCGAAATCCACACCATAGGTGCTATTGTAATTCATGTCGAAGACGAAATTCGTCATTGAAATTTTAGTCATATAGAGGGTTCCATCCAAAATGAAATATATCATCCTCGTCACAAATGCCATCTGGCACGTTTCCTTGGTGTTTTGAACAAATGATGTCATTTAATTCTCGTTGCAGTTGTTTTTATAAAAAAAAATTAAAAGTTAATTCAAATTTATTATAAGAATGTTGTTAGAAGTCATATAACAAGTTATCCAACAATATCATTATTATTATTGTTATTGTTGTTATTATTATTATTGATATTGTTGTTGATAAAATGATTAATAAGGATCTGTTGTTGATTGATGATATTATTAATCATATTATTTTGGTGATGATTGTTATTGATGTTGTTAATATTAAGTTGGATAACATTGAAAGCATTCATAATAGTATTTAGTGCTTCTTGATTTACATATTGATTATTGATAATGTCTTGTAGTTGATTAGCCACTAAATTTAGATTGTTCTGAATTAGGTGAACTTCATTATTAATGTTGTTATTGTTCTGAATGTGGTTGTTGTTATTGTTATTGTTATTGTTCTGAATGTTGTTGTAATTGTTCATTATTACTTTGAATATGATGTATTTTTATAAGTTACATATTTCAAATTTAAAATTTCAAATTTTTTTTTTCTATATTATATTAAGCATTTAAGATAATAATAATGAGTATAAATTTTAATACAATCGCGCCAATATCTGCCACTATATTATCTATAGGTGGATTAATTTTTCAAATAGGCAAGCATTCTGAGAAATTAGATTTATTAAGTAATAAAGTATATGCTCAAGAAAGTAAAGTAGATGTGAATGACAAATCTATAAATAATCTGAGAATATTTATTAGTAGATCGGATGAAAAACTTGATGATATGAATAATAGTATTAAGGAAATAAAAAAAAAATTAGAAAAAATAGATGATAAAATTAATAAGACTTAAATCTTAAATAATGTATTTATGTAATCTCTTTGTTGTATATATATTGCTATTATAAATGATATGATACCCATTATCAAATGTATGTAATGAGGAGGACAAGAACTTATCCCGACCATTGCTGCTATAGAACAATGTTGTGAATGACTTGCCAATGCCCAAAATAAACCATTAATTACAAAAAATAATACAATAATATTTTTAGACATTTATATTATTAATATACATTTAAATTTTACAGAAAGGGATTATAATTTATTTTTTAAACTTTTGTTGTAATTAGAAATGAAATCAGATAATTCGCAATCTAATTCTAATACTTTCATTTCTATATTCCAGGTATATCTTTTATAAGGTAATTTACTAATTTTATATATATTTTTAATTAAATTTAAAAAAATATAATTCATATTCTTTTAAATCAATATTTTATATATTTAATCGTTTTATCTATAAATAGGTTCATAATAGTGTGTTATATGCCTTTATGAATTAATAAATTTGAAATTCAAACTTAAAAACATTTAAATACAAATCATATAGTTATCATATATATAAGATGACTTCATTTATGCTCGCGAAAGAATACACAAAAGATATGAAAGTACCTCGCAAAGTTAATCCGGGTTGGAAACCACCAGTGGGTTGGTTATTATCTGAAAAGTATGATGGTTATCGTGCCAGATGGATACCAGAAAGACAAGTATTTCTTTCAAGAAATCAAAAAGTCTTTAATGCTCCTGATTGGTTCAAATGTGGAATGCCTGATATTAATTTGGATGGTGAATTATTTGCTGGTAGGGAAAATTTTCAGGATATGGGTGTTGTCAGAAAGAAAATCCCTATAGATGAAGAATGGATTAATATTAAATATGTGGTATATGATTTACCAGAAGATAATAACGTATTTGAAGTCAGAGTTAAAAATTTAAAAAATGTAGTAGATGAAACTAAAAAAGCATGGGATACATTTCAATTTAGTGGTGAGAACGATCCCAGTCCATTTAATAGTGTTGAAAGTCCAATAGTTTTCACAGAACAGGTAAAGATTAAATCCCTTAAACATCTTGAAGAAATTTATAAGGATGTTTTGAGTAATGGTGGAGAAGGTGTTATGATTAAGGATCCCAAATCTTATTATGAGGATAAGCGTTCTGATTATATGTTAAAGTATAAACCTTGTTTTGATGCGGAATCTATTATTGTAGATTATAAAGTAGGTCAAGGAAAATATGAGGGATTACTTGGTTCATTTGTATGCAAACCTTTAATAAATTATGGGAATTATTCAGTTATAGATAAAAACGAAGGACATGAATTTACTTTATCAGGAATGGATGATGAAATTAGGAGTAATTATTTAGAAACACATCCAGAGGGAACTATTATTACATATGAGTATTCAGGTATAACTGATACTGGGAAACCTCGTTTCCCAAGATATCTTAGAGTGAGAGATGATATTACTATTAAAGAAATTAATAGTTCAAGTGATAAGAAAGAACGAATTATTGAAATCTTTAGTGCTATTGCTAATCATGAACGAAATAATGGTCAAGGATTTAAGGCATCAGCATATCTTAAGAGTATAAATGGTATTAAGAAATTTTCAGATGATTCTGAAATTACGGTAGAGAATCTTAGAGAAATAAAAGGACTGGGAGATAAACTAATTGGTAAAATCCAAGAGATTATGGAAAAGAATACTTGTAGTGCTTATGAAAAGATAAAAGATATTAAAGATCCGAGAACAGTATTTATGGGTATTCATGGTGTTGGACCTGTTAAAGCTAAGAAATTAGTTCATGAAGGATTTAAGACAATAGAAGATCTTAGAGAATGTGAAAACCTAAAAGAACATTTTAATGATGTCCAAATTAAATCTCTACCATATTATGAAGATCTTCAAATGCGTATTCCAAGAGAAGAAATTCAAAACCATGAGAAATATCTAAAACAGGTTATTAAGATTTATGATATTCCACCAGGTTCTATAAAATTTTGTATTACTGGTTCATATCGCAGAGGTAAAGTTGACAGTGGAGATATAGATATATTGTTCACTTGCAAAGACAAAACAAAGTTTGTTAAATTTGTAGATGCTTTGTATGAAAGTAATTATCTTGTAGAAGAATTAGCAAGAGGTTCTACTAAGTATAATGGTATTTGTAAGTATGCAAATAGTCCTTGTAGGCGTATTGATATTATGTATACAAAACCAGAAGAATATCCATTTGCTGTATTGTACTTTACTGGTTCAAAGGAATTTAATGTGAAAATGCGTGCTGATCTACTTGAAAAAGGTATGACATTGAATGAACATTCTCTAAAGAATACAGATACAAAGAAACCTGTGAATCATAAATTTATTACAGAAGAAGATATCTTTGAATATATAGGTATGGGATATGTACATCCGTGTGATAGATAAATAAATAACAAAAAAAATAAATTAAAATAAAATATACAAAATAAAATAAAATAGTTAAATCTAAGAATTAATAATAGTTTTTTTATCTTTACAACAATTAGTTAAATCATATGAACAGTGTCCCCAATTACCTCTAACTCTTCTTAAAGATTTTTTAGATTTTATATAATGACATCTGCAACAATTTTTTTTTAATTCTTTATTAATAACTCTATCCACTTTGACTGATTTTTTTTTAATCGTAAATTTTTTTCTTCTCCGTGTGCCGCCTTTTTGTTTACTTTTATTTTCACTTTTATTTTTACTTTTATTTTTACTTTTATTTTTAATTTTATTTTTACTTTTAGATTTGACAAAAACTTTTTTTTTCGGTGATATATTCTTTTTAGTTTTTTTTTTCTTAGATTTTTTAAGAGAATAATATCCAAAAGTTGCCGCACCTAATACCAAAGGAGCGACAGGACCTGTACTAGCGGCGGCAGTCATACATGGAATACATAGTGCGGCTGCTACCATTATTATTATATAATATGTTATATTTTAATATAAAATATATTATTAATATTAATATGGGTAATACACAATCTGGAAATTCACATGAAAGTTTATATGAACAATATTTAAACGAACAAAAGAGAATTATTGCGGCACAGCAAGAACAAATAAATAATTTAACAAAAATGAATTTACAGAATAATTCAGTACAACATCAACATAAAATACCCTCGAACATATATGTTCAAAGTATGCCAATACGTAATTCTCAAAACACATATGGTGGAGATTCGAGGCAACAACAACTCCCCCAAATAGAAAATAAGACTCCAGTCACAGCGGGCAGCAGAGATAAATTAAATCCATATAAAATATTAGGTGTATCTAAAAAATATGATGAAAAATCATTAAAAAAAGCATATCTAAAGAAAGCATTAATAACGCATCCGGATAGAGGTGGTTCTCCTGTAGAATTCCAGCAAGTTTCTATAGCATATACATTACTATTAAAAAAATTAAAAGATAAAAATAATAATCATGAACATAATGATTTAAGAAATAATAGTCAGTCATATATGACTGGTCAACAATCAGACAATATTAGAAATGTAAATATGACCGAACAATTTGATGTAAATATGTTTAATAAAATTTATGAAGATAATAAAGAAGATACTGTATATGATAGAGGATATGGTGATTGGATGAAAGAAGATAGTGGTAATAAACTTCTACAACAACCTAAAATGTTTAATAAATCATTTAATAAAGATTTATTTAATAGCGAATTTGACAAATATAAAGAACAGCAACGAAAGCAAATGGGGACACAGATAACGACATATGATGAACCACAAGAAGATATATCTATGAAAGGTAAAGATTCATTAATGTTATTAGGACAGAATAATGTATCAGATTTCAGCGGTACATCTGAAGGAGGATTGAATTTTAGAGATTATAGGGATGCTTTTACTAATTCTTGTTTGATAGATACGGGTTCTATGGATTTAGGTGGTAGAGATAATAATATTCAAGCAGTAGAAAGGTCCAGGTCAAATATATCATATAAAATGTCTGAACAAGATTTAAGAAAACAACAAATGGATAAAATAAACATTGAACAAGAAGAACAACATAGAATTAATAGGTTAAATAGACAAGATAATAGAGCATTTGCTACATATGAACAAATACATTCTAGACTTATTGGTTAGAATTATTTGGTCTGGGGAGATCTGACCATCCCCCTACTTGATATATAATCGCGTTGTTGTTGTGTAGTACAAACACAACCGGTTGAAGTGGAAAATGTTGATGGACAACAATCTGGACTAGATTTATTTCTGTAAAGCATAAACATGTTTTGATCATCACCATCAACACCAGTTATGGATGGACCCATACCCGAATATAATGTTTTTTTACATTCTAATGGAGATTCTACACCTTGATAAACGCATAAATCTTTTTTACTTGTTAAAGATACATCATTAAGTTTAAGATATTTAGAGGATGGGTTGGATGTGTTGAGTAATAAACCATCATATGGTCCCATTTGATAATCTGCAGCAACTACAAATCTCATTTTATCATCAGGGTCGGGTCCATTTATAGAATTCTTGGGAGCAGAATTATTAGTTGAATTATTAGTTGAATTATTAGTTGAATTCTTGGGAGCAGAATTATTAGTTGAATTATTAGTTGAATTATTAGTTGAATTCTTGGGAGCAGAATTATTAGTTGAATTATTAGTTGAATTATTAGTTGAATTGTTGTTTTGACCTTCGACTAGTAGGTTTTTGACATTACAAAGTGCTAATATAGTAATTAGAGTTAATAATAATAATATTATATTACCTTTTCTAAATTTATAAACTAAACCTAAATATATTGAAAATATAATTACTGTAATAATTTGAAACATTTATATATTAAATAAATATTTTATTTTAAGTTAATATTTAAATATTTATTAATTAATAAACATTAAATGAATGAATATAATCTAAAGAATAAATGGGTACTTTGGTATCATTCATTAAAAAATAAGTCGTGGGATAATAAATCCTACATAAAAGTGATTGAAATAAAATCACTATATGATTATAAACTATTAGAAGAGATTATGAGGATAAACCATTTACAAAATGGAATGTTTTTTTTAATGAAAAATGATATATTTCCAACATGGGAAGATCCTAAAAATAGAATGGGAGGATGTATATCTTTTAAATATGATAATAATATTTTAAATGAATGGTTAAAAATATTATTAGTATCTATTACAGATGATTTATCAGAATATAATAATGAAATTAATGGATTATCAATATCCCCTAAAAAAGAATTTAACATTATTAAAGTGTGGATTAAAGATGATAAAAAAGATTATAGGATTTTAATTAAAGAATATGAACCATTTATGAAGTTGGATAAATGTATATATAAGAAACATGATTTAAGTTATTGATCTTCATCATTTGTTAATGGGGAGAGGCATAATTTGATATCACCTATTGAGGCGATATTGTATTTAATAATTAATGGATAATCATTTTTGATATAAATATTGATAATATTACATAAATTAGTACATTTGGTGAATAAAATTAAATATTTTAATGAATATAATCCTTGAATAGGATATTCAGAAGATTTACAAGTACTAAATTGAATACCATTATCAGTTTCACCTAAAACAGTTTCTTGAGAGGCGAAATCACCATTACAAGATAATACTAATTTATTACCAATACTTTTAACATCTATTTTATCAGAAATATTAATCATATCTCTAATAATTTTTTGGAAATCATTAGATGGGAATGTTAATTCTGAATCGAATTCAGCAGCAGGAATATTTAATTCTTTATTCTCAATATCTAATAGATTGAGTTTGTATGTAGTTTGTGAATTTTTTTCATCATTATGAATTTTAATACCCAATTGATTTTCATCATTTTTTTCCATAAATAATGTCAATGTATCATTATTAGACATAGTTTTGATCAATTTATAAAAATTAGATAAATTCAAACCAATATTAATTTTTTTATTACATAAAAAATATTCGAATTTTTCGGCAATGAGTTTCATATGTACAAGAACATTACAAGTAGAATCAGTAGCTACTAATTTAATACCATTTTTATCTATAGTAAAATTAGCATCATTAAGAATTTCTTTTAATGATTCTATTAGGATTCTAATGGCACCTGTTTGGACAGTTTTAATATTAAAAATATATTTATCATCTGACATAATTATATATAACTATAATATTTCTCTTTAAATATTGAAACGAGGTGCTATAGACATTGTTTCTAATTCTTGCATTAATAATTTACAAGAATATGGAATATTAACTTTATGAATATTACTATAATTATTACAATTTTTACATTCATATTGATTTTTCTGTTTATTAGCAGATACAATTAATCCACATTTATCACATATAAATACACTAAAATCATCTGATAATTTAATCATTCTTTCATATAAGAAGTGTGAAGATCCGTGAGCAATCATACAATCTCTTTCCATTTCTCCAAACCTTAACCCACCATATGATGCTCTGCCTTCAGAAGGTTGTCTAGTAGCAGATACAATAGGTCCAGTTGCTCTGGAATGTATTTTATCACCTGACATATGTTTTAATCTTTGATAATATGCAGTCCCCATAAATATATCTGTATGTAATTGTTCACCTGTTATAGCATTATATAATATTTCATTACCATTTTTATTAAAATTATATTCCATTAATATATTTTCAATACTTTTGACATTAACTTTATCGAATGCTGTTCCATTTCCCAGATGCCCTGTCATACAACATGCTTTACCTAAAATAGTTTCGAAGAGTTGTGCTATAGTCATTCTACTAGGAATTGCGTGAGGATTAATAATAATGTCTGGTACAATACCACCTTTACTAAATGGCATATCTTCTTCATTATAAATCATACCAATAGTTCCTTTTTGACCGTGTCTAGATGATACTTTATCACCAATATTAGGATATCTATGTTCTCTAATTTTAACTTTACATATTTTGTATCCTTCTGAATTATTGTTGACATAATTACTATCTATAAATCCTTTTTCATTTTTTCTAATGGATGTGCTACTATCAATATATTTATATTTAGTATCTTTATCTTTATTAGGAATAATTTTTCCTATAATAATATCATTATCAGTTACTTCAGTATTTTCAGATATAAAACCATTGGGATTTAATTTTTCATAATTATATGGTTTTGGGAATAGCAGATTAGATTTGTCAGATTTAGTGAATTTTTCTTCTTCTCCGGTTGTTTGATTTTTTTTTTCTTCATCTTTATAAGTTCTATAGAATGTTGAATTGAATAATCCTCTATTCAATGCATTTCTATTAAATATAACAGAATCTTCTTGATTATATCCAGTCCAAGTAGCAATGGCAATAATTACATTAGCACCACTAGGTAATTTATTAAGATTTAAATATTTTGCTACTTTTGTATCTACTAATGGTTTTTGTGGATATGATAAAATATTTGTAAATGTATCATATCTTATGTTAAATTTAGTAGTAGGAACACCAACTGCTTGTTTACCCATAGCCGATTGATAAGTATTTCTAGGTGCTTGATTATGATGCGGGAATGGAATACAAGATGTTAACAACCCTAAAATCATTGAGGGATGTAATTCTGAATGAGAATACGGTTTATCTACAATTTTATTAGGGTATGTTGCACATAATATATTTTGAGATTCATATATATCAATATATTCTATGGGACATAATTTATTATTAAATATGCTAACTACTAAATCTCTCCATTGATATTCTTTTGATAATAATTTATTTTGAAAATATTCATTATATATTAATTTATTATTTTTAACTTTTAGTAAGGGTCTAATTACTCGCCCGCCATCAGTAAATATTGAAATATGTTTATTTATATTATCCATATAAATTGAACTATGAATATGAATACTACCCATATTTCTGAAATATTTAAAATCTTTAATTATATTTTTATAATATTTGGAAAATCCTATCCATTCACCGTTTATAAATATTTTGACGAAATTATTTTTATTACTATTATAAATATTAAAATTTTCTAATTTAATAATATATTTTTGAATTAATTCTCTAATAGGTTGTGAGGATACTTTATTAGTAATTTCACACATCATTGATAAGTTTTTAACAATGCCTACACTTTGACCTTCGGGTGTTTCACTGGGACACATATATCCCCATGAAGTCGGATGTAACTTTCTAGGAGGGATTAATTTACCATTATCTGAATTTGGCGTTTGAACGCGTCTGATATGTGATAAAGTACTCAAGTAACTTAATCTATTTAATACTTGAGATACACCTTGTTTATTTACATTCATTTTTAATCCCCAATTACCTGTCGCCATAGAACTTTTTAAGCTATTTTCAATATAATTTGATTTAATAATTTTATGAATATTTATATCATTAATAATTTCATTATAATTTTTATTTATATTCCATATTCCTGAATTAATTTCTTTAGTGATGAAATTTTTAATATCTTTTGTAATTTTATTAAAACATTGATGAGTCAGAGAACCTAATAATGGACCAATACAATCAATTCTTTTATTTTTATATGAATCTCGATCATCAAATGGTATTACTTTCAAATAGCATTTTAATAATTTATTCACCATATGTCCTGTAAAGAACAATTTACTTAAATCATTAGGCAGATGTGTTAGATAATCTTTTAATACATGTTCTTTCACATATTTAATTTTCTTTTCATCACTTACATTATATGTACTATTATTAATATATTTACTAATATATTCAATTGCTTCGAACTCAGTTTCGATAGAACTACCTTCTTCAATAGATAAATGTAATATTTTAATAATTTGTGTATCTAATTTAGAACCATCATTATCAATTATATAATTAATAATTTCTTTATCATTTAAACTACCCAATGCTTTGAATAATATAAATAATGGGATTTCTTGTTTCAAATGTGGTAGTGATACTCTCAAATGATTTTCATAAATATTTTGTTTTTTAGTAATTTTTATAGTTGAAATTCGGGGCATATAATAATCATTTTCTTTCACAGTAGTAATTTCACAAACATAAGAATATTTACACGATGGTTTATTATTTTCAAATACTTGAGGTATATTATAAACTTTCCTTTCTTGTGAAATAATAACTTTTTCATTACCATTTATAATAGAATATCCTCCGTAATCATATTCACATTCTTCATTATATAAAGTATCATTCAATGTACAATATTTAGATCTTAATAATATAGGAATGCTACCAATGAGAATATTTTTAATAATCTTTTTTTCTAATTCAATTTCTACACCATTATCATTAATATAAATAGTTGATTCAAAATCTACAATAATTGAAGCCAAATAACTATAATTCCTTAATCGTGATTCATTTGGTGTCATTAAATTAGAATACCCATTATTTTCAGTTGTAAATGGTTTACCAATATTCACATTATTAACATTTATAACAATTCTTTTAATATTTTCTGAATCAAAAGTCATGATAATAGGGAAATAATTAGAAATTATATTAGGTAAAATTTTATCAATGAACTCGTCATATGATTTTAATTGATGATTTACTAATATATTCTTTTGGTTGAAATAACATTTAATAATCTCATCAATATTTAAGTCCATATTGATATTTATTTCTAACCTAAATTTAAATTCAAATTTATTTATTTATAAATATATCTTTATATATTTAAAAACATATCATTATAAATATTCAAAAAAATGTTAGAATATATATTTAATGGAACAAATTTTTGTAGAATATTATTTTATACCCCCTTAATTTTAATTGGAACTGTATTTGGGTCAATCATATATGATTATGTAACATATAAAGAAGATGAAGATAAAGTGAAAAAAAATGATTAAATTAAAGATTTTATTTTGTCACTGAACTTGATAGTTTCAAATATCTCTGTTGCATGAGGTAATCCATTATATTCAATTAATATTTCTTCAGATAATTCTTTAAATATATCATGATATTCACAAAATGTATATGTATTTAATAAATTATGTTTAATTTTATTAGTTGGTCCTACGGTTATATTATATTTCTGAATATACTTATCTATCAAACACATTAATAATAATATATTTAATATTTTATATCGATTTATAATAATATTATTATTATTAGATATATCTAATACATGTTTTAATAATATATCTGGTTTCACTATATTGCGATCAAAATCTAAATTGATTTTTATATTATCTAAATTAAATAAAAATTTAAGAAATGAATCATATTGTTTAATTTTATCTAAATTATTCTTATCATAAGTTTGTAATAAATTACATACACTTAAAACATTTTCATATTCTTCTTTATTATTTTTAAAACAATATCCAAAATCATATATAATTATTTTATGAATATTTTTAATCTTATCATTTGATACTTTCCAATTACATTTATGTAAATCCCCATGATTATTATTTAATATTATCATATTATTACGAACAAATAGATATAATAAATATATTATTTTACCTTTTTCATATTCTCTTATCTTCATACTATCAATACATGTACCTTCAATATATTCCATTATGATTAAATCTTCACTTGATTTTATTAATTTAGGTATTATTATATATTCATTATTTTTATAATAATTATAAAAAGTCAATAAATTATTACATTCATTTATTAAATCCGTTTGTTTATTGAAATCTTCTACAAAATCTATTAAATTAAATGGAAAATAATTATAAAAAAATTTATTAAAATATTTAATTTTATAAATAATTTTTAATATATTTTTTAAAAGAGATATTTGTTTTTTGATATTGGGATGTTTTACTTTCATAACATAATAATTACCAGTATTTAAATCTTGTAACTTATATACAAGTGCAATACTCCCTGATCCTAATACTTCTATTATTTTATAATTATAATATACTTTTTTATCAAAATGTTTTTCATATATATATTCTGTGTATTTTATATCATGAATATAATTATTTTCATATACATCTGATAATTTATTTAATAAATCATTATTGAATTTTTCTTTTTCTAATAAAGGGATTATCCATTGACAACATTTAATACATATACATCCACAATTATTTATATATTTTTTTAATAATTCATAATCTTTATTTATAATATTTTCTTTCTTTCTTTTTAAATAAAATGAAAATGCTATTAATTTAGATAAGTTAAATATAAAATTTATCATATATTATTTACATAATAAATAATTATTTAATAAACTTATATAATTCTGAATAATTTATTACATGTCTTCTTTTAAATTTTGCTATTTGTTTTAATAAATAATTTTTATATTCTGGTAAAATATTATAATAATCACATATACTATATTGTTCTTTGTATACACCATTAAAATCAAAAATACTTTCTTTAAAATTATTCATATATATTAACATACTATTTTGATAAGTAATTATTGTATATAATATATTTATGTCTAATAATACATTATGTTTAAAAGAACATAATAAAATATGTTTGGCAAATATATAAAATTTATCTATTTTTTCTGTAATAGAATAAAAATATTCTTTAATATAAATTTCTTCAACATTTTTAAAATATAATAAAAATGCTCCATATATTAAATCTTTATCATCATTATGGAAACCTAATAATAAACGGTCTAAAGGGTCTGTTAGATTATTATCTGATTCCCAACATAATCCAAAATCATATATTATTATTTTATTATCTTCAGTTATTTTCCAATTATAATTATGTAAATCACCATGATTAAATTTATTAATAAATAAATTATTATACATAAATATTGATATAATCATATTATATCTATAATGTTGTATATTTATGTTTATAGTTTCTATAGATTTGCCCTCTATATAATCCATAATAATAATATTTTCAGAAAATTTGTATAATTCAGGAATTATAAATAAATTATCATTTTTGTATAATTCACTAAATTTTAAAATATTATTGGATTCATTTACTAAATCCAATTGTTGTCTGAATTGTTTTAAAAAATTATTTAAATCTGTTGGGACAATATTACTAAATTTAAAAATAGTAAATATTATTTTCAAATAGAATTTTATTTTATTAAAATTCTTAATAGCATCTGGATGAATAACCTTCATAGCATAAAATTCGTTAGTTTTTATATCTTGAATTTTATAAACTTGTGCAATACTTCCTGATCCCACTAATTCTATTATTTTATAATCATCATCCATATCATTATAAAAATCACTTTTATATAAACTTTTAGTATAATCTAATTCATGAATTGGACAGTTTTCATATGTATTTTCAAAAATATCTAATATTTTTTTATCAATGTGAATTAATTTTAATATTGGTAATCCCCATTGTATTATTTTTATTGGTATGACACCACATGAATGGACATTTTTCAATAATATCTTCACTATTTTGTCATTATAAAAATTATATTTTATAAATAAAGATAATATTATACATTTACTTAAATTAAAGAAAACCATTATTAATATATTAAGAATATGTTTAAATAATATAATTATAATATAAATTAAACAAATGAGTCATTTAGAAAGAACTATTAAAGACCTAGTTATTTTTTATATTAAAGAAAATTATAACAAATATTTACTAGATAGTGATTTAACATCTATTGATATTAAAGATCTGAAAGCGAAAGTATCAGAACTATATTATCCGAATAAGACTGAATTAAAAGAATTTGTAAAAAAATGTATGAAAGAAATGACTAAAGATAGTCCTGATGAATATCCAGGTGATTTAGTTATTAATAACATATTTTTTGACATTTATCAGGATGATGAATTAAATATTAATCGCATTTATAATGAAATTAAATTATTTCAAGAAAATAATAATAATTTATAATATATATGAATATTGTAATTAAAAAACCAACGATAAAATCACCCAAATCTATTAATAAATTATCAAATTCTTTAAAATCTAAATTAAATAATAAAGTCGAACCAAAGAAAACAGTATCTAATGATAATCCATCAATTAACACACAAACTAAATTTAAAAAAATAAAATTGACTCCAAAATCCAGTAATAAAAAACTTCAAAATCGATCGAGTAAATTATTTTTACCTATTGAATTAAGCATTGTTAAAAGCGATATAATAAATGATAAAAAAAAAACTGTAAAATCAGAAGATGTAGTAAAACCTAATGTGGAAGATAACCCTAGTACCAAACATAAAGTTAAAGATACAGTAATACCTAATGCGGAAGTTAAAACAGCGAAAGATACGAACAAACGTCACAAATCGAAAAAATCAAACAAGATCCGATTATCTAGACGTAAAAAATCTACAAGGAATAAAGTAATATCTATTGATTTAAATAATAATACTAGTAAAGAGAAAGATATAATAGATATTATAAATAAGTTTGAAAAAATGGATGTAAATGAAATTAAAACATTCCTAAAAAATAAAGGTATAAATACAAAAAATACAAATAAATCTAAATTAATGCCCTATCTATATTTACTTACGTGCGTTGATGGTGATATTAATATTATAAAATCTTAATAATTTATTGGTCCCTATCTAAATTATTATTTTTAGATTGAATTCTATATGTATATTGGTCACTATCAATTAGAAGTTTACTACCATAAAGACCACGGACATTCTTACACACAGTCTTATCTTCTTCATCCTCTTTTGGGGAAACTGTTAGAGAAACAATTTCACCAGGAATTACTTTCTTAAAACTAGAATCACATTGAATTTCAGAAAAATGAAAAAAATGTTCTGTATCAACATGTTTAGATTCTGGGTTAATTATTTCAATGAATCCGTAACCTTTCTTATGATCAAAGAACTTAATTTTTCCAACTTCAGTATTCTCGGTCATTTTTATTATTAATATTATTTTATCTTTATATATGTTATTGTTTGTTTCTATAACATTAATAATAATTTTGAACATTTATTACATTTTTAAATTATATTTAATAGATGATGATTCGAGATTAATATTATGCAAGAATATGGATGAACTCAAATTATCTCTATTTAAATCAAATCCTTCTTTAATAAATATCCCTAAACATAATATTGATTTAGATATTTTTAAAAATCTAAATCCAACTTATAAAAATATAGAATTATTTAATACATCGAATCTTAAATCTAAAATAAATTTTAGTGAATTATTATTAAATAGTAATTTGTATTGTAATTTTAAATATTCCTTATCATATTTCAATGATAAAAAAGTTATAGATTTTAAAGAATGTAAAAATAATTATCATATTATAAGTAATATAGATAGTAAAGAATTTTATATATATTTATTACATCCAAAACATAAAAACTCTTCAGAAAAATTAAATTTATCCAATAAAGTTTTAATAAAACCACATGATATATTAATTATACCATTTGGTTGGAATTACCTACAAGAAATTAATGAAAAAACTATTAATTATCATATAGATATTGATAATTATTTTACATTTATTCATAATTCGATTTTAAATAAAATATAATATATAATATAATGAAAACTCTTAAAAAAAAATCAAAAGGAAAATCTATCAAACGATATGCCGATTGTAAACCTAAAAATATTGACTGTCAAAAAAAATTAGTATTAAAATTATTAAGAGATACTCCATTTCCTAAAAATACAAGCAGAAAGAATATAATGAGAACAGAACATAAACAAAATAAAGTCAGATATGAAGGATTTGTTTTAGGTAAAATTAATTTAATTCCTCATATGTGGAAAAAAAATTCCAAAGGCAAAGTTATAAAACAACAACAATCTAATAGAACTAAAGATCCTCGTTTCAAAAGACTATTTAAAGAATGTAAAAAATTAATGAAAATGCATGATCCCAAGTTTGAATTTACAACTATTCAATACAATAAAAATATGCGCGCAGCCAGACATGTAGATGGTAGAAATGTAGGGACTTCTTATATTATTGGATTAGGTGATTATACAGGAGGAGAACTAATTGTTTATGATAATGATAAAAAACCTACAGGAGCAGTTAGAAATGATCTCAAAGGTAATTACTATGCATTCAATGGATCTAAATTTTTACATGAAGTTGCTCCATTCAAAGGTGAAAGATATACTATTGTATTCTTTAAGATTTAAAAAAATATTATTTATATATAATCAAATGACATATACTAAATATTGGATACCATTCCCTTTCATTGATATATATTTTATTGTATGGAAACCCAATGCTTTATCTAAAATACATAATCATAGTAAAAATGGTTGTTGGATGTTTATTATAAAAGGTATCGTAAAAGAAGAAATATATACAAAAGAATTAAATTTAATAAATACTAATTATCATGGTACATTTGAAACCTCATATCTGAATGATGATATTGGTTATCATAGAATAAAAAATAGTAATCAATATTCATATTCATTACATTTTTATCATCCTAGAAACCATAAAACAATTTATTTTAATTAATATTGACATGATACTTATTTGGAATATTTTCTATTCCTAAATACTTATTAATAGTACTATTTTTCCTATATCTTGGGGCTGGTGGTGGAGATTTATAATCTTCTTCATCTTTAATATATATCTCTAAATTTTTATTTTTACTTTTATCTAATTCTAAATATAGAAAATAACTATGTTTCCCTAGGAACTTTGTTGAAAATTTACCTTGATCTCTCATTTTAATGAATTGATTCTGAGTTAAGAGAGTATCCATTTTATTTTATTTTATATATTAAATTAATTTTAAATCAAATTTATCTACGAGACTTTTTAGATTTAAAAAATACTATTTAATATATGATAAAATTTATATTATTTATATCAATTATAACATTAATATTTATAATATATACAGAATATTCTGTCGGAGGAATATTAATTAGATCAAATTCATTAGGTAAAAATGTATTTAATTTTAAAAGTTTATTTCATTTTATGATACATCCATTATATAATAAATTTCTATGGAATTTTAGGACATTAGATATAAATTATCCATTTATAATATTAATTTCAATATTCATAAATAAATTTGATTTTATAATTAATATTTTTCATAACCATGGATATTTTCAGAGACGCACTTTATGAACAAAATAATAAATTATTGAAACAAGTATCTGAGGATTTTTATCCTAAAATGATTGATGAACAAAATGGATTTATTTATAATTATAATAAAAAAAACTTTACATATATGTTACCTGTTAAAAAAGATATTACAAATATGAATACTAAAAGATTACAAAAAATACTAAAATAAATGCGTTAAATATTCATAAAATTTATATTTTATATAATGGGTGGTGCACACAACCCTTATATTTATATTTAAAAATTGTGTGAATATGTAAATATATAATTATAACATGAAAAAAACAATATATGTAATCATGATTCAACCATTTATATCATTATTGTAGAATAAATAAGATCATTAAAATGTTTTTTTATATGAGTTATAATATTAAAGTATTTCAAAAGTTTTTAAAAAGGTAATGGACCTAAATATTGGCAATCATGTCCGAGTGGTTAAGGAGATAGACTTGAAATCTATTGGGCTTTGCCCGCGCAGGTTCGAACCCTGCTGATTGCGATAATATATATATATATATATATCATTAATTATTTTTTTATAATAATTAATCTTCCTTGATTGAAACCCTTATTATTAATTATAAGTAATTCCTTTGATTTTAGATCATAAACATTTAATAATAGTTGTTTTTTATTAGGTAAAACAATATCTAATATTGAATTCTTAAATAATTCATGTAATTTGGGTTTATAAATCATAATCAAATCATCATTATTCCTTACATAATCTCCATTTCCTAATGTTTTTAATTTAATAATAAATGAATATTTATTGTATAAATATATTTTTTTATTATAATCTCTCAAATATAAATAATATATTCCATATTTAGAAACAATTATTAGTCGTTTTAAAGAATTATTATAAGCATCTTCTAATTTAATGTTCAATTCTATAATAAAATCTTCATCCAATTTAGTTATGTCAATATATCTTGCCGATTCAACTATTTCTTTTTTTTCTTTATTATTTTTATCATAATTAAATATATAATCTTTCATAGAATTTAATCTTTGTTTAACTTGGTCGGGTAATGAATTATACAATGCAGTCGCTAATTTAACATTTTCATTTTTAAGAAGTTCATCATAATATGAATTTATTTCTTGAAATTCCTCATCAGTGAAATCATAACCTTTTAGGAATGAAAATCTTTTATAATTATTATATAAAATACGTTTATTATCATCTGATAAAACTTCATATGCTTCTTGAATCAACTTAAATTTATTTGAACATCCACCTTTATCTGGATGATATTTCAAACACATTTTATGATATTGTTTTTTTAAAATATTCATATCAAAATTATTTTCATCTATTTCTAATAATTCATATAGATTCATCTAATTTATTAGAAATTTTGTTTTTAAATTAATTTTATTTTTTTTTCTAATGTATATTATAAAACTATGGTATATGATTCTGATAATTTAGAAGGTGGGGCGTGGTTTGGGAAGAGGAAACAAGTTGGTGTTAGCACCGGGAGTCAGGCACCGGCACCGGCACCGGCACCGCCGGTGCCCCCCAAATTCGACGTTAAAAGGGCGATGCAACGCGCACGACCCGATCAGAAAGAGGCAGCGGCAAATTTACCAGGTAGGGAGTATCAGGGAGCGGCGGTTAACTCAGATGAACTGGGCGGAAAATATCTACAAGAACTGTCGGAGGTGCGGAGAGGGGGTGGTGGAAAATCAACACGCAGAAATAATACTCGCAGAAAGAATACTCGCAGAAAGAATACTCGCAGAAAGAATACTCGCAGAAAATCAACTCGTAAAAAATCTACTAGCAGAAAATCTAATAATAAGAGAAGATCAACTATTAAAAGAAAATCTTCTAAAAGATTATCAAGAAGAAGACGTTAATTTTTCAAAATATCCATATTAAAATTGTTTTCATCTATTTCTAATAATTCATATAAATTCATCTAATTTATTTAAAATATTTGTTTTTAAATTAATTTATTTTTTTATAAATGGTATATTATAATAATTATGCCAACCGGACGAAAAAAACCAATTAAAAGAAAATCTGCACGCAAATCTAAATTGCTAGAAAAAGGTGGGAATACATATAATTGGAAAGTAGGTGATTGTGTAAGACCAATAGGGATGCCGACATATTATACAATAACTAAAGATTATGATAGAGATAATTGGATAATGAGTGCTCCGAGTGGTGGTGGTCATGTTATTACTGATATAATACCAAAAGGAGTAGAGAATTCAGGTACATGGGAAAAAGTCGACTGTCATACAGGATCAAAAAAAAAGAAACCAAAAAGAAAATCTAAAATGAAATCAAAGAAATCAAAAAAAAAATCTAAATCAAGAATAATTCTGTAAAATCCAATATATTTCAATTAATAATCCTTCTAAATATAATAAATCTTTGAATGAATTATTTAATAATATATTATTTTCACTAAATATTTTGACTAATTTAATTTTTCTATCATTTGACATATTTAAACCTAATAAATATTCTAAAAATCTTCTGTAAAATGTATTTATATCTATTAATGATCTGGATAAATATATTAATTGTTTCATATCTGTTATCTTTTTTGTTAAATTCTTCCCTGAATTTATAATATTAATGTATTTTACAAATATTTCATCATAAATATCATAATTTATTATCCCCTTTTTAAGATATGATAAAATATTTATAAAATTATAATTTATATCTGAATGTTTTTTTAAAATATTGAATAAAATATCACCTGAAATAACATAATAATTATTATTTATTAAATTTTTAAAATATATATATTTATCTGTCAAATTAAAATCGGGAATTCTAAAATTAATAAATCTACTTAATAATGGTTGATTAATTTTATTTAGTTTACTAGTTATGATAATAATCTTTGTTGTATTTAATGATTTTTCAAATATAACTCTTAATCTGTTTTGATTTAAATTGGATAAGCTATCAAAATTATCTAATAAAATATAATTATATTTATAATTATTAAAATGGTTGTGTGATTTAACAATATCTTTTATAAAATTTATAAATTTTATATCATTATTTACTAATTTCAAATCAAAATAATAATGTGAATTACTACGTTCATATGTGATATTTTCTGTTAAGTTTTCTTTATTTGTATATTTATTAATATTAAATAAATCATTCATAACTGTTTTAATTAATAATGTTTTACCCGAATTATGTACACCATGTATTAATATATTGGGATGATTATTATTAGATATAATATTATATAATTTATATGCTATTTTATAATTTATTAAAGATAAAAAATCTTTATTATATTTAAAATCTTTGAAAAGATTATTCATAATAGAGTATTTAAATATATAAAATTAATTCTAAATATATCAATATTTTATGGAAGATGATGATTTATACCATTTAATAGTTAATCCATATAAAGTTAATAGAGATAAAAATAAAATTAATAAAATATGTACAACAGATGATAAATTATTATGTTTATTAAAAGATAAATATCCTAAATTTGAATTTGAAGGTGAGGATTATAATATAATTATAAATAAGTTGGACATATTAATTTTTGATTTATCTATTAAAAAATTAATAGATAATTTAGTTTATAATGTTGTAGAAGGAACTTTAGATGATTTAATTAATGTATAAAAATTTGAAATTATAATATAAATATATTTAATATGGGTGATGATACCTTTTATATTTCTTTAAAAAATTCATTAAAGCGGAAATTAACTATTAATTTAATAAAAGATGAGGATTTTAAAAATTTAAATATAGAAGATTTAATAAAGAGGGTAGTAGAAGATAAATTAAATGACGAAATAGATTTTAATTTAGAAAAACTAGAAAAATCTGAAAATAAAGAAGACATAGTTAAAAAGAAAAGTAATCGCGAACGACTAAATAAAACAATTAAATTAAATCAAGATAATCCTAAACGAATAGATAGTAAAGCATATAATAGATATGAAAAATATAAATCGGCAACAAACTATACAGAATTTTTAGAAGCAGGAGGAAATAATCAAGATTATAATTATGATTTAGAATATGGAAATTTAAAAGAAATAGATTGATTTATCTACTTTAGATTTATTTTTCTTCTTCACCATCATCTTCATCATCATAATCATCTTCAATTTCATATTCTATATTTTTTTCAGATAAATTATTTAATAAGTAATTAAATACTGGTTTATTTTGAATAGTTTCATCTGTTATTAAACGAGGAGCAATAGACATAGTTTCTAATTCTTGTAAAAATAATTTAGAAGCATATGGAATTTCAATATTACATATATCTTTTTCGTCATTTTTATCATATGACATTAAACCAGTTTTTTGATTTACTTGAACTTTATATGTTTTACCTTCAAAATATCCATCAGAACGCTTAGAAACAGACTCTTGTAAGAATTCTGCCACACCATGACCAATAATTGCGTCTCTTTCCATCTCCCCTATTCTAAAACCTCCTTCATTTGAGCGTCCGCCTGCAGGTTGTCTAGTCATATGTTGTAACGGACCAGTCGTTCTCGAATGAACTTTATCTTCAACCATAATTTTAAGTCTTTGATAATAAGTGGGTCCTATGAAAATATCTGTTTTTATTTGATCACCTGTAATACCTGAATACATAATTTCATTTCCATATTTTTCATAACCATATTTTTGTAATAAGTCAAAATATTGATAAATATCATTATTTAAAAATGGAGTGGAATCTCCCATTAATCCGGCCATACAACAAGATTTACCTAATACTACTTCAAATAGTTGATTTATTGTCATTCTACTGGGAATGGCATGTGGATTTATAATAATATCTGGTATTATTCCTTCAGTTGTGACAGGCATTTCATAATCTTCAATAACCATACCACACATTCCTTTTTGACCGCACCTGGATGTAAATTTATCTCCAATGGTAGCAGGTCTAATTTTTTTAATTCTAATTTTACAACTTCTCAAACCCTTATTATTTTTAGTAACAATTACTTTATCAACAATACCATATGTACCTTTATTAATAGTTTCTCCATATACATTAATTACTTCCTTCCCTTCTGAATTAATAACTCTCGTACATTTGCCTATTATAATATCTTTATCTGTTACATGTTCACCTTCCTTGATAAAACCATTATCATCTAATTTAGAGTAATTAGATAGATCTTTTTTAACAATATTTTTTAGGAATAATGGGTTAGCAAAAAAGACTTTCTGACCTTTGACTATTTCTTCTTCAGAACCGTAACTTCTATAATAAATTGATTTAAATAAACCTCTATTAACAGCAGACTTATTAATAATAACAGCATCTTCTTGATTATATCCAGAATAAGAACATATCGCCACAATAGCATTAATTCCATAAGGTAACTTATCTACATCAGTATATTTTTTAAATCTTGTTGTTATAATAGGTTTTTGAGGATAATGTAAAATGTGTCCGAATACATCAAATCTCGTATTATAAGCACTTGAATATACACCGACTGCTTGTTTAGTTTGTTGACAAGAGAAAACATTTCTGGGATATTGTGAATGATTTGAAAATGGTATATTAACGGATAAAGCACTTAATATTAATGAAGAATGAATTTCGGAATGTGAATAATTTTTATCGATGGAATAAATATCTTTGGAAATAAATGCATTTTCACTTTCAATAGAATCAATATATTCAATACATGCTGCATTATCTTCTAAATATCTCATAAAATCATCTTGAGTATTTTTAATATTATCTAATATATCTTTATAATATTTAGTATCATAAACATTTGGATTTATATCTTTAATATCATATAATAATCCATGAATTGCTTTACTCCATGTTTCAATATATGAATAATCTTTATTAATTAATTCATTATATTTGTTTCCGTCCGAATCAGATTTTAGATAAAATACTGGTCGAATTATTCTGCCCGAATCAGTAAATATATGTAATTCGTTTGATTTTATATTCCATGAGATAGATGTATTAACATTAATTATACTGTTTAATTTTAACAATTTAAGATATTTAAATAAAAATGCTGGATTTTCATATAAACCAATTAATTTACCATTTAAAAATGTAGGAGTATTATTATACATATCTTTTGATACAGAATCTTTAATAAATAATAGATTTATATCAGATAAACATTCTAGGATTCCATCTTCTGAAATATTTGTGGAAACTTTAGCCATAATAGATAAATGATTTATAATACCAACATTGCCACCATCTGGTGAATCAATAGGACATACAAAACCCCATTGCGAATTATGTAATTTTCTAGGACCTAATGATTTTGATCCGGCAGGCAGAGGGAATGATAATCTTCTAATATGTGATAAAGTTCCCAGCATGGTATTTCTATTGATATCTTGGACAATACCTTGTCTTCCTGAAATATTTGTACCAAATCTAGCACCAAATGATTTAGTAATATATTCCATCATAGAAATATCAAACATTTTGGATTTATTGTTTTCATTAATTAATTCAGATATTTTATTATCATCTAATGAAATTTCTGTATTTTTAGCACGATATTCATAATCTATATTTTTTGATAATGATTTTTTAAATCCGCCCCATAATTCTCTATATAATTCTAATAATAATGATCCTGCTAAATCTACTCTTTTATATGAATATGAATCTCTATCTGTAACATCAATTAATTCTAAGTTTGCTAATAATATTTTTCTAACCGAATATCCCAAAAATTTAGCCTTTTGTACTAAATCTGTACTATAATTTGGTAAGAAATTATTATTTAAAATATCTATAACATTAATACTTAATTTACCTTTGGTTAATGGCATCAACATTTTAAATGCTGCTTCTTGAGTATAAATGGGTTGTGAATATTTCATAGAGGGTAAAATTAAATCATATAGTTTATTTTTAAGAGTTTTATCATCATTATCATAAATAATGTAGGATAAAATATCCTTATCAGAAATAATACCCAATGCTCTAAATAAAATAAATAGAGGGATAGAGTCATTACCATTTACAGAATTTATATCTACAAACCCTAAAATTCTCACAGAAAAAATATTTTCTCTTTTATAAACTAATTTACCGTCTTGATTTATTTTATAACTCTGAGTATAATAATATATATTATTTGTTCTTGAACTTTGGAATCCTTTAGTAGATATTGATTTAATATATCCTTGATATAAAATATTATCTGTACCTTTAATTATATATAAAATATTATTAATTTTATTTTCTTGTGATAAAAACACTTTTTCTTTTCCTCTGACAATAAAATATCCTCCTTGATCATATGGACATTCACCTAATTCTGATAATTTTACAGAATCTAAACTATTTAATAAACATAATTTAGAATGTATCATAATAGGCATAAATCCAATATTGATTTTTTTAAAATTTTTAATAATTAATTTACCCGAGTCTAATATTAAATATTTAATACCTATATTACAAAATATACTAGATCGATATGTATAATTATTTAAGCGGGCATCATTTGGATACATATATTTAGATTCTTTATTATCATATAGTGTAGGGGTAGATATAAAAATATTTTCTATATCATTAATGGGTTCACCATAATTTGGTGATTCATTATTCTCTTCTAAAGTTTCTCCAAAATAAAAAGAAATTTCATATTTAAATGAAATATTATTACCACCTTTATCACCTTGATGATAAATAACAGGGTTTTCTCTTCTAATTATATTTTGTATACCATTATCTTTAGAGAAAATGAATTCATTAAATGAATCAACTTGATGTTGTGATTTGTAATAAGGTTCATCTCTAAAATAAGTATCAATGACATCCCATACATTTACTTTATCTTTTATTAATTCTTCCATTTATTTATATATATATATTATTAATATTTATAATTATTTTAACTTAAAATAATAAAATATTTTATTAATATATTAAAATGAAAAACCAATTATTCAGAAGAAATCCTGACAGATATATTATAAATGATTTAATGTCAATCTTTAATATAAAATCTCTGGATGATAAGGATTTTCATTTTACTAAATTAGATTTAATCAACTTAAATATAGTTGAAAAAATAAATGAAATAAAAGATAAATTAGAAATATATTATTTACCATGTAAAGCAAATATGTATTTAATAAATTTAACTGAAAAAAAAACGATAACTATATTAAGACAATTTTTAAAATATATTGATTATAATTTAAAAATGAAAGAAAAATATATAAAAGGATCAAAAAAATATTTATATTATATTCAAAAGAATAATGAAAAAATATTAGTTACATTTGATTAACAATATTCTTTACAAATACCAAATGTTTTTCTATGCCATTTAGTAATACCATATTCTTTTATTGCTTCTAAATGTTTTTTTGTGCCATATCCTTTATTATTATGAATATCATATTTTTTTAATTCAGGATATTCTTCACATAAATTTAAAATATAATTATCTCTATTAACTTTTGCTAATATAGATGCCGCAGCAATACTTTTATATATATCATCACCACTTACAACACATTTATGATTTATACATTCGCCATTTTTATCCATATAAAAATTAAATTGGTTACCATCTACTAAAATTGTGTCAATATTTAATTGTTCTGTTATATTATCTACACATTTATGCATTCCTTTTAAAGTTGATTTTAAAATATTATCTTTATCAATATCTTCATGATGTATTAATATAGATGTATGTGCTATTGAATTATCTAAAATATATTCATATGCTAATAATCTTTTTTTTAAAGATAACTTTTTAGAATCTTTTATTTCTATTGAATGATCTAATTCTTCATTTATCCAAACAACTCCGGCAACAGATACAGGTCCAAATAAACATCCTCGACCTGCTTCATCAATTCCTAGTTCTAATTTATCTTTTTCGAAATATTGTTCCATAAAATTTATTTAAATATTATATATATATAATACATATATAATACATATATGGTTTTAAGTATAAGAGTACATGAATTATTATCAGAACAGTCAAATTATAATATATTACAACGGGGATATAAATCATTAATTCCAGGTAATGATATACCACATAGTAAACATATTTATCATAAAAATATGTTTAAATTATCTGAAAAAACTATTGAACTAAAACAATCCAAAAAATTAATAAAAAAAAGTGAAATAGTCATTGATAAAGTCGAAGAGGATGAATTAAATGAGGGGGAACAAAATTTCACAGAATCAGATGAAGAAAATTTACATATTAATCCAGGTGATTTAATAGAAATAGAGGAGGATGTTAAAGAAATAGAGGAGGATGTTAAAGAAATAGATAATGATAATGATGAATCCAATAAAATACCAGAAAAAGACTTGATGTTAGATTTAATAAATATTATTGAAAAAAAAAATAAAAATGGCAAAAAAGAAGAAAAAGAACAATCCGTTGAAATAACTGAACTAAATGTAAATAATCAGGATGAACAACAAGGTGGTGAATTTAAAAGAATTAAATTAGATCATCATTATAATTTCTTTTAATCGTTTATAAATTTCTTAAAATATCTTTATAATATAAATGAGAATAGCAATTCCTTCATATAAAAGACATAAATATTTAGGTGATAAGACATTAAAAACATTACATAATTTTGGATATGAAATAAAAGATATAGATATATTTGTAGGGAATGATGAAGAATATGAATTATATAAATCAGAATATCCAGAATATAATATTATAGTAGGTGTAGTAGGCATGAGACAAATTAGAGAATTTATATTTAATTATTATGATGAGGGAACCCACGTATTATCTTTAGATGATGATATAATAGATATAAAAATGAAAAATCCAAATGAAGATGAAAAGAGTTGTTTAGTAAAATTAGATAATTTAAAAGAAATAATTGATAAAGGTTTTAAACAATGTATAGAAAACAATACAATATTATGGGGAATATATCCGTGTGATAATCATGGATTTATGAAAAACAATATAACAACACATTTGGCATTTTGTGTAGGATGGATGTGGGGATGTATAATAGATAAAGAATGTTTAAAACAGGATCCTAGAATGGTAGGAAATTTTGAAGATTATGAAAGAACTGTAAAAGTATTCAAAAAATATGGGAAAGTAATTAGATTAAATAATATATGTGCGAAAACTAAATACAATAAACCAGAAAGTGGTGGAATGAATATTGGAGATAGAAGTATTGGTATGATAAACGATCTAGAAATTTTAAAAGAATTATATAGTGAATATATAATTATTAAAAAAAAAAAAAGTTCTATGATAGGTGTAAATCCTCAAATTAAATCAAATATTAAAAAAATATTATAAAATTAATTCATAAAATCGTTTAATTAATATATCTAATGGACAAGGACCGATATCTAATATTATTTTATGGAATGTTTTAATATCCGAGTTCTTTTTCAAAAAATCTTTTTTTAAATGTAATATTACTTCTTTTCCAATTACATAAGTCAATGCTTGACCTGGAATACTGGAATATCTTAGTATTTGGTCTTTTATATAATTATCTGAGTAATATTTAAGATATTTTTTCATAAAATCAAAACATTTATTAAAACTCCAATTATAATAATGAATACCTGTATCAATAATTAAACGTAATGATCTTTCCACCCGGTATTGTAATGAATAATAATATTCAAAATCATTATCATATTCATATAGTGATTCACAATAAAATGCCCAACCTTCTGAATAACCTGAAAATAATTCATTTTTAATATAATCTGATTTATCTGATTTAAATAATAAATATCCTTCATAATGATGTCCAGGTATTCCTTCATGAATACTCAAACATAATAACTCATATTTACTAATTTTTGTAGGATCCAAAATATTTATATAAAATGTTCCATTTTCTCCTTTAAATTTAGATGGTCCTGTATAATATGCACTCATATTCATATTATGACTGGCAATGGGTTTAATATCATATAATTTATCAATATCTTGATAAAAATATTTATTTAATTTCGAATACATTAAATTGCGTTGTATTTCTAAATCTTTGATTATTTCAGTAGATGAGTTATAATAATTATCAGATTTATAAATATGATCATCAATATCTTTCACTTTAAGTTTTTTAGATAGATTAGATTTTAATTTTAATGCGTCTTTCAAATGTTTTAAACCTAAATTATGAATGATTTCAGGAGTTAAATTAGATAATGTTTCATTTTTACATATTTCTTCATAATACTGCTTCCCTTTATTATAAGCACATAATCCTAAATCTTTTATAGAATGTTTTAAATAATTATTAATTATAAATAAATATAATTTTTTTATATTTTTAATAATATATTTTTCAATATCTTTTATAAATTGTGATTTTAAAGATTTGGGAACATTTATAGGTTTTATTTTTTCATCTAATATAGTTTGTGATTTTAATAAAAAACTTTCAATAATTAATTTATTTAAAATTACTTTTTCTTTTATACCTTTTTCCAATACTTTTATCATTTCATTTGTTATTGCTGATAAGGTTTTTAATCTATTCATAACTGAAATATAATCATTTTTATTAAATAAAGGAGGTAATTTTCCAATACATATTTCATAATACATAAATAAAATGTTATCATTAATATCTAATAAGTATTCCCTATCAATAAAAAACTCAATTCTATTATTATATTCAAGTGAATATTTTAATATTTTCTCGCAAGGAGATAATTCTTTTTTTAAATTCAATTCTTTTAAATATTTTTCATTTAATTTAACTTCATTTTTTAAAAATGTTTTAGATAAATGATTAGGTAGTGTACTTTTCTTTTTAAAGAACTGTTGGTACAATAAATAATCATTCATTGGGGGATATAATTTAATATTTTCATGTAAATATTCATTACATAAATCCATATTAAAATGTATTAGAAAAAAAATATTATTAAAATATATTATTAAAAGGTATTATTAAAAGATATTATTAATAAATCTAAGGCAGTCTATAATTAACTAATTACTAGATTTCTTTACACGGCGGACTACTTTCTTTTTAACAGGTTCGGGTTCGGGTTCATCTGCTACAACACCTTCAACATCATCATCATCATTAACTACTGTGGGAGCATCACCATCATCATCATCACTATCATCTACAATTTTTTCTTCTTTTTGAACATCATTAGAAGATACTTCATCATCATCATCTTGGATAAATGCACAACCAGATAGGGCCAGAGAAGGTTTCTGAGTTACCATAATTTGTTCTGCTTGCCAAGTAACACCAAAC
>Ga0209533_1000128_pt1 | contig 67194 bp, 50 predicted proteins | sample COG_04_FD_184748 | JGI IMG/M metagenome (GOLD analysis project Ga0209533, IMG submission 184748) | Pelagic Microbial community sample from North Sea - COGITO 998_met_04 (SPAdes) (version 2) | ecosystem: Environmental > Aquatic > Marine > Neritic zone/Coastal water | place: Helgoland, sampling...
CGTATCGTACTCCGAAACTAAATTAGAAGTGTTCTTTGAAAGATCGATCCCAACTTTTCTCATGGTTTTAATCGCTCTTGGATTTACTCCATGGGTTTCTATTCCGGCACTATACACCTCCAATTTTTCTTTTCCAAAATGTTGCATAAATCCGTGAGCTATTTGACTTCTGCATGAATTTCCGGTACAAATAATTAAAAGTTTTTTCATGATTTGTTTTTTATGGATGTTCCAAAAGTAGAACATATTTTTTCTGAAATGATTTGTGCTAATTTTCGATGACTCTCCACGGTCCAACCCGCTACGTGTGGGCTAAGTAAAACGTTTTCTGAGCTTAATAAATAGGAGAAACTGGGGTTGTCTTGTTGGGCCTTAAATATATTTTCAAAGGAACTACTTTCATATTCGAGAACGTCCAATCCGGCTCCGAGGATTTTATTGTTTTTTAATCCGTCGACCAAAGCATCTGTGACTACAGCACTTCCACGAGCGGTGTTGAGTAGCCAAAAATTATTTTTCATTTGATTGATGAATTTAGTATTGATCATTCCAACTGTCATTGAAGTTTGTGGGGTATGTAAACTCAATACATCTGCAGTTGCTTGTAATTCTTCTAGAGAAACTTGAGTTGCAATTCCATCCTCTTCCATGTGCAGGAGGTCATGATAAATGACCTCCTGCACATCAAATCCTTGAAGTTTTTTAGCAAAACTTTTCCCCATAGTTCCATAGCCAATAATACCTACTATTTTCCCTTCGAGTTCAAGTCCGCGATGATGCTCGCGTAACCAATTTCCGTCACGAATACTTTGATCACCACGATGTAATTTATTGAATAAAGAAAGCAGCATACCCAGCGCGTGTTCTCCAACGGCATTGCTATTGCCTTGCGGAGCTGCAAAAAGTTGAATTCCTTTTTCTTGTGCTTTCGTTATATCTATATTTTCAACTCCAGCACCAACTCGTCCTATAAATTTTAAACTAGTGGCCTGATCTAAAAAAGCTGCATCGATCGGAAAGCGACTTCGAATGATTAAGCCTTCGAATTGATCTATGCGATTAAGGATTTCTTCTTTTGATTGCTTGTATGCTAGGGTGTTTTTAAATCCAGCCTGAGCTAAATGGTCTAATAAAAGCGGGTGATTTTCATCTACATGAAGCACGTGCATACGTTCAAGCTTAAAATTTTAAAAAAGTTTGAGCAATATAAAAGAAGAGATAGATTCCGAAAATATCGTTAGCGGTAGTAATGAATGGACCTGTTGCAATTGCAGGATCAATCCCTCTTTTATTAAGAATGATTGGTACAAAAGTGCCGATCAAAGCAGCAACAATAATAACGCCCATCATGGAGCCAGCTACGGTTAAGCTCAGAATCAATTCTTGGCCCATTATCCAGCCGAAAATCACAAGTACAACTGCTAAGAAAAATCCATTGATAAGGCTGAGACCTACCTCTTTGATGAGCCTACTTATCAGCGAACCTTTTACAACGTCATTGGCAAGACCTTGTACAATAATAGCTGAAGACTGAACGCCAACATTTCCTGCCATTGCAGCTATTAGTGGAGTGTAAAAGAATAAACTTCTTAGGCGCGACTGTGTCATGATGACTTCAAAATCTCTAAGTATAAATACACTTCCCAAACCCCCAAGTAAGCCTAAAAATAGCCAAGGTAAGCGGGCTTTCGATAATTCAAAAATAGTGTCATCAGCTTCAACATCGTTCGAAATACCAGCAGCCAATTGATAATCTTTATCAGCTTCTTCTTTAATTACATCAACAATATCGTCAATCGTAATTCTGCCCAATAATTCGTTTTTGTTGTTTACAACTGGAATGGCTTCTAAATCGTATTTAGACATGATTTTAGCTACTTCTTCCACATCTTCATCGACCTCTACAAAATCAACTTTTGGGATATAAATATCTTTAACTTTTGCTTTGGAGTTGGCAGTCAAAAGGTCTTTTAAGGAGAGCCTTCCGATGAGTTTGTTTTTGTCGTTTACCACATATATCGAATGAACACGAGTAACGTATTCTGCCTGTGCACGCATTTCATTTACACATTTGAGTATACTCAAATCCTCTTGAACCTTAACCAATTCTTTGGCCATTAGTGCTCCGGCTGTATTCTCTTCATAGGTTAGCAGTTCACGAATGTCTTTCAAATGCTCGCTGTCAGAGATCTCGGACATTACCTTTTCCTGTCTTTCTTCTGGGAGTTCAGCAATAAGGTCAGCCGCATCATCGGTATCGAGTTTTTCAATCTCTTCTGCAATTTCCTTGGCGGAAAGTTGCGTTAAGATTTTTTCTCGGAAATCTTCATCAACTTCTGCTAGGGCATCAGCTGTTTTTTCACTGTCTAAAAGTTTAACAAGATAAATGGCATCATCGACCGAGAGACTTTCTGCAATTTCTGCAATATCTGCATAATGAACATCTGCTAGTTTGCGCACCAATTGTTTATCCGATCGTTTTTCAACAAGGGATTGGATGTGTGTTAAGGTGTCTTTATCAAGAAGAAATTTGGCCATCTTCGATTTTTTGTGTCAATGCTATAAAATCGTCTCCCGAAAGTTTTTCTGGACGCAAGTCAAAGATACTATCTTCTGTAATATTTAAGGGTAGTTGTAGTGTTTTTAAACTGTTACGAATGGTTTTTCTCCTTTGTTGAAAACTCATTTTTACAATTTTAAAAAGAAGTTTTTCATTACATGACAAGCTATAGTTTTCTTTTCGCTTGAGGGTGAGTACACCAGAATCTACTTTTGGTGGTGGATTGAATACGTTTGGAGGCACCGTAAATTCATAAGTAGCGGTATAGAACAGTTGTGCTAAAACAGACAATATTCCATACTTTTTCGTCCCTGGGAGTTCACAGATACGTTCTGCAACTTCCTTTTGAAACATGCCCGAAAAAAACGGAATCTGTTCTCTGTTTTCGATTGTTTTAAAAACAATTTGTGTTGAGATATTATAAGGGAAATTTCCAATAATTGCGAAGGATTCCTCACCAAAAAGCGCGTTTAAGTCATACTTCAAAAAATCCCCTTCTATGATGTTTTGGTGTTGTAGTGGATACTTGTTTTTAAGGTAGGCTATTGAATCTCGATCAATCTCAATGAGGCGTATATTGCCTTTTTCAAATGAAAGGTATTGTGTTAGTACGCCCATTCCAGGACCTATTTCAAGCACTTTGGCGTAAGTGTCAAAGCGAAGCGTTTTGGTGATTTTTTCCGCAATGCTGAGGTCATTTAAAAAATGTTGACCTAGTTTTTTTTTGGCCCGTACAGCTTTCATTAAAGGACAATTATTTGTTCTAGTTCCGTTCTAAACGATAGAATGCGTTCACCAAATTTGTCAAGCGCGTGTTTTTTGAGTCGATCGGCATCCTCTTTTTGATAACGTTCAAATGCTGTTCGATCAGAACAGTGATATTGTGTAGCATAGCTAACACCTCCCGAGTCATTCTCTGTAATTACCTTAAAGATTATTGCTTTCTTGAATTTCCCAGTTTGTATCATTTGCGGAATATGTTCCTCATTCATCCACTCCAGCCATCGACTTTCGATGTTTGGTTCTACATGTGTGGTTACGTTGTATATAAACATATAATGTTTTTAGGAGATCAAATCAAAGCCAGTATAGGGAACAAGAGCTTTTGGGATTTTAATCCCTTCTGGTGTCTGGCAATTTTCTAATATTCCGGCAAGTACCCTTGGAAGAGCCAATGAGCTTCCATTGAGTGTGTGCACCAAATGTTTGCTTCCGTCTTTAGCTTTGTATCTTAGGTGTAAACGTTCCGATTGAAACCCTTCGAAAGTAGAAACTGAGCTGATTTCTAGCCAGCGATCTTGCGCGGTTGAAAACAACTCAAAATCATAAGTTAAAGCAGCGGTAAAACCGAGATCGCCTGCACAAAGACGTAAAATGCGGTAAGGTATTTCAAGTTCAATAAGAATAGCACGAATGTGGTCTACCATTTCCTTCAGAGCAGCTTCTGAGCGTTCAGGTTTTTCTAAGCGGATAATTTCAACTTTGTCAAACTGGTGTAAACGGTTTAATCCGCGAACATGAGAACCATAGCTTCCTGCTTCTCTCCTGAAGCAAGGAGTATATCCCGTTAGACAAATAGGAAGTTGTTTTTCATCTAAAAGTTCATCTCTAAAAATATTGGTAAGCGGAACCTCTGCGGTAGGGATCAGGTACAAATCGTCACCGGTTACATGATACATTTGACCTTCTTTGTCGGGTAATTGTCCCGTTCCGTAACCCGAAAGTTCGTTAACTAAATGCGGTACTTGAGTTTCTTGATATCCTGCAGCGGTGTTTTTATCTAAAAAATAATTAATCAACGCACGTTGTAAGCGAGCACCTTTACCAGTATATACAGGAAAGCCTGCGCCAGTTATCTTACTTCCAAGTTCGAAGTCGATGAGGTTGTATTTTTTAGCTAACTCCCAATGCGGTAGCGCATCTGGAGAAAGATCAGGGATAGTGCCACCACGTTCTGTTTCAATATTATCTTCTTCGGTTGCTCCAGCAGGGACAATGTCTTTAGGCGTATTGGGAATTTGAAGACGAAGTGCTCGTAATTGAATTTCGGTTTCTTGCAACAACTCTTGTAGGCCTTTGGAGCTTGACTTGAGTGAAGCCGAACGTTCTTTCAAACCTTGCGCTTTCTGAGCTTCTCCGTTCTTGAATAGTAGCCCAATTTCTTTTGCAAGACTATTGGCTTCTGCAAGTTGCTGGTCCAATTCTGTTTGCGTTTTTCTTCGAACTTCATCCAATTCGAGTAATTGGTTTATAAGTTCAGCGCCCTTGAAATTTCTTTTTTCAAGCGCTTTTAGAACGGTTTCTTTATGTTGTCTGAGGTATTTTAATTGTAGCATAAGTCCAATGATATCGTATTACAAATGTATTGTTTTAAGGTTAGTCTTCTGATTTTTCAGAATCAAATAACCCGATGCATATTTTTTTATCTTTTTGAAGTTGTTTTTGAAGTCCTTCTAAAGAATCAAATTTTTGTTCTTCTCTTAGTTTACTTCGTATTTCTATGGGCAAAGTTTGTTGGTAAATATCCTTGTCGAATTCAAAAAAATGAACCTCAATTGTCTTGGTATCTCCCCCTACGGTTGGTCGAATTCCAATATTCATCATTCCAAAAACAAGTTTCCCATCAATTACGGATTGAACGCGATAAACACCGTTCGGTGGGCAAAGCTTATAGGCTTCTTTTATTTCAATATTGGCAGTAGGAAAGTCAATTGTGCGACCTAAGCCAGCTCCTTTGGATACGGTTCCCGTTAGCAAATAGGGTCTATCCAAGTAGGTGTTTACCATTTCCAAATCCCCTTCGACCAAGGCTGTTCTTATTTTTGTAGAGCTAATGTTTACAGATGAAATTTCCTGCACTGGAATCTCTTCTACTTCAAAGTCGTACACGGTACTGAATTGGTACAAGTCTTGAATCGAAGCTTCTCGATTCCTGCCAAAACGATGATCGTATCCAATGATTACTTTGGAGATTTTAAAAGTGTTGACCAGTAAATCTCGTGTAAACTCTAAAGGAGTTAATCTCGAGAATTCTTTTGAAAAAGGATGAATAACAAGGATATCTATTCCTAAGGAGGCAAGTATTTTCTGTTTTTCTTCGAGGGTATCGATTAGTCGAATAGAACTGTCTTTCTGAAGAACCATTCGTGGATGTGGAAAAAAAGTAAGGACTACTGCGAGGTGTCTTTTTTCTTTGGCTTGAGAAACTAAATTGCGGATGATTTTTTGATGTCCAATATGGACACCATCGAAGGTTCCAATGGTTAAAAGACTGGGTGTGTCTTCTTTATAATTCTCAATGTCAGATATGATTTTCACTAAAAACAGTTGTGTTTTGGTATGCGCTACAAAACTATGATTTTTAGACTTAAATAAAGGGTATAATTATTGTATGTTTGAAGGAGTACTAAATTTAATTTCCTTGTGAAGAGTCAAATCGTATTATTTTTATTTTTTCTGACGATATCATTTTCGGTTAAAGCTCAAGATCTTTGGACTTTCGAAAAAGATACGCAAGGTTTTTCTAAAGGAATTGGTTTTGATAGCAACAATTATATTCATACGGTATCTTTAGATCGAGATCAATTGGACGCTTTTATTTCTAAAATTGACTCGCCATCTAGTTTTTCTAAAACGAAACGAACAACCATTGTTTTTCCAAACGAGTCTGGTAAGTCTGAAAAATTCAGTGTACGTGAGGTAAGCTTACTCTCTTCTGAACTATCTAAAGAACATCCAAACATTAAAACCTTTGTCGGGACAAGTTTATCACGAAAAAATGTTCATGCGCGCTGGAGTATTTCTCCTTTGGGAGTAAACGCAATGATTGATTCTCCTGAAGGGCAGTTTTTTTTACAACCTGATCGGAGTGGAGATAAAAACAAGCACCTTTTTTATAAACGAAATGGAACGCTTTACGATGATTTTGAACCCCTGAATTGTTTAGTGTCTTCAGGTAAAAACACAGAAAACAGTAAAGTTCAGGGTATAATTCAAAGCAAACAAGCTGCGAAACTCTCTTCAGACCAAACCCTGAAAACGTATCGTATTGCAGTTTCTGCAACAGGAGAATTTACCCAGTTTTGGGGAGATGATGACGATACAAACGGAACAAACAAAGAGGATGCTTATGCTAAGATAATTAGTACAATCAACCGAATCAATCAGATTTTTCAAATCGACTTGGGCGTGCAACTTCAGTTGGTTTCTGATGTAAACTTGTTGTACGATGACCCCGATACAGACCCCTATGGGAATGATTTCAACGAAGAAATCCAAGAAACACTAACCGACTCTATTGGAGAGGCAAATTACGATATCGGACATTTATTTGATTTTGGAACTACCGATGGCAATGCCGGAACGGTTGGAAATGTATGCCGAGATCGATTTAAAGGTTCTGCCTATACGTCTCACCCTTTTGTTGACACTTCAGGAACAGGAGCTTTTTTGAATGATTATTTTGATATTGACTTTGTAGCACACGAAATAGGACATCAATTTGGTGGGTACCATACCTATTCACATCAAACAGAAAGCGCCGGAGTGAATAGCGAACCAGGAAGTGGTTCGACTATTATGGCTTATGCTGGTGTAACTGAAGATGATAATATTCAAAATCACAGCGACCCTTATTTTCATTATTACAGTATTAAAAACATTAGAGATTATTTGGCTAGAAACAGTTGTCAAGCAACTAGCTCCATTGTGAATCAACCCCCACAGGTTACCGCTGGTCAAGAAGTAAATATTCCCAAAGGAACAGCCTATATATTAGAGGCAATAGCTTCTGACCCAGATGATGATTCGTTGACCTATTGTTGGGAACAACTGAATAGTGGCTTAGTTACACGCGAAAACTTTGGCCCTTATAATCAATCGGGATCTAGCAATCGATCCTTTTCACCTACCAATTCTCCAATTCGAACAGTCCCTTCCATGTCCAGAGTTTTGACAAATCAATTGGTTCAAACGAATCCACAATTTCCAAACGACTGGCAAACAGTTTCTTTGAATAGTAGAAGGCTACTTTGGGGAGTAACAGTTCGTGACCGATCGGAAACAAGTTCTACTAGTGTGGGCCAAACGGATCAAGATTCACGAATAATAAATGTGCTTGAACGTGCCGGTCCATTCGAGATTACCTCGCCAGCCACCAATACTATAATTTGGCAAACTGGAGCAAATGAAGTGATCTTATGGGATGTTGCAAATACAGATCAAGCTCCAATCAATACGGAAACGGTATCGATTTATTTGTCTTCAGATAATGGTCAAAATTTCGACACTCTATTGGCATCAAGCACACCCAATGACGGTCGCTTTGACTTAGTTGTGCCTGCCAACATCAATTCTTCAAATGTTCGAATTAAAATTGTTCCTGATAACGGAATTTATTTTGCAGTAAACAACTATCGTTTTAGTATTCTTGAGCGCCTCTTTGCGACTCCTTTTCAAGAGCTTTCTAAAAAAGCCTGCGACAACGAACCCATATCATTTAATTTCACACTCAATCGATATCAAGAATTTGAAGGCGATGTAGATCTCACTTTGACTAATGTCCCAACGGGGATTGCTTATTCGATTAATACGGTTTCATCTACAACCGATCAGCAACAAGGAACCATTAGTCTTACGAAAGCATCCAACATAACCCCTGGTGTTTATTCAATGACTTTAGTTTCAAGATCAGGATCGGTCGAAGCCCAGCAAACTTTTCAATACACCCATCAACAAAGTACTGTTCAAACTCCAGTTGAATTGAGTCCGAACGCATCTGACGGCGTCCAATTGATAAAGCCACTTTTTAGCTGGTCTCCAGATGAAAACGTAGATCAGTTTATTGTTGAATTATCTTTGTCCAATACGTTCGATTCAATTGTAGTTTCTTCAACAACTAAAGCCTCTAACTTCATTCCTTTAGAAAATCTTCCTAGCGAAACAACGTTCTATTGGAGGGTTAAAGGAACTAACGGCTGTGGAGAAAGTAATTATTCCGAAGTTCAAAACTTCATCACTGATTTACTCGATTGTAGCCCAATTGTTGCAGTAAACCTCCCCATAAATTTAATAGATGCGAGTTTTGTCCAAAGTGGCATTTCGTTTGCCGATGTTTATATGGCGAATGATTCTGTCATAAGTGATGTTAATATCGAAGTGAGTATTCAGCATACGTATTTGTCCGACATGATCCTTTCGTTACTTGCACCCGATGGTACAGAAGTGATTTTAGCACGCAACATTGGTGGGGCTAGCTCCAACTTTGTGAATACTATTTTCGATCAAGAAGCAACGAACTTGACAGAAAATGGTTCAGCACCCTTTACAGGTTCATTTCTTCCAACAGAAGACTTAAGTGTGTTTAACGGACAATCTTCATTTGGTCTTTGGAGACTGAAAGTTGAAGATGTTGGGGCACAAGATACCGGAAGAATTACACTCTTTAATATCAACTTTTGTGTAAATGGAGCTATTCTAGAAAATGATGATCCCGATTTAATACCAAATGTTACGGATAATTGCCCTCTCGTAGCAAATCAAGATCAAGCCGATGCCGATGCCGATGGACGAGGTGATTTATGCGATGTAGATACCTTTAATAATTTTATACTTTCAAAAATTGATGAAACCTGTGTTTCGAGAAACAATGGTGCGATTCAAATTAGAGCAACTGCATTTGCCGATTATACTGTTCAAGTTACTGGACCGAACGGCTTTTCAAATGACTATAAGTTTACAACGAACACCTTGAGCATTCTAAACCTCCAAAGTGGAGACTATCTCCTTTGTATTGGTGTTGATGATGACCCAAGTTTTGAACGATGTTTTACAGCTTCAATAGAGGAACCTGAGCCTCTACAAGTTACTTCCTTTGTAAATGAAAATGATTTGAGTTTGTCCTTATCGCTCAATGGGGCATCTCGCTATAAGGTTACGGTAAATAATCAAGAAACAAGCATTCAAAGTAAATCGCTAATCAATTTACCTCTGAGAAAAGGGTTGAATACGATCGAAGTTACTACAGATTTAAGTTGCCAAGGCTCCTTTAAAAAAGAAATTTATATTGCTATAGACTCCGTTTTATATCCAAATCCAGTTCAAGAGCAGGCTTATGTTTTAATTGGGGGTACAGCTTCTACAATTCAATATATAATCTATGATATTCAGGCTAATATTCTTTTAGATAAAAAAGTTCAACTGGAAGGTAGTGATAGTAAAGTTCCAATTGATATGAGCTTGTTGCCTAGTGGAAATTATTTACTTAAAATACGCAGTGATCAGAACGAAGAAACCATAAAATTCATCAAACAATGAAACGTAGGTTCCAAAAAATAGCTTCAATTGTTATAGCAGTTCTTCTTTGTACATGCTCTAAGCCATCGATACCAGAACCAGAGGCAGTTTTACTGACAACCCCAGAGAATAGTAATACTTGTTTACCCTTATCTACAACGGCTAGACAGGGAACAATCAATTTTGGTTGGGAAGAGGCTCAAAACACCGACTCATATGAGGTCTTTGTTCAAAATAATATTACACAAACGGAAAAGAGAAAGTCTGCAGATTTGACCACGACTACGATTACTTTAGACCGAGGAGCTCCTTATAGTTGGTGGGTTATTTCTTCCTCAGAAGCAAGTCCTGTAAATACAAAAAGTGAAGTATGGACTTTTTATTTGGAAGCCCTACAGCAAGAAACTTTTTTACCTTTTTCTGCACAGTTAAATAGCCCACTAAGCGAGCAAGAAGTTACTTTATCATCGGGAGAAGTAAACTTACAATGGACTGGTTCGGATTTAGACGACGATATTGCGTTTTATCAAGTGTATATCGGAACAGATGCAACTCAAATGCGTCTAGTTCAAGACAACCAAGTGACTTCAAGTTATTCAGCGTTATTGGATGTTGGACAAACCTATTTTTGGCAAATCATCACGATCGATCAGCGCGGAAATAAATCGCAATCAGCAATTCATAGTTTTACAACTTCCTAAGAGCCGTTAAACTGATTCATAGCAGTTTGGATTCCTTGGGAAACAAAAGACTCAATCTGTTCTTTTGTTTTTTTAATTCTCAGTGGCATCGCATCAAGCTCTTGGTCCGACCATTTCCCCAACACAAAGTCTACCGTATTATACCCTTTTTCGTCACTTTGTATACCAAAACGAATCCGAGGATAATTCGGAGTATTCAATTGCGCTTGAATGTCTTTAAGTCCATTATGACCTCCATCACTTCCTTTGGGTTTTAGGCGAATTGTACCAAAAGTCAAGTTCAAATCATCAGTTATTATAAGGATATTTTCTAGCGGAATATTTTCTTTTAAAGCCCAATATCGAACTGCTTTACCACTAAGATTCATTAAGGTTGATGGTTTTAATAAAAGCATCGATTTACCTTTGAATCGAGTTTTGCAAATGGCACCATAACGTTGATCTTCAAAAGCTAAATCTCGTTCTTCAACAAAACTATTTAAAACCTTAAATCCAATATTATGTCTGGTATTGTAATAAGGAGCACCAATATTACCTAGGCCAACAATTAAAAATTTTTTCAAAGGGTCTTCTTTTAGTTTATCCGTTCGTTTAAAAAGTTTTTTAAAGTAATTCATTCTTTAATAAAGTATAAAGATAAAAAAAGCATCTGTTGAAAATCAACAGATGCTTTTTTAAACGATTCAAAGAAAATGCTTATTCAGCAGCTTCAGTTGCAGTTTCTTCAGTTGCAGTTTCTTCAACATCAGCTTCTTCTTTTATAGCAGCTCTAGAAGTTCTAACCTGACAAATAACAGTATTGTCTGGGTGAACAAAAGTAAAGTTTACTGATTCGATTGAAGAAGTAAACAATTTACCTCCTAATTCAAGAGCTGAAATATCAGCGATGATTACATCAGGAAGGTTGCTTGGTAAAGCACGTACACGAAGTTTACGCTTGTTAAGAACCAATGTCCCACCATTTACAAGTACACCAGGAGCTGATCCTTGTACTTCTACTGGAATGTTCATTGAAATCTCTTTGTCATCTTTTAACTCATAAAAGTCAACATGAAGAATTCTATCACTTACTGGGTGAAATTGGATGTCTTGAAGGATTGCATTGACGGTTGTTTTGTCGTCAAGCGTAAGCACAACTGTGTGTGCATTTGGAGTATAAACGAGTTTGCTGAAACCTAGTTCTTTCGCTGCAAAATGTACGGGATTGTTTTCGCCGTATAAAACGCAGGGAACCATACCAGCATTACGTAAGGCTTTTGTTGCTTTCTTCCCTACGCTTTCTCTTTTTGATCCGTTAATTGTAATTGATTTCATTGGTATTTATTTATTGAATTAAACTATAAACTTCGAACTAATTGATTTGTTTTCATGAACCTCACGCATGGTACTCGCGAAAAGATCAGCACAACTCAATACTTTTATTTTTGGGCTTTGTTTTTTTGCAGGAATAGAATCTGTAACGATCAACTCTTCTAGTAACGAGTTTTCGATACGCTCATAAGCGTTGCCAGAAAGTAGTGCATGGGTACAAATTGCACGAACCGAAATAGCGCCCCGATCTCGCATTACTTCCGCTGCCTTGGTTAGTGTTCCTGCAGTGTCAACCATATCATCAACAAGAATTACATTTTTGCCTTTCACATCTCCAATTAATTCCATGTGAGAAATGACATTTGCTTTTTCACGTTGCTTATAACATATTACAACATCACTCTTGAGAAATTTAGAATATGCATAAGCTCTTTTTGAACCACCCATGTCTGGAGAAGCAATGGTGAGATTATCTAGATTCAATGATTTTACGTAGGGTACAAATATTGTTGAGGCAAATAAATGATCTACTGGCTTTTCGAAGAACCCTTGAATCTGATCTGCATGTAAATCCATGGTGATGATTCGAGTTGCTCCGGCAGCCTCAAGAAGGTTTGCAATAAGTTTAGCTCCAATTGGAACTCGTGGTTTGTCTTTTCTATCTTGACGTGCCCATCCAAAGTAGGGCATCACAGCTGTGATGTGACGAGCTGAAGCTCTTTTGGCAGCATCGATCATTAAGAGAAGTTCCATTAAATTTTCAGAACTAGGATGTGTAGAGCCTACTAAAAAAACTCTAGACCCACGAACTGATTCCTCAAAGGAAGGTTGAAATTCACCATCACTGTAGTGTGAAAAGGCAACTTTGCCCATAGGGATACCAAATATCGTTGCAATTTCTTTTGCAAGGACTTCGCTTTGAGTACAACTAAAAATTTTTGCTTCTGTTTTCACGTTACCTAGTTTGTTGTTCAACATTATTTTAGGGAATGCAAATTTATAAATAATTTTAGGTATGCCACTCTTTAATGCGATTATTTTAGGTAGAAGAAAATTATTTTCTACTTTTGTCATCCGATAGCCTCGATGGCGGAATTGGTAGACGCGCTGGATTCAAAATCCAGTTCTTTAGGGAGTGTGGGTTCGATTCCCACTCGAGGTACAGATTTAAATTGAAAACCCTTGTGTCAACAGGGGTTTTTTAGGTTTATATACAAATGAATTTCGACTTGTTTTTCGGTATATAATTTCTTCCTCAAGCCGAAATCAATCTTTTTGATTTAACCGAATGTTTTGAATCGTTATTAAACAAAAAAACATTTTAACTTCTTAAAAGTTTAATTCAATTAAAAATTATGTACATTGGTAAACCAATTTGGTAATCCAATTTATTATGATCAAACACTTAACATTAAAAGTCACCCTCTTATTTGTTCTTTTTATTGGCTCTATATCTGCCCAAGATCGAGTTATGGTTCAATCCGTGGAGGAATTCAATAGTGCTGTTTCCAAAGCGCAACCCGGTACAACTATTGTCCTAGCCAATGGCGTATGGCAAGATGCCGAACTTCTTTTAGAAGGAAATGGAACTGCAGATGCACCCATTAAACTTACGGTTGAAGAAAAAGGTAAAGTAACATTGGAAGGACAGTCATACCTTCAGATTGCAGGAGAATTTTTGCATGTAGAAGGTTTAGTTTTTAAAAATGGATATACACCCACCAATGAGGTGATTTCTTTTCGCAAGAACAGCAAGCTGCTGGCAAATAATTCACGTTTGACTAATTGTGTAATCGATAATTATTCTAATCCAGAACGTCACGAACAAGACAGTTGGGTTGCTCTTTATGGGAAAAACAATCGAGTAGATCACAATCATTTTGAAGGAAAGGGAAATCGAGGTGTTACCTTAATTGTTCGATTGAATTCAAAAGAAAGTATTGAAAATAATCATGTAATTGAATCCAATTACTTCGGTCCTCGTCAGAATCTGGGCTCAAATGGTGGGGAAACACTTCGTGTTGGGACCAGTCATTTTTCTATGGAAAAGTCGAATACCCTTGTACAGGGAAATTATTTCGATCGCTGTGATGGTGAGCACGAAATAATTTCTAATAAATGTGATCAAACTACCTACAAGAATAATGTGTTTTTTGAAAGTATTGGAACTTTAACGATGCGTCATGGAGATGAAACCTTGGTAGAAGGGAATGTGTTTTTGGGGAATCGAAAAAGAAACACAGGTGGGATTCGTGTGATCAACGGACAGCAAACGGTTCGTAATAATTATGGCTACGGATTAACAGGCTATCGTTTTAGAGGCGCCTTAGTGGTAATGAATGGTGTTCCGAATTCTCCTTTGAATCGATACTTTCAAGTAGAAGATGCCGTAATCGAAAACAATGTTTTTGTTAATTCTGACCACGTTCAATTGTGTGCAGGGAGTGACGAAGAACGTTCAGCAACACCAATTAATTCGACTTTTACAAACAATACATTTTATTTAGATAAGCCAAGTAAATTGGTTACTGTGTATGACGATATCAGCGGTATAGCTTTTAAAAATAACCGCACCAACCTACCCATTAACCCTGATTTGTCAGAAGGGTTTAAGGTTAAAAAAATGCGCTTGGTCGAGGATAAAAATGGACTCCTGATGCCAGCCATTGGAAGAAAAATAATTAGTCCAAAGTTGGCAGATGTATTACCCACTAAAGAAAATACAGGCACCTCTTTCTATTCAAAAGAAGACAAGCGTATTGCGTTTGAAAGCGGAACAACTCATTCTGTTAAAGCTGGAGTGAATACCCTGTTTGATGCAATTAAGAACTCAAATCCGGGTGATGTTTTGGAATTAGCAGAAAGTGCATCTTACGAATTGACTAAACTACCTTTGATTAAACACCCATTAACAATCCGAGCAGCTGCAAATCAAAAACCACTTGTTCTATGGGAAAAGAAGGCAGCTTTTGATATTGTAAATGGGGGAGAACTTCAATTAAAAGGATTGACTTTTGATGGAGAAAATGCACCCGACGGATCGGGTAACGCTGTGATTAGAACGAGTAAATATTCGATGAATAAAAACTACAGTATTAGAATAGAAGACTGCTCTTTTGATAATCTAGACGTAAACCATTCTTTTGATGTAATTCGTGTATATAAGAATACTTTTGCGGACGAAATTCACATCGAAAATTCAACCTTCAATAATATTACTGGACATGTAATGGCGTTAGATCGTGAAACAGACGACGTAGGAATTTATAATGCAGAGTATGTGACCCTGATCAATAATCATTTCTCTAATATTCAAGGAACCGTTTTGAGCTTACATCGCGGTGGAAAAGATGAAAGCACCTTCGGGCCTTTTTTATATCTAGACCATTGTACGCTTGACAACATTGGTTTTGGATCGCGTAATAAATACAAAGTAGCGATTAATCTTTACGGTGTGCAAGATATAGTGATGAAGAATTCTATTTTCACTAAAACTAAAAACATTAAAATGCATTTGGTTGTTGGAGAACCCATAGTCAATGTAACTCATGTTCAGCTTGAAAACTCGAAACAGATAGAAGTAAGTGGTGATCAAAAGTATTCAATCGGAAAACTTTATATTGATGAAAACAGTCCAAATCTACTAGGGATAGATAATAAAAAACTAGGCGTACAACCTCAAAAATAAAACACTTGAAAAAAGGAATCCTCATCGTTGCATTGTTCTCTGCTTTTTTATTAAAAGCACAAGAACACCCAAACTTGATATTAACCCAAGAAGGCGTTCAAAAGATTAGAGAAAACTTAGGAGAAGTTCCTTTTTTTGACAGCTATTTAGCCGAAATCAAAGCGGAAGTAGATGCAGAAATAGAAACAGGAATTCATGTTCCAACGCCCAAAGACATGGCGGGAGGTTATACTCATGAACGACACAAAAAAAACTTTTTGATTTTACAAAAAGCGGGAGTGCTGTTTCAAATTTTAGATGATCAAGTCTATGCTGAATATGTGAAAGAGGTTTTAATGGAGTATGCTCGAATTTACAAGTCGTTGCCTATTCACCCACAACCCCGTTCCTATGCCCGTGGAAAGATTTTCTGGCAGTGTTTGAATGATTCCAATTGGTTGGTATACGTAAGTCAAGCATACGATTGTGTTTATAATTTCTTAAGTAAAAAAGAAAGAAAATATCTTGAAAAAGAATTGTTTCGACCTTTTGCAGATTACATTTCTGTTACAAACCCACAGTACTTCAATCGAATTCATAACCACAGTACTTGGGGTAATGCCGCAGTCGGAATGATTGGTTTGGTTATGGAAGATGAAGAACTTATTCAGCGTGCCTTGTACGGATTAAAACAAGATGGAATAGATGCTAATGCAAAGGACAATGACGGCGGATTTATTAAGGATGAAACAGGTAAAGCAGGATTCTTAGCCAATATAGAAGCCCCCTTTTCTCCAGAAGGTTATTATACCGAAGCTCCCTATTATCAGCGCTATGCGATGTACCCTTATTTGCTTTTTGCAGTTGGGTTGAACAATATGCGTCCACAAGAAAAAATATTTGAATACAAAGGAGGTGTGCTTCTCAAGGCAGTAAACACTTTACTCAATCTTACCGATTCGAACGGAGCATTTTACCCTTTAAATGACGCGCAAAAAGGGATGTCTTATTTTTCAAGAGAATTGGTTTCTGCAGTAGATATTGCATATCATTATGGAAATCAAAATCCAGGATTACTTTCTATTGCTAAAAAGCAAGGAAAACTGACATTAGATGATGCAGGTTTTTCAGTGGCACTTGCAATTGCTGAAGGAAAAGCGGTGCCTTTTGAAAAACAATCCATGGAACTTACCGATGGCCCTCAAGGAAAACAAGGAGGCATCAGTATCCTCAGATCTGGCTCTACTGAAGAAGAACTCAATTTAGTTGCTAAATATTCTGCTCATGGAAATAGTCATGGTCATTACGACAAGCTTTCATTTTCATTATATCATAAAGGAGAAGAGGTTTTACAAGATTATGGTTTAGCGCGTTTCGTTAATATTGATCAGAAAAATGGAGGAGGATACCTAAAAGAAAACACAACTTGGGCAAAACAAACCATAGCACACAACACCTTAGTCGTAAACGAAACCTCTCATTTTGAAGGAAAATATGCTATTGGGAGTCAATTTCATTCGGATAAATATTTTAGTGTTCTTTCTGCAAATGGAAACCAACTAATCAGTGCAAAAGAAAATAATGCCTATAAAGGTGTAAAAATGCACCGAACACTATTGTTAATCGAAGACGATCGTCTGGATAATCAACTTATTCTCGATGTGTTTAAGGTCGATTCGAAAGATAAAAACCAATACGATTTACCGTATCACTATTTCGGTCAAATTATGTCAACTACATTTCCGCTTGAGTCACAAGCTTCTCTGTTGCCGTTGGGGAAAGACAACGGATATCAACATTTATGGCTACGTTCGAAAGCGAAAAATGGGAAGCCTTTGAATCAGTTGAGTTGGTTTTCTGGCACGACCTTTAGAACCCTTACCATGATGAATACGCCCGAGGATGAATTTCTTTTCACCCAATTAGGCGCCAATGACCCTGAGTTTAATTTGAGGAACGACTCCTCCTTTATAATACGAAGAAAAAACACCACAGCTACCTTATTTGTATCGGCAATTGAAATTCATGGGCGTTATAGTCCAGTAAGTGAAATAGCTATAAATGCAACTTCCTCTATTAAAAACATAACCAGTACCCTAGATATTGCTGCATATACAGCAATCACGATCGAATTAATCACTGGAAAGCCAATTCAAGTGTTTTTATCTAATCAAGATTCAGATGAAAATCAAAAACACGCCATTGAAGTAAATGGAAAAAAAATCAATTGGACTGGCCCTTATTTAATACAAACAATAAAATAATAACAATGAAAAGTTTTGGAACAAGTAAAGAGTTTTTACTCACAAAAGACATTCCGTGGGAAACTGTAGGCGAAGGAGTGAAAAGAAAAATCATGGGATACGATGATTCAATCATGTTGGTTCACGTGGCCTTTGAAAAAGGAGGTATTGGGCCTATGCATCAGCACCATCATTCTCAAGTAACTCATGTTGTTTCAGGATCGTTCGATGTAACCATTGATGGAAAGACACAAACACTTAAGACTGGAGACAACTTTTATATACCTACTAATGTGCTTCATGGGGCAATTTGCACCGAAGCGGGAGAATTAATTGACGTTTTTAGTCCAATCCGAGAGGATTTTATGGAATAAAGCTGCCAAATAGTTTGGGGATTCAATTTTTTTAATATATTTGGAAAACCAATTTGGTAAACCAATCTGGTTTTCCAAATCATGTGATATAGAAAAAGGGTAGTTGTACCTACCCTTTTATAATTACTTCAATAACAAGAGGGAAGTAATAAAGACACTGCCTAAACAATGTTTTACAAAGATAAATATTTTTGTTCATATCATCGTTTAGCGCGATCGATTCTTTTTGAGACGATTTTTTAAAAATTAAAAAATGAAAACTAACTATTAACAACGTATGAAAATTAAATCTCACGTAACACTGTTGTTTGTTCTTATGGGCGTAGCCTTTGGATTTGCACAAACACAACTCAGTGGATCAGTTACAGATGCAAACGGTGAACCAATACCTGGGGCAACTGTAATTGTACAAGGCACTAACAATGGAACAACTTCCGACTTTGATGGAAACTTTTCTATTGCAGTAGAACAAAATGAAAATCTAGAAATTTCTTATTTGGGTTACACTACTCAAATAGTACAGTTTACAGGTCAAGATAATGTAAGCGTAAGCTTAGTTGAAGACCAGAATGAGCTAGATGAAATAGTAGTGACAGGATACGGTACACGTAAAAGATCACAACTTACAGGCGCTGTTGCAAAAATTGGAGGTGGCGAAGTTGCTGCTTTACAAGTTGCACGTGTTGATGATGCTTTAGCAGGGAAATTATCTGGTGTTTTAATTCAAAACCAAGACGGATCTCCGGGTGCAGCTCCAAAAATTCAAATTAGAGCAGCTTCTTCTATTTCAGGAGCATCAAACCCTTTAATTGTTGTAGATGGATACCCGATTTCAGGTGGCATAGAGACTGTTAATCCAAACGATATACAAAGTCTTGAAATACTTAAAGATGCTGCTTCTGCAGCTATTTACGGATCTAGGGGTGCAAATGGTGTTATTTTGATAACGACCAAAAAAGGTAAGTCAGGTAAAGCTACTTTTAGCTATAATGCTTATGTAAGTTCTTCAAGCAAATACCGTGATAATATTCTTAAATCTGGACCAGAATGGGCAGCTTTTGCGAGAGCTGAGATTGCTGCTGGCAATTGGTCTCAAACTGTTGCGACTGTAGATCCAGACTTTTTAGAATATAGATTAACTGCATATGAAGACTCCCCTGGCGCAATAAGCCCAGAAGATTGGCTTTTTCAAACAGCTAATTCTACTAGCCATGATTTCAGTGTAAGTGGCGGAAGTGACGATGTTAAGTATTTTGCTTCAGTAGGATATCAAGACATTGAAGGGGTTGTAATCACACAAGGATACGAGCGATTAAATTTCCGAATGAATGTTGATGCTAACTTGGGCGATAAGTTTAAGACGGGTATAAGTGCGAATGGATTTACATCTAAACGAGATATTTTGGGTCATGACATGAGAGACTTATTAAGATCGTATGGTGTTCACCCTATCTATCATACTGAGGAGTCTATCGCATTTGTTCAGCAATTGGACGCTAGAGCACAGGCTTTAGGATTATCTGCATTTAACAATGGATACAGAGGTTCTACTTATCAAGCTAACAGTATCTATTCGTTAGAACCTGGTATGGCGGCACAAGATTGGCACTATGGAAGAGCAAATAATGGTATTGGAGGGTCTGGTGATGCAGGGCCTGCTGCTAAGCTTGACAATACTGAAAGCTGGCAAAAATCATTTTTTGCAAACGTTAGTGGATATCTTCAATACGATATTATTGATGGGTTAAATATTAAATCTGTTCTTGGAGGTGACATAAGAGATATACAAGCCTATTCACATCGATTACTTGGTTTTGATTCTAGAGCAAGAAGTTCTCAAACCTTCTTGAGACAAACGGATTTAAAAGTATCTACTTTGTTAAGTGAGACTACTTTAAATTATGCAAAAGTTATTGGTAACCATGATATTTCTGCTGTAGCAGGTGTTGAAGTTCAAACAACTAAATTAACAGGTACTGGTCTTAGAGGTGTTAATGTACCTGATGTAGCTGTCCTTAATTTTAATTTGTTTGCTCCTGCAGATATTACTGTGAGTGAAAGAGATGAAACGAGAGTGAGAGAAAGTGTTTTTGGAAGAATTAACTATGCATATGACAATCGTTTTTTAGCATCTGTTTCATTAAGAAGAGATGGTGATTCACGTTTTGGAGCTAACAAAAAATATGAAACATTCCCAGCATTATCTTTAGGGTGGAATATACACAATGAAGCTTTTTTACAAGATAACGAACTGTTAAGTCAATTGAAAGTGAGATTTAGTAATGGTTCGTTAGGAACAACATCTTTCTTAGGTTCTTACGATTCTTTGAGTCTTTTGTCTCCTGCAGCCACAATATATGGAACAGGATTTTTAATCCCTTCGAATTCACCAAACCCAGATTTAACTTGGCAAACAAATACTGAGACCAACTTTGGAGTTGATTTAGGATTCTTAAATAACCGTTTCACATTAGGCGTAGATTATTATACTTCTGATATCGAGAACATCTTAATTAATCAAGCACAGTCTGAAATATTAGGAAACCCAACGTCAATTCTTAATGTTGGTGATGTAAAAAGTTCTGGTTTGGAATTTGAATTATCTGCACGATTAATTGATAACGGTACATTTGGATGGAACATGAATGCAAACTTATCTACTGTTGATACGGAAATCACATATTTAGGTGGTTTAGATGAATTACCACAACAAATTTTTGGACAAAGTGGTCGAGGGGCTGTATTTAGAAACTACGTTGGTGGAAGTATTGGTGAAATGTGGGGATTAGAAACCACTGAAGCTATCGGTTACGAATATTTAACAGATGGTTCTAGACACCCTAACAGCAGGCCTGATGCATCTTATGTAGTTGATCAGAATGGAGATGATATAATTGATAGAACAAGATCTGTTGCTGACGGAGGGGATTTAGTTAAGATCGGTCAAAACACTCCTGATTTTTATTGGGGTATGTCGCACAATTTACGATACAAAGAATTTGACATGTCGTTACAGTTTCAAGGCTCTCATGGTGCAGACGTTTACAACATTGACCCACTTTATTATGGTTCACAATGGGGAGGTAGAGTATCTGGTATTCCAGATGATGGAAGAATAGTCGAAAGAAATAGAAACCAAACTGACAATGTACTTCAAGATGCTTCTTTTGTGTCATTAAGAAATTTAACAATTGGATATACACTTAATTCTGATTTGATTAAAAACGTTGGTTTAAGTTCTGTTAGAGCTTATCTAGCCGGATCTAACTTGCTTTACATATTTGGAGATGATTATACTTCATACAATCCAGAAGGTGTTAAAGGTACTGACCCGACAACTTATGGCGCACAAGTAGGTGCTAGTCCAGTTGTCAGAAGTTTTACTTTGGGCTTAAATGTTAACTTTTAAATAAATGAAAATGAAATATATACATATATTATTTGGATCCCTGTTTTTAATGACAGCATGTTCAGCCGATTTGGATCAGTCGCCGCCTAATTTCGCAAGTGCAGATTCATTAACAGATTTTGAAGGCGTTTTAAACGCTGCATATTACTACCAACTAGCTAGTGTTACACCCTTAGCAGTAATGGCTGAGTTTAGATCTGATAATGCACTTATGGAAGAAGCACCATATACTGAATTTGACACTTTCACCAGTAATTTGACGACTATGGAAGATCAATTTTTCGGTCCTTTGTATACCGCTTTATATAAATCAATACTGAGTGCTAATAATGTAATTGAGAATTCTACAAATGCTACTCATGTAGCAGAAGCAAAATTTTTGAGGGGATTGTCTTATTTTAAATTGGTAAAATCTTTTGGTGCAATTACTGTAAATTTATCTGCTGCTCCAAGTTTAACTGATCCAACTATATTAGTAAGAAAACCAGCTACGGAAGTTTATAATAATGTAATTATTCCTGATCTAACAGCTGCAATTTCTGGTTTAAGTACCACAATCACAAACGGAAGAGCTTCTAAATACGCGGCTCAAGCACTATTAGGAAAAGTGTATGCAGCCATGGGAGATTTTACTAATGCTGAAACACATCTTGCTGCTGTTGTAAATGGTGCTTCAGGTGTTGGTATTAGCTTGAAGAGCGATTACAATGAAATTTTTGGTGTAGCTAATGAATCTGGAAATTCTGAAATTATATTTGCTACTCAAATATCGGCCTCTATTGTTGACGAATATTCTTTTGGTTCTGATTTTTGGAACTGGTTTGTTGGAGATGATTCAAAATCTAATCTACCAGTAGACGCTGATTTAGTTGCTGCATTTGATGCTAGCGATGCTAATGGTGGCGGTACTGATTTAAGAAGAGCAGTAACACTTAGTGCCGACGGTACAACAGCTATTAAATTTCCAAAGGATGGAGGTTTAGGGAGTGACCATGACTGGATTGAAATCAGATTAGCAGATGTTATTTTATTATATGCAGAGGCATTGAATGAAAATGGTACTTCTGCCAACACAGTATTACCTTTATTAGATTCGATAAGAACTAGAGCAGGTTTGACTAGTTTAACAGGAACTGTAAGTACACAGTCTGATGTTAGACAGGCCATTGCAAATGAAAGAAGACTAGAGTTGGCTTTTGAAGGCCATAGATGGTTTGATTTAGTCAGAACAAATACAGTTGATGCTGAATTAGGAGAAACAGTTAATGATAATTATCACTTGTTTCCTATTCCAGTATCTGAAGTACTTGCGACTGGCGGAATTATCACTCAAAATGATGGTTATTAAGACATCCTAGTGAATACTGAGCTAAAGTCATTGCTATACTTGAAGAGTTTTTAAATTTGAAAGTAGTAATGACTTTAGTTTTATTTTATATTAAATCGAAATTAATTAATACGAATAGTTTAGAATAAAATTTTGAAAATAAATAATTTTTAATTCAAACGTTAAATTGAACTATTCTGAATTAGAAATTTATCACGATTAATGTTGCAGGGAATTTCTTATTTTTGAAATGTCTTATATTAGTGTAGTAGAATATTAAATAATGAATATGATAATAGATAACGAAATTCAGAGTACAAAAAAAATCATCATTTCGAGTCTTAAGGATTTAATTAATTTTAAAAACTTAGAGCCTGGTGATAAGCTTCCCTCTGAACGTATGTTATCCGAAAAATTCAATGTATCTCGAGGTAATCTTCGTGATGCGCTTCAAACCCTAGAGTATTATGGTTTAGTGAAGTCTATTCCTCAAAGTGGAACATTTGTTGCCGATATAGGTATAATTGCTCTCAATGGAATGATTGACGATATTTTGAGTCTACCTGCACCTTCTTTTAAAGAATTGGTTGAGGCCAGAATTTTTTTAGAACTCAAAGGTGTAAAATTAGCTGCGATTAGAAGAACAACTGACGATTTGGTTCGGATGGAAAATGCTTTAACAGCATATTCAGATAAAGTTAATGCTGGAGAAGATGCTGTTCAAGAAGATTTACTCTTCCATTTGGCCATAGCTCGAGCAAGCGGAAACCCTACCTTGAATACTTTTATGCTTAAAATCACACCCGAAATTATCAATAATTTCGAAAAACATCATGTGTGTGACAAAGACACAGCATTTATCGGGATTGAAGAGCATAATGCCATTATTCAAGCCATTCGAGAGAACGATCCAGATGCTGCAAAAGATGCTATGAAAAAACACTTCAAGGCACTTTACCAGTATTGCTATAATATCGAGTAAAACAGTACGGGTGTTGTACCACCCATAGAAGTAATAAGAGGGAACCAAAGCGATGTATAGATTCTGAATCTATGCTGCTTTATTATAAAGACATTATGAAAATTAAAGGATTGAGGTGGTGGATTATCGGACTCGTATGTTTAGCTACGGTAATTAACTATATCGATAGAGCTGCATTAGGAATAATGTGGCCAGCAATGAAAGATGATCTTGGTTTGACCGAGCAAGATTATGCATGGATTATTAATATTTTCACAATAACCTATGCTGCAGGTAAATTTATCTCAGGTAAAGTTTATGACAAAGTAGGAACAAGAATTGGCTTCATATTATCGATCTTCTTTTGGTCATTAGCTTCTGTATTACACTTTTTTGCAAAAGGAGCTGCGTCACTTGGAATTTTCCGAGGTCTATTGGGTGTGGCTGAAGCGGGCAACTGGCCTGGAGCTGTGAAAAACAATTCAGAATGGTTTCCTATAAAAGAGCGAGCTCTTGCACAAGGTATATTCAATGCTGGAGCTGGAATAGGATCTATAGTTGCAGCACCTACTGTTGCTGAATTGTACGGTGTGTATGGATGGAGAATAACTTTTGTGATTATTGGTGTACTTGGATTTCTGTGGATTATTCCATGGGCAATTATCAATAAATCTAAACCAGAGAAACATCCGTGGCTAACAAACGAAGAAAAAAATCATATTGTCTCGGGACGTCACGAAAGCAGACAGAATCTAGAGGACGAAAAGGCTTTAACGGTAATGGAAATTCTTTCAAAGAAAGAAGCATGGGGAGTAATTTCTGCCCGCTTTTTTATTGAACCAATTTGGTGGCTATTTGTTTTTTGGATGCCTATTTATCTATATAAAGAATTTGATTTCAACGTTAAAGAAATCGGTTACTACGCATGGTTTCCCTATGTTGGAGCAATGATTGGTAGTATTTGTGGCGGATGGTATGCAAAGAAACTCCTAGAAAATAATAGTGTAGATTTTACGCGCAAGCGAACTGTTGCAATTGGTTGTGCAGTTATTTTTGTCTCTATTATAGGAGCAATTCTATTCGCTAACACTCCCGAGAAATTTGTAAGTTTTGTATTCCTTGTTCTTTTTGGGTTCCAGTTCTCAATAAGTAACATTCAAACTATCCCTAGCGATTTACTTAGTGGTAAATCTGTAGGAACATTAGCTGGTCTAGGAGGAAGTATAGGAGCAATTTCGGTTATCATAATGAACTGGCTAATTCCGATCATCACTGTCGAATCATATACCCCTGCCTTTATTGTATTAGCAGTGCTTGCTCCCCTTGCAACACTGTCCTTATATCTTTTGATAAAAGAAATTAAACCAATTGAAAATAATTAAATAAAAACACATAATGAGTAAATTAAATAATAGAGTAGCCCTTGTTACTGGTGCAACCGGAGGTATTGGTTTTGAAGTAGCAAAAAGATTAGGTAAAGACGGTTATACCGTAATTTTAAATGGTATCGAAGATGAAGCTGGAGCTGATAGAGTTAAAGAACTTGCAGCTGCAGGAATTACATCCGAATACTATGGTTTTGATGTTACTAATGATGAACAAGTAACCGCAAACATCCAAAAAATTGGTGAAAAGTACGGAAAAATTGATGTACTCGTTAACAATGCAGGTGGACTAGGCGGAAGATCTCGATTCGAAGAAATGACAACTGAGTTTTACAGAAATGTAATGGCCCTTAATCTTGATTCTGTATTCTTTACTTCAAGAGCTGCAATTCCTTTCCTTAAAAAAGGTGAAATCCCAACGATAATCAACTATACATCCAATGCTGGATGGAATGCTGGTGGTCCTGGTGCTGGAATTTACGGAACATCTAAGGCTGGAGTTCATGCAATAACAAGAGCGCTTGCAAAAGATTTAGCCGAATATGGTATTCGCGTAAATGCAGTTTCTCCAGGAACTATCGACACGCCTTTCCATGCCCAAATCAAATCGACCAAACCAGAGGTTTTTGCTTCTTGGAAGAACAACATCATGTTAGGAAGACTTGGACAGCCAGAAGAAGTAGCTTCTGTAGTTTCTTTTTTAGCAGGTAATGATGCTGCTTTTATTACTGCAGAGACAATTCAGATTGGTGGAGGACAGGCTTTGGGTATTTAATACAACATTACAATAATAAAAAACTGCGGTGAAATCATGTAATGATTTTTCCGCAGTTTTTTATTATTAATCAAGTAGTTATCAATGAAATTAATTCTTACGCATTCATTTAGTAGGGTTCTTTTTTTTTAGTACATTTGGTAAACCAATTTGGTAAACCAAATTTCTGTACCAAATAAGAAGTTGGTTTACTTGTTTTTTTTGTGGAAGATTTCAATTTGATACATTAAAAAACATTATCATTGAGTTGATGTATTTAAGTTTTAAATAATAATTATAATCTGAATTGTTAAATGAAAAAAGTAGTCACATTTGGGGAAATCATGTTACGATTGGCTCCACAGAATTTTTTACGTTTCTCTCAAGCGAACAGCTTTGACGTTGTTTACGGGGGTGGAGAATCTAACGTAGCTGTTTCACTAGCTAATTACAATGTACCAGTAGAATTTGTAACTCGTCTTCCTAAAACCGATATAGGTCAATGTGCACTCATGGAAATGAGAAAACGCAACGTAGGAACAAAACATATTGTTGAAGGTGGAGATCGATTAGGAATTTATTTTTTAGAAACTGGGGCAGTAAGTAGAGGGAGTAAAGTTGTTTATGACCGTGCTCATTCTGCCATGTCTGAAATAGAACCTGGAATGGTCGATTGGAGCGAAGTTTTTAAAGACGCACAATGGTTCCATTGGACAGGAATTACGCCTGCAATATCTCAGAGCGCAGCAGACGCATGTCTAGAAGCAGTTCGAGTAGCAAGTTCAATGGGTATTACTATTTCAACAGATCTTAATTATCGCGCTAAGTTGTGGAATTATGATGGAGATCGTGAAAGCATCATGACCGAGTTAACTTCGTACTGTGATATCATATTAGGCAACGAAGAGGATGCAGAAATGCACTTCGGTATTAAGCCAGAAGGATTGGATATTACTACACAAGGAGAAGATGTGAAAGCAGAAGCTTTTTTATCCGTATGTCAGCAAATGCAGGCTAAATTTCCACGTGCTACAAAAGTAATCACAACCCTTCGAGGTTCAATTTCTGCTTCTCACAATACCTGGGCAGGAGTTTTATACGATGGTAAAAAGATGTACGAAAGTGCACAGTACCAAATCACACATATTGTAGATCGTGTTGGAGGAGGTGATTCTTTTATGGGAGCGTTAATTTACGGATTGATTCATTATCCAGAAGATGATCAAAAAGCATTAGATTATGCAGTGGCTGCATCTTGTTTAAAACACACCATTAAAGGAGACGCTAATCTAGTGACTATTCCTGAAATTGAAAAACTAATGAGTGGAGATGCCTCAGGGCGTGTTGCTCGATAATTGAATTATGGCACAATATACAAGACTAGAAGTTGTACAACAAATGAAAGAATCTGGTATGGTTCCTTTATTTTATCATAAGAATATAAACGTAGCTAAAGCAGTTTTAAAAGCTTGTTACGATGGTGGAGCTCGCCTGATGGAATTTACCAGCCGTGGTGATTTTGCCTTTGAGATATTCAACCAATTAATTAAATATGCAATCGAAGAACTCCCGGGTATGATTCTGGGAGTTGGGTCGGTTACAGATGCAGCAGCAGCATCTCAATACATGCTTGCAGGAGCTAACTTTGTTGTTACCCCTGTATTTAGAGAAGATATTGCTATAGTGTGTAACCGAAGAAAAGTTCTTTGGTCTCCAGGATGTGGCTCGCTAACTGAAATTGCTCGTGCTGAAGAATTGGGCTGCGAGCTGGTTAAACTTTTCCCCGGAAGTACCTACGGACCTGGCTTTGTAAAAGCTATTCTGGGACCACAACCTTGGACATCGATTATGCCTACTGGGGGCGTGTCAACAGAAGTTGAAAACCTAAAAGGTTGGTTTGATGCCGGAGTAACTTGTGTTGGGATGGGATCAAAGCTTATTTCTAAAGAAATACTAGCAAATGAATCCTATTCTAAATTAACACAGGATGTTAAAAATACGCTAGAAATCATTCGGGAATTGAAACACTAAGTTTTATTTCTTCAATTACATTTATTTATCACAAGAATATAAACGCAGCTTAGCAGTTTTAAAAGCTTGTTGCGATGGTGGAGCTCGCCTGATGGTATTTATCAATCGTGGTGACTTTGCCTTTGAGATATTCAACCAATTAATTAAATATGCAATCGAAGAACTCCTAGGTATGATTCTGGGAGTTGGGTCGGTTACAGATGCAGCAGCAGCATCTCAATACATGCTTGCAGGAGCTAACTTTGTTGTTACCCCTGTATTTAGAGAAGATATTGCTATAGTGTGTAACCGAAGAAAAGTTCTTTGGTCTCCAGGATGTGGCTCGCTAACTGAAATTGCTCGTGCTGAAGAATTGGGCTGCGAGCTGGTTAAACTTTTCCCCGGAAGTACCTACGGACCTGGCTTTGTAAAAGCTATTCTGGGACCACAACCTTGGACATCGATTATGCCTACTGGGGGCGTGTCAACAGAAGTTGAAAACCTAAAAGGTTGGTTTGATGCCGGAGTAACTTGTGTTGGGATGGGATCAAAGCTTATTTCTAAAGAAATACTAGCAAATGAATCCTATTCTAAATTAACACAGGATGTTAAAAATACGCTAGAAATCATTCGGGAATTGAAACACTAAGTTTTATTTTTTAAATTATACTTATTATAATATGCTTTATATATTTTGTTCATAAAACTATTCCTTTGTAGTTTGTGAATTATCCATCTTATTCACAGTTTAATAAGATGTATAACTAAAATAAACAATAATTATATTTTTAAAATAATTGGATTTAACATAAATGAATCGTTTTTTTTAATATATTTGGAAAACCAGTTTGGTAAACCAATATGGTTTTCCAAATCATGTGATATAGAAAAGGGTAGTTGTACCTGCCCTTTTATAATTATATATCAAAAAAGAGGGAGTAATAACGATAATGCCTAAACGATTATGAATAAAGAGTTCTTTTATTTATTCAGCGTTTAGTGCCATCACTTCTTTAAAGTGATCAAAAGCTAATCAAATTAAACTAACTATTAACAACGTATGAAAATTAAATCTCATCTAACACTGTTGTTTGTTCTTATGGGCGTAGCCTTCGGATTTGGACAGACACAACTCAGTGGATCAATTACAGATGCAAACAGTGAACCAATACCCGGAGCAACTATAATTGTACAAGGCACAAACAATGGAACAACTTCCGATTTTGATGGAAATTTTTCTATTGCAGTAGAAGAAAATCAAAACATAGAGATCTCCTATTTGGGATACTCTACACAAACGATTTCATATATCGGTCAAGATAACATAAGTGTGAGCTTAGTAGAAGATCAGAATGAGTTGGATGAAATTGTGGTAATTGGTTATGGAACTCAAAAAAAATCACATCTTACTGGCGCTATATCTAAAGTTGTAAATGAAAGCTTGGATCAAATAGCAGTATCAAGAGTTGACGATGCTCTGATTGGTCAGGTTTCTGGGGTAAATATCCAAGCAAGTTCAGCAGAAGCGGGAGCTGCACCTACCATAACTGTAAGAGGTTTTGGATCGATTACCGCCGATTCTGGACCAGCTGTTGTAGTTGATGGAGTAATTGTAGATGCTGGTTTTCTAGGAAATTTAGACATGAATGATATTGAGTCTTTTGAAGTTTTAAAAGATGCTGCTTCTGCTGCTATTTATGGTAGTGAAGGTTCTAATGGGGTAATTTTAATTACTACTAAAACTGGAAAAGAAGGAAAAACCAAATTCTCATACAATACATTTATTGGATATAAAGATGCCTTCGGGAGCGATGACTATAAGAAAAGTGTTGCAGGTTGGGCAGCTAAGGAATTAGCCGCCACTGGTGAACTTTCAGAGATAACCCAATATGCACAAAAAATAGTAGAGGTTACGGGTATCGACAGGGATTGGCAAGATGTTTTCTTTGATGGAGGAACCATTACAAGCCATTCGCTTTCAGCTAGAGGAGGTTCTGAGAGTACAAAATTCAGTATTTCTCTTAGAGCTCTTGAAGATGAGGGTGTTGTTATAACAGACAACTACAAGTTGTTTTCTGCAAAATTAAAATTAGATACTAAACTGAACGATAAATTTAAATTTGGAATTAGTGCAACTCCATCTTATTCAAAGAGAAGAGCTTTGCCAACGTCTGTACATAATCCTATAAGACAGTCTCCGTGGTTACCTATTTATCATTCTGCTGAAACATTACAATTTATCAATAGAGATTCTTACCCGAATGTTGGGATTGGAGATTATTTTTATGAAAACCATTTGGTTGAATTAGATTTAGACGGAAACGGAAGCGATAATAGACCCCGTACCTCTGGCGATTCAAACCCATACGCACAATATGTAGAAAGAGAGCATTATGAATTTAACACTAGATTATTAGGCTCGACTTATTTGCAATATAAAATCATGGATGGACTTACTGCTAAGACTTCCTTAGGGGTGACGATGGAACAACGTAAAAGAACACGATGGGATGGTGTGAAACATCATGCATCTGGAACTAGTAGAGCGGCTTACTTATTGCAAAATCGATATAGATCTAGATTGATTTCGGACAATACGCTGTCTTACAACACTCAAATTGATGATCATGAAATTAGTGCTTTGGCTGGGGTTACCATACAAAGAAGAACTGCTGAAACCAGTCAAATTGCTGGTACAGGATATTCTAATGATTTACTTAAAAATCTACAAGGAGCAACTACAATTATTTCAGAAGGTGAATACAATGTGGTTCAAAATAAAATCGGATACTTTGCTAGGATTAACTATGCCTATGCCAATAAGTATTTAGTCAATGCTTCGTTTAGACGTGATGGTAGTTCTGTTTTTGGAGTAGATTCAAAGTGGGGTAATTTCCCTGCAGTTTCTTTGGGATGGAATGTTGCTAATGAAAGCTTTTTTGAAGGCGTAGACGTTTTAAGTAATTTAAAATTGAGAGTTAGTTATGGTCTTACTGGTGCTGAGAACTTCAATGTAGGAGACGACTTAGTTAATGCATGGCCTTACTTGGCACAATTAGATAATACGAATGCGATTACAGGTGGAAGTATTACGGCTGGTGTTTCACCTAAGAATATTGCAAACCTGTTATTACAATGGGAAGCTTCAGAAGAATTTAATCCAGGATTAGATTTTGGGTTTTTAAATAACAGAATCTCTGGTTCAATTGATTACTATAAAAGAACAAGTGACCAGCTATTATTAAATAACCCAGTGTCTTATGTCACAGGTTTCAATAATGGAATTGTAAACTTAGGAAAAGTAGCAAACAGTGGTTGGGAACTAGAGCTAAGAACAAAAAATATTTCTAGTGAAAACTTTTCATGGAAATCGACTTTAATCGCCTCTACAAATAAAAACGAATTACTTGATTATGGTGAATCAAATGGAGCTTTAACGGAAGATGGATTTGGTAGAAATTCACAATGGATAAACCTTGTAGGTAACCCAATCTCTTCTTTTTATGGTTATGTTGTAGATGAAGAGCTAGCAAATGAGTATTGGGATTCTCCTTGGATACCAATTAATGGTAAGTCAGAAGATGTTATCGTTAAAGATTTAAATGGAGATGGTTTGATTACAGATGATGACAAAACTATTTTGGGAGATCCATACCCAGAAATCGTTTGGAGTTTTACAAATGAATTTAAGTACAAGAACTTTGACTTTTCTTTTATGATACAGGGTAGTCAAGGAGCTGAAGTGAAAAATATTGGAGATCAATATTTCTATACACACTGGCAAGGGGGCACCTCTGATGAGCAAGCTGTTGTTAATGCTGGTATAATATCCGACACATCTTTCCTTCAACCAAGAATTCACACCAACGATGTTGTTATGAGCGCAGGCTATTTTTCGTTAAGAAATGTAAACATTGGATATACTTTACCTGAGGATGCTGTATCAAAATTAGGAATAACATCATGTAGAGTATACGCAACAGGTCAGAATTTAATTTACATTACTTCTGATGATTATCACGGTTTTAATCCAGAGTTTATTGACGGTAACAACAGTCCACAATCTTACGGTGCTCAAAGAGCAGGTACTCCATTGTTCAGCACGATGTCAATAGGTATGAACCTTAATTTTTAATCAAAGAAAATATTAATTATGAAACATATAAAATTTTTAATTTTTGCTTTAACAGGAGCTATGTTTGTTTCCTGTGACGCAGATGAGTTTTTAAACCCATTGCCAGACTCTGCAATTGTTGCAGACAGTTTTTTTCAATCTGATGAAGATGTTTTGGCAGGGATCATTGGTATTTACGATGCCTTACAAGGGGTTAACGAAAACACAGAGTCAAGTTCAATTCGATTCAATAGAGGAGTTCAATTAGAATATCTTTTAACAGAACATCGTTCAGATAATACAAGAAGTAAAACACTTGAAGGGTCAAGAGCTGATTTTCATAGATATATAGTTGAACCAGACAATGTTCAATCTGAAGATTATTACCAATCGATGTACGAAATTATTTTTAGAGCAAATAATGTTCTAAACTACATTGATAATGCAGACGCATCAAATACAAATAAATATAGTGCTGAAGCAAAATTTTTAAGAGCCTACGCATATTTTAACTTAGTAAGATTGTACGGAGGTGTTCCATTGGTGACCAGAGTAGTAGGGTCTGATGAAAAAGAATTGCTTTTCACTAGAGTTGAGGAAACAACAGTTTACGAACAAATTGTAGCTGATCTTCAAGAAGGGGTTAATCACTTAGATAACTCAAGCAAGTCTAGAACATCTAAAGCTGCGGCTCAAGGAATTTTAGCCAAAGTATACTTATCACAACCTACACCAAACTATACCGGTGCAAGACAATTGTGTGAGGATATTATTAATAGCGGGGATTTTGCTTTAGAGTCTAATTTCAAGAATGTTTTCTACGATGAATTGAATGACGAAATTATTTTTGCAGTTCAGTTCCTATTTGGAAATCCAGAGGAAAGCCAAGGGTTCTCGTCTGAATTTACATCCTATAGCCGTCAAGGGAGACAAGATGGACTCAATATTGTCAATCCAAATCTTGCAGAAGACTTTATTGCACGTGGTGGAAACAGAACTGCAGTGTCTTATACTGCCTTTGGTGATGATGCTGATCTTCCAGTACCAGAAGATGCTGAAGTAGCAAAGTTTTTACCAGAAGGATACGATATTTCTGATACTGACCTTCCTACGTATGGAGGAGGTCCTTCAAATGCAGGGAACGACTGGATTATCTTACGTTATTCGGATGTGTTATTAATGCATGTTGAGGCTATAATGCAAGGTGGAGATACCGCAGATGGTAATGCCATAGATTCTTATATGAAAGTAAGAGTTAGAGCAGGGTTTGACGCTGCTGCAGATCGCCCTTCTGTCTTGACTAAAGATGATTTATTACTTGAAAGAAGAGTAGAATTGGCTTTTGAAAATCATCGTTTCTTTGATTTAAAAAGATTAGGAAAAGCGCACGATGTATTAGGTGCACATGCTGCTTTAAAAGGATATACGAGTTATAATATCAGAAGATTATTATTACCAATTCCGTCAAGGGAAATTAATTTAAGTGATGGTCTTTTGATTCAAAACCCTCAATAATAACACAAACTTTAAAATTATGAAATATCAATTAAATATTTTCAAAAAGACCTTAAAGGCTTTGTTGTGCTCGTCGGTACTGATTTTCTCGATAAGCTGTGAAAAAGCTTTTGAATTTGATTTGCCAGAGGCTGGTTCATTAACAGACAATAGCTTACCAACAGCATCTTTTGCTTACATCCCAAATGCAGAAGATTTCAGAACAATAGAATTCAATAATTTATCTACGGAGTCCATTAAATATCTCTGGGACTTTGGAGGAGGAAGCACTTCTGCAGACAAAGACCCTAGTTATACTTTTGCCGCAGGAGAAGGTACTTATCCTGTAACCTTGACTGCAATAGATGCAAACGAGGCATCAACAACGGTAACACTAGATGTTAATGTAGTTGATGAATTTGTTCCTATTCCAGTTACGATTTTGAATGGAGATTTCAATGGTGGCTCAAGCGATTGGAAGTTTACTTCTTTTACAGGCGGTAATATAAATCCATTCAATTCTAGTAGTGATGGTTCTTTCACAAATTATGATGGATCTGACAATGGAGCTAAAACAAAAGGTGCAAAATGGACGAAGTCCACTTCAGCTGGTGTTTATTTAAGTTCTAATACGCGATATGCTTACCAAGCAATTGCCGTTTCTCCTTCCAATGAAGAACGCTCAGTTAAATATGTTCTAGAATATGAATATGCAATAAAGTCACCAGCTGAAGCTGCAGGTGTTGCTGCTGGAGGAAATAGAATTATTTCTGAAGTTTTAGATGGTCACTTTGCTGATGGTGCAGATGCCGTTGCAAGTACACATATTAGTCAATTTATTGCAAATGAAGCTAATGGTAAAACATCGCACACTACGGTTAGACAGGAGTTTACAACAAATGCAAGCGGAGCAGTTTCGATAATGTTTTATGCAGTAACAGATGTTGATGTTTATGTTGACAATGTTAAAGTTTATGCAGCTAACTAATTTTGGCTGAGAGTATAAAAAACAAATAAAAAAATTATGAATTTATTAAAAAAAGGAATATTCTCTTTACTAGTAGTCGGCTTTATTGCTTCTTGTGAAGATGATGATTTGATTATACCAGTTGAAAATACAGTTGGCTCAGGTTTAACTGAGATTACATTTTCAAGTTTTGAAGCAACTTCAGGACCTGATGCAAATGGAATAGATGATGGTACATACGTTACTGTAAAACCACTTGCCATTGGAGTTTCTTCTTACACCGTAGATTTTGGTGCGGGAGGTTCTCCTGTAACAATTTCTGAATTAGGAGGATCGGCTTCATATGATTACTCTAACGTGGTTGAAGAAACTATTTATACAATAACGGTAACTGCGATTTCAGACAAAGGCCTATCAAGTGTTTCAAAGACTACAAATATTACTGTTGAACATGAAGTCACAGCTGTAACTTCGGCCCCAAGTTCACCTTCAGTAGGTCTCGAGGAAGTCTTGAAGGTTTATAGTAATGGAATTGAGCATAATGGCGCTTTTGTCTCATATAGATATTCAGCGGCAGGAACCGATCTCAATGAAGGAGCTGCTCAGCAAGGAGAGGTGACTTTGGAATCAGGTAATAATATTTTACAATATTCTAGATTGAGTGATACGGTCGGTGCATCTATTGAAATGGATGAAATTGTTGCTGCTGATGCATTTGGATCTGGGATTGCTGCAACACATGTGCATTTAGATGTTCATTCTGATTTTGCGGTTGGAATAGACAAGTTAAAAATAACATTGGTTAATGGAAGTACTGAATACACCTTTAATCAAAATTTGATAGATGGTGAATGGATCAATCTTGATTTAAACTTGGCTACTGATTTTTCATCTCCTGTTGTTCAATTTGATGAAATTAAACTTGAATTAGGTGCAGGTGGAACAGCTAACGATGCTGCAACGTTGAACCTTGACAATGTTTATTTCTACAAACCCATCAGTTCGGTTATTCAAAATGGTGATTTCGATAGCAAAACAGATCATTGGAGATTTACTGCTTTTACAGATGGAACAACAACTCCTTTTGGTTCGAGCTCCGACGGTTCTTGGAAAAACTATGACGGAACTGCTAATGGATCTAAAACTAAAGGGGCAAAATGGACCTCAAGTCAGTCTGGTGGACCGCTTCAAAACGTTGGGTCGAGATATGCCTATCAAGCACTTAAGCTTACACCAAATACGGATTATGTTTTTGAATACGAATATGCTATAAAGAACGATAACGCAAACGACCCTATTGGTGGCAGAAGAATGGTAGGAGTAGTTCTAGACGGTCATTTTGTAGACGGTGTCGATGCCGTAAGCGCATTGAGCTCTAATTTAGGTAACCACGTTGGAACTATAGCCGAAGGAAAATTCAGCAGTACAAGAGGTACCCTAGTAAAGATCCCGTTCACATCCAATGATAATGGCGAAGTTGCATTTTTGTTTTATGCCGTTACATCAAAAGATGGTTGGATTGATAATGTTAAAGTGTATCAACAGCCATAACGATAAAGTTTTTAATGAAAAAATTCCGAAAAGAAATAATAGCATGTTTGCTAATATCCTTTCTATCTGTCAGCGCTACTTCTCAGAATACGAGAAGTAGCGTTACGGCTTCGGGGAATAAAATTGAGAAAAAGGTTAAAAAGAAAAGAAAGAAGAAAGTAAAGCTTCCTAAAATTGATCTAAGTCATTGGAAAGTAACCCTGCCAGTAGCAAATGAACAAGGGAAGCCTATTGAAATCTCTCCACCTGAAATCTCGAATTATGCAAATATTGAGGTTGCAAAGCCTTATATGTACCTTGACTCGGTAAGAGGAGCAATTGTTTTTCATGCGATGCCTACCGATTCTAAAACTAGAAACACAAAATACACTAGGTCAGAATTAAGAGAACAATTGGTGCCTGGAGACAATAATGTAAACTGGACATTTGCTGATGGTGCTTATATGAAAGGCAAAATAGCGATGGAAGGATCTACAAGAAATTCTAGTGGTAAATACCATAGAACAATAATTATGCAAATTCACGGACGTTTAACCAACGAACAGCGCGATTTAATTGGTCAAGATGATAATAATGCTCCTCCTATTTTAAAAATATATTGGGATAACGGTAAAATAAGGATTAAAACAAAAGTTCTCAAAAATGTAAATGCCCCAGATCAAGTACTTCTTCATGAAGAGGCTTGGGGGAACGATGCAGGATTTAATTTTGAAGAAGAAGTAGGTTTCAGGAAATTCATTTTAGAAGTAAAAGTTTCTGAAGGTAAAATGGTTATTGTTTTAAATAAAAATGAATATAAAGTGTACGAGAACATTCATATGAAACGTTGGGGCATTTTTGAAAATTATTTTAAAGCAGGAAATTATTTTCAGTCAAGAGATGAAGGATCTTTTTCTAAAGTTAGATTTTACGAATTAGAAGTGTCACATTAAAGGATAAACTAATATATGACCACAAATAGATCAATGTTAAGAAGCTTCATATACATGTTCTTTGGAATAAGTATGCTTATGAGTTGTGGTAGTGATGACGTTGAGCCTATTGATGCTGAGGTTGAAGTTGTGGTCGAGACTGAGGTTGTAACTGGAGTGGAAGTAACGCAGGTTCCAGTAATCCCCCAATATCTTCTTTCTGAAATTGATCTTAATAACTGGAAAGTTACGCTCCCTATTGGTAATCCAACATCTGTACGACCTCCCGATATTCTTGACTACGCAACTAACGCAACCTTAAAGCCGTTTTTTTATAACGATTCAATAGACGGTTCTTTAGTTTTTTATACATATCCAGCAAGTTCTACTCCAAACTCTTCTTACTCCAGAACAGAACTACGTGAACAAATGGTTCCAGGAAGTGACAATACCAATTGGACGTTTGCTCAGGGTGGACGCATGCGAGGTGTGCTATCAGTTCCAGAAGTTACTTTTGATGAAAATGGAGACGAACACCGTATAATTGTGATGCAAATTCATGGTCGATTGACGAATCAACAACGAGACTTGATTGGAGAAAATGATAATAATGCTCCTCCGATGCTTAAAATATATTGGCAAAAAGGACGGGTTAGAATCAAAACTAAAGTTGTCAAAAATCTGGATTCTACCTATGAAGAATTGTTACATGAAAGTGCTTGGGGGAATGATGAAGGATATACCATACCTGTAGATGTTAATAACGATAAGTTTGCAATAGAAATAATTGTTTCAGAAGGAAGTATGGAGGTGGTATTGAATGATGAGCATTCAGTTATTTATAATGATATTCATATCCAAAAGTGGGGTATTTTTGAAAACTACTTTAAAGCTGGGAATTACCTTCAGAGTAGAGATGAAGGTTCTTTTGCGAGAGTAAAATATTATGAGTTAGAAATTTCTCATGATTAAAGTGATTTTTTAAACCCCAGATTTGATGAAAGCAAATTAACGAGGTGTAATTATATGCGATAATGATAATAGACAACGAAATTCAGAGTACGAAAAAGAGAATTATATCGAGTATCAAGGACTTAATTAATTTTAAAAACTTAGAACCGGGAGAGAAGCTCCCTTCTGAACGTATGTTATCTGAAAAATTCAATGTATCTCGAGGCAATCTTCGTGATGCCCTTCAGACGTTAGAATATTATGGGTTAGTTAAATCAATACCCCAGAGTGGAACATTTGTTGCCGAAATTGGTATTACTGCTTTAAACGGTATGATTGACGATATATTAAGTTTGCCCTCACCCTCTTTTAAAGAATTGGTTGAGGCCAGAATTTTTTTAGAACTCAAAGGTGTAAAATTAGCCGCAATTAGAAGAACAACCGACGATTTGATTCGCTTAGAAAACGCTTTAGCTGCCTATTCAGATAAAGTTAACGCTAGTGAAGATGCTGTACAGGAAGATTTACTCTTTCATTTGGCTATCGCTCGGGCTAGTGGAAATTCAACTTTGAATACTTTTATGCTCAAGATTACTCCCGAAATCATCAATAATTTTGAAAAACACCATGTCTGTGACAAGGACACTGCTTTTATTGGAATTCAAGAACATAACGATATCATTGATGCAATTAGAAGTCAGGATCCTGACGCTGCTAGAAGAGCCATGAAAAAGCATTTTAAATCCCTTTATCAGTATTGTTATAGTGCTGAGTGAATTTTAAAAGTACAGAATAATGACTCTAAGTTTATTATACAAATTCCTTAGATACAGTTCTTTTTATTCAACTTAAAATCCCTCCAAGTAAAATATTGATCTGCGAAAAAAGAAATTTTTGTTTTGCTCACTCACTATTCAAAGCGGTAGTTTTATATCGTATAAATTAATATAACCCCCTTAAAGTGAATATCTGAATCAGTATAACTACTTCAGTAGGTGGATAATTATTTTTTGAAAGCGAGTTTCTATTTGCTGGCGATTGCGCAGAAGTCATAGTGACAAACAAGAGTCAAAAGTCGACTTAAAAATATTTTTCATGAAATAGAGTAGTGGCTAAAATCAGGTTTTATCGAACAAAGCTTGATGAAAATTTGTGACTTATTTCGAATTTTGTGTAGACCAACTTGGCTTTCTTTTTTCCAGAAAGGACTTAAGCCCTTCTTTACCTTCATCAGATTCGCGAACACTAGCAATAACGTCAGCTGTATAGTCAATAACACTTTCATCAATCGGCTGGTGAGCTAAATTTAATAACAAGGATTTAGTGATTTCCAAAGCATTTGGAGCATTGGTAGTTATTTTTGATGCAATAGCATCGACTTTTTCATTGAATTCTATTGCTGGGAAGATGTCGTTTAAAAACTGATAACGAACAGCTTCCTGACCTTGCATAACCTCTGCAGTAAGCATCAATCGATGTGCGTTTCGCAATCCAACAGTATTCATCACATAAGGCGCAATGGTAGCTGGTACCATTGCGATTTTCACTTCACTCAAACAAATTGTAGTGTCTTCCGTTCCAAAAGCCATATCACAACAACACACCAACCCAACTCCACCTCCATAGGCTGCTCCATTGACTCGTGCAATGGTCGGTTTTGGGAATTCATTAAGCGTATGCATCAAATACGCTAGTTGAAGAGCGTCTTCTTTGTTTTCTTCGAACGAATTTTGCCCCATATTTTGCATGTAGTTGATGTCTCCACCGGCACAAAAGTTTTTCCCTTCTCCACACAAAACAACCACCTTTACTTCGGGGTTGGATTCTGCATTTTCAAGGGCTTGGGTTAGCAAAACAATCTGCTCCGAATTAAAAGCATTATGCACTTCTGGACGATTCATTACAACATACAAGATCCCTTTTGGAGATAAAAATTCTTGCACACTTTCATGCGAAACGTTGTTGCTTAGTCCTAAATCTGTCAAGTACGTGATCATGTATCTGTTTAATTTCTATAAAGTACTAGGGCAAATATAATCGGTAATTTCCATACCCGTTTCTTTTATAGCTCCAAAACCGCCTTTTACATCAATTAGATTATGAATCCCTCTACTTTTTAGAATGGAAGCAGCAATCATACTTCGGTATCCACCAGCACAATGTATATAGAAATTTTCTTGCTCAGGAAATTCACTCAAGTATTCATTTATAAAATCTAGAGACGTATTCTTTGCTTTTGGAAGATGTTCAGAAGTATATTCACCGGGTTTTCTAACATCGAATATTGGGCTAGAATCTGTACTGTTTTTTTTGAATTCCTCAGCAGTAACCGAGTGAATTGAGTCAATTTCTTTATCTGAATTTTTCCAAGTCACGAATCCCCCTTTAAGAGTTCCAAGCGTTTGATCGAAACCTACACGAGAAAGACGGGTGATGGTTTCTTGCTCACGTCCTTCTGGGGTTACTAGAAGTAGTGGTTGTTTTACATCGCCAATTAGTGCGCCTACCCATGGAGCAAACCCTCCGTCAATTCCAATAAAAATAGAACCTGGAATGTGTCCTTTCGCAAAATCTGCTTGGTTGCGTACATCTAAAATAATTGCGTTAGTATTTTTTGCTTGTTCTTCGAACTGTTCTGCTGAAAATTCTTGCGTTCCTCTTTTTAGCACTTCTTCAAAATCTTCGTATCCTTCTTTATTCAACTGAACATTGAGAGGAAAGTATTGCGGAGGTGGAAGTAAGCCATCGGTAACTTCTGTTATGAATTCTGCTTCGGTCATATCATGACGGAGCGCATAATTTGTTTTTTTTTGCTCCCCAAGAGAACCAATAGTTTCTTTACTTAGGTTTTTCCCACAGGCTGAGCCCGCTCCATGTGCTGGATATACAATTACATCATCCGCCAACGGCATAATTTTGGTTCGTAAACTATTAAATAGCATAGCCGCTAATTGATCTTGTGTCATATCGGCTGCTTTCTGCGCCAAATCGGGTCGCCCAACATCGCCAAGGAATAAGGTGTCACCGCTAAAAATCGCATGATCTTTCCCATTACTATCTTGTAATAAATAGGTTGTGCTTTCTTGTGTGTGACCCGGGGTATGCAAGGCAATTATGGTGATATCGCCTAAAGTAAAACGCTGCCCATCTTGGGCAATTAGAGATTCAAATGTTGTCTTGGCAGTTGGACCGTAGATGATTGGAGCTCCTGTTTTTTGAGATAAAGTAACATGACCGCTAACAAAATCTGCATGAAAATGAGTTTCAAAAATATATTTGATCTTGGCGTCATCTTGTTTTGCCTTCTTGAGGTAAGGATTGATTTCTCTTAGAGGATCAATGATGGCAACTTCGCCTTTACTTTCTATATAATAAGCTCCCTGCGCTAGACATCCAGTATAAATTTGTTCAATTTTCATTTTAGTATTTTTTGATTACTCGTTTTGTATGAGAACAAAATTAGCCTTCCTTTACTATGTTTTTGGTAACATTTGTTACTGTAAGATTTTGACGTGTTATTTTTTTCTGAATCTCTGAAACCACAGTACCATCCAGAAAAGCATTAACAGCTTCGGAGGTTGCTATAAACAGGTTTCTGGAACCGATAATACGAATCAAAGCATGGTCAAAAATAATATCTCGGATGGGTCCTATAGCACCAACGATCATTATGTTCAGACCTTTATTTTTTAAGTCTCCACACATTTTTTCTAGCATATTCAGTGCACTCGAATCGATATAATTGATTGCTTCAGCATTGATAATGATGAGCTCAAGTTTTTCGCCTTTGAGTACAACTTGTTTCTGTAATTCTTTTTTAAAGTAATCTTGATTTCCAAAAAAGAGCTGCGCATCAAATCGTAAAATCAATATGCGATTGTCCACTTCAATGTCCTTTTGGAAGCGGTTAATGTTTTTGTAGTATTCTGTATTTTTAATTCTCCCTAATATTGCAATGTGCGGGCGAGAGGTTCTGTAGATCATGGTCAAAAGCGATAGAAGAACACCAAATAGAATGCCCTGAGGTATTCCGACCGACATGGTTATTACAAAAGTAATTAAGAAAGCGAAACATTCTTCTTTATTCTTCTTCCACAATTGTCGAGGGTATTTGAGATCTACAAGTCCAAAAATAGATACCATGATAATAGCAGCCAAAATAGGGATTGGGAGGTAATAGAATAAGGGTGTTAAGAACAACAAAGTAAGAAGTACAAGTCCAGCGCTAAACAAGGAGGCAATCCCCGATTGAGCTCCACCTTGATCCTGAATAGCTGATCTGGAAAAAGAGGCTGTGGATGGGTAGGACTGCGCAAAAGAACCGATGATGTTTCCACTTCCAATTGCTATGAGTTCTTGATTAGGGTCTACTTCATATTCAGTATGGTGTTCCTCAATAGATTTAGCAATCGAAATTGCTTCGGTAAAACCAACTACTGCTAGGGTAATTGCAATGGGAATTAAGTCGACAAACTGGTTTTTATCAAAACTTGGAACACTGAGGTTTGGAAGCCCAACTGGTATGGTCCCTACAATTCGAATCCCGTTGAGTTGTCCTTGCGTAAGATAAAGAACCAAGGTTCCTAAACTAACCACAACCAGTATAGCGGGTATTTTTTTATTAATTTTTTGAAAAAGCTTAATCAGAATCATCCCAGCAACTCCAAGGCCAAAACTAAGAAAGTGTGTTTCTGAAATATTCGAAACGACTTCTTGTAGCAGGATGTGTATTTTATTGGTTTGTGCCATATCGACCCGAAAAAGATGCTTCAATTGACTGAGTCCGATGATTATTGCAGCGGCCGATGTAAACCCACTTAAAACAGGTTTAGATAAAAAATTAACTAAAAAGCCAAGTTTAAGTGTACCTAGTAATACTTGAATTACTCCAACAAAAAGGGCTAAGAAAACCGCAGCTGCAATGTATTGTTCAACACCAATGATGTTGAGGGTTCCAATTCCTGCAGCAACAATTAATGAGTCCATAGCAACTGGTCCAATTGAAAGCTGCCTCGAAGTCCCCATAAGAACGTAAATTATTTGAGGTGTTAATGCTGCATAGAGACCAAATACAGGAGGAAGACCTGCAATCATAGCATATGCCATTCCTTGAGCAATAGCTAATATTCCTGCGGTTATACCAGAAACGGCATCACCCCAAAGCATTTCTTTTTTGTAGTTGGGGAGCCATTGCAGTATTGGAAAAAGATGTTTCAAGAATTTATTTTTTACAAAAGTACATTATCTTAAGGTATTGACTTTGTAACACAAGTTACCAAATCTAAAACGCGATAATTTTCACCCGATTTCGTTCGATTTGAATTTTACCTTTTCGTTCTAAAGTTTTCAAGAGCCTCGAAATGACAACGCGTGATGTGTGAAGTTCATAGGCTATCTCTTGGTGAGTTTTATGGATAATCCCATCTTCTGATATTCTAGATTTTTCTTCCAAATATTTAATAAGTCGTTCGTCCATTTTAAGAAATGCGATGCTGTCAACCGTTTCAAGTAAATCTTTAATCCTGTGATTGTAACTGGTAAAAACAAAATTCCTCCAGCTTTTGTATTGCGCCGTCCAAGCTTCCATTTTTTCAATGGGAATCATAATGAGTTCTGAATCTGATTCCGCTATGGCGATAATTTCACTTTTTTGATTGCCTAAGCAACAACTAAGGGTCATGGCACAGGTCTCTCCTTGTTCAAGATAATAAAGCAATAGGGAGTCTCCCTCTTGGTCTTCTCGCATTATTTTTATTGTTCCTGCGAGTACCAGCGGCATACTTTTAATGTATTGCCCTATATGCATTAATTGAGTTCCAGCACTTACTTTTTTCAATGTTCCGACAGCTTCAATTTCAGAGATTAAAGCAGCTTCAAAAAAAGAACTATACTTGTTGTTGAGTTTTTCGATCATGGGTTCAATATACAACGACAGCCGCATATAAAAAACGTAAAACTTCGCTTATTAGGGTTAAAGTTGCTGGGCTTGATTCTTTAATAAAGAAAGGTATCTTTGAACTGTTAATATTCTATGAAAAACACAAGTTTCAAACAGAGAATCGAAGAACTCCCAAGAGTAGTTAAAGAAACAAGCCCTAAGCGGTTTTATCCACTGCTTGTTGGTTTATTCCTATTACCGGGAGGATCGTTTCTTTGCCTGTTTGCACTCTATTTGAGGTTTTTGAAAAAGTAAGCGTATTTACTTCAGCAATACGTTGTGATTACCAGCAACTTCTATTCCCGCCGACGATCCGATATCTTTTAGAATGATTTCTCCAGTCTTCTTATCAGTCAGTTGCACTTGTATGTGAGCATTCATACTTTCCTCAATCCGAGCATCCATAAAACCAGAAATAGGTGCAGCAAGCGCAGTAGCTTTCTCTCGTGTTGCATTGATTGATAAAGCATATTTCTTGTTTTCCATTTGCAGACGAACCTGTTTTTCGGATATAGAGCAGTGTTTTAATCGAGTTCCATTGTAGGTAGTAAACTCAATTAATTTTCCTTCAATCAAAACTCCAGCGATATGACCGATAAAAGAAGACCCTAGCCACGGGATTTTTGCAATTGAAGCTTTGACAGAAATCCCAGGTTTGCTAAAATGATTGCTTTGCATCCAAACATATCCCTCTGGAAAAGAATGTCCCCAATCTTTTTCCATATAGCCTTTACCTTGATCAAATGAAATGATTTCACCGTTGTGTTCTAAGGAACCTTCGATGTTATGATCCATACTCAAAATCCCATGATAACATTCCATAAAGGGCACAAAAGAGAAGGGGCCCATAATTCCGGGAGAACTCCAACTGCTTGACCAAGGGTTTAGATTTTTAAAACGTAAAGAGCCTTTTAAATCGGGTAAGTCGAGTTCAATACCCTCCGATGTAAAACAATTACCTTGAATTTCAAGATCATGCTGTTTTGGATTTGGCTTAAAGTCTTGAGCATCAAATTTGTGATATGAAGCTTTCAGATTTCTGCCATCCAATACCTGAATAAAAGCTTGTTTTGTTCCATACTCATCCATTGCAATTCCGGGTATAATAGCAAGAGCATGTTTCTGATCGGCACTGATTATTTTATAATACCAACCTTCAAAAAACTTTTTGGATTTATTCCAACCGTGATAGCATTCTGGATTCCAAAGTGCATGGATTCTTCGTAGGAACACTGGTTTACTTGGTTTTGTTCTTATAAAGAAAGTCTGTACCTAAATACGCATCATCTTTATTGTAGAACCAAGCTCTGTTTTTGGGCATCTTGATCCCGTTAACTTCAGATTCCTCCGTTAGTAGAATATATTCCCCATCGTTTTTAGATTCATCGTGATAAAATTGATAAACCTCTAATGCAAAAGTTGTAGGGTCAAAATAAAAATACCAAGTATCTTTTCCCACTTCCTTTTCGTATTTTACTTGAGTGACCCAATATTCTTTCTCTTTAAATGATCGTTTTTCAACTTTAGGATTGATCAATGTCCCAGGGTCTTTTAGCTTCATTGGAAGCCCATAGAGGTAGGTGTAATAATCGCGAGTTCGTTTTGCTTGATCACAACTCAAACGATATGTTTTTTCTTCTTCGTCTGTAAATTCTTTCTTCTTATTCAAAAGGACTGTACAGGTTTCTTTGTTTACTTCTTGGGTTATTGTATTGCCATCTTTTCCATACTCGTTCTTGAAATACTGTTTTGGTAAGTTCAAAGAAATTGTGCTTACTCTTGGTTCTCTGCTTGGAGTTTCCATAGTGATGTTGAGGTCGCCAGCAAACATTTTCCAATTGTTGTTTGGGTCATGATATTCAATACTTTTATTGATTAGCTCTTCGCCTGTGAGGTTTTGACTGAAACAAACGATGTGGAAAAAAACGATTGGAGTTAAAAGAATTTTTTTAAACATTGGATAATGGGATTACGGGTGAAAGCTCAAAACATTCCAAATGAAAATATTGAGTAGATGCAAGTAGATGGTCAAAAATATCAGCGACAATGTGCTCATAATTTTCCCAAACTTTGTCTTTACTAAAAACATAGACTTCTATTGGAACTCCTTGAGGTGTTGGTGCTAGTTGACGACACATCAACGTCATTTCTTTATTTACCATTGGATGTTGCTGAAGGTAGGCTTCGGTGTAACTTCTAAAGAGGCCAATGTTGGTGAGGTTTCTACCATTGATTAGTAGCGATTTATCGATTTTAGAAGCCGCATTATAGGATTTGATGTCTGCATCTTTCTCATGAATAACGCCTTCCATCAAATTGATTTTTTTTAAAGGTTCGATTTCCTCTTCTTTTAAAAAACGAATACTACTTACTTTGATCAACAATGATCGCTTGATTCGCCTACCACTCGATTCACTCATACCACGCCAATTGATGAAGGAGTCAGAAATTAATTTATAAGTGGGAATGGAAGTAATGGTGTTGTCAAAATTCTGAATCTGAACAGTTGAAAGACTTATTTTCATAACGGTTCCGTCTGCATTGTTGTTGGGCATGCTGATCCAATCGCCAATACGTACAGTGTCGTTGATGGTTATCTGAACACTGGCAACAAAACCCAATATGGTGTCTTTGAAAACGAAAAGTAGTACGGCTGATAATGCACCAAGAGTGGTTAAGAATGTTCCGACTTCTGTTCCGGTGATTATGGATAAAATGACGATGCCTCCGATAAACCAAAGAACAATCATAATTACCTGAATGTAACTGTCTATGGGCTTATCTTTAAATGATTTTAATGTTTTTAAATAATCACGAAGAGACTTCAATAAAGCACGCACTAGAGCTAAGGCTACAATAACAGTTAAGGCTTCAAAAATATTCTCAATCCAATCTTGTTTTTCAAAAAGTTCTGGAATTAATTTATGAAGAAGAAAAATAGCAGGGAAATAGGAGAGTAGTTTCGGGATTTTATGTTGAAGCAAAATGTCGTCAAGCGTACTTTTAGTTCTTTTTGAAATCCGAGTGAAAAACCCAATTACAATTTTCCTTGAAACCCAAAACAGAATTATTGTGATGAGTATATAAGCCAAAAGAATTGCCCCAAGAGTGCTTATTTCTGCAGCGTTAGTACTAAAGCCATTTTCAATTAGTTTTTCGAAAAGGGTTGTTCTTATTTGAGCACTTTGCATGATTTAGGATTTTTATGCAAAATACCATTTTTTTTTCAACCTAACTTCTGCTATTTGATCATCTAACGGTAAAATATGAATTGCTGTTTTTTTTAGATTATTTCAATGAACCGAACGGATTAAAATCCATCGATTATTTTAGATCCTATAGAGGTACAAAATCCTTGCTTGAAGAATTTAAAAAGTTTGTTTACCTTAGTCAAAAATCATTTCATTATGCGACTTTCTTACTCAATTGGAACACTTTTCACAGCCCTTATTCTTATTAGCTGTGCCCAAGAAAAAAAGAACAAACCTATGTCTACAGCTGAACAAATCCATCAGTCGGTAATCACCATCGATACCCACGATGATATCAATGTTGGGAACTTCACAGATTCCCTAAACTACAGTACTGAAACACAGTCGCAAGTTCATATTCCAGGAATGGAGGCAGGAGGACTTGACGTTGCGTGGTTTATTGTTTATACCGGTCAAGATAGTTTGAATGCAACTGGCTTTGCCAATGCTGCTGCCAATGCAGACGATAAGTTCAATGCAATTCACCGTTTAGTTGATACGTATGCATCGGATCGTATCGAATTGGCTTTGACTGCAGCAGATGTTCGACGCATCTGGAAAAGCGGAAAGAAGATTGCCATGATTGGCATCGAGAACGGATATCCATTAGGAAATGATATTAATAATGTAGAAGTCTTTTATAACCGAGGTGCACGCTATATGTCTTTGGCTCACAACGGACACAGTCAATTATCCGATTCTAATACAGGTGAAAAAGATGGTGTTTACCTTCACAATGGACTAAGTGCATTAGGAAAACAGGTTATCGAAAAGATGAATTACTACGGAATCATGGTTGATATTTCTCATCCATCAAAAGAAGCGATCCGACAAATGGCAGAACTTTCTAAAACACCAATTATAGCTTCGCATTCTTCAGCCCGTGCTTTATGTGATCATTCTAGAAATTTAGATGACGAACAATTACAATGGGTTAAAGAAAGTGGCGGTGTTGTTCAAACAGTTGCCTTTAGTTCGTATTTGCATACCGAAAAACACAACAACTACAATAAAGCCAAAGACTCGCTTCTAAAAAGTGTTGGTGCGAAACACAACATTGCAGTGCTCGACAAGTATGAAATGAGAGCCCTAGCTTTTGATGCTTTACAGGAATACATCAAGGAACGTGAGAAACTTGAAGCATTAGCTGCAGACGAACTTGAAGCTTTGAAAAAAGAAGTTCCTCCAGTTTCTGTTAGTGATTTTGTAGATCACATTGACTACATTAAAAACAAAATTGGAATCGACCACGTTGGTATCAGTTCTGATTTCGATGGTGGTGGAGGTATTGAAGGTTGGAGCGATGCATCTGAATCTTTGAATGTTACTAAAGAGCTTGTTAAACGCGGATATTCTCAAGAAGAAATTGGAAAGATTTGGGGTGGTAACCTCTTCCGTGTTATGGAACGAGTTGAGGTTGTTGCAGCGGAATTGCAGGCGAAATAATTGTTTAGTAAAAAGTAGGGATTTGCTAATTCAAATTCCAACGGAATCCCATGAAAAATCGAACCCCTTGATTTGATGCGTATACATAGGTTGGGTCAAAGGTCAACGCATTGGGGTTTCCTAAGCTAGGTTGTGCGTTCCCAGAGGCATCAAACTGTACTTCGCGGTCAAAAGGATCAAAAGCCCGTGCAATGCTGTTCTTAGCTGGAGTAAAGTTCAATAGGTTTTTAACACCCCCATAGAATTCGTAGTGATTATTCCAACCCCTGGTGAGCTGTATATTAATGATACTAAAGGTTGGAGAATAGGGGTCCCTAGGATCCAACGGACCTAATAAAGGCAACTTCAAAGGCCCAGTTATACTTCCAGTCAGATCAATCGTAAAGTTGGACTCCCTAAATTTTTGTTCTATTTTCCAAACCCCTTGAAAGCGCTCGGTCAAATAAGGCCTGGTTTTAACTCGCTCTTCTTCAAGATAAGAATCAATATAGGTAGCTCCTAAGTTGATTCTCAACCCGCCCAGAAATAGGGCGTTAAAATTCATAGACATCCCCTGAGTTACTGATTTTCCATTGAGATTATCATAAATAATGCGATTAGGGTCTGTGTCGTAATCGGGTACTATTTTATTGGAAAAATCGGTTCTAAAAATACTTGCATCAAAATCCAAAATATGACCTTGCTTTAGGTACAGTTTGTACACATAATTGAGGTTGATATTCCATGACCTTTCTGGCTCTAAATCCGTCAAGAAAACAACCTCGCGAGCTCCAGTTAACGCAGCGTGATCTTCTGTGAAAACCTGAGCAACGCGGTACCCCGATCCAATACTCAAACGTAAAGTTGAAGTACTGTCATCATTACTCAGTTTGTAATTTAGTCGCGGTGTAAGAATAGTTCCATGAATAGAATTATAGTCATATCGTAACCCCAGTAAAAGTGTATTTTGTTGATCAAATTCAATTTCATTTTGAATAAAAACCCCGGGTAAGTGGGTTATTTCTGCTTTATTAATTCCAAGAGTATTATTAAAAGTTGCAGTAGTATCATCGTCATAATAAGTATAGCGATAGTCTAGTCCAACTAAAATGTCATTTTTTTTAATGGACTTATTCCAAATGAACTGACCAAAACCAATCGTTTGATCTGCCTTGAACATTGTGGTTCCATAAACAGAATTTTGATTGTGATCGTTGAAGCTGAATTGAAAGGAGAGCTCTTTGTTGAATTCATAAGTTCCAAAAGCTTCTACCCGACTGGTATAAATACTTTCTCCATAAACTTCATCTCCGCCTCTAAAATTCCGATTCCAGTTTATAGACCCTCCCCATCGATTTTCATAAACGTATCTTGTTGCTACAGATAACCGTTTCCCAATATTCAGTTTATTGAAAATAGAAACTCGATCCTGGAGCGTAAGATCAGTAAAGCCATCCTCGTTTTTATCTATTGGGTTGGAGTAGTTGAAATAATTAATTCCTAAAAGCCCATTCGTTTTTTCTGAAAGAGCATATTGAGACCCCAGATCAAAATTCATTTCTCCCCATCCAGAGCCAAGTGAGTCAAAGGAAATTTTTGAAGCGTTTTCAGGAATTTTAGTAATTATATTAATAACACCACCGATGGCCTCAGATCCATACAAAGTGGAAGCAGGACCCTTAACAATTTCTACACGTTCAATCAAAGATTGTGGAATTCCAGAGAGCCCATATACGGTAGATAGCCCGCTGACGATCGGTAGGCCATCAATAAGAATCATTGTGTAGCTGCCTTCTTGTCCATTGATGTGAATATCTCCCGTACTGCATACATTGCAGTTTAGTTGTGGGCGCACGCCATTTACAATCTCCAAGGCTTCGAAAATAGATGGCGTTGGATTGGCTTTAAAAAAACTTTCTGAATAGACTTCTACCGATACGGCGCTTTTAAGCCTAGAAACAGGCTTCAAGGTTCCAGAAACAACAACTTCATCCAGATCATCATCGGGTATTAGTTCAATATTACCAAGATTTTTGTTTAATGTATATATTTTTTGAAAGAAGGATTTATGCCCCAGATAGGAGATCATTATCTTAGGATTCTTTATATTCGAAAGGTTTAAGGAAAACACTCCTGAAGCATTTGTTGTTGTCCCAAAGTTAGAACCCTTGGCAACTATAGTAGCTCCCTCTAGAGGTAGCCCTTCAGAAAAAACAACTCCTTTTATGGTTTGTTGTTGTGCACATGTGATTTGAGTTAAACAAACGATAAATAATAGCCGAAGTAACATAAAAAAGTTTTACACTGCAAAACTAATCAATTGTTTTACACTACAAAACATCCGTATGAAAAAAACTACAGAAAAAGAAAATTACCTTAAAGCTCTTTATAAGTTTGAAGAAAAGAGCAAGGAAGTATCTGTTACGGCTTTGAGTGAATACTTTAAAGTGAGTAAGTCGACGGTTTCGAATATGATTAAAAAATTAGTTAAAATGGGTTTTGTAGACACCCAGCCTTATAAAGCGATTTTGTTAACCGATCTTGGAAGAACTAAGGCCATTGAGATTATATCGAAGCACCGCTTAATTGAACTTTATTTAGTCAAAGAAATGCACTTTGAATTGGACGAAGTTCACGAGATTGCAGAAGAAATTGAGCACATTGAAAACTCTAAATTTTTCAATCGTATGCGTTCGATTCTTGGAGATGCGACCTTAGATCCACACGGGTCCGTGATTCCCAGAAGCAAGTATTGATTGATAGAAAACAGACATATTTTTTTGAAAAATAATTCCAAGATTACTTTGATCTTACATGACTTTTGCTTCACCCAGTGCCTTATTTTAAATCTGTTGTGGTCTTAAATCACTTCCTTGGGGAGCTACAAGATTTTTTTATACTGCATTCAATATAGGAGATACTTATTTTGAAAAAATATGCAATGATTTCATCTTCTTTTGTATTGTTTTAGTAATGAATTTTAAATTATGGTTTCAAATTTAAGTTGCATAAAGAAACCATAAAAGCTTATAAACGTTTTGGAACAGGAATATTTTGAGTAATTTTAAAAAATCAAGAACTATCTTTTTTTTATTATTATCTGTTCATCTTGCCATCTTCATGCTCAATTGGGGTGTACCAAGGACAGTAATACGTCACAACTAATTGTAACAGGTGATTTCACGAGTACTTCCTCACGCTCCTATCCGATAGTATCCCCCAATATGGTTATAACGGGTGCTGGAAACGGAGTTGTTGGAGGTGTTTTTTTGAGGACAGTAAACGTTTCTTTAGCGCTGGGAGCTGGTGATGTTTTTGAACGTTGTGAATTAAAACTAAGCTTAGGAGCTTTAGGACAATTCGATGATGGGCTTCAGTTTTCAATAAATGGTACGCGTTTACTGAATTTTGATCAACGTCATTGGAGTGGTATGCCTGAATTCCAATCAGGAGGTAGATTCGATTCAAATTTAAGTGGATCATGGACTCCGTGGTCAGCAGAGGGAACTCCAAAGTTGGAAATTGTAAATAATTCGATCAAGTTGATGATACTAACAACCAGTGGAATTCGAGAAGACGCCCTTTTATTTATGGATACATCTTTGGTCGATTGGGTATTGAGTTCAAGTTTTACCTACGATTGTGAAGCAGGTTTTTCTCTAGAGTTTGGGAATCAAAATGGTGGAGGCGGTCCTGGAAGCATAGATGCATTTTTACAGGTAGAGGCTTATGTCAATCCATGCTTTGATCCGGTAGATTATGACTTTGATGGATTTTTAAATGCAGTAGACGCTTGCCCATACGCCAGCGGTGTAGCTTCGTTAAATGGATGTCCCTGGCAAGTGTATGTTGGGAATAATTTTAAATCATCGGTTGTTTCTAATGGTATTGAAGCCGTAAAAGAAGAATATTTGTGCTCTCGTTCGGCATCTGGGTATTATAACATAGCCTATCATTCTGGCGCAAACCCAGAACCAATAGTTGGTGATTATATTATTTATAATAACAAGAACTCTTTTCCACATTCCTATGTTTTTGGAACTACCGGATTTGCCTATGTAAAGCTTCGTGATTTCGATAAGATCATTGAAATTAGAAAAACAGATGGAGAGATTGTTGCTCAATACAATTGTCCTTAGATTTGAAAGAAATTTAAAAGCATTGAAGCTTTTTGAATTTAATATATTTATTAATGGAACGAAATGTTTTTGGATCACCCCTTATACCCTGTTGTACAGATCCTGTTACGGGTTATTTTAGAGATGGCTTTTGCAGAACAATTTCTCAAGATAACGGCACGCATACTGTTTGTGCTGTGGTTACACAAAATTTCTTAGACTATTCTTTTTCAAGAGGCAATGATTTAATGACGGCTGTACCTCAATGGCAATTCCCAGGATTGAAACCCGGAGATAAGTGGTGCTTGTGTATTTCACGTTGGTTAGAAGCTGAAAAAGTGGGCAAGGCACCGAATATCATTTTAGAAGCAACCCATGAAAAAACGTTGCAATATACATCTTTAGCATTATTACAGTCGTATGCTGTTAGCCTTTAAAATTTATTGCTTCGAACGATTTCCTTTATATATTTTCACTTCATTTTGGACAGATGTTCCTATCGTATTTTTTTTAATATATTATTTAAAAAGTGTAACACTTCATTTCTTATTACGTCTTATTTAATATGATAATAATACTCCAAATGAAAAACTACATAACATCTATTCTATTATTGTTTGTATTGACTCCAATAATTGCTCAAAGCACAATCAGCGGAAGAGTGACAGATGACTTTAATGCTCCACTTCCTTTTGCCAATATAATTCTCCAACAAAAAGGAAATGATACGTTTGTAAAAGGCGTAGTTTCTGATGACACTGGTGCGTATATTTTTGAAAACATTAAAAACGGAACCTATTTTATTGAAGTTTCTGTTTTAGGATTTAAGGTTAAAAAAACAGAAGAATTTGAGTTGCTGAAGAATAAAATAACTAATTTTTCTTTAGAAGAAGAAGCTCAAAGTTTAAATGAGGTGGTAGTAAAAAGTAAGCGCCCAATTATTCGACAAACAGCGGAAAAGTTGGTTGTAGACTTGGAGAATTCTGAAATGATTAACACGAGTTTACAGGATGTTATGCGCAAGGTTCCTGGAGTTTTAGTCACGAATAATGGAATTTCTATTGCAGGAAACAGAGGTGTTAGAATTCTCATCAATGGAAAAACTACCGAGTATATGGATGTTCAAACCTTACTTCGCGACTTCCCAGCAGATAATATTGCAAAAATAGAAGTAGTTGAGCAACCGGGAGCTGAGTATGAGGCATCGGGTTCGGGAGCAATCATCAATATTATTTTAAAGAAAAATGTTCGCTTGGGTACTCATGGAAACCTAAATACATGGGTTGGTGAGGACCAGGGATTTGAATACGGAACGGGTGTATCTATTGCGAGTTATAAAAACAAACTCAATTGGCAAGGAAGTATAAACCACTCGAGACCTACTTGGAGAGACGACTTGTTTTTGGTGCGAACTGTTGGAGACGAAACCTATGACCAAGCTACAATAGAACCTTATAACCCAAGTAACTTTAGGATTAGTGGAAATGTAGATTTTTATATCAACACGAAGAACATCATTGGAGTCGGTGGGCGTTACAACACAAGAACCTCCAATAGAATCGCATCGAGTAAAACCCTTATCTCCGACTCTACATCATCGAATGTTTTGTTCTCTGAAAACAACTTTGAAATAGATCGATTTAATTTCAACTTCAATCCATACTATGAATACAAAAGCGACTCCGACAAACTACTGATTGATTTTAATTATATAAACTTTAAAAACGACAATACAAACACACTTTCTGATGTTGCTGGGAGCACCATTCCTTATATAAATAGAAAATATAATCAGGAGGGGAAGTACACTATTAAAACCTATCGGCTAGACTATACCAAAACCTTTTCAGAGGACCTTTCGTTGAGTTTAGGATCTCGATTTGCAGATGTAAGTACAGACAATGACTTGCAATCGTTCAGCGAAAAAACAAGCAGTATTTTTGAACTAAATGAAAATGAAAGTAGTCAGTTTTTAATTGATGAAACTATTTTGGCATTGTATACTAAGGCTAATGCTACTTTTGGCAAATGGTCCTTTTCAGGAGGAGTTCGTTATGAAGATAGTAATACGGACGGGAATTCCATTTTCATGAAAAATGGGACGCTAGTATCTACTGTAAAAAAACGTCCAATAAAAAAAATATTCCCCAGTGCGTCGATTAGCAGAGAAATCTCTGAAGCACTCGGCGCAAACATCTCGTACAGTTACAGAATCAGAAGACCATCGTATGGGAGTTTGAATTCCTTTGCGGAATTTTTAGACCCATATTCTGCAAGCCAAGGAAACCCAAACTTAACACCCTCTTACACCAATAAATACCAATTTAATCTAACCTTCGAAGGGCAGCCATTTTTTGCTATCGGTTATAGTGATACTGAGGATGCGATTTTTGAACTAATTCAACAAGATGATGTTGACGATCCGGCTCAAATTCGACAAATGGAGGTGAATGTTGAAAACAATGCCAATTGGAATTTTAGATTATTTGGACCACTTAGTTTTATTAAAGGAGTTGAAGGATTCACCGGCTTTATTGTAATCAATACCGATTATAAATCTTCAACCTATTCGATTGATCTGAATAAATGGAGTTTGATTTGGTTTACTCAAGCAAGCTACGAGTTGCCTTATGAGATCAATTTTGAGGTGAGTGGAAACTATGGAACAGGTGCTTTAGAAGAAGGTGTTGAAGTTAATTGGTTCGCCGATTTAGATTTTTCTTTTGGAAAAAGGTTTTTGGATGACCAGCTAAAAGTGAATTTTGGATTCAGTAAAGTATTGAATAGAGGTTTTGTGGGTGTCATTGATTATGGAAATGTCAACGCTTCATTGGAAAGTAATGGTTCAAGACAAAACATTCAACTTAGGCTGGCTTATAATTTTGGATCAAAATTTGGCAAAAGCAAAACAGATCGAAATTCTACCCAAGAAGAAGATCGTATACAAGACGATAATTAGTACTTTAGAATTGTTTGCGCTACATGTTTATATTTAAAGAGTAGAGTCAAAAAGACTAAATGCTTAAATTTAGTTACAATTATCATATGTATGTTTTATAAACCAACGCTGTTTAGTCTCTTTCTTTTCATCAACCTGTCTGTTTTATTGGTTAGTTGTAACGATTCTAATTTAAATAAAACGCAACCCTTTAGTCTAAAAATTAATCCAGTTTTACTCGATTCTACTCTAAACATCAGAGCCCTCGAAATTAAAAACAATACGATTTACGGCGCTAGTTCCACTGGGACGATATATTCATTTGAAGCTGACATGCCCAAACAAATAAAGCAAGAGCAATATAGTTCGTCTAAAGATTCCCTTATCCCTAATTTTAGAGCATTGGCCGTAACTGATACGGATGTGTTTGCAATTTCAATTGCTAACCCTGCTTTATTATTTAAAAACGGTAAGGTTGTTTACACGGAGTCTCATCCCAAAGTGTTTTATGATTCTATGGAGTTTTGGAATAACGAAGAGGGAATAGCGGTAGGTGATTTCACAGACAACTGCATCAGTATTTTGATTACTCGAGATGGTGGAGATTCGTGGACTAAGCTCGATTGTTCAGTTTTTAGTGATATCAAGGAAGTAGAAGGTTTTTTTGCTGCTAGTGATTCCAATATTGCGATCGTAGGAGACAATACCTGGATAGCTACTGGAGGAGTTAACAGCAGGGTGTATTTTTCTAACGATAAAGGGCGCAGGTGGAGTATATCAGAAACGCCTATTATACAAGGTGAATCGACTACCGGAATCTTCAGTATAGCCTTTTATGATAAAAAAAACGGATATGCGATAGGAGGTGATTATACAAAACCTAAACGAGACAGTTTAAATAAAATACGAACCACAGACGCAGGTAAAACATGGAAAACAATAGCAAATGGCCAAAGCCCGGGATACAGAAGTTGTGTTCAGTATATCCCTAATAGTACGGGAAAAAAATTAGTTGCAGTTGGGTTTGAAGGTGTAGACTATTCTTCAGATTCAGGTTCATCGTGGGAGCATTTAAGCGATGAAGGTTTTTACACCATTCGTTTTTTAAACGATTCTATTGCATATGCTGCTGGTAAAGGAAAGATTGCAGAATTACGTTTCAAGTAATTCTGCAATCAACAGTTTTTTAGCTAAACGCCAAGCCGCCATTAATGTCTAAATTATTTCCTGTAATAAATGAAGCTTCACTTGAAGCCACATAAGCTACTAAATCAGCAACTTCTTCAGCTTTCCCTTCGCGTTTAAGTGGAGTTGCGTTTGCAACATTTTTTCTTATTTCATCTTTTGTGAAATCATCATGGAATTTCGTGGCAATCATCCCTGGGCAGATTGAATTTACTCGAATACCCTGTGGTCCAAATTCTTTTGCTAGTGCTCTAGAATATGTTGTTACTGCACCTTTAGAGGCAGCATATAAGCTAGATCCACCACCCCCGCCATCACGAGCTGCTTGTGAAGATAAATTAACAACAGTACCACCAGAATTGAGTAAAGGTTTAAAAGCTTGTGTCACAAAAACAACAGACTTAAAGTTTACATTCATCACGAGTTCATAAAACGAAACATCGACTTCTTCAATCGATTTACGAGCAAATAGCCCCCCAGAGTTGTTTACTAAAATGTCTATTTTTTCACCGAAAGCAGCTTTTGTTTGTGCTACCAGATTATTAATATCATCTTGATTCGTTACATCTGCGAAGGCTGCAATTGCTTCACCACCGTTTTCCTTAATTAGGCGAACGGTTTCATTTCCTTCTTCCTCGCTATTAAAATAGTTAACGACAACTTTTGCTCCTTCTTTTGCTAATTTTAAAGAGATTGCTCTTCCGATATCTCTAGATCCTCCAGTTACTACTGCTACTTTACCTTGTAATTTTGACATATTTTTTAAGTGTAATTCTATTTTATTATTTGTTGTGTTATTTTAATTTGAATCCGTATTCTACTTTTTTGTTCTTTAAGCGTTATTAAAAATAATTTAGAAGTGCTAAAACACCATTGTACGAAATCACCAATGAAAATAACAAAGCCGAATACATTCCGATATACACACCTGTGCTCGTTTTATAGCTTTTCATTACTTTTTTGCTACTTAGCAGGCAAATGATTCCTAGGATTACTATGGGCAATACAAATACATTAAATACTTGAGAGAGAATTTGAATTTCAATAGGATTTGCTCCAAATGCAGGGCCAATTAAAGAAACTAAACAGGCAACGGCAGTAATGATTCTAAACTGAAGTGAGTTTGTATCTAAGGTTCCTGATTGATAATCTGCAACGAGTAAAGGCGCTATTAATAAACACGGAAAAATAGAGGATAGGCCAGCACTTAGTGCTCCAAAAAAGAAAATAGTAACGCCCCATTTCCCGGCAATTGGCTCTAAAGTATTGGCCATATCGAGAACCTGCGTGACCTCTTTTCCTTCGTAAAATAACGCACCAGCGGCTACGGCCATAATAGTAGCACTGATTATGAATATCAAAACTCCTGCTGTAACTGAGTCTTTCTTTTGTTGCCTTAAATTTTTAATAGTCCATCCTTTTCCTTTTATAAAAAGGGGACGAGACAAAAACGTTGCTGCCGCCATCGTAGTTCCAACAAATGCAGCAACCAGCATTTTTCCTCCAGTAACTTTTGGAATTGTTGGGATCAATCCTTTAGCGATATCCATCGAAAGTGGCTGAACAAAGAACAACGATAGCATAAACGATAAGCCCATCGCACTAACAAATACGATTAAAATTTTCTCGAAGAAAGTGTATTTGCCAATCAGCATCAGCAGGTAAAAAACAACAATTATTACGATTGCTATTATTAACACCGTTTCATATTGGTAAGCAATTAATCCTTCAAAGTTGATTGCTAAGATTTCAAAGATAATATTGGATGAAATTCCTAAAATACCCATTAATGAATTCCACTGACCAAACGTAATCCCAATTATAATAAGGATGGCCATTGCTTTCCCAAATTTCAAATGCTTTTTAAACCCATAAAGTGCAGTTTCACCAGTAATCAATGCATAATTGCCATATGCAAACATGAGTATCCCAGAGAATAAACAACTCAGTAGAAGAACCCATAACAATTGCATTCCAAATTTACTTCCCGCTACAATCATTGATGTTACACTCCCAGTACCAATTGTATAACCAATAGCAAATATGCCAGGGCCAAAGCCCAATATAATTGCGACTATTCTTTTTAAGATTGATTTTTTGTTTTCAGCTGTTGCCAAGATGTATCTTTTTTTTGGGGTTTATAAAATCCTTTTCTTGCAGGACTTTATTCCAAAATAGTATTCAATTATTCGTTTTGTCTGCAAAATAAACCTTCATAGTAAAACCTTATTTATATATGATTCAGTTCAATAGGAATATTATTATGGTTGACCAAAGTGGTGAACCAAAAATACATTATATATTTTAGTTCCTACAATTTATCTTAAGAGAATTTATTCTAGCGGATGTGATCAAGGGAAATTTTGATTTAGCGTATCCTAGGATATGAAAATAAAAAAGGAATACTCTTTTCAATGTTTCTCTCTTGTATCCTTTTTGTTCTATTAGAAGTAGTTTTTCTAAACTGTAAAAGTTATTTTTTTATTTAAAAATGAATTCTTTGTCTACAAAAGCAATAATTTTTTATAATTTGAAGGATGTAAATAATGTTAACTATAATATTATGAAAAGGAGAAGTGCTCTTCAGAAAATAGCGTGGGTTAGTGGAGGAATTGCAATGTTGCCTTACTATTGTTCAACTCAACCAGAAATTATTGCTTACGGCAATCTACCGATTGCAATATCCGATCGTAACTTGATTAACGTACTTTCCAATTTAATTTTGCCCGAAGACCCTGAAAGTTTCCCGACAATGGAATCTCGTTTAGACTTTGTCTTAACGCAGGTTAACGATGGCTTTGATTCTCAAGAGATTTCAGATTATTTATTTGGAATGACAGCGTTTAGGGAACATGTGATGGCGACTTATGGGACTACGTTTGAGGGCCTTGTAGAATTGGATCAGTTGGCATGTATTGGAAAAACCATTGATTGTAGTGATGAAAAAAGCTTTTTTGTCAGCACGATTAAAAGGCATTCGTTGCGTCATTTTACGACCTCAGAAAATTACATGAAAAAGTATTTAAACTTTGAATTTATGCCGGGGCGCTATAACGGCTGCGTTTCCGTTTAATTATATTGATGATGACAGAAAACACAAATACATTTGACACCATTGTTGTTGGCGCAGGAATGGCTGGAGGCTGGGCAGCAAAAGAGTTTAGCGAACAAGGTTTTAAGACGCTGTTATTGGAACGAGGTCCCAATGTGGAACATTTAAAAGATTATCCGACGACCAACATGCAGCCTTGGGAGTTTAAAAATCGTGGTCAACTGACTGCTAAAGAGATTTCTGACAATCCTGTTGCGAGTAGTTGTTATGCCTTTCGTGAAGATGCAAAGCATTTTTTCGTGAAGGATAAGGAGCATGAATATGTTCAGAAAAAACCTTTCCAATGGATTCGTGGTTATCAGGTAGGGGGGAAGTCTATTATGTGGGCTCGACAAGTACAGCGTTGGAGTAAATATGATTTTGAAGGACCCACGCGTGATGGTTTTGCTGTCGATTGGCCCATAGGTTATGATGACCTTGCAGATTGGTACACCTATGTAGAACGTTTTGTTGGAGTAAGTGGAAATAAAGACGGTTTGGATATTTTACCGGATGGTGATTTTTTAAAACCATGGGAAACCAATTGTGTTGAGGATTATTTTAGTCAAAAAGTGAAAGCGCATTACGATGACCGTCATGTGATATATGGTCGTTGTGCACATTTATCGGAAAGCAAACCTATTTTTATCGAACAGGGTAGGGCTGTTTGCATGAGCCGAAGAGTTTGTCAGCGAGGTTGTCCTCTCGGGGGCTACTTCAATGTAAATTCAACATTGATTCCTTGGGCGTTAAAGACGGGTAACATGACACTTCGCCCAAATTCGGTTGTACATTCAATCATCTATGATCAGGATAAGCAAAAAGCAGTAGGTGTTCGTGTGGTAGATGCTATTACCAAGGAAACAACCGAGTATTTTGCTAAAGTTATTTTTGTGACAGCAGCAACACTAAATACAAATTTGATTTTGATGAATTCAAAATCAAAACGCTTTCCAAATGGACTAGGCAATGACAGTGGTGTTCTTGGAAAGTATATTGCTTTTCACAACTACCGTGGAGTGATTAATGCCCAGCACGAAGGACATGCCAACTTTACTACAGAGGGAGCTAAACCTACATCACATTATATTCCAAGATTTAGAAATGTATATCGTCAGGAAACAGATTTTTTAAGAGGTTATGCTGCAGGCTTTGGAGCACAACCAATTCGTGAAATTAAAAGTGATGATATTGGAATGTTTCTCAAAAACGATTTGCTTAAAACCAAAGAAACAGGACTGTGGAATGTCAATTCACATATGATGGGTGAAACCATTCCAAAGGAAAGTAATCAAGTAACTCTGGATACAGAAAAAGTTGATCAATGGGGAATTCCTCAATTGAATGTCGATGTTGATTACGATGACAATGATGAAAAGATGTTGAAAGACTTTTTCGATGAATTTACCGATATGTATACCAAAGCAGGTTTCATAAACATTCAAACGCAGGACAACAACCGGACACCAGGGAATGATATTCATGAAATGGGAGGCGTTCGAATGGGAAAAGATCCCAAGACATCGATTTTGAATGCTTGGAATCAAATGCATCACTGTAAAAATGTTTTTGTGACTGATGGCGCTTGTATGACATCCACTTCAACTCAGAATCCTTCTTTAACCTTTATGGCTATTTCTGCGCGTGCTGCGAACTATGCTATTGAACAACTAAAAAAAGGTGAGATTTAAACTAGAAGTATTGGGAATAAAAAAAGTAGATAACTCCATTGAAATATCGAGCTTCTCCATATCCCGCATGGAGTTTATATATACCTGTAGCTAGACCGTACTCATAAATTAAGATTTTCCTAAAATTCATAATCGATAATTTACTGTTAATTAGAGTTGTAACTAAAAGATGGTGTGAAGGTAAATGAAATTGGTACTAACCAAGCAAATCAATATATACCTAGTTTTATACCGTTTTTATTCCTCTATTTTAGTTGTCTTTGTATTTTGAAAAATAGGTTTTCCTTTTAATGCTTGAACTAATGTTGTGGTAGCAAGAACAGCGTAAAGCAATGAAATAATGATAGTCGCTTTTGTGTTTTTAAAGATATAAAAAGAAAGAAATGGGAGTAGTTGTAAAGCGTGCATTCCTATAAAGTGTGAAACTCTTAAATCGCCTACTGTTTTGCTCCAACCAATAACCCACCAATTCGAGTTGTCATTTATTGCACCAACGCTATGGCTCAACTTTGAACTCATTAAAGCTCCTTCAAATGAAAAAACAACAAAAATTAGTATGCCCATACGGATAGCCCAAATATAATGACTTGATAAATTTGGAAAGGACTGTGTGAAAAAGAGCAAGCCAATATATGCAGTATAGAGTGTAACCAATACGGCCGCTAAACCCATTAACGAATATAATATAGCAGAGCTTGGTGTATCAAAGTTGAAGTGTGATAATTGTCCTTTAGAGGCTTGAAAAGTAATATAGATAAGTTCAAAACCAAATAAAAAGATTACAGTCCAATTGAAAGGTGTTGGATTAAAATTTGATAAATAATGACAATACCAAGCCATTGTCAAAGCAAATAACCCTATTGAAACTGCAAATTTAAAGGGCTTAAACCAAGCGTTTACTCCGTGAACTTGGGTCGTTGTAAGCTTGGTTAAAACGATAAATAGTATTGAAAGAGATAAGCAGAACAAACCAAAATAAAATAAGGACTCATTCCGAATTTTTAATTCCTTAACAAAATTTAATATTCCTGTAACCACTACCTTATTATTTTGTGCCAAGTGTAAACTTTGGCACAAAATAATTTAAGCAATAAAGCATTGCTCCGTATGTAAAAATGATCGTAGGTATATTGGTGTTAAATCCTAAATCAAATTCAGGAATACCAAATAACTCTCTAAAAGATTTTGTGGCAATGAGTAGTATAAAAATAATTCCATAAGCGAAAACAGAAATAATTCCAATTCTATTTTTTGTAGTTCTAATAACTCCTTTTTTTGCTTCTTCTCTAAAGAAATACCACATAGTACCAATACTAAATAAGACTTCAATTAAAATGGCTAAATAAGGATTAGATGCATACAATCCGAGACCAGCTTCCAGTGTATCTGCTCCAAAAATATGGTGCACATGACCTGAAAAGAAATCTAAAACAAAATGAATTGATACTAAAGCCATACTAACTAAACCTATTTTGGTGTTTTTGAATAGCAGTTTCCCGAGTAAGAAAACAATTGCCAACCAAAATAATTGCGGTAATAAATCGTGGCTGTATAACATGTCTACTGCCATATTATTTAATGTGGCATCAAATGCATCACTCGGATTGGTTGGTTCAAGACCCAAATAATGAAAGGTAAACCATAAAAAATCTTGTAATTGAGAAATAATTAAAAAATAAAGTAACGTTCCTTTTGGGAATTTTTGTTTTGCTATTAATGCCGTTGTAAAATGTCCTGCTATCATAATTTATAATTAATTTTTTATATCCTTCGTTCTCAGGATAATAAATGGTATTTTTTTTTACTCTGATAAATTCGTGTCTATTTGCTGTTTATAATTGATTTACTTTTTTAATTCTGAATTAACATAACTCTTTATTGCTTCTCCAGCTTGTGGTGTATATCCAGAAAATAAAAAAACTACATTTGAATTTTTATCTAAAACAATATGTGTTGGATAACCAGGTGGATTGATATTTTTTGTAACATATTCTTGACTATCTGGAATAATATTATAATCGAATTTGTGTTTTTTTAGAAATTTATCCAAACGAGAGCCTTTCGGATCGAGGGCAAATGCTAAAAACAGGACATCATCATTTTCTTTATACTCTTCAACAATCTTATTTAATTCTGGCATTTCATGGATACAAGGTGCACAAGCTGTAAACCATAAATTTATAACAACAACTTTTCCTTTAATGCTCTCTGATGTGTGTGTGATATCTGATAGATCTGTTAATGTAAAGTCAGGGAAAGGTTTCCCTTTTAATTTAGCTTCAAAATCATTTTGCATTTTCATAGCTTCTTCCATGTCTTGATTCATCTGCTCTTGTGTCATTTTAAGAAGGTAAGCCAATTTAAACTGATCGTTAGCATCAACGTAGGCATGAACTTTATATATCCCACTTTTGAATTTCATAAGGGCATCTTCTGGCATTAATTTATCATTATCAGAACCATAAAAGGTGTAGTTTTCATCCTCAAAGCGGATTCTTCTATTAAAAAAATCTTCTTCACTAATTCTTTTCAACCCTTCAGCATGAATTTTATTTACAACAACTTCTTTTTCTTTTTTAGGAATTATAATCAAGGAAATTGCATTGTTATTATCAACATATATTTCAGATTCTGTATCCATCAACGCATACGATATTGTTGATTGTAATTCTTCTTTATTTTGAAGTTCTCCGCCAAAGGTATAAGCCTTTATAGCCTCACTAACCGATATAGAAGAGCCTAAATCTGAAATGGATACTTTTTTCAAGGATTTTTTAAGCCTATTAAGCTGTTCTAAATTGCTTAAGCTGTTATTATTTTGACCAAATGCAGTTGAGGTTGTTATCGTTAGACAACAAATTAAAAATAAGGATATTATTTTCTTAAGATTTTCGAATTTGTACGCTCTGTTTTTTTGCATTTTCCTCTTTAATTTTATTTTTAAATTTTTAAATTTTTGTATTTTTGCTTTGAATTCGATAGTAAAAATAATTATTACTATCGAATTAATAGTAATAATTTCTAGAAAAATGAAAAAAGAATTTCGCTCCGGCTGTCCAATCTCATCTGCATTAGATGTTGTAGGGGATAAATGGTCTTTATTAATCATTAGAGATATGCTAGTTAAGCACAAAAAGACTTTTAAGGAAATTTCTGATTCATATGAAAAGATTGCACCAAGCATTTTATCTTCACGATTAAAATTGTTAGAGTCATATAAACTGATTTTCAAAACGAAAGTTCCAGATAACAAAAAAGAAAATATTTATTTGTTAACGAAAAAAGGGATTCGTTTAACTCCAATAATTATTGAGTTTAGTTTATGGGGAAATTCCAATATGCGAGAATTTAATGAAATAGATGACATTGAATCTTTGAAATTGGATAAGAATTTAATCATTCAAGGAGTTCAAGATGGTTATAATTCTATGCTGCTTAATTTCCGATAATAGCTATATTTAAAGCATTGATTTAGCCAAGACCTATATTCGGTTTGATGGCGTAAGACAAACCATACATATCCATGCCAGCAAACGACTACACGCCATCCTTTTTCTTTAAAAATGGGCACATCAATACGATGTATAGCTCCTTGTTTCGAAAAACGAAGCCGTTACCGTTTAAGCGTAAACGGATTACAACCCCAGATGATGATTTTTTAGACATTGACTTACTCGAAAATGAGAGTGACAAAATCGTTATCCTTTGTCATGGGCTGGAGGGCAGTAGTGATTCTAAATACATTCAAGCTACAGCGGCTTTGTTGGTCAAAAACGGCTATGCCGTGGCGGCCATGAATTACCGTTTTTGCAGCGGAGAAATTAACCGCCAATTGATTACCTACCACAGTGGGCGAACGGAGGATCTCCACGCCGTTATCAACACCGTACTCCCTGATTATAATGCAGTGTATTTAGTGGGCTTTAGTCTAGGTGGAAACCTAGTCTTAAAATACAATGGCGATGGGATTTATCCTTTGCATCCAAAAATAAAGGCCAGTGTAGCTATCTCTGTCCCGGTGGACTTGCATGGTTCGTCCATTAAGCTACAGGACTTAGAGAATCGCTTGTACACTTGGCGGTTTTTACGTACCCTCTCGATCAAGGTCCATCTCAAACACCAGCAATTTCCCGATCAAGTGCCCATTGAACGGCTTAAAAAGGTTAAAAAACTCATTGATTTTGATGAATATTTTACAGCTGGCTTAAATGGTTTTAAAGACGCACAAGATTATTATGCCAAAGCGAGTAGTAAGCCTTTTCTTAAATCGATCTCTCGACCTACGTTGCTCATCAATGCCCTAGACGATCCTTTTTTGTCTGAGTCTTGTTTTCCTGATGCTGAAGCCCAAGAAAACCCCCATTTTAGCTTAATTACGCCACGCTATGGCGGACATGTGGGTTTTGTTTCTACAGGTGAATACTACTGGTCTGAGCTAGAGATACTGCGGTTTTTAGAGGAATATTAAGGATGAGAACTAGTTGGTTTCTTCTTTCTCGTTATTAGATTCGTTGTTTTTTTCAGGAGTGATAAATACTTCTCCTAGCCAGATACTAGAGCTTAATATTGAAAAATTCAGTATTAAATTTATTTATTTCTGGTCATAAAAACTAAATAAAATAGTTGAAGATTTTAAATGTATAAATTAGATTTTAAAGGCTTTTGATCACAATAAGATCATGCCTTTTTTAACATCTATAAATTTTAAACATTTTAAATTAATTTTTTTGAAAAATCTACTTCTTTTAACATCCATTTTATCACTCTCTAGCTGTACTAAAGACCTTGTTGACGAAAAAAGTTTCGATTTCTTTGATGAGAACTTTGCAAATAAAACTATTGTAGTAGCAGGTTCAACACTAAATGATGGTGCAATAGTTTGGATCAATGAGAAGAAAATTAAGTTAATTGGCAATGCTACAGAAGCTACAGGTTTGTCCCATCAAAACAATAAGATATATGTAACGGGATGGACATATGGAGGCACAGGAAGTGTTTGGGTTATGGATTTGGATGGATCAAATCAAACTCAAACTGAACTCCAAGGAAAGTTTTCTGAAGGTCAAAGAATAACTATTCATGATGGAGATATTTATGTTGGGGGCTATTTTCAAAATGGATCTTGTTTTTGGAAGAATGGATCCAAAACAAACCTTACTGTAAATGCGGATTCTATGAGTTGGGGAATTGAAGTAGATCAAAATAACAACCTATTTAATGTTGGCTACTACATGAAATCACATTCATTGATACCATCATTTTGGAAAAATGGTACAAGAAAAAATCTAAGTAAACCAAGACACGGTGATGGTGAGGCTAAGTATATACAGATTGTAAACAACAAAAAAATTATTGCAGGCACTACATCAGTACCACATAATTTTCTAGGTTATATAACCAAACCTACATATTGGGTTAATGGTCAAAGGAAAACAGGTGATATTGGATCTGTGGATGATGGATGGCAGAATAGCGAAGTTTTTGATATGTTTGTTGATGATCAAGAAAATGTATATCTAGCTGGTTTTTCTCAAGATATGGATTTAGAATATCCTACTTATTGGAAAAACGAAA
>Ga0209533_1000130_pt1 | contig 65897 bp, 51 predicted proteins | sample COG_04_FD_184748 | JGI IMG/M metagenome (GOLD analysis project Ga0209533, IMG submission 184748) | Pelagic Microbial community sample from North Sea - COGITO 998_met_04 (SPAdes) (version 2) | ecosystem: Environmental > Aquatic > Marine > Neritic zone/Coastal water | place: Helgoland, sampling...
AGCTGTCAGGTGATTAGATGTGTTGAAAAATTTGCAGGTGTTATTTGGCAGCGTTATCCTAACGAGAATCAATAGCCAATCGAAGTTAAAAACCTATGTTAGTTGAGCAAATTTGGACCAATAATGCCTGGCGCAATTTTAATTACCTAATCGCTTGTCCAGAAACTGGTGATGCGCTGGCCATTGACCCCTTAAATTTTCAGCAGTGTGCAGATGTTGCTGCCAGCAGAGGTTGGAAAATTTCTCAAATTCTTAATACTCACGAACACCATGATCATATTGAGGGCAATAACCCGCTAAAAGCACTCACTCAGGCTAAGCTATTAGCTCACAAGGATGCGCCCATTGAGAATGTCGATGTTCGATTGACTGGCGGCGAAATAGTCAAAGTTGGTAGTACAGTGGAGTTGATGGTGATCGATACTCCCGGGCATACCATGAGCCATATTTGTCTGCTGTACTCTGGCTCAGAGCCGGCGCTTTTTAGCGGTGACACATTGTTTAATGCCGGAGTAGGTAATTGCCATGGGGGTGGTCATCCCGAGGCTTTATTTGACACTTTTGATCAATGCTTTTCTGGGTTAAACGATGACACTCGAATTTACCCTGGCCATGATTACATCATTAATAACCTGCGGTTTACCTTAAACAGAGAACCGGGGAATACCTGTGCGGCAAAGTTGTTGGACGAGGTTATGGATCAGGACCTCAACCAACCATTAGTGACAACCATGGGTCTTGAAAAGCAGATTAATTGTTTTCTTCGTCTCGGTAATTCAGAGATTATTGAAAACCTTTATGCATCGGTCGAAGGCTTTCCACAAAGCCCACAAGCCAAGGATGTTTTTCTTGCTTTGAGAGAGCTAAGAAATCATTGGTAAGTTGTGTTACTGATAGGATTTCCCCCAGCATTACGTAAAATAGAGTAATTAACCAAAAAAAACGCCAATTTTTGGCCATGAAACTGGCATCAAAACCCTAAGAAGTTTATACTCCCGCGCAAAATTTGTTGGCTAAAACGGTTTAAATCAGAAGATTGGGTTTTGGTAAACTTTTTTAGTTTTTTCAGATCAATTGTGGCTCGAGCCAATTATTGTCAGCGGTTAGTAAGCTAACAGTGAGTTGGATAAGTTTTTAATCTCGTCAATGGTAACCTCTATGATTAAAATTCGCCGAGGACTGGACCTGCCAATATCAGGTGCACCAAAGCAAGAAATTCACGATGGTCCCAAGACCGGCCAAATCGCTATTATCGGCTCTGATTTCCCCGGAATGAAGCCAACCATGGCGGTTAAAGAAGGCGATGCGGTCAGTAAGGGACAGGTTCTTTTTACCGATAAAAAGAATCCTGGCGTTATTTTCACATCTCCATCTGCAGGGACTGTAGTATCAATAAACCGCGGTGAAAGACGTGTATTCCAGTCTATCGTTATAGATATCGACGGCGATGCAAAAGTTGATTTTCCAGTAACTGCAGTCGATGCCATCGATAGCCTAAGTCGTCAGCAGGTGGTAGATAATCTAGTGACTTCTGGCCAGTGGGTCAGTTTTAAAACGCGTCCCTATGCGAAAGTGCCAGCCATAGATAGCCAGCCAGCTTCGATTTTTGTCAATGCAATGGATACCAATCCCTTGGCCGCTGATCCGCAAGTTATTATTGCTGAGCGAAAACAAGATTTCGATTATGGTTTACAAATCATTGCCAAATTAACTCAGGGTGCGGTTAACCTCTGTGTTGAATCTAATTCTGCGGTTAATGCTCCAGATGTTGAAAGTATTTCAACCTACCAATTTTCTGGACCCCACCCGGCTGGTTTGTCGGGTACACATATTCACTACCTAGATCCAGTGAGTGCCAATAAAACGGTTTGGACCATCAATTACCAAGATGTGATTGCTATTGGTGCCTTATTCGTCACCGGCGAAATCGATAACAGTCGTGTTGTTGCGCTGGGTGGCCCGCAGGTCAAAGAGCCTCGCCTTATTAAAACCCTACTGGGTGCCAACCTTAACCAGCTTGTAATCGGTGAGCTTGCCAATGATGAGAACCGAGTTATCTCGGGTTCTGTGTTAAGTGGTCGCAAGGCAGCCGGTGAATTTGCCTTTTTAGGTCGATATCACAATCAGGTCTCAGTGATTCGTGAAGGTCGTGAGCGTCAATTTTTACATTATCTTCGCCCAGGTTTAGATAAGCATTCTGCGCTTCCTTTGTTTGCTGCGGGACTTAAGAAGAGGTTATTCAACATGACCTCTAGCACCAACGGTAGTGAGCGCGCCATGGTACCTGTGGGTGGTTATGAGAATGTTACAGCACTTGACCTGTTACCAGTTCAATTGCTCCGTGCCCTCATTGTAGGTGACACAGAAATGGCTCAAAAGCTGGGTTGTTTAGAACTAGATGAAGATGATGTAGGCCTTTACACCTATGTCTGTGTCGGCAAGTACGAATATGGCCCGATTCTTCGTGACAATCTCACCAGAATTGAGAAGGAGGGTTAATCACCATGCGCAAATTTTTAGATAAGCTGGAGCCTAACTTTAAGAAAGGCGGCAAGTGGGAAGGTTGGTATGCTCTTTATGAAGCGATTGATACCGGCCTGTTTAAACCCTCGGATGTAACTAAGAATAGTTCACATGTTAGAGACAATATTGATCTAAAACGAGTGATGATTACGGTTTGGCTCTGTACCTTCCCAACCATGTTTTTTGGTATGTGGAACATAGGTTTCCAAGCCAACAGCATTATGGCTGATATGGGCATGGCCAGCCAGGAAGGCTTGCGTGGTCTGTTTATTGGTCTTCTAGCGGGTTATGACGCTAATAGCATCTGGGATAATATGATCCATGGTGCGGCTTACTTTATTCCAATTTATGCCACTACCTTTCTTGTGGGTGGTTTTTGGGAAGTCCTGTTTGCCAGTGTCCGCGGCCATGAAGTCAATGAGGGTTTCTTTGTAACCTCCGTTCTCTTTGCTCTTTGCTGTCCACCAGACCTTCCTCTATGGATGGTTGCTGTAGGTATTAGCTTCGGTATTGTGATTGGTAAAGAAATCTTTGGCGGTACGGGGAAGAACTTCCTCAACCCTGCACTAACTGGCCGAGCATTCCTTTATTTCGCCTATCCTGCGTACATGAGTGGCGATATGGTATGGACGGCAGTTGACGGTTATACCGGCGCAACTATGCTTTCTGTGGCTGCTACTGATGGTGTTAATGCACTGTCACAAACTGCTACTTGGATGGAATCGTTTATCGGGACCATTCATGGATCAATTGGTGAAACCTCAACACTGGCGATCCTAATGGGTGCGGTCGTATTGATGACAATGAAGATAGCCTCGTGGCGCATTATTTTGGGTGTGTTGGTAGGTTCGGCAGTTGTCTCGTTATTATTTAATAGCATCGAATCAACTAACCCCATGTTTGCCTTGCCGTTTTACTGGCACTGGGTAATTGGTGGTTTTGCCTTTGGCGCCATATTTATGGCAACTGACCCAGTATCTGCCTCAATGACAAATACGGGTAAATATTTGTACGGTCTTTTGATTGGTATAATGGTTATTCTAATTCGTGTGGTAAACCCAGCCTTCCCAGAGGGTATGATGTTGGCCATTCTGTTTGCCAACCTGTTTGCACCGTTGATTGATCATTATGTTGTTGAATCTAATATTAAGAGGAGACTAGCACGTGGCTAATGAATCTGTGACAAAAACATTCGTTGTTGCACTAACACTTTGTATTGTTTGTGCAGTGGTTGTATCTAGCGCAGCTGTTTCTCTTCGTCCTGCCCAAGAAGCCAATAAGCTGTTGGATCTTAAGACCAATATTTTGGCCTCTGCGGGTTTGTTGGAGGAGGGCGTTGATGTTGAGACCCAGTTTGAGAAGATCAGTGTAAGGCTGGTTGATATGGAAACCGGTCGATATACCACCGAAGTTGATGCTGACACCTATGATCAGAGAAAAGCTTCAGGTAACCCTAGCTTATCGGTGGCCTTAAGCGCCTCTGAAGACATCGCTAAAATCAAGCGCAGAGCAAATTTTGCCAAAGTCTATGTGGTTGAAAATGCACAGGGCTTAGAAAAAGTGATTCTACCAATTAAGGGTTATGGTCTCTGGTCGACACTTTATGGCTTTATCGCTCTTGAGTCTGATTTGAAAACTGTCGCTGGTATTGGTTTCTATGAGCACACAGAAACACCCGGTTTAGGTGGTGAAGTGGATAATCCAAAATGGAAAGCCAGCTGGGTAGGTAAACGTGCTTACGACAGTGACGGTCTTGCCCTAGAAGTTATTAAAGGCAAAGTGGACCTAGCGCGTGCTGGTGCTGACTCACAAATTGATGGTCTTGCCGGTGCTACATTGACCACCAGGGGCGTAGATAATCTTGTGAAGTATTGGCTCGGTCAACAGGGCTTTAAACCCTTTATTGATAATTTAAAAACTGGGGAGGCTTAAACGATGTCTAAAACTAAAGATATCTTGCTTGATCCAATAGCCAGCAACAACCCGATTGCCTTGCAAATCTTGGGTATCTGTTCTGCGCTTGCGGTAACCACAAGTATGAAAGTGGCTTTTGTTATGTGCTTGGCACTAACTATTGTATCGGCCTTTTCAAACCTTTTTGTTTCTTTAATTCGTCATCATATTCCAAACAGTATTCGTATTATTGTGCAGATGACGATTATCGCATCCTTAGTGATTATGGTTGACCAGGTACTTAAAGCGGTTGCCTATGATATTAGTAAACAGCTTTCAGTATTTGTTGGCTTAATTATCACCAACTGTATTGTAATGGGGCGCTGTGAAGCCTTCGCTATGAAAAATCCACCATTACCCAGTTTTTATGATGGTATAGGTAATGGCATTGGTTACAGCGTTATCCTAATGCTGCTGGCCTTTATTCGTGAACTATTAGGTGCTGGAAAAATTTGGGGCTTTCAGGTATTACCTGTTAGTACTGAAGGTGGTTGGTACATCGCAAACGGTATGATGCTTATGCCGCCAAGTGCATTCTTCTTAATCGGTTTATTTATTTGGGCACTGCGTGCTTGGAAAACCGAGCAGGTTGAACAGCCAGACTTTAAGATTACTGCTAACAGCCGTCAGAGTGAGGTTGCCTAATGGAACATTATTTAAGCTTGCTAGTACGATCAATTTTTATTGATAACATTGCGCTAAGTCTTTTCTTAGGCATGTGTACTTTTATCGCAGTTTCAAAAAAGGTTAATGCAGCTATTGGCCTTGGTATTGCAGTGATTGTGGTACAAACCATTACCGTACCCGTAAACTATTTGTTGCTAAACTATTTGCTTGCAGATGGTGCCCTAGCTTGGGCCGGTATGCCAGATGTTAACCTTAGTTTCTTGGTTTATTTGTGCTTTATCGGTGTTATTGCCGCCCTGGTTCAGATACTTGAGATGGTGCTCGATAAATACGTTCCTGCACTCTACAGTGCGCTGGGTGTTTTCTTGCCATTGATTACTGTGAACTGTGCAATCCTTGGTGGTTCTTTGCTCATGGCTGAGCGTGGCTATAACTTCACTGAAAGTGTTGTTTATGGTATCGGTTCAGGTACATCTTGGGCACTTGCGATTGCAGTACTCGCAGGTATTAGAGAAAAGCTGAAGTACAGCGATATTCCTGAAGGTCTTCAGGGGCTGGGCATTGTGTTTATCACTGTAGGTTTGATTTCCTTGGGCTTTATGTCGTTTGGCGGCATAGACCTTTAATAGCGGAGAAGTAAAGTAATATGACGACTGAAATTATTCTAGGCGTTGCCATGTTCACAGCTGTGATACTGGCGCTTGTAGCCTTTATTCTTGCCGCGCGAAGCAAGCTTGTTGCTTCTGGCGATGTCAATATTGAAATTAATGGCGAAAAAACTATTACCGTACCTGCGGGCGACAAGCTTTTACAGACGCTGTCAAATGCTGGGTTATTCTTGCCTTCAGCCTGTGGTGGCGGTGGTAGCTGTGCCCAGTGTAAATGTGTGGTTTCAGATGGTGGCGGTTCTCTTTTGCCAACGGAAGAAGCTCACTTTACTCGCAGAGAAGCCAATGAAGGTTGGAGGCTTTCCTGTCAGGCACCGGTTAAGCAGGATATGAAAGTTGAAGTACCTGAAGAGGTGTTTGGTGTTAAGCGCTGGGAATGTACTGTTGAGTCGAATCCCAACGTAGCAACCTTCATTAAAGAGTTAACCCTTCGCCTTCCAGAAGGTGAGTCAGTTGATTTTAAAGCCGGCGGTTATGTTCAGTTGGAATGCCCACCCCATGTGGTTAATTACTCTGAATTCGATGTTGAAGAGCAATACAAAGGTGATTGGGAGCGTTTCGGATTATTTAATTTCAAATCAGTGGTCACTGAGCCTCTAATTAGAGCCTACTCTATGGCTAACTACCCAGAGGAAGTGGGTGTCGTCAAATTTAATATTCGCATTGCTAGCCCACCTCCGGGTTCAACCGATATTCCACCGGGTAAGATGTCTTCTTATGTTTTCAATTTGAAGCCTGGTGATAAGTTATCCGTCTATGGTCCCTTTGGTGAGTTTTTTGCAAAAGAAACAAAAGCTGAAATGGTATTTATTGGTGGTGGTGCAGGTATGGCACCAATGCGCTCGCATATTTTTGATCAGCTAAAGCGTATCAATTCCGATCGTAAAATTAGTTTTTGGTATGGCGCTCGCTCATTAAAAGAATGCTTTTATGATGATGAGTATGACAAGTTAGCCGCTGAAAATGATAATTTTGATTGGCACCTTGCACTTTCAGACCCTCAGCCAGAAGATAATTGGAACGGCCTAACTGGCTTTATCCATAATGTTTTATTTGAGCAATATCTCAGAGACCACGAAGCACCTGAGGATTGTGAATTTTACATGTGTGGTCCTCCAATGATGAATGCTGCTGTGATTAAGATGTTGGAAGATCTCGGTGTTGAGCCAGAAAACATCATGCTTGATGACTTTGGTGGCTAGATACGTCAAATTGAGTTCCCCAGGGCAAACTACGCTGTTTGCCTTATGGCGCTCACTCACAATCTTAGTTAGTCTATTTCTTATAGGCTGCAGCAACAAACCTGAAATTATTGAAATTTCAGGTTTCAAAATGGGCACCAGCTACCATATAACGGTGGTTGCAGATCAATTGCCACCCGATGATTTGGCGCAACAAATTGATCAGCTGCTTTCTGTGGTCGACAACTCCATGTCGACCTACAAACAAAATTCTGAAATCAGTCAATTTAATCGATTGCCTGCAGGTGGGTCACTTAAGATTTCCAGTGAATTCGCTGATGTTATTCGTATCAGTCAGAAAGTATGGACGTTGAGTGAAGGTGCTTTTGATCCAACCATTGGTCCGTTAGTCGACTTGTGGGGCTTTGGTGCGACTCATTCCGAGCAGTCAGTACCCTCAGCGCAATCTATTCAGCAAGCCTTGGATAATGTTGGTTTTGATTCTGTCGTGCTAGAGGGTTTAATGCTTACCAAGCAGAAAGCATTGGCCCTAGACCTATCGGCTGTTGCTAAGGGCTATGGAGTTGATTTGGTGGCTGATCACCTTGAAATGCTGGCACTCCCTGACTATCTAGTTGAAATAGGTGGTGAGGTTAGAGTCAGTGGTTTTAATGCTGAAGGTGTTGCTTGGAAAATTGCTTTGGAACAGCCTCAGTTGTTTGCGGCAGTGGATAGGGTGATAGATTTAACCGATATTGCGGTTGCTACCTCCGGTGATTATCGAAATTATTTTGAAAAAGAGGGTCAGCGTTATTCCCATACCATTGATCCACGTTCGGGCCGGCCTATTAATCATAGCCTGGCTTCAGTGACGGTAATCACTGAATCCTGTGCAGAGGCAGATGCATGGGCAACAGCTTTTTCTGTGATGGGAACTTCGCAAAGTAAAAATATAGCCAATCAATTAGGTATCGCTGCCTATATGTTGGTCAGGCAGGATGATGATTTTGTCGCTATCACTAGCGATAACTTTGCACCTTTCATAAATTAATTTTATTCAATAATTTTATAGGTTAATCAGTGGCAGAAATTTTATTCGCAGTTTTAGCATTCATTCTCCTGATTTCAGCGATGGCTGTGGGTGTTCTGATGGGTAAAAAACCTATTGCAGGATCCTGTGGCGGTGTAGCTGCCGCCCTAGGTGAAAAGGACTATACCTGCGAAATATGCGGAGATGACCCTAATAAATGTGATGAGATCTCATCCCAAGCTAATGACCCTATGTATACAGATGCTACCCAACCAAAGGATAAAATCTAAGCATGGCAGACTTCTCCTACGACCTCGTTGTTATCGGTAGTGGTCCAGCAGGAGAGGGAGCTGCGATGAATGCAGTCAAACAGGGTTGGCGAGTTGCAGTGATTGATGATCGCGCTCAGCCCGGTGGAGGCTGTACCCATCTTGGAACCATACCCTCAAAAGCCCTAAGACATTCTGTACGTCGAATGGTTCAATATAACACCATGCCGATGTTTCGATCGGTTGGCGATCCGCGTTGGTTTTCATTTCCTGAAGTCATGCGAGCCGCAGAAGATGTTATTACTAAGCAGGTAGAAGGCAGAACCAAAGGCTATGCTCGAAATCGAGTTAAAATTCATGTGGGTCGCGCTGAATTTATAAATCCCCATGAAGTTTCAGTCTCAGATTCCTCAGGTAATCCGTTAACTATTAAGGCCAGCCACTTTCTGATTGCAACGGGCTCAAGGCCCTATCGTCCAGAGAATATTGATTTTGAGCATCCACTGGTTTTTGATAGCGACACTATCCTTTCGTTGGATCATTCGCCCTTAAACGTCATTATCTATGGTGCTGGGGTTATTGGCTGTGAATATGCCTCAATTTTTGCCGGTTTAGATGCCCGTGTTGATTTAGTCAATACTCGCGAATGGCTAATGAGCTTCCTTGACGATGAAATTTCAGATGCGCTTAGCTATCACTTGCGAGACCTGAGTGTCAGTGTGCGTCATAACGAAGAATATGAGCGGGTTGAAACTACAGAAAGTGGTGTCACTCTGGTCTTGAAGTCAGGCAAGCGTATTCATGGCGATGCATTGCTTTGGTCCAATGGAAGAACTGGTAATACTCAAAATTTAGGGTTAGAAAAAGTCGGTCTGGAAGCAGACTTGCGTGGTCAGATTAAGGTCAACAGTGACTATCAAACCGCTGTGCCGCATATCTATGCAGCTGGAGATGTGATTGGTTGGCCAGCATTAGCCGGTGCAGCCTATGATCAGGGGCGTTTTGCTGCCTCACATATGTGTGATACTCCTGACCAATATCGTGTTGAAGACGTAGCTACGGGGATTTGGACGATTCCAGAGATTAGCTATGTGGGTAAAAACGAAGCCGAATTGACCGAGCAAAAAATCCCCTATGAAATTGGCCGCGCCTATTTTAAAGATTTAGCACGGGCGCATATTTCCGGTGAAGAAGTGGGCATGCTGAAAATTCTATTCCATCAGCAAACCCTAGAAATTCTGGGCATACACTGTTTTGGCGCCGAAGCTGCTGAAATTATTCATATTGGTCAGGCTATTATGAATCAGCAGGGCGAAGCCAATAGTATTAAGTATTTCTTACGAACAACCTTTAATTACCCAACTATGGCAGAGGCCTATCGTGTTGCTGCGCTCAATGGTTTAAATAGAGTAAGTCGCGAAAGTCGTCGTGCTGACCCTAAACAACATCTCAGCTAGTAGTAAAAATAATTATTCAATTCGGCAGCACCCAGAGTTGTGCCATTACTGGGTTTACTGTTTAATCTGTGCATGAAATCTAATCTGTCATTCTATATTGGTATGCGATACGCCCTCAGCAAACGCAAAGAGGGTTTTTTGTCGTTTATCTCGGGGTTTTCATTCTTCGCTATGGCAATTGGCGTCATGACCTTAATTGTTGTCCTGTCGGTAATGAATGGTTTTGATCGCGAAATTAAACATAGACTGCTTAATGTTATCCCTCATATCACCTTGACTGATCGCAATGGTCTCAGTGCTCAACAGATTAATCAGCTGTCTAGTCAGTTAGCGCAGGCCAGTCCAAAAATTAGTTCGATAACGCCGCATCTAGAGAATCACGCTATGTTAGCTGCAGAAAATCGCCAACAGGCGGTTGTGGTCAGAGGAATTAGTGATTCATGGCCATCTGCAGAGTTGCTTGGCGATAACATGCTTATCGGTTCTGTTGATGATTTACAGCCGCGACAATTCGGTATTCTGCTAGGAAGCCAACTTATTAGGCAGTTAGGGCTTTCCATTGGTGATCAGGTTGAGCTTATTTTGCCAACGCTGTCGGTAACGCCCTTAGGCGTCTTTCCGCGTTTAAAACGCATGACAGTACTCGGTGTATTCGAAGTCGGGGCACAGGTTGATGCTACAACTGCCTATATTCATGAGGTGGATGCACGTTTGCTTATGCGTTATCAGGATACCTACCCAGGAATTCAGATACAGTTGTATGACCCGTTTGCCGTCGATAAGATTCTCGAAGAGCTTGCAGAAATATTGCCAAGCACTTTAGAAAAACAGTCATGGACAGCTCAGATGTCTACCTTATTTCAAGCCATGCGCATGGAAAAAACTGTGGTCGGCCTTTTGTTGTCCGTGGTTATAGCGGTTGCTGCTTTCAATATTATTGCTTGCTTAGTGCTGATGGTTGCCAATAAGCGTAAGGATATTGCGGTATTAAGAACCCTTGGTGCCCGTTCCGATCAAATTGTTAAATTATTTATTATTCAGGGCTCTGCCATAGGGATTCTAGGCGCATTATTTGGCTTAATAGCGGGTTGTATTGTTGCGCTATTTATTGGTGATATTATTTCTTTTGTAGAATCTATCACCGGACAGTCGCTTTTTGATCCCAGTATTTACATGATCAGTGCGTTGCCCAGTAAATTATTATTAAATGATGTATTGATGGTGGTGATTGGCGCTACCTTAACCAGCCTATTGGCTACCATTTACCCCGCATGGCGAGCAGGACAAATTTTGCCAGCAGAGGCCCTTCGTTATGACCAATAAAACTATTCTTAACGCCTCTAAATTACAAAAAGACTATTCTCAGGGAAATGCGGGCGCTGTGCTTCAGGTCATTAAAAATATCGATCTGGAGATATCCGAGGGTGAAAAGTTAGCCATTATTGGCGTTTCAGGTTCGGGTAAGTCGACATTACTTAACTTGCTTGGCGGCCTAGATGATCCTACTCAGGGTACAGTAACGCTGTGTGGCAAGCGTTGGAGTGAATTAAACCCCACAGATAGAGCGGCATGGCGCAACCAGCATATTGGTTTTGTTTACCAGTTCCATCATTTGCTAAATGAGTTTTCCGCTTTAGAGAATGTTAGTTTGCCCAATTTAATCAGTGGTAAAACTCCTGCAGAGGCACAACAGGAGGCTATTCAGCTGTTAACTAAGGTGGGTTTGTCTGATCGATTACATCATCGGCCGGCTGAGTTATCAGGTGGTGAACGTCAGCGAGTTGCCATCGCTCGAGCGTTGGCCTGCAAGCCATCATTAGTATTGATGGACGAGCCTACAGGTAACCTAGACCCAAAGACTGCAGAGGCGGTTTTAGATCTCTTGATAGAGCTTAATAAAGACTTAGGTATCAGCCTGGTTGTTGTGACTCATGACCCGTTAATTGCTCAGCGTATGGACCGTACTGTGCGACTTGAAGAGGGTGTGCTGGAGTCTCAGCTTGATTAGATCCATAGCCTTTTCCATTGGCCTGCGATATTTCCTTTCTGGCGGTCGAAATAACCGCTTGGTGTCGTTTATTTCTCTGTTAGCGCTAGGCGGCCTGTCACTGGGTGTCGGCTTGCTTATCTTGGTGCTCTCAGTAATGAACGGTTTTGATAGGGAGATGAGAGATCATGTGTTATCAATCGTGCCACATATTGAGATCACCCAGCCAAATTATCGAGGTGATTGGCAGGCGCAAGCCGCACTTCTAGCAACAGTCCCCAATGTCACAGAGGTCAGTGTTTTCAATCAGGTTGAAGGGCTCATATTTTCCGCAGATAAAACAAGACCAGTTCAGCTGTTAGGCCTTGATAGCACTCTTGCCCCTAGCGGGCTGATGAGGCTGTTACATGCCAGTGGTCACAGCGTACCCGATGATGGAGAGTTATTGCTGCCCAGTGCTATAGCTATAAAGCTCGATTTGGTTGTGGGTCAAATGGTCAATGTTGTCTTACCCTCTAATGAAAACCGTCTCGCCAAAGCCGTGCCTTTAAAATTGGTGGGATTATTTGATACTCAAACAGAGTTAGATCAAATGTTGGGCGTTGTCTCGCTAGAGCAGGCGGCTAGGCTTTCTGGTAGTGGGGCGGCTATAAGGGGTTTTCGAGTTCAGATAACAGATTTGTTTGATGCGCGTTTAATGGGGTATAGGTTGTTAAGCCAGTTGCCCAATGGCTTTCAATCAAAGGACTGGATGAAGACCTATGGCAACCTCTATCAAGCGATCCAGCTTTCACGAAATATGGTGGGTTTACTGGTTTTTTTGATCATTGGTGTTGCTGCTTTTAATGTTATCTCAATGTTGATGATGGCCGTGCTTAATAAGCGCAAAGATATCGCTATTCTGCAAACACTGGGCCTGTCGCGAACTCATATATTTCAATTGTTTATTGTTCAGGGTGGCCTTATTGCTATTGTGGGTATTTTAGGCGGTCTGATTATTGGTATTGGCAGCTGTTACCTGATTGAAGACATAGTTTCTATGCTTCAGAGTTTTATGGGTATTGAGTTTTTAGATACTTCGATATATCCCATTAATTACCTTCCAGTTGATCTTAGGGGCAGTGATATTTTATCTGTTAGTCTGTCCGCCTTTGTATTAACTCTATTAGCGGCGCTATTTCCTGCGCTTAAAGCCAGTAAGACAGTTCCTGCAGAAACCCTTAGATATGAAGCCTAATCGCTTGTAGAGCGTATTTTGCGCCTTAGACGCCAATTCTTAACCACTTTCCAGCGCCACAGATAAAAAACGCTGACATAGCTAAATATTGCCATGATTGATCCGCAAAACAGACTGCCTACTAAAAGAGGCTTTAATACATCATTGCCTAAACTTTTAAACCATTGCCAATCCATTTGAGCCGAAAACTGCGCGGTTTCCGTATTCAATAGCAGACAACCAACCTGGTAGGTTAAGAAAAAGATCGGTGGAATCGTGACCGGGTTACTTATCCAGATCAAAATCATACCCAAAGGCAGATTAGCACCCACTAGGTAGCATAGCAGGACTGCAATTAAAGTCTGGCCGGGCAGGGGAAGGAACGCACAGAATATACCCACTGCCACACCCAAAGAGACGGAATGTCTATTGAGGTGGAATAGATTAGGGTCCTTCGTCAGTGATTTGATCCACTGTAAGGAGGGTCGATTCAACAGCTTGTTAATATTGGGTAAAAAGCGATGGATTGTTTTTCTAGGCATACTGTTTGTTTCAACGTTTAAATGTTTTTAATAATCCCTATGCTTGTAAATTACTTACATAGGCAACCTAATTGCGGACAGTAGTAGTCAAGCAGGCTACAATAGTCACTACTATAGTATAGATTAAGAGATTAATATCAATTGAAAAGCTCCAACCAGAATGCGCTTTCAATCGCATCGTTAGCCAAGACCTATGACAATAACTTTAAGGCGCTTAAAGGGATAGATCTAGAAGTATCCCAGGGTGACTTTTTTGCTTTGTTGGGCCCCAATGGTGCCGGAAAGTCCACCACCATTGGCGTCATTTGCTCGCTAGTCAGAAAATCCAGCGGCACAGTAAAGGTTTTTGGTATTGATATTGACGAGGACTTTAGTGCTGCCAAGCAGTATGTTGGGGTGGTGCCTCAGGAATTCAATTTTAATCAATTTGAAAAGCCCATCGATATTCTTATTACTCAAGCCGGTTATTATGGAATACCCGTGCCTATCGCCACTGAGCGTGCTGAAAAGTATCTCAAACAGTTAGGCTTATGGGAGAAGCACAATGTTCCGTCCAGAAGTCTCTCTGGTGGAATGAAGCGTCGTTTAATGATTGCCCGTGCCCTGATTCATGAGCCTCAGTTATTGGTACTTGATGAGCCCACTGCAGGAGTTGATATTGAATTACGTCGCTCAATGTGGACCTTTCTGGAGGAGATAAACCGACAGGGAACTACCATTATTTTGACTACCCATTATCTGGAAGAGGCAGAGCGCCTGTGTCGCAATATTGCGATTATTGATAAGGGTAATATTGTACAAAATACCAGTATTAAAAACCTAATAAAACAGCTTAATAAAGAAACCTTTATCCTTGATACTAAAGAAGAAATTAAATCATGCCCTGTGGTTTCAGGCTATCCGATTATTCTGACTGATAGTCATACATTAGAGGTTGCAGTGGATAAAAATAAATCCTTAAATCAGTTGTTTTCTATGCTGTCTGAGCAGGGAATCGAGATAGTGAGTATGCGCAACAAAGCCAATCGCTTAGAAGAATTGTTTATTGATATGGTTGAAAAAAATCTAGATAAGAATGAGGGTGGTCAAGATGAATAACCAGCAGCAGTGGATTGCCTTTAGTACCATTGTACGGCGAGAAATCCGTCGTTTTATGCGTATCTGGCCGCAAACATTAGTCCCTCCAGTTATCACCATGGCACTGTATTTTGTTATTTTCGGTAAATTAGTGGGTTCACGCATTGGCGATATGTCCTCTTTACCCTATATCCAGTTTGTTGCGCCGGGGTTGATTATGATGTCGGTGATTACTAATTCTTACTCGAATGTGGTTTCCTCATTTTTTGGATCTAAATTCCAGAGTAATATTGAAGAGTTACTTGTTTCCCCCACCCCTAACTGGATTATATTAGTTGGCTATGTGGTAGGCGGTATGGCAAGGGGCTTAGGTATTGGGTTTATTGTCACTGTGCTCTCTTTGTACTTTGCCGATTTCTCCCTTAATAGCCTGCCAGTGACCATAGGTATTGTGTTGATGACATCGCTGATGTTTTCGCTTGCAGGTCTTATTAACGCGATATTTGCTTCAAGTTTCGATGATATATCGATTATTCCGACCTTCGTGCTAACACCTTTGATTTATCTGGGTGGCGTATTTTATTCCATTGAAATGCTAAGTGGCTTTTGGCAAACCCTATCAATGTTCAACCCCATACTCTACATGGTCAACGCGTTTCGTTACGGTATGGTGGGTATCACTGATATAAATATTATGGCTTCCTTTGCCATGGTAGGTCTATTTTCAACTATTTTGTTCTTTTTTGCGCTCTGGTTACTGGAAAACGGATCAAGGTTAAGAAACTAATGGCAGATTACAAATTTACCGAGCTAGGCAAGGAAACCGCATACACTGATCAGTATGATGCCAGTCTGTTGTGCCCAATACCTCGCATAAAAGCGCGTCAATTGGATGCTGAGGCTGATGCGCTTCCATTTGTGGGTGTTGATCTGTGGACGGCATACGAGCTCTCTTGGCTTAATCTAGATGGTCTGCCGCAGGTAGCCATTGTTGAGTTTGTAATACCCTGCGACAGTCAGGCGATTGTCGAGTCTAAATCCTTTAAGCTTTATCTAAACTCTTTTATACAGACGGCTTTTGCGTCAATGGAAGCGGTTGAGCAGCGGTTGATCACAGATTTGTCTGCCGCTACCGGTACTTCGATAGAAGTCATACTTTATGAAGTTTCTGAGTATCAAGGTATTCAACCCATATCAGAGCCGAAAGGGCAGTGTATTGATAGACAGACGGTTAAAATAGACAGTTATCACCCAGATTCGAGTCTGTTAGTTGCCGCTACTGATATTACCATTGAAGAAACACTGTATTCTCATTTATTAAAAACCAACTGCCCAGTGACTGATCAGCCCGATTGGGCCTCGCTATATATCTTTTATCAGGGGCCAAAAATTCAGCAAGAGGGATTGTTAAAATACATTGTTTCCTATCGCCAGCATCAAGATTTTCATGAGCAATGTGTAGAACAGATTTTTCTCGACATCATGGCCCACTGTCAACCACAGAAGCTTTCAGTTTACGCCCGATATATGCGCAGAGGAGGGCTTGATATCAATCCTTTCAGAAGTACGCATCTTGAGCGGCCGCCGTTATTTAGGCAGGTTAGACAGTAATACTCAAAGATTGAGCTTTAACTAGGTAAGGCTGGTTCTTAGGAATTCACTGAGTAGATTAATGGCTTTATTTTTGCTGTTATTTCTCACGTTAATAAGACTAATACCTACGGTGCCTAACTCTGGGAACCGCTGTGATGGGGCTATAACTTTAAGATTTTCTGGAACAGTACCTTTTGCCAACACGGTAACCCCCAATCCCTCTTGAATAGCGTATTGAATTCCCGTCAAATCAGGAATGTTATAAACGATTTGCCAGGGCTGTTTGATCTTGTTTAAGACTTTTATTGCTCGCTGTCTGTAGATACAGCCTTCAGGTGCCACAATGAGTGGCACGGTAGGTGATTTCTGACTGTTGTAGTCAACCCCAGACACCCACACCAGATTATCGGTTTTAACCAGACTCTCTGCGTCTTCAGAGGGATTGTTTTGCAGCGCTAAGATTAGATCATGAGCCGCTCGGCCTGGGCGTGATAGTAGTGTTTTGCTGAGTTCACAGTTTACTTCCAATGTGACGTCTGGGTAGGCTTTGGCAAAACGACCGACAATTTTGGGAAGTAATATAGTGGCAAACTCACTGGGAATACCCAGCCGCACCTTGCCGATCACCGTGCTTTTGGTGCATTCACTGACCGCCAAATCATTGAGTGACAGTATCTGCTTGGCATATTCATAAAGGGTTTCACCGGTATCTGAAAGCAGTAAGCTTTTTCCCTCTCTTAGGATCAATCTTTGATCTAGCATTTCTTCCATACGACCAATTTGCAGGCTTATAGCTGGCTGTGATCGACCCAAAATATCGCCTGCTTTGGTAAAGCTATTAAACTCCACAACAGTGACAAAGGTACGCAGTAAATCCATGGGTAAATTTTTCATAATTTGGCTTTTTTCTGGCCCTTTAATTGGCTATTTTAGGCATTTAAAATATTAATGAGAACATTATATCTATTAATTTAACTTATTTCATTTCTGGTTATATTATTATCACATTCTTGTTATTAATTCGCCCGATTATTGCCCATGTCAAAACAGTTAAATCAAACAGGTTTCCATCAATACCATTTAGCCGCTGGCGCCAAAATGGTTCCTTTTGCCGGCTATGAAATGCCGATTAATTATACGGGCGGCATTATCGAGGAACATCTGCATACACGCGAGTCGGCTGGACTTTTTGATGTCTCTCATATGGGGCAGTTGATTATCAGTGGAGACAATATTACCGAGCAGTTAGAAACTCTTTTGCCGGTTGATTTAGAAGCGTTGAAACCCCATCAAATGACCTACAGCACACTGACTAACAGCGATGGCGGAATTATTGACGATTTAATCATCACCCGATGGGATGACAATACCTTTTTTGTGGTGGTTAATGCGGCCTGCAAACATCAGGACATTACGCACTTTAAACAGCATCTGCCCAATGCACAGATCAATGTTCTCGAACAACAGGGTCTTCTGGCACTGCAGGGCCCAAAAGCTGTTGATGTGATGGCACAGTTATCACCTGAAGCGGCAAGCCTACATTTTATGAATGGTTGCACAGCAACTCTGAATGGTATTGATTGCTATATCACCCGCTCAGGTTATACCGGCGAAGATGGTTTTGAAATTTCAATTGATGCCAGTGCATGTTCCACGGTTGCCGATACTCTTTTAGCCAACCAAGCGGTTCGATGGGTGGGTTTAGGGGCCAGAGATTCCCTTAGGCTAGAAGCAGGTTTATGTTTGTATGGACATGATATGGACACTAACACAAGCCCAGTCGAGGCCAGTCTGCTATGGAGTATAAGCAAGTCACGAAGAGCTGGCGGTTCTAAACAGGGCGGTTTTTTAGGCGCTGAGCGAATACTTAATGATATCGCTGCCGGTGCCACACAAAAACGTGTTGGTTTTGTGATTGAAGGTCGTGCCCCGGTTCGTGAGGGCGCAGAAATTATTGATCAAGATGGCACCCAAATTGGTGTTATAACCAGCGGTGGTTTTTCACCCAGTTTACAAATACCCATAGCCATGGGTTACATCGCTACAGAATTTTCAGCCAAGGGAACGCAAGTAAATGCAGTGGTAAGAGGTAAGTCGCGGCCTATTAAAGTCAGTGCCTTACCCTTAGTGCCCCAGCGCTATTATCGAGGATAACTCAGGAGAACCTAGATGCTTCAGAAGAAACGTACGCTAAATGACCTGCAAAACGCTGAGCAATTCGTATCGCGCCATGTTGGCCCGAATATTGATGATCAGCAAGCTATGCTTAGCCTACTCGATTGTAATAACCTGCAACAACTCATAGAGCAGGTTGTTCCGGCATCTATTATTAATGAGCAGTCCTTAACCCTAGCTGATCAATGTACAGAAGCTCAGGCGCTTAAAGAGTTACGTGAGATTGCCAAGCAAAATAAAGTCTTTAAGAACTACCTGGGTCAGGGTTATTACGGCACATTGACCCCCAATGTGATTTTACGAAATATTCTTGAAAACCCTGCTTGGTACACGGCTTATACCCCTTATCAGCCAGAAATTTCTCAGGGTCGATTAGAGGCTTTGATTAATTTCCAAACCATGGTGACTGATCTTACCGGTTTAGAAATTGCCAATGCATCTATGTTAGATGAGGGCACTGCAGCGGCAGAAGCCATGTCGCTAACTCGAAGAGTTTCTAAGTCCAAATCTAATACATTCTTTGTTGATAGCGATTGCCTACCGCAAACCATCGATATCATTGTTACCCGCGCGCAACCACTAGATATAGATATTCAGGTGGGCAAACCCGAAGACTGTGACGGCGATGTGTTTGGTATGTTATTGCAATACCCAGGGGTTAGCGGTGAAGTAAAAGACTATCGAGAAATCATAGCCACTGTTCAGCAACACAAAGGCGTGGTGGTGATGGCCGCTGATATCCTCAGTTTAGTAATGCTAGAGTCGCCGGGTTCACTGGGTGCGGATATTGCCATCGGTTCTACCCAGCGTTTTGGTGTGCCAATGGGTTTTGGTGGACCCCATGCGGCCTATATGGCTACTAGAGAAGCCTACAAGCGTAATCTTCCTGGTCGAATAGTAGGTCTATCTCAGGATGCACAGGGCAACCCAGCCTACAGGTTAGCGCTGCAAACTCGCGAGCAGCATATTCGCCGAGAGAAGGCCACATCCAATATCTGTACAGCGCAGGTACTTTTGGCGGTAATAGCCGGTATGTATGCGGTATATCACGGGCCTAAAGGCTTAACCGCTATCGCCAATAGAGTGCACATGCTGACTACGCTGCTGGCTGAAGGCCTCAAACAGCATGGTAACGGTATAGTAAACCAAAGCTGGTTTGATACTTTGACAGTCAACGTGGGTGAACGAGCTCAGAGTATTGTTGAATTAGCCGCTTCAAATGAAATCAATGTTCGATTAATCGATGCCTCGCATATTGGGCTATCGATTGATGAAACTACCTCTGCTGACGATATTGTGGTTCTGTGGGATTTGATTATTGGCCAACATAACCTGTCAATTGACCTGTTAGCCGAACAGGTGGTGCAAAACATTCCCGGCAACCTAATGCGTACCGATGGCTTTTTAGAGCATGAAACCTTTAATCGCTACCATTCAGAAACTGAAATGCTGCGTTATATTCGTAGGCTTTCTGATAAGGATATTGCCCTAGATAGAGCCATGATCCCACTGGGCTCCTGTACTATGAAATTAAATGCAACTGCAGAAATGCTACCGGTTACATGGCCAGAGTTTGCACATATTCATCCTTTTGCGCCCGCCGGACAAACTGCAGGTTACCGTAAGCTCATCGATGATCTAGAGGGTATGCTCTCTGAGGTCACCGGTTATGATGCGATCTCGCTTCAGCCGAATGCTGGCTCACAGGGAGAGTATGCAGGCTTGCTAGCCATTAAAGATTATCATGATAGTCGTTGTGATTCCCATCGTAATATTTGTTTAATTCCCAGCTCAGCCCATGGCACAAACCCTGCCTCAGCTCAGATGTGTGGTATGAAAGTAGTGGTAGTAGCCTGTGATGATCAGGGCAACGTTGATATCACGGATCTTAAAGCCAAAGCGGAAGCTAACAGTGATAATCTTTCAGCTATTATGGTCACCTACCCATCAACTCATGGTGTATTTGAAGAAAATATCACAGAACTTTGTGAGATTGTTCATCAGCATGGCGGTCAGGTGTATATCGATGGCGCAAACTTAAATGCCATGGTGGGTGTTTGTCAGCCTGGCAAGTTTGGTGGTGATGTGTCGCATCTTAATCTGCATAAAACCTTTTGTATTCCTCATGGCGGAGGTGGCCCGGGTGTTGGCCCCGTCTGTGTGAATTCTCACTTAGAAGAATTCTTGCCGCAGGATGATTCAGAGAAAAGACGCGGTGGCCGTATTTCAGCTGCACCCTTTGGTAGTGCAAGTATTCTACCCATCACTTGGATGTATATCCGCATGATGGGCTATACAGGTCTGAGGCAGGCTACAGAAGTGGCTATTCTTAATGCCAATTACATAGCTAAGCGTCTAGAGTCGAAATACAGCATTCTTTTCACTGGTGCTAATAACAAAGTAGCCCATGAATGTATCGTTGATACCCGTGATATAAAAGAACAAACCGGTATAAGCGTTGACGATATTGCCAAGCGTTTGATTGATTATGGTTTCCATGCGCCTACCATGTCATTTCCAGTGGCGGGTACATTGATGATAGAGCCCACAGAAAGCGAATCAAAGCGTGAGATTGATCGTTTCTGTGATGCTATGTTGGCCATTGCTGACGAAGTAAAAGAAGTGGCTGATGGCAGGTACAGTTTAGAGGATAATCCTCTGGTGAGTGCTCCTCACACAGCGGCAGTGGCAACCGCAGATCAATGGGATCATGCATACCCCAGAAGCAAAGCCATTTATCCATCAGAATTTACCAAAGATAATAAATACTGGCCGCCAGTAGGGCGCTTAGATAATGTCTTTGGTGATCGTAACTTAGTCTGCTCCTGCCCATCAATCAAGGATTACGAATAAGCAGAATTATATGGCTCGTTAAATGCTAAGGTTTAGATTACTGAATATAGCCTTAAGCTTTTAGCGAGCCATTCAGAATCATCCTGCTTTCTTTCACATTTTATTCGATCCTTGACCAGTTGATAGGTCTGTTCAGAAAGAACAATCTCATTGCTGTTGGCAATAGATTCTATGTGACTCGCTAAATTAACAGCAGCACCCATTACCGTATAATCCAGCTTAGTTTCTGTTCCAAAATTTCCCACTTTACAGCTACCTGTATTAATCCCAATGCGATGGCTAGGCGGGTTTTCAATACCAGAGTTTAGCCATTGATGATGAAGTTTTTGCATTGCCTCATTCATAGCTAGCGCCATGGTGACACAGGCGAGGGCATCTTTACTCTCGCCTCGACTATGTGGATCGCCAAAAAACACCATAATAGAATCACCTATTACCTTATCCAGTGTTCCTCCGAACTTAAAAATAATATCTGACATTTCTTCAAGGTAAGTATTGATAAGCCAGGTGAGTTTTTCGTGGCTTAGCTGTTCCGATAACTGACAAAAACCAGTCATATCAGAAAAAAATATAGTCATTTGTTTTTCACAAGACGCAACCCTGACCTCATGCCCAGCAATAATGGACTTACTTATCTCTGGAGATAGATACTTTGAAAGACTAAAAATATGCGATTTCAGAATATTATTTTTATTAAATTGTTGGTTTAAATGTGAATTAAGCCGATGATCATAGGTATTTTTTAAATACGAATAGATGATTAAAAAGGCAATCAAAATTAAAAAAATAGAATGCTCGCAAAAACCGGTTAGCTTGCACATGTTCTTCAAAGAATAGATTTCAAAATTGACATAGCTACAAATTAAAACAGTACATAATAAGCTGACAGTCCCATACAAAGCCCTTAAGCCCAGTGTCTGTAAATAAATTAATAAAAAAAAAGCGCAGATACTGACGGCTAAAGTGTGGTTAGAAATACATATTACACATATTATCCCGCAGACAACTCCGTCTAACATATAAATGACGGAGCTGAATATATTGCTTGTTAGCTTTAACTGTTGGGTCGAATTAATTACTAGGATTGTGGTTTGATAGATTAATAGACAGAATAACATAGATAATGCTAATAAGCGTGAGTCAATATGATGCCAGCAACCAATGATGATCACAGTACCAATAAGAAACTGTGAAAGTCGATGGAGGCTTATAAGGTCGATAGTATTTTCATAATAGATATTGCGTATCATTATCATATACTAGCACCTGAATGACTGACTTTCCGTGAAATAGCCCAATAAATTACATTGCTTTATAAACAGGCTTTGTGTATTGTTTTGCGGCTTCAAAACGGTGAGGTGTCCGAGTGGCTGAAGGAGCACGCCTGGAAAGTGTGTAAGCGTTTATAGCGTTTCGAGGGTTCGAATCCCTCTCTCACCGCCAAATTTCAAAGCCCCTCTAATGAGGGGTTTTTTATCTGTATAGGAGGGTGAGAAGCCTCGTAGGTTCGAGTCGAGCACGAATGGGCGAGACAGCGCCAGAATAGAGTGATGGCGACCCGAAGGGCGAAGGCTAAGCCTGAGTAATCCCTCTCTCACCGCCATATACCAAAAACCCCTCTGTGGAGGGGTTTTGATAACCCAATAATAATTATCTATTGCGCAATAAACATAGCCTGTATCGTCATATCACCAGTCATTGAAATTGTTAAAGCTGCACTGGACTCCCCGGTAACACCATCCCAATGAGAGAAAACATAGCCCTCATTAGCTATAGCTTCAATTGAAATGGGGATACTGTCGTAATACTCACCTTGCCAGCTAGAGCCATCAAGAATTAGCGAATTAAGCTGAACAGATCCCCCTTCTGTATTGTTAATTTCCAAAGTAAGCGTATGGGTATCCACTATATTAAAGTAGTTTTTAAAATGATCAGTTAGGTAGGGAATACGGTTATCGGTAAATTCCTTGATCTTATCAACTTCAGCCACCCATTCATCATAGGTTGATAGCATAAATTGGTTTTGCCAATAGACAGAACGATTTTCCCATCTGCTCCAGTACTCAAAATGTTGGGGTATTTCGGAGGCAACAGAAGCTGCAATAGCTTCGACATGTTGTCGAACGCTATCGGCTTTAAACCGTGTATTGGACTCATCAGCAAAGCGGTTAATAAACTTGATTCTAAACTCAGTATTTTCCATTAACTTGCGTGTAAGCAAAGTAGACCATGGCGGGTTAGGCCAGCCTGGACCGTTTGCTTCTAGTGCATGAGATAAGGTGTCATTGTCGTAAAAGGGTGGAGCTTCCCATGGACGCCCAAATGAGAAGTCAGTATCGTAAAGGATCCAACGCCATTTGGTTTCGGGTGAATTCCAGAATTTAATATTATTTCCCGGCCAGTCAGTGTTATCTAAATAAATTTGAGCAACTTGGTAAGCGATTAAATTATCTATATCTATTTGATCAGCTACAACATCATAATTAGCTGAGTTGGCTAAACTATTATTAGTGACAAATTCAATTAACTCATTGTAGGTTTGGTTTGTACCCTCAACAATTTCACCATTACGTTCAAGGATATTAATCTCGCTCTTGGTGACATTGATTTTATCATCCAGAAAGTGCTCGTTGACTTTCTCTCGAATATTGTAAAGCCCCCAATATTCACCGTTAAGATAAACAATAGACGAACGATAAGCTTGAGTTTCAATGCCGCTACCATCCATTAAGCTTGTGGCAATTACGTCTTTGATATTGGTTCTCATCCAGTCGTTACCGGAGCTTCTTAATACAATGGCTTCAAATTTGTCGTAATCTAATTGTGGAAAGATAGGGTATTCAATGTCGCTAAAGCCATAGCGACCACGGGCAAATATTGACATCGAACGCTGATCATTGCCGCGGCTCCATGCGCCAAAGATTTTTACGCCAGCATCAAGTGCTACTCCTAAGTCACCATTGGGCTCATAGAATGTGAAATGAACATCGCGCTCCCAGTCATTCCAAAAGTTAGCGCCAAAGAAGGGTAAAATGTACGGGTCATAATTACCCTCAGGACCATAGACATAAAGCCCCTGATTTACATCGAAGAAATTATCAGGATTTGAAACCAGTGTCACAATTGGCAATGCGTGATCAGTATTGGTGATATAGGTCCTACTCTCAGTCCGCGAGGGTATATGGTTAGCTTTAAATATTTTGGCTCTAATTACCGTATTGTCGCTAATAGTAATTGGGGTGGAATAGACTGCAGAAGATTCAGTGGGCACTGTTGCGTCAAGGGTGTAACGAATCTGCTCATCTGCTTCAGCACCGTTAATACTTATACTTTGACCTGAAAACTCACCTCCATCATGGGAAAAAGCAATTTCGCTTTCGATAATACCGATAAACTGTGTATTTGGGTTTTCGCTACCAGGGGAGGGCGCAGCATAGTAAACAGTATCGCCATTGTTTAAAGAGCGACCAACACTATTATCAGAGGATATGCCTGCAACCTCTAAGAAGCCAACCTGATCGCCACTATCATCATAAATAACCAGCGTTTCTCCTTTTGATGACAGTTTGAAATTGGTATGCAAACTGGGATCCTGAAATCCCAGAATCGCTGGCGGCGCTATACCATCAGTTGTGGTGCCTGAATAAAAAGCGGAAAGAAAGGGTATCAAGCTTAGATCCGATGAATTAGTATTATGATTATGAACCTGAATACTGAGAATATTTTCACCATTGGTTAAAAGCGTTTCGAAATCATTCACTGGAAATCTGACCGGCGTACCGCTTTGATACATTGTTGCTTCACGGTCGGTGACTGTCACCGCATCAAAGCTGGGTGATGCGCCTAAAATATTTGATCTCGCGATTTCAGTACCATTAATGTAGGCAACAAAACCGTCATCGAAATCTATATCAAACCAGAGCTCAGTCATTAGCTCTAGGTTAGTTATAGTGAATGACTTCCTGACATAAACAGAACTTATACCCGAGTCGATCTGAGTTTCATCATCGCCATCGGCATAGCCAAAACCGCTATTGCCTAGCTGCCAGCTGTCATCATCATATGACAGGTTTGTCCAATTACCTGAAGGGTTAGATGCTGGTACTAGATAGCGAAAACTATCACCCTGGTTAATTAGAGTTTTGTAGTGACCGCCATTGGCTTTATCTTTATCAGATGCCCAAATTCGCAGGTATTCACCCGCACCAATTTGAATGTCTGGAAAACCCCACTTAGTGGGTTTATCTTCATCATCAGTCACAGTCCAGCCGCTTAAGTCGATGGCTGTGGATTTGTTATTGAAAAGTTCAAACCAATCTGGGCTATCTCCATCTTCATCCTCAAAGCTAGAGTTAGATGAAACCGCCTCATTAATTACCAAGGTGTTCGGGAGACCGCCAGAATATACGCCTGGCATATGATCAATTAGGTGTTGACGGATTTCAAGTAACGATGATCTGGTTGCATTATCTGCTACCACACCACTAATCAACGACTCATCTTTAATATCAAATAGGTAGCGTAGAATAATTAATCCATCAGTAAGCGCATCAATTTCACCACTACCATCTATATCGGCAATAGTCAGCGTCGATTCAATACGAGTTTCAACAGCTGAGGGGGATAGGGGAGTATCGGTTGAAATAGCTCCACTGGTAAGGTCACTGTCTCTTAAGCCAAAGGTATACCTAAGTAGTAATAAACCGTCGGTTAATGCATCTATATTGCCATCAGAGTCCACGTCCCAACTTAGATCTGTTGCTTTAACTTGTGATGTAAAACCCAGAATGGTTATTACAAAGCAACTTAAAAATGCTCTTTTTAATGAAGACATACGCCCATACCTATTGTTTAATTTTTTTAACAATACTAAACCAAATAAGCATTAAAAAATACTTAATTGCTAAGAATTAGATATAGGGGGCACTCATCACCAAATGCTAAGCTTTTCTGTTAAGCCTATTATTTATTAGTTTGAAAGTTCAACTTCTCGCTGCTCACCCGTAATATAATCATTACCATCAGGAATGATTATAAATTCTCTTTTTATAATTGAGCCATCTTGGGGCTGAGAGAGATTATCTGGATCTATGGCTAAGCTTGCTTGGCCTGTTGAAAGCGTCAGTATTCCATGAGTTGTAGCAACTAGCTTATTTGCAATGTCATAGCCGTTTATGGCATACAAAACCTCTAAACTCGAGGTTGTTTGGCCTGAACGGTTAATTGTAATTCCATTATTACCGGCCTGAGCTGTCACCTGGACGAGTTCTGGCAGAATGCCTTTGGCAACTTTAATACGGACGGGATTAATACCTAGCATAAAGGTATTATCGCCATCGTACATACTAAAGTTTGAGATATAAAAACTGCCCTGACTGTCCCAAGAATCGTAGCCCGTAATAAAGTCTTCAATTGCAGCCTGGTTGTCTAGATCACTAATTTTAAGAAGCTCAAATGAAGTGCCAGTGGCAATATCGTATTCATAGATAGCATTGGGTTGATTGCCGTCGCTTAGACCAATATAAATTTTTTCCTCATCAGCAGATAGCTGAAAGATCCAGGTTTTAAGTGAAGAAGAAAATCCGGGTCTGCCCAAAAACTCCCAGCTACTATTGGCATCAGTAAAGCGGTAAATATGACCCTGATCATCACTTACATAAAGACGCTCATTGGATCGCTCCCATTGACCAACTTCCATCGCATTGGGCCCCTGCAATGCAAAGTTTTGTAATTCTCCAAAACCTGTATCAGGGTCATAAAACCAAATATGGTCGAATACGTTTGAGGACTCTCCTTGATTCCATTGGTTTCTTGAAGAGCCGCCACTTATATAAACACGACCTCTCGAGTCTACCCACATATAACGATTGCTGTAAAAATAACCTTGCCAAGTAGAAGGCTTGCCTAAAACCGTGGTTTGTCCAGTTTCTATATCATATTGAACTAGTTTGTTTTCGGGAATAGTCATGCCGTACAAAAGATTATTAACCGGGTCCTTTTGGATAGTAACTATTTGTAAATGATCACCACCTACACCATTGGGTTCATTAGCACTTAAATCAGAAAAGGCTTCAGCCTCGATATCATAGCCATACCAGTGGAATCCTCGGGTATTAAGGTAGCTATTGTTCATGTCAGAGCTATCCAAGGTTGCCACATAGACCTGACCATTATGATGAATAGGGCGGGTATGAAATTTTTCTGCCGTTTCGCCATTTTCCCAGTTATTAACTGCTTGAGATGCCGTCCGAGCATCACCAATGTATCGAAGGGTTTGATCCTCTTGAAAAAGTCGATACATCATAGAATTTTGGCGATGATCATGCCCCGATATATAAATTTCGCCGTCGGCATCCGAGCCAACTGCTAGCCAGCATTGGTCTGGGCGATCGCCATCCGGTGAATTAGGTAATTGCCAGATTGACGTACCATCAAGTAATCCCTGACTTGGTGTATCGTAAGGAACAGTAATAGGCTCAGGTTCTGGAGGGCTTGAGGTATCCTCGTCTACAATCTTGGTTGGGTCATTAGGAAACAAATCAAATACATCCAATACACCGTCGTTGTCTGAGTCAGCGGGTATCAAAATATCAAAATAAGTCAGAATGTCTTCAAGATTAGAGCGGTTGCCAGTAGGGCTAATAACGCCATCTATAAGTGAGTTTGATCGCATCTCAAATAAATAGCGCAGAATGATTAGTCCATCAGTGAGTGCATCAAGTTCCCCATTGTTATCAATATCAAGACTAGAATGAATAGAGCTTATGCGTGCCTGAATTTCTGTAGCACTGCTGTAGATGCTGTTGTTGCCAATTGCACCAGAGGTCAGCGAGTCATTCTCTATTCCAAACAATGACCTTAGTATCAAAAGTCCATCGGTAAGGGCATCAAATGAACCATTACCATCAATATCTAAACTAGCACTGGGGACAGTGCCATTTAAAAATTCATCAATGGCTAAAATATTATCGTTATCTAAATCACTGTTAGCATCACCAGGATTTAAATAATTTAATCCATACTGCTGTTCCCAACTATTGGCCATACCATCATTATCTGAGTCTAAATGGTAGCTAGGGTTAGATGGAAAGGCATCCACTGCATCGGTATAGCCATCATTATCGCTATCTGTTGAAACCTTTATTAACTCGAAACCCCACCAGCCAAAGCCAACACTAATATCCAGGGTCATTTGACTGTCAGTAAGCTCACTAATGGTATAGGTAATAGAAGAGGGGGCATTATTGGTATTATCAATCTCACTGCCATTAATTACTTTTGGTAACCCGACATGAGCACCAACGCCACTTATGGTTAAAGAGGTTGCTTGAGAATTAATCGTCCATTGCCCTGCAGTGGAACCGTTGTACGGTGTTTGGGGTGTGCCGCAGTAGCTATCGCCAGCTGGGTTTTGCCAGTCTTCAAGCCAAGTAAGGCCATCCATAACATTTTCAAAACTACCATCGTTATTAAATCTAAAGATGTCATCAAAAAAGCAAGATCTTTTACTGACATGTGAAAGCTCATTGAACCACCAGGTTGAGCTTCCTTGATTCGGCCCAACATAAAAAGCGTAAGCCTTTGGCGCTATTTGCCAGTCACCAATTATTATTGCATTTGCTTGACTAGAATTTTCAACAACGGCATTAACATTACTATTAAGCAGCGTTGTTAAGCTAACAATAATCAACAGATTACGAAATAAACAAAATAAATTAATAATGTATGTCATTAGCTAGCAGGACTCCGCATAGAGTTTTCTGAGTGTTCAGTAAGATGAATTAACTTTAATCAACAGTCTAAATGTCGGGTTTTTTCTTATTCATGCCGTTATGTGTTGGCATTTATGAATATTATCTCTCATTTCCAAAGTATATATTTATTGAACGAGCATGGATATAAATAGAAGTAATTCCAGTTATCCATATATTGCATTAGTTTAAAATTGGAGTGGTTGTATAATCATTGCATACACCTATTCTAAGTTTTATCGACACAGAAATAACTATGTTCCCCAGCTATCTAGCATTGGTCTTTGCACTCGGCTCCTTTATTGCAATAGACGATTTTGAAATCGCTCGCAACGTATCCCCTCGTTTCGATTTTGAAACGGTTATGGTCGCTATCTAGTCCGTTTGCCCATCTGCCCATCTTTACAAATAGGAACCCTAGTTTCCTATTGATCGCTTTGATACAAATACCTACTTATCTCGTACAATTGATGAATTAATACAAGATACGAGAAGCCCTTGGCCAGTGGAAAAGAACAATTTTCTGTAGATGAATTATCACGAATTGTCGAAATGGCATGGGAAGATAGGACTCCCTTTGAAGCCATAGAGCACAATTTCGGTATTAATGAGTCTGCTGTGATTAAAATTATGCGTTCTCAGGTAAAGACTCGCTCATTTAAGTTGTGGCGTGAAAGGGTAACCAGCAGAAACACTAAGCACCTTGCTAAACGATCCCCCGATGTTTCCCGCGGATACTGCCCAACTCAATATAAAAATCGATAAATTATAGTGAGCCAAAAAATGAGAAAAATAATACAGCTAGCCGTTTACATCTTCTTTATTTCACTCCCAGCAGGAGCAGAACCTATGATCATCCATGACTTCAATACCAATGCCCAAAGTCAATGGTCATATGTCAGTGATCAGGTAATGGGTGGTGTTTCTGAAGGTTCACTAAGCTTCAAAAAAGAAGATTCTCAAACATTTGCTCATATGACTGGAGCTGTTAGTACTGAGAATAATGGTGGGTTTATACAGTTTAGAAGCGATGTAAAAAATATAGATAAAAAACAGGTACAGGGTATCTATCTTAATGTTCGGGGTAATAGCGAAAAATATTATATACACCTACGCACCTCGGGCACCCTTATGCCATGGCATTATTATTCAAGTGATTTTGTAGCTAATGACTCATGGCAGACGATTCAATTGCCAATGGACAGTTTTTTACCCTCTAGTGGTTGGCTTCGCAATTCAGTCAAACCAACCAGTATTAAAAGTCTGGGTGTTGTGGCTTTTGGCAGAGATCATCAGGCCGATATACAGGTGGCAGAAATTGGTTTTTATTAGTCGGTAGTAATTCCATATATCGCGGGTTATAACCTCGTCTTGAAATCAGTAATGGCGACGGTTCTAGCTACTATTAGCATTCTTCTTGTAAAAGCCTATAATTGAGCTATATAAGAATAAAATTCAAATGGCATTTTCTGGGGTGATTTTAATGTTTAGCTCATTTTACGTATGTAAGAATTTACTTAAAAAGATTGGGTTTATCGGCCTATTTTCTCTCATTAGTCTACCAACCTTGGCTGAAGACTCGACATTTTATGTACGGCTTAATGACAATCCGTTTGCCTCCCCTTTTTATATCTTCTCAGACGAAGCCGATGGCGATGCGCTTTCGGTTAACCTTGTCAAAGGTTCTACCTATACTTTTATCCGAACTGACAGCGGTCATCCATTTAATATTGGCGATGCATGGAAACAGGCTAATCCAGATGTTGTAATGACCAGTAACGGAACCGGTGGTGAAGTAGGCGGTGTAGCATCGATTTCTGGCAATGAACAATTAATCCTAACTATTCCAGAAAATTTTAACAGTAGTACACTTTCTTATTATTGTTACGCACATTCAACTATGTTGGCACCATTGTCAGTGGTTGAATCAATTGCTGTGGATAGCTGGGATTTTGATGGCAATGGTCAGGCTGATGCCTTAACAGACGGTTTACTCCTACTTAGGTATGCCTTTGGTCTGCGTGATGAATCGCTTACCGATGGCGTGATAGCCACTGATGCCTCATTAACAGCTTCTCAAGTGGCCAATGTAATGAGCCAATCAGCAGGTATTACAGACATTGATGCCGATGGTAACCTAGATGCATTAACCGATGGTTTGTTATTACTACGTTATTTATTTGATATGACTGGTGACTCTCTAATTGATGCGGCAGTATCAGAGGTGGCAAGTAGAACCTCGTCACTAGAAGTTGCACAGTATATGGCCTCCTATATGCCCGGTTTAGCTGGACAATCCTTAAATCAATCAACAGCCTTACTGGTACCTATGGCTGGTGGGGAAGAATTTACAACCCAATTTACTCAGAGCTACAACGGCAGATACGGTGCTATTGCTGAAATGGAAGACACTGCCGTTGACGCGATGCCAGCAGGCGATGCGGCGATGGAATCGGGTGCTGACGCATCTGCAGGCGAATCTTTTACTACCACCTATACTCTTGAAGAGGGTGTGGATGAGCATGATTTTGTAAAGTATGACGGTTCGCATCTGTTTATTGCACCCAGCTATAGTCTTTATGACGACTGCTGCTTTATCTTTGAGCCCATGGTTATGTTTGATGATGCCATTGAAGTGGGTGAGGAGCCTGTCGTAGCGGATGAGCCCATGTATCCAATTATCCCAGAAATACGCACCTTAAAAATACTCGCCACTGATTCCACCGCAGCCAGTACAGAGCAGGTGGCACAGATTGTTATTGAAGATAATAAGACTATCGAGGGCCTTTATACCACTGAAAATCAGCTTGTATCCATTGATACTTCAGGTTGGTGGGGTATGTATGGCGATGTATTTATGGATCCCTATACCTGGCGCAATCAAACCGTTGGACTAGATGTTTATGATATATCGGAAATACCTGATAATTCTGTTACAGATGATCTTCATCAGCCAGATTTACTATGGGAATTTGAGCTTGAAGGCGGCTTTGTTACCAGTCGTAAAAAGGGTGATATTGTTTATCTTATAGCACGTCATACACCCAGTATTCCTGGTTATTTTGATTACCCTGCCTTTGACCAAGCAGAGAGCAATCAATCGGCATTAGAAGATGTCACTAGTGAAGATTTGCTTCCTAAAGCCTATATCAACAATGAACCCGTTGATTTTCTTAACTCAACAGACTGCCTAATGATTAATGAAGATCATGATGCCTCCACAACAGGTTACGGCTACCCAACTATGACTCTTTTAGTTGCGGTTAATGTTGCAGAGCAAACCATAGAAAATTCCGTCTGCTATCTTGAGTCAACTAACGGTGTTTATGTCAGCCAAGAAGCGATCTATTTTATTCAGCAAGAGGGCTGGGGTGATAATTCTAAGAGTTTTATTCATAAGTTCGATCTTGATGCCGATCTTGCCTATACAGGATCAGGGGAAGTTCAGGGGCATCTGACGGGTCGTGGTCAGCTTGATTTCCGAATCAATGAGCACAATGGTTATGTTCGCGTAGTCACTAGCCAGTGGACAGGAGATAACGAAGATGCACGAGATCATCGATTAACAGTGCTTCAGCAGTCAACTGATTCATATAGCCTTGACCAGGTATCTGTATTGCCTAATAGTGCGAGCCCCGATGAAATAGGAAAGCCTAACGAAGCGCTGTATGGGGTAAGATTTTTTGGCAATAAACTTTACTTGGTAACCTTTGAAACCATAGACCCACTCTACGTCATAGATCTCACGAATCATCAGGCTCCTGAAATTGCTGGAGAACTCGAAGTTCCAGGGTTTTCTGATTTCTTACATCCAGTCAACGAAAATCTTCTATTGGGCCTTGGGCAAATTGAGGGTAAGGTGAAATTAGAATTATTTAACGTTTCCCCAGCTAATGAACCCTATTCGGTTGAAGAAATTATCATTGGCGATGGGCTTGAAGGTAGTTGGAGCCATTCACCCGCACAATTTAATCGAAATGCATTTCAGTATCAGCAAGTTGATCAAAGTACCGACCGTTTTTCAGTTCCGGTTTCTATTTCGTATTCGACAGCTGATCAAGGCTATGTGAATGAAAATCAACTTCACTTGTTCAGAATAGGTAATAAGGATCAAGCGGATTCGGCAACTATAGATAATGTAGGTTTCATGTCCGGACAAAGCCGTGGCTGGTGGAACAATGATCGTCAGCGTTCATTTTTTCATGGTGAGTCCATTTTCTATGTTAATGGCGAAACTGTATTTTCTTCTACCTGGGATGAAGTGGCTACAAGCACTCCCTAGATAGGTATTTGCTTATAGAGCTCAAAGTCTTCAAGAGTAAAAAATGCATCCTAAAGGGTGCATTTTTTTTGGCTTCGAATGAGCTTAAACTGATTAGACATGTAATTTTTATTTATTAGTAAATCTATTAGCTAAATATACCTATGTAAGTTTGCCAACAGTAGCAATATGGTCTAGCTTTAAGTAAGCCTGATGTTTTTAATGGCTGAATTAAACAGTGCTTGGCAAAGTTAATAAGGAGATGGATGTTACTATGGGTAAGGATACCTGCATGAACAGTAATACACTATATCGCTCAATCAGTGATGTGGTTTCTAATCAATGGGACCCCATGGATTTAGCTGAATCCGACACAACAAATCGCTATGAGCAATACATGCCGGTTATATACAACTGGGCTCTTGCGGCTAATGATCAAGAGGATTTAGTTGAGGACCTAAGTAAACTAGCCTGTAATCAATGGGGTTTGGCAACAAACCAGCATAATGATAGAAGGGCTGCTCATCTTATTATTGCCATAAGAGATTTTCATCTTAAGAACGCCGCCTATTTATCCCCACTGTTATCTCTCAAATTGGGTGCTTAGGTATGTCGCCTAGCAAGAGTTATTTTAAGGTTGCAGTCTTGACCCTATCAAATAGTAAGCGTTTAGCCAATGATGAGTCCGGTAAGTACTTGCGTAATTCAATCAGGTCTGCACATTGCCTATTGGAGCACCAACACGTAAAAGATGATGTCTATCAGATGAGGGCCGTAATTTCTCGCTGGATTGCTAATAGTAAAATTAATGTGATTATTACCACCGGCGGAACTGGCTTTGGCCACTGCGATATTACCCCAGAAGCAATTGAGCCATTACTGGATAAAAAGATTGCTGGTTTTGGTGAGTTATTTAGACAGATTTCATACGATTCTATCGGCTCTACAACTATTCAATACAGATGTATCGCTGGATTAGCCAATAACACGCTAATATTTTGCCTACCCAGTTCACTTAATGCCTGTGAAACAGCTTGGGAGGGCATAATTGCAACACAGTTAGACGAAAATGCCCAAGAATGTAATTTTCTTAGGCAATTGTCAGTCTCTTAACCTTGATGGTAGCTAGCCCTAAAACCCCCTGAGGCTCCTGAGTTTAAACAGAACCTCAAGGTAGGTTGTTACTTACTTACGCTAAATTAATAACACCCAAGTAGCCAACAATGGTTAATACAATGGTATATGGCAGAGCCATAATGACCATGCGCATGTACGAAAGATTAATTAATGGTGCTAGCGCAGAGGTTAGAAGGAATAAGAAAGCAGCCTGACCGTTGGGTGTTGCAACGCTGGGTAAGTTGGTACCCGTATTAATTGCAATTACCAATTTATCGAAGTGATCGCGATCAATCATCCCAGAATCAAGAGCAGCTCTGACTTCATTAATATATACCGTGGCTACAAATACGTTGTCACTGATGGCTGAAAGTAATCCATTGGCTAAAAAGAAGATGCCAGGTTGTGAGGCTAGGTCCATAGCAAGCACCCAATTAATTACCGGTGAGAAAAGGTGCTGTTCATGAATAACCGCAACTACCGCAAAAAATACTACAAGCAGTGCAGTAAAGGGAAGGGCTTCTTCGAAAGCCTTACCAATTTGGTGCTCTTCGATAACGCCATTAAATGCGGTAAGAAGTACAATAATCATTAATCCAATAAGACCTACAGGCGCCCAGTGAAAAGCCAAGGCAAATACCAGGATTAATGCAATCACTGCTTGCGTGATAAGTTTAGCAACCTGTACCTGCGTACGATTTTTTTCATCTTCAAGGCTAGACGCTGTTAACACCTGTCTAACTGACTCGGGCAGCTGTGCGCCATAGCCCAGTATTTTGGTTTTTTCGAGAATAACACAGCAGATTAAGCCGCAAACAAACACAGGCATAGTGACAGGTGCCATGCGCATAAAGAATTCTATAAACTGCCAGCCGGCTTTTTCAGCAATTAACAAATTCTGTGGTTCGCCTACCAGAGTGGTCACACCACCCAAAGCCGTACCCACAGCGCCGTGCATAATAAGGCTGCGCAGAAATTGACGGAATTGCTCTAGGGTTTCGGAATTCTCTGTCTGAACAAGATTGTCATCAGAATGATTGTGGTGGGCATCATCAAACTGCTTGCCTGAGGCCACCCTGTGGTAAACGCTAAAGAATCCAACCGCAACGGTAATCAATACAGCAGTAACCGTTAAGGCATCGAGGAAAGCCGATAATACAGCGCCAGAGAAGCAGAAAAGAAAAGATAAAACGGTTTTTGAGCGAACATTGAGGAGGATTTTAGTAAATGTATACAGTAGCATGTCGCGCATGAAATAAATGCCTGCGACCATGAACATAAGTAAAAGGATAACCTGAAAATTAGCAACAGTTTCATGATAGACATTTTCTGGACTTGCTAGCCCTAAAATAATTGCCTCAAGTGCCAATAGACCCCCAGGCTGAAGTGGGTAGCATTTGAGTGCCATCGCTAGGGTAAAAATAAACTGTGCAATAAGAACCCAGCCAACCACAAACGGATTTGTAAACATCAAAAGAATCGGATTTGCTATCAAAAAGATAACAATGGTATTTCTATACCAATCAGGAGAGTTACCGAGAAAGTTTTTTTGAAATGCTTGAGCTAATGTTGATGACATTTAATTTTCCTTTAGCTATCCAATGGTATTGGTAAAAACAGAATTATAGCGAAGAACGCTGTAATTAGAACTTATAAAAGCCAGTTGCTGTAAAGCCGCAAACCATAGCTCTTGACTAGTTATAATGCAACCTTATGGCCACTGGCGCGCCAATTAATTTGTAACAATTCAATTATCGACCAATATCGTTGTTGAAATATTTTTTTGCTCTATAATTACCTTTCTACCTCTAGGGTAATTATAGTTTTTTTAATAGACACCCTAACATACGAAAATAATGGAGATTGGTTTGGAATTTATTGCAGATTATGGGTTGTTTCTCGCGAAAGCGATTACCTTGGTTATTGCCTTTGCCTTGATTGTTGGAATTATTGCCAGTCAAAAAAATAGCCAGAACGCTGATAAGGGGCAATTAGAAATTAACCCCCTAAACGATCAATATGATGAAATCAGTCAGGCAATGAATGAGGCCCTTTTAGATAAGGCAGCCAAAAAAGCTGAAGCTAAGCGAATTAAAAAAGAACAAAAGAAAAAAATCAAGGTATCTAGCTCTAACGATGATGTGGATGCAGAGGCTGGTAAGCGCATTTTTGTGGTTAAATTTAATGGCAATATCAGTGCTTCGGCTGTAACCAATCTCCGTGAAGAAATTACCGCGATTTTAACCCAGGCTAAATCAACTGATGAAGTGGTCGTGAAGTTGGAAAGTTCCGGCGGTATGGTCCACAGCTATGGTCTTGCTAGCAGCCAACTTGATAGGTTACGTAAAAAAGGTATCCCGCTTACAATCTGTGTCGATAAGGTAGCCGCAAGCGGGGGTTATATGATGGCCTGTGTTGGTGATAAAATTTTAGCAGCGCCATTCGCCATCATTGGCTCTATTGGTGTGGTTGCTCAATTACCTAACTTCCATCGATTACTTAAAAAGAATGATGTTGATTTTGAATTATTAACTGCTGGTGAGCACAAGCGCACCCTTACAATGTTTGGCGAAAATACAGAACAGGGTCGTGAAAAATTCATTGAAGACCTGCAGGATACCCATCAGCTGTTTAAGTCTTACATTAATGAGCGCCGACCCAATGTTGATATAGATAAGGTGGCGACAGGTGAGATTTGGTTTGGCAGTCGTGCACTAGAGCATTCTTTGGTCGATGACCTAATGACCAGTGACGAATATCTTACTCAGCAGGCTGACAGTTCGAAGCTGTTTGAGATTAATTATGTTCAGAAAAAGAAATTCCCACAACGAATGGGCCTAGCCGCCGAAGAGAGCGCTGATCGTCTATTAGTCAGATGGTGGAACCGATTAACCGATACATCCCAGCTTTATAAGTAAGCCATTAGTCTCTACGGAGTTTGTCGCTAACCGCGATAGGGCTTGGGAAATTAAACACTACGATATAGCTTGAAACTAAGAAAGTGATAATTGCCGTGGCCTGAATCAGGTGCGAGGCATCATTGCCAATCAAGGACGTGCTAAACGCCATATAGGCAATAAGTAAAGAGAATTCACTGTTCTGCCCTAATCTAAAGCCAAGATCCCAAGAAAGGCTGTTATTTTCGCTCTGTGAGCGCAGTAGATAACGATAGATTATCGGTTTAAGCGAAAGCATAGCAATGGCTAATATAATCGCTGGAACTGCAATAGTTGCCAGCAGGCTGAGATCAAAGCCGCCGCCAAGTGAGAAGAAAAACAAGATCAGAAAAAAATCACGCAAGGGTTTAAGATTCAGAGCGATGTACTGAGCGATAGGACTGGTTGCCAGTGAGATTCCGGCAATAAAGGCACCAATTTCTTTAGACAGACCAATCACTTCTGCCAGTTCAGCAATACCCAGGCACCAACCAATGGTTAATAAAAATATATATTCACCTATGCGATCAAAGCGCGTAAAGAGCGGCTGAAGTAAATGGCGCACCAGAAACATGGAAAGCGCTATCAGCGCGGGTAGTGCGACAATACTGATGCCTAGGCTAGTAATGCTATTCTCACCAGAGCTTGCTGAGAGCAAAACAAGCAGTACAAAGATTGCGATAAAATCCTGCATTAACAGCATGCCAATCATTAATTCGCCAGAATGCTTGTGATGCAGTGCCGTAGTGGGGAGTAATTTGATACCGATAATGGTGCTAGAAAACATCATAGCGGAACCAATAATTGCACATTCAATTAGGCTGAAGCCGAACAAGTAGGCTATCCCATAGCCCGTAGCGGCAAACAATAGCGAGCTAATTAATGTGATATGAGCGACCTGTTTCAAAACACGCAGTAAAGCCTGCGGCTGCATATCTAGGCCAAGTAAAAAAAGTAAAAAAACAATGCCAATAGATGAGATTTGCGCAATTAGCTCAAGATCAGTGACCCACCCAAGCCCGTAGGGACCTAGTAGGGCACCAAGACTAATATAGGCGACTAAAAGGGGTTGGCGGCCAAATAAAGCCAGTGATGCGACTAGCGCGCCACCGGTAAAGATAAGAAAAAAGATAAATACAACATGTTGGTCCATTCTCTGACCTGTAAGGTTGGTTGCTTAGATATTCTACCGTCTTCTAAATAAGGGGTTTTCTTGGTCGACACTGACCTGATAATTTTCTGAGAAGTCTTTTAGCGATTCAGCGGCATCGGATAATTCGTTCTCATCTGAAAATTGGAAAGCATTGAAACCACAGCGATTAAGTAAATATAACTGATCGCGAATAAAACCACCAATAGCACGTAATTCGCCAGCGTAGTTGTATCTTTCTTTAATTAGTCTTGCCGCAGAAAAACCTCGTCCGTCAGCAAACTTCGGGAAATTAATAGCAATTAGAGGGAGATTTAGAAGGGGTTCGATTATCTGCTCAATTTCTGCATGTCCTTCTAGCCAAATGCCGATGCGACCACTGTGGTCGCTGAGGTGGTCAGCGAAATTCTGCCACTGTTGATAAGACAGTAAAATGTCTCCAGCGGGAATGCTGTCATCGTTTTCATCAAGAAGTATCCAGTTATCAGAAACAACTTGAGTATCCTTAAGAATTTGCGGCATAAACTCTCTCCTTGAACTTATCTATTCCAATTCTTTGGTAAGTATTAAGAAAGCTTTCATCAGCAATTCGATTTTCTACATAGACATCAAGCAGTTTTTCGATACCGTCAGTAATCTCTTCTCGAGATAATGAAGGACCAAGAACCTTACCGAGAGATGCGCTTTTATTGGCGCTGCCTCCCAGTTGGATTTGGTACCATTCTTTACCTTTTTTATCCACGCCTAAGATTCCAATATGCCCAATATGGTGATGGCCGCAGGCATTCATACAGCCTGAAATATTGAGTTCTAGATCACCCAGATCATAGACATAGTCGAGATCAGAAAATTTGCGCTGTATATCCTCAGCTACGGGGATTGATTTAGCATTTGCCAGCGAGCAGTAGTCGCCACCGGGGCAGCAGATCATATCATTGATAGTGCCAATGGTAGGTGTGGCAAGACCGGACTGCTTGGCTGTTTGCCAGAGTTCAAAAAGATCAGAATACAAAACATCAGTTAGCACTACATTTTGGTTGTGAGTCGCACGTAACTCGCCAAACGCATACTGATCAGAAAGATCGGCAATAGTCTCTAGCTGGGTATCTGTTACATCCCCAGGGGCAACACCGGCTGGCTTTAATGATAGTGTTACTGATCGATAACCGGACTGCTTCTGCAGTTCTGTGTTCCGCTCTAACCAACGACTAAAGGCATTGTTTTCTGCAGCTTGCGCAGCTAGTGACTGATCGGCGATAGTTGAGTCAACATCCTGATAATCTGGTGCTGAGAAGAAACCTGTTACACGAGCTAATTCGGCATCAGTAAGTGTAGAGGGGCCATCTTTAATATTTGCCCATTCTTCTTCGACTCTTTTGGCGAATACTTCAGGTGTCCACGCTTTAACGAGTATCTTAATGCGCGCCTTATATTTGTTATCTCTGTTGCCGTATCGGTTATAAACTCTGAGAATGGCATCTAAATATGATAGAAGGTGCTGTTTGGGGAGGAACTTGCGGATAGACGAGCCAATGATAGGAGTTCTGCCTAAACCACCCCCTACAAAGACTTCAAAGCCTAGCTCACCCTGTTCATTTTTCACCAGCTGTAGGCCAATATCATGCAGCAAGAAGGCAGCTCGATCTTCTTCTGAGCCACAGACCGCAATTTTAAACTTGCGTGGCAAAAAGGCGAATTCTGGATGTAGAGTTGACCATTGACGAATTATTTCACACCAGGGGCGTGGATCTTCTATTTCATCAACCGCAACACCGGCAAATTGATCGGTTGTGGTATTGCGAATACAGTTACCACTGGTTTGAATAGCATGCATTTCAACGCTTGCAAGCTCGGCTAATATATCTGGGACTTCTTCCAGTGCCGGCCAGTTAAGCTGAACATTCTGACGGGTCGTAAAGTGAACGTAACCTTTGTCATAAACCCGAGCAATGTGCGCAAGTTTTCTGACTTGATTGCTTGAGAGCATGCCATAGGGCACAGCTATTCTGAGCATAGGCGCCAAACGCTGAACATAAAGGCCATTTTGTAGGCGCAGTGGGAGAAACTCTTCCTCTGCTATTTTGCCCGCCAAATAGCGTTCAGTTTGGTCTCTAAATTGCGCTACGCGTTCATCAACAATTTTTTGGTCGTAATTATCGTATCTATACATCGAGGCTATGTGTGACTTCGTCAGTAATAAAGGTGTTGTATGATACAGTTTGAGGCTATGCTTTGAAATTAATATTTGTTTATTAGATGCAAAATAAAAGGAATAAGCTAATATTTGCCATTGGCTTATGTTTTGTCGAGACAGTTCTGCAAATGCTTGCTAAAATGCGCCACAATTCAAATCTGCTCATTTTCAAGCAAATAATTTTTTAGGGTAATGTAATGACTGACACAAATAATCAATCATCTGGCGATTCAAAAGCAGACGCTATTGCAGCTATTGCGGTTGTGGTAATTGTTCTTGCAGCGGTTGTTTACTGGGTTTCCTCTCACTAAGATCTATTTCAATGCAACAAGACCTTTCTGTACAAGCAAATAATGATCTAAGCCTTAAGGTAAAAGAATATCTTGAGAAGGTCTCTGTTGATGAGTCCTTAAGCGCAGATCAGCAGGGCATTGTGCGCCAGCAAATTAAGCAGCTTCTGATCGATAAGAATGCGGTTATTGTTGCGCACTATTATACTGATCCACTGATACAGGCCCTAGCGGAAGAAACCGGCGGGGTAGTGGCTGATTCTCTAGAAATGGCCCGTTTTGGTAGTCGCCACGATGCTGCGACTTTAATTGTGGTTGGTGTGAAATTCATGGGTGAGACGGCCAAGATCCTCACGCCCAATAAAACGGTATTAATGCCAACCCTCGAGGCTACCTGTTCCTTGGATGTAGGCTGTCCGGCAGAAGAATTTAATGCTTTCTGTGATCAGCATCCTGATCGAACGGTTGTGGTTTACGCTAATACTTCTGCTCAGGTGAAGGCGAGAGCAGACTGGGTTGTTACTTCAAGTATTGCGGTAGATGTGGTCGACCATCTCGACTCTTTAGGCGAAAAAATTCTCTGGGCGCCAGACAAGTATTTGGGTAGCTATGTACAAAAACAAACCGGTGCTGACGTATTGATGTGGGACGGTAGCTGTATTGTGCATGAAGAATTTAAGGCTAAAGGGATTACCGACCTGCAAAAGGTCTATCCTGAGTCGGCTGTCTTGGTTCATCCTGAGTCTCCTCAGTCTGTAGTTGAGGTTGCTGATGTCGTGGGTTCTACATCACAGTTAATCGCCGCAGCCAAAAATCTGCCCAATAAGCAGCTTATTGTTGCCACCGATCAGGGTATTTTTTATAAGATGCAACAGGCTGTTCCTGAAAAAGAATTAATTATTGCACCCACCGGTGGTAGTGGTGCGACCTGTAGAAGTTGTGCAAACTGCCCATGGATGGGTATGAATAGTCTTCAGAATTTACTGTCCTGTCTGCAGGACGGCAGTGGAGAGATTCAAGTGGATGCTGATGTTGCCAAGCTCGCAACCACGGCACTTGATCGCATGATGTCATTTAAGGCAAGCAACTAGAGTCTTCTCAGGGTTTTTTCCATCTGCTCGATCTCAATAAGCCGCTGTTTTATTATCGAAACCTGCTTAAAGTCGTAGGCTAAAAGTTTCGAAGCCAGATTGAGTTGTTGTTTTGCTCTTTCGAAGGCCCCAACAAGAATAAAATATTCCGCTCGCGCCCTGTGAACGCCGGATATATCGCCTGCTAAACCTCTCACCTCGGCTAATTTATACCAAATTGCCGGATCCTCTTTTCGTTGATGGCTCAATTGGGTTAGCACCTTTGCTGACGCACTGTACTGTTTGTTTTGCCATAGAGTTTCGGCCAATAGTACTTGTAAGGGGTAGTTCTTACCATTGAGTTTTAGCTGATACTCAAGTTTCGATAAAGCTATATTGTATTCCTGAGCGGCAATATCATTTTCTATATCAGTATAGGTAAACAGGCTATTCATTGGATCCTTGCTGACAAGGGATGTGAGTATTTTACGCGCCTTTTTATGGTCACCTAAGTTTGAGTATGCTAGTGCAAGACCGTACTTTGCTGCTTTTGTTTGTAGACTATTGCTATCAATTTTTTGTTGGAAATATTTTACGGAGAATTGTGCGTCATCATGGACAAGTACCGCTGCTCTTGCTTGCATAAGATAATAATTAGAGTTTTCGGGATAATGTCGTGTTGCTGCACTGATTGTTCTGGCTCGTGTATCTGCAACCCGCCTTTCAGTCACTGGATGAGTTAGTAAAAATTCAGGCGGTCTATTCCCTTTATAACGACTCAAGGCTAACATGTTATTTAGCATATCCGCTGAGGCCCCAGGGTCTTTTCCGGCTCTAGTCATGATCCTAACGCCCAATCTGTCCGCTTCTTGCTCATTGTTTCGGCTGTAGCGAAGTTGCTGATCTGCTGAAAGTGCCTGTGCTGTGGTAAGAGTAGCGATAGCGGCATCTGTGTCGGCTTGAGAGCTAACTATGATAGTTGCCAGTAAGCCGGCTAATGAAATAGCCGATGCACTTCGTTGCGCTTCCATTGAGCGGGCAAAATGGCGTTGGCTTAGGTGGGCAATCTCATGGGCTATGATTGAGCTCAGCTGATCTTCGTTATCGGCATAGGTAAAGATGCCTGTATGTATACCAATAACCCCCCCAGGTACCGCAAACGCGTTAATGGTAGGGTTATTTACCACCACCACAGTGAGTCTGGTATCTTCTAAATCACTGTGAGCCACTAGGTCATAGCTAAGCTGTTCAAGATACGACTGTAGAATCGGGTCGTCGTGAAGTTCAACATGGCGTCTGAAAGCCTGAAGCCATGACTTGCCAAGTTTATATTCTTGCTGTTTTGACACTATACCAGAGCTACTATCCCCCAGCAGGGGCAGTTTTATATCCGCAGAATGGTTACTAGATGAAAACACCGCTAGCAATAAAATACTAGCTGTTAGAGAGGCTTTTTTACATGATTTGTATGCTAAAAAGAGCCTTATTTTTTCACGGTATTTATGCATAGTTTTCGCTGTTTATTTCAAGCTCTAAGGATTGGGCATAATTGGACATAAAAAAAACAGATTGGTTTCATGCCTCATCTCTGTATTATCTGAATATAATATGCCATATTTACACTCATGTTTGATATTTAATTGCGGAGTTGTTATGAAGAGAGTTTTACAAAGGTGGTTAGCTCAGTACTTTAGCACTGAAGAGGCTGTCCTTCTAAGCATCTTTCTTGTTGTTTCTGTAGTAGTTGTAGCTACCCTAGGCGATGTATTAGGGCCAGTAATTGCCGCGATGATATTCACCTTTTTACTTCAGGGTGTGGTTAATAGCCTGCAAAAATATGGCTTGGCTAAAATTCCTGCAGTGCTTACTACCTACTTGCTGTTTTTAGTGGCTTTTATCTCTGCGTTAATTGTACTTGTACCCATCGTAGGAAGACAGACAACGCTGCTGTTAAAAGAACTTCCCAATATGGTCTATCAGTTAAAAGAATTGTTTAGTACCTTGCCAGAGAAAACTGCTGCCTATATTAGCCCTGAGCAGGTTCAAATATTAATTACCCGAATGTCAGAGGAGCTAGCAAACTTAGCAGAGCAGTTGTTAAGCCTCTCAATCAGCAGCTTCCCAAGCATACTGATCATATTAATTTATCTATTTCTGGTACCCTTACTGGTATTCTTTATGCTCAAGGATAAGGATATTCTGCTCAATTATATTTCCAATATGTTGCCAAAAGAGCGTCAGGTTATGACCACTATTTGGGATGAAATGGATGTTCAATTTGCCAACTATATTCGTGGCAAAGCCATTGAAATATTAATTGTTGGCTCGATTTCATTCATTGCCTTTTTATGCCTTGATCTCAAATATGCTACTTTGCTGGCTCTATTGGTTGGCCTTTCAGTTTTAATTCCCTACATTGGTGCCACATTAGTAACTATTCCAGTGCTGCTAGTTGGCTATTTGCAGTGGGGTATCTCAAATGAATTTGCATGGCTTGTTGGCCTATACGCTGTTATCCAAATAGTTGATGGCAATGTATTGGTACCCCTATTGTTTTCTGAGGTAGTTAACTTACACCCAGTGGCAATCGTAGTTGCGGTGCTTATATTTGGTGGTATATGGGGTTTTTGGGGGCTATTTTTTGCAATCCCCTTAGCCACATTAGTTAAGGCCATTTACAACGCATGGCCCAGGGCTGAGTTGACCGCTGAGTAATCTGCTATGACAGGGATTATTATGATTTTTCGTCAGCTTGCTGTGGCTGTTATTTTAGGAAAGCATAGGCTGTTTACGCTAATCATCGTTGTTATATTTATCACTTCATGCGGTGTTCTCGATAACCGTTATTCTTCTGGCTCTAAGATTGGCGTCAGCTTAATAAAAAGTGAAAATGATCAGCGCTCTTATCGTCGCTTGACCCTCAAAAATCAATTAGATGTTTTGCTTATCTCTGATCCTGATGCGGACAAAGCCGCTGTGGCTCTCGATCTGTACATGGGAAGTTATCAAAATCCTAAACATACAGAGGGCCTAGCGCATTTTCTTGAGCACATGTTATTTCTTGGTACCCAGCGCTACCCTTTGGCAGGGGAGTATCAAACATATATCAGTGAGCATGGTGGCTCCCATAATGCCAGTACCTCTCTCGAGCATACTAATTATTTTTTTAGTATTGATGCCGACTATCTAGAAGATGCCCTTGATCGATTTGCGCCATTCTTTTTTGAGCCCACTTTTGACGCTAACTACGTTAACCGCGAACGCAATGCAGTGGAGTCTGAGTATCAGCTTAAATTAAAGAGTGATAGTCGTCGTCAGTGGGATGTGTTGCGTGAGATCGTTAATCCGCAGCATCCCTTATCGAAATTTACGGTAGGCAATAATAAGACCCTAGTTGATGGGGAAAATGGTCTGCTTCGCGATCAGCTTATCAAGATGTATAACCATTATTATTCAGCCAATCTAATGACTCTGGTGGTACTGGGAAATGAATCCATCGATAAATTACAGACAATGGTGGAGAATCAATTTCGGCCCGTTGCAAATAATAATAGAGTCATAGAGCCCTACAATGTGCCTCTGGTCGAGGCTAGCAGATTGCCGCTAAAAGCGCGTGTAATACCACTTAAAGAGCTGCGAGAGCTGAGTTTGCTGTTTGAATTACCTCAGCAAGATAGAAACTGGAAAGTTAAGCCAGCAATGTATTTAGGAAAAATGATTGGCTATGAGGGGCAGGGTAGTTTACTGCAGGCGCTTAAAGAAAAGGGTTGGGCAGAAAGTCTCTCTGCGGGCCCCGCGCTATCCGACAGAGGTGCAACATTATTTTCTATCGATATTGGACTAACTCCAGAGGGTTATCAGCATCATGAGCAGATTTTGGTAGAGCTCTTTGCTTGGTTAGAGCTAATCCAGCAAGAGGGTATCGAGTCTTGGCGGCAGACTGAATTAGCGGTGATGAGTGATATGGGCTTTCGCTATGCTGAGAAGATCAAGCCAGCAGACTATGTGACTAAGTTAGCCTCAAACATGCATAAATATAGCGATAACAACCTATTGCGTGCCCCTTATCAACGTGGTGAGTTTGATAAGCAGCTAATTTCGGATTTGATGGATCAGCTGAGAATTGAAAATATGCTGTTAATGGTTATTGCGCCTGAGGTTGATACTACGGAGTTGTCAGTGTTTTATCAGACACCTTTCTCCGTTGAAACCATGAATAAAGATGCAATCGAAGTGCTTAAAGCGACCGATTCTGACTTTAATCTGAGTTTAGTGGGTAAAAACCCCTACATACCATCAAACCTAGGCTTAATCACTGAGGAGAAAGATCAAAAGCCGGTTTTGGTGACTGATGCTGGTGGGCTTAGGGTTTGGCATCAAAAGTCTACCGAATTTGGCGCTCCTAAAGGGAAAATCATAATTTCATTGGAGTCTGAGGCAGCGAAAGGCCTTGCCGGATATTCCCTTGCGGAGCTTTACGCAGCCTATATTCAAGACCAGCTTCGACAATCTTTGTATCCAGCTTACATGGCGGGGCTTGCCTTCAATATCTCGCCAACTAGAGAGGGTGTATCCATTGTTATAGATGGATATTCAGATAAGCAACTTGATTTACTCAAGACCGTTTTATCCACCTTTAGCAAAAGTTCGATTGATGGTAATCAGTTGATGCTGGTTAAGCAGCAACTTATTCGAGATAAGCAAAATGCAAAGCGCGAGTATCCATTCCGGCAGATAATGGCGCATCTTAACGCAGATATTGTTGGTAGCTATGTCCCAGAACAACAAATAGCTGTGATAAAGCCCATTTCAGTTGCTGATGTGGAGTTATTTGTTAGGCGCTTGTTAAGCGAAAATAAGGTGGAGGTTTTGGTGGCGGGAAATCATAGTGCTCAGAATGCTATGCAGATTGCTAGCCTGTTAGAGGATTTTAATTTAAAGGACTTAGCCTCAACGCGCTCGGTGGTAAGGCTTCCTGAGGGTGAAAGGGTAAGGGATGTTTTTGTTGAGCACAACGATGCGGTTTTATTGCGCTATATTCAGGGGGATTCGGATAGTCTTGAAGAGCGCGCCCTAATTAGCCTGTTGGCTAACATTATATCCTCGGATTTTTATAATGAATTAAGAACGGAGAAACAGCTAGGTTACGTGGTTGCCGCATTCCCTATGCACATCAATCGGGTTCCCGGCCTATCGTTTATAGTTCAGTCGCCTGTGGCCTCAGCAGATGAGCTAAAATCGGAGTTTGAGCGTTTTAGTCAACATTTTGACAAGTCTATTCAGGATTTAACCGAGGAGGGCTTATTGGTGCACAAAACAGCGTTGCTGGTTAACTTGGAAGATGACCCTAAAAATCTCACTGAATTGACGGCTAGATCGGTTAAGGCAATAAGCCTTGGTTACTATGATTTTGATTTTAGAGAGCGTTTGGCGCAGTCCATTAACGCTGTAAAAATTGAAGATATAAGGGGTGCCTATAGTCGTTTAATACTTAATTCTCAACGTCAAATATGGGTGCGCACCACTGAAAACAATGCCTCTAAACAGGGTGTAGGTTTTAATGATCCACTAAATGAGTACTATAAGTTTTCATATTAGTGGTTAAAAAAGCAATTTTGTAGTTAAACTAACTTTAAATTATTTTTTATAATAAATATATTTATCAATGCTTTATGGTATTTATATAATCTAATTACTTATTAAAAAATGATTACTCAAACTATTCAATTTCATTGATTTTGTAGCCTCGCTACATTATTATGTGCGCCTTCATTACAGGGTCCAAGCGTCTCTTTATCGAGGCAAGAGGTTGTTTCAGCCATGGGCTCTATAAATATTGATTCATTAACATTGATTGGTGCCGCATGTCTCAGGATTTAGATCCAACAGAAACCCAAGAATGGTTAGAGGCGTTTGACTCTATCTGTCGAGCCCAGGGTAGCGAAAGAGCTTCCTATATTTTAAGTCAACTCCAAGCCCGCGCTACAAACACCGGTGTTGGCTTACCGCAGTCAATTACTACACCTTACTGCAATACAATTCCTGCTAACAAAGAAAAAGTTATGCCTGGCGATCTGTTTATGGAGCGTCGTGTTCGGTCTTTGATTCGTTGGAATGCCCTTGCAATGGTTATGCGTGCTAACAAGCAGAGCGAAGGTATTGGTGGTCACATCGCTAGCTTCTCATCAGCAGCAACGCTATATGATATTGGGTTCAACTATTTCTTTAGAGGCTCTGAGGGTGAAAATCTCGGTGATCTAGTATTCTTCCAAGGACACAGTGCTCCTGGTATGTATGCGCGATCTTTCCTTGAGGGAAGGCTTTCAGAAGATCAGCTTGATAGCTTCCGTCGTGAAGTAGATGGAAAAGGTCTTTCATCTTATCCGCACCCCTGGTTAATGCCTGACTATTGGCAGTTCCCAACGGTATCTATGGGTCTTGGTCCCATTCAAGCAATCTATCAGGCGCATGTTATGCGTTACCTTTCTGCTAGAGAGCTTGTAGCTCGTGGCGATCGTAAGGTTTGGGCATTCCTTGGTGATGGTGAGTGTGATGAGCCAGAAAGTTTAGGTGCAATCTCCCTAGCAGGACGTGAAGAACTCGAGAATCTTGTTTTTGTTATTAACTGTAACCTGCAGCGTCTAGATGGCCCTGTGCGTGGTAACGGTAAAATCATGCAAGAACTTGAAGGTGTTTTTCGTGGTGCTGGCTGGAATGTCATTAAAGTAGTTTGGGGCCGTCATTGGGATCAACTACTTGAAAAAGATAAGTCTGGTTTACTTATTAAGCGTATGAATGAAGTATGTGATGGTGAACTACAGAACTATAAATACAACGGTGGTGCCTATACCCGTGAGCATTTCTTTGGCAAATACCCAGAGTTGCTTGAACTGGTTAAAGATATGACCGATGAGCAGATTATGGCGCTTAATCGTGGTGGCCATGACCCTTATAAGGTTTATGCAGCCTATGCTGAAGCCTCTGCGAGCAAAGGTAAGCCAACAGTCATTCTAGCGCAAACGGTTAAAGGTTACGGTTTGGGCGGTGCGGGTGAAGCAGCTAATGATACTCACTCAGTTAAAAAGTTGGATATGGACAGCCTGCGTAAGTTCCGCGACCGTTTCGGTATTCCAATTCCAGATGATCAGTTAGAGACTGTACCTTACTACAAACCAGCAGAAGATAGCCCAGAAATTGCTTACATGAAGGGCCGTCGTAAAGAGCTAGGTGGTCCATTACCAGCACGTAAGGCTGATTTTGAACCAATGACTACACCGCCCTTAAGTGCCTTTAAAAAGCAGCTTGAAAGCTCGGGTGAACGTGAAATTTCAACCACTATGGCATTTGTAAGAGTGCTGTCTGCTTTGGTTAAAGACAAAAATATTGGTAAACGAGTGGTTCCAATCGTTCCCGATGAAGCCCGTACCTTTGGTATGGAAGGTATGTTCCGCCAGCTTGGTATCTATACCTCTGCAGGCCAGAAATACGTACCTCATGATCATCAGCAGATTATGTATTATAAAGAAGACAAGAAGGGCGTGATTCTTGAAGAGGGTATTAACGAAGCTGGTGCAATGTCTGCATGGCTAGCGCTTGCTACCTCTTATAGCACTAACTCTTGCCCAATGATCCCGTTCTATATTTTCTACTCAATGTTTGGTTTCCAGCGTATTGGTGACCTTGCATGGGCGTCGGGTGATAGTCAGGCGCGTGGTTTCTTAATCGGTGCCACTGCGGGTCGAACTACCCTAAATGGTGAAGGTCTTCAGCATCAGGATGGTCACAGTCTTATTTTGGCTAACACAATTCCTAACTGTAAGAGTTATGATGCGACCTTTAGCTATGAGCTAGCAGTGATTGTTCAAGAAGGCGTTAAGCGCATGTTTGAAGATCAGGACAATTGCTTCTACTACCTAACCACTATGAACGAAAACTACGTACAGCCAGCAATGCCTGAAGGTGCGGAAGAAGGCATAGTCAAAGGTATGTACAAGTTTGCTGAAGCGGACAAAGGCGACAAGAAAGTAACCCTTATGGGTGCTGGTACTATCTTGAATGAGGTTATTGCAGCGGCAGAGATTCTGAAAGAACAATTTGATGTTCAGTCTGATATCTGGAGTCTTACTAGTGTGAATGAATTGGTTCGTGAGGGTCAATCAGTTGATCGTTGGAATATGCTTCACCCAACTAAGAAAGCCAAAACCTCTTACATCACTGAGCAACTAGGCGGCTGTACTGCTCCTGTAATTGCTTCTACAGACTATATGAAAGCGTACTCAGAGCAGATGCGTGCCTATATTGATCAGCCATATTATGTGCTTGGCACTGATGGCTTTGGTCGTAGTGATAGCCGTGCGGCACTGCGTCACTTCTTCGAAGTTGATCGTAATTTCGTGGTGGTTTCTGCGCTAAAAGCGTTGGCCGACCAGGGTACAATCAAGGCAACTGTAGTAGAAAAAGCAATTAAGACATTGGGTATAGATCCAGAGAAACCCAATCCGTTGTATTTGTAATTGTGATTGTTGAACCTGTAATTAACGAATAGAAAGACTATTTATAAAGGGCTATATAAGTGGCAATAGAAATTATAACAATTCCAGATTTAGGCGGCGCTGACTCGGTAGAAGTTATCGAGCTTTGTGTATCAGTGGGTGATTCTGTTGAGCAAGAAGAATCTTTGGTGGTTTTAGAGTCTGACAAAGCCTCTATGGATGTCCCCAGCCCATTTGATGGCGCAGTTGTTAAATATTTGGTCGCAGAAGGCGATACTGTCAAAGTCGGTGATGCTATCGCTGAAGTTGAAACTACAGCCTCAGAGGCCATCGCTGAACAGACTGTTGAAGAGGTTGTTGAAGAAGCACCCGCTGAACCAGTACCTGTTGAGGCGGCAGTAGAAGCCCCGCAGGCTGCAGCTGTCTCCGAAACTTCTGAGCAAATTGCACTAGTACCTGATATTGGTAGTGATGATAAAGTTGAACTTATCGAGATTTCAGTTTCGGTCGGTGATCAGGTCGAAGAGGGTGATACCCTAGTTGTTCTTGAGTCTGACAAGGCGACCATGGATGTTCCCTCAACTTTAACAGGTACTGTTAAAGCATTTATCGCTAAAGAAGGCGACAAACTAGCGACGGGTGATCAGGTTGCTTTAATAGAGGTGACTTCATCTGCTCAGGCAGTTGTAGAAGCCCCAGCACCTACAGCCCAAGTTGAGCCGGCAAAGGCCGCTGATCCAGCATCTGCGCCATCTCCAGCTCCGGCTGTCACTGCAGCGCCCGCAGCAACAGCAGCAGTATCAAATGATTCATCTGATGTTTATGCAGGTCCCTCTGTACGTTTATTGGCTCGTGAGTTAGGTGTAGATCTTGGTCAAGTGGCCGGTACAGGCCCTAGAAGCAGAATCCAAAAAGACGACGTCAATAATTTCGTGAAAACTGCCCTCAAGTCCGGTGGTAATGGTGGTTCAGCCTCGGCTTCAGGTGCAGGTATTCCTCAGGTCCCCGCTGTAGACTTCAGTCAGTTTGGCGAGATTGAAACTGTTAAGCTCAGCAAAATTCAGAAGATTACCGCTGATAATATGCAACGCAACTGGCTCAATGTTCCTCATGTGACTCAGTTTGATGATGCAGATATCACAGAGCTCGAAGTATTCCGCAAGTCTCTAAAGCTTGAAGGTGAAAAGAAGGGCATTAAGGTCACTCCTGTTGCTTTCATAATTAAAGCAGCTGCAGCGGCTCTCGCGGCGAATCCAGAATTCAATCGTTCACTCGCGGGTGACGGTGAAAACTACGTTCAAAAACATTATATTAATATCGGTATGGCTGTAGATACGCCGCGCGGTTTGGTAGTTCCTGTAATTAAGGACGCAGACAAGAAGGGTATCTGGGAAATCTCAGCAGATGTTATTGCTATGGCAACCCTTGCCCGTGAAGGTAAATTAAAGCCAAGCGATATGCAGGGCGGTTGCTTTACTATTTCAAGCCTTGGCGCTATTGGTGGCAATGGCTTTACGCCCATTGTTAACAGTCCTGAAGTCGGCATTTTAGGTGTTTCTAAATCACAGATGAAACCCGTCTGGGATGGCTCTGACTTTCAGCCAAAACTCATGTTGCCTCTAGCCTTATCCTATGATCATCGTGTGATTAATGGTGGTGATGCAGGTCGCTTTATGACCTATTTGGTCAAGGTGCTTAGCGATATTCGTCATATGACGCTGTAATAACAATGATTACTTGCAGCAAGTAAGACCATTTAAGGGCCCATTTATGGGCCTTTTTTGTTATTAAAACTTACCTTTTGATGTATAAATTTACATGATTTAGTTTGTTTTAAGGTATGATACTTAGCCTATAATTAGACTAATTTATCTGTCACATCATTAATATAATCGGAGACCATTTAATGATTATTAAACCTCGTGTTCGCGGCTTTATGTGTATTACCACTCACCCAACCGGTTGTGAGGCCAACGTAGTTAATCAAATTAATTACATTAAATCTCAGCCAGCGATTGAGATGCCAAAGCGAGTATTAGTTATTGGGTCTTCAACCGGTTATGGTCTGGCGGCGCGTATTTCTGCTGCCTTTGGCGGCGGTGCTTCTACTCTGGGTATTTTCTTTGAGAAGCCGGGTACTGACCGCAAGCCGGGAACAGCGGGTTGGTACAACAGTGCTGGATTCCACAAAATGGCCGATCAAGATGGCCTCTATGCTAAAAGCATAAACGGTGATGCCTTCTCCAATGAAATAAAGCAAAAGACTATTGAAACCATTAAGCAGGATCTCGGCCAGGTTGACTTGGTTATTTACAGTTTGGCTGCTCCACGTCGTCAGCACCCTGATACCGGTGAGGTATTTAACTCGACACTCAAACCTGTAGGTAAAGATGTCACTATGACCGGCGTTAATACCGATAAAGAAGAAGTTCAAGAATTTAGTTTAGAAGCGGCTAACCAGCAGGAAATCGATGATACGGTTGCTGTTATGGGTGGTGAAGATTGGCAAATGTGGACTGATGCCCTTCAAGAGGCTGGCGTGCTAGCTGAAGGCGCTAAAACAACTGCATTTACCTATATCGGCGAGAAAATCACCTGGGATCTGTATTGGGACGGTACTATTGGTAAGGCTAAGAAAGACCTTGATACTAAAGTACTCAATATTCGAGATCAGTTGGCTTCCTCTGGTGGTGACGCGCGTGTTTCTGTGCTTAAGGCTGTAGTGACTCAGGCGAGTTCAGCGATCCCTATTATGCCTCTTTATTTAGCTATGCTGTTCAAAGAGATGAAGAAGACAGGTACCCATGAGGGCTGTATTGAGCAACTTTATCGTTTGTTTACAGAGTGCCTCTATTCAGACGCGCCGCGTCTAGATGAAGAGGGACGTTTACGAGTTGATGAGCTTGAGCTCGACCCTAGCATTCAGGACGCTGTTACCAAAAGTTGGGCGGCAATCAGCAACGAAACCCTTGGTGAACTTACCGATCTTGATGGCTATAAACAGGAATTCCTCAATCTATTTGGTTTTGAGATTGATGGCGTTGACTATGACGCTGATGTTAATCCTGATGTGCCTATTTCGCAGATGGTTTAATTAGCACAGAGCTATTTATGAATGTTAAGAGTGCCAAGTTTCGGTTAAGTTTTCTGAAGCCAGGTTTTTTTAAAACTTGGCTTTATTTTGGCCTCTGGCGTCTGGCAGTTTTCCTCCCCTATACTGGGCTTTTAGTGTTGGGCAAGCTGATTGGGTTAGCGCTTTTTAAGTTACCAACTCATCGTAAACACATTGCCAAGCGCAATATTGAATTATGCTTCCCTGAATTAGATTCTCATCAACAAGCAGTTTTGTTGCGAGATAACTTCATTAGTATGGGGATTGCCATAATGGAGCTCGGCATGGCTTGGTGGTGGTCTAAGAATCGTTTTTCTAAGCTGCTACAGTTTGAAGGTTTGGACAACTTAAAGGATACCAAAGGGAAGGGTGTGATCCTTTTAAGTATTCACCATACCACTCTTGAGGTAGGTGCAGCTGCTATTGCTTTGGTTTCTGATCGTGACGGTATGTACCGCGCCCATGGTAATCCTGTCTACGATTATTTGCAGATAAAAGGCCGTCTTCATAAAAGTTCCGAAGATAGTCGGCTTTATGAACGAAGAGACGTTAGAGGCACCATGAAAGCCCTAAAAGCCGGTCGAACAGTTTGGTATGCCCCCGATCAGGATTATGGGATTAAACAGGGTGTTTTTGCCCCATTTTTTGGAATTCAGGCAGCAACGGTTTATGCAACTGCGCGATTAGCTGAAAAAACAGGTGCTGTGGTAGTTCCTTTTACCCATGTAAGATTACCCGGTAATCAAGGCTATAAAATTTGTGTTCATCCAGCATTGGAAAACTTTCCAGTTGGAGATGATGTCGTCGATGCAACGCGTATTAATCGTCTCGTAGAACAGTTTATTAGAGTGCAGCCAGACCAATATCTCTGGGCGCATCGTCGGTTTAAAACCCGCCCAGCGGGCGAAGCGGATTTTTATACAAAGATACAGTAGCAATTTGCTAATATAACACTTGTGAATGCTAATTTAGATTGAAATCAAAGGATCAAAGATGATTACTGGAAGTATTGTCGCCCTAGTGACTCCCATGTACCCAGACAGCTGTGATGTTGACTGGAAAGCGCTAGAGTCGCTTGTTGAATGGCATATAGATCAGGGAACTCATGCGCTGGTTGCGGTTGGGACTACTGGTGAATCTGCAACATTAAGTGTCAAAGAACACAGTCAAGTCATCCGAACCACTGTAGAAGTTTCAAAGGGTCGTATACCTATTATTGCGGGCACTGGTGCCAACTGTACACGAGAAGCCATAGAGTTAACTGAGGCGGCTAAACAGGCGGGTGCTGATGCCTGTCTGCTGGTTACACCTTATTATAATAAACCAACTCAAGAAGGTTTATATCAACATTACAAAGCTATTGCCGAAGCCGTGGATATAGATCAGATTCTGTATAATGTTCCCGGCAGAACAGCCTGTGATCTTCTTCCAGAAACGGCACTTCGGTTATCTAAAGTTTCTAATATTGTTGGCATTAAAGAAGCCACTGGTGATCTCGAGCGCGCCAAGCTTCTAATCGACAGCGCAACGCCTGATTTTGCTATTTATTCCGGCGATGACCACAGTGCACGTGAATTTATGCTATTGGGCGGCCATGGTGATATTTCTGTAACTGCTAATGTGGCTCCTAATCTAATGTCACAGATGTGTGAAGCGGCCTTAAATGGAGATGCTGATAAGGCACAGGCTATCGACCAGAAACTATTGCCTGTCCACGATGCTATGTTCGTTGAATCTAATCCAATTCCCGTTAAATGGGCGGTTAATCAGCTAGACTTGATTGATGATGCGATTCGCTTGCCGCTTACGAAACTATCTGATGGCAATCAAGTCCAAGTTATGCAAGCGTTAAAAAGCGCAGAATTAATAAAATAAAAATACTAAAAAGGGCCCTAAGGCAAAGTCATATGAGCAGAATTATCTTTAGTTTAATTGGTTTTATAATCTTATCTGGTTGCAGTTGGCTGGGTATTGAAGATAACAGTTCTGATTATCTAAACTCCCAAGAAGTTCAGGTAACGGTTGTCCCCGAAAATCTTGATTCAACAAGCCTCGGTCAGTTATACCCTATACCACAGCTTTCGCAAAAATTAGTTGCTGATACCTCCGGTGAAATCCCCAGACCTCAGCCCATTTCTGTGAATACCTTTGAGCAGCAGGTTAAAATCCAGAAAATTGACGGTAATCGTTGGATTCTTGTGAACAGCTCACCGAGTAAGCTTTGGCCAAGAATACGTAATATTCTAAATAGCAGCGGCTTGCCTACTTCTGCTGTTGATGCTTCGGCAGGTATTATTGAAACTGACTGGCTTTCTTATAAATCCGATGAAACCAATGAACACCGATTTAAATTTGTGGTTTCACCCGGCGTACAAAAAAACAGTACTGAGATTGCTGTTATCCATCAGCAAAAAAACGTCGATGCAGTTGAGCAGGACTGGAATAAAAGTTCTGATACTGATACTAAAGAAGAAGATATGATTTCATTTCTTGCTGGCGAACTTGCGGCCTCCCCAGATTTTGCTTCGGTGTCCCTGCTAGCTCAAGAGATTGGTGGCTCTTCTAAGGTTGAGATTATTAATCCTGAGGCAGCCGACCCCTTTATACAGGTTAATCTAGATTTCGAAAGAACCTGGGCTTCAATCAATTATTCAGCGGTGCGCGGTGGTTTCTCGTTAGTGGATCGAGATCGCTCTCAGGGTCAGCTGCTGGTTGCTTATAGCAGTGAGCTGGAGGAAGAGGCCGGCGGTTTTTTTAGTTGGTTTGGTTTTGGTGCCGATAATGATGTGGTCAAGGCTGGCTATCGTATTCTTGTTCAGAATACCGGTAATGCGATTGAGATAAGATTAGTCAGTATGGATGGTGATAGTTTAGAGCGCGCTCAGGCCTTAAAGCTTCTGAATATTGTTAGAAGTAATATGTCTTAAGGAGTCGCTGAGTGAAATTTGCCTCTCTTGGCAGTGGTAGTAAGGGTAACGCTACAATTATTGATGCTGAGCATGGTTGCTTGATGGTTGATTGCGGTTTTTCAATCAAGGAGACAGCTAGGCGTCTTGAGCGGGTAGGAAAGTCTCCTCAAGATATTAGCGCCATTCTGGTTACCCACGAGCACAGTGATCATTGGAAAGGTGTATTGCCGTTTGCTTCAAAATTTTCAATTGATGTTTATGCCACGGCTGGCTGTTATCGCGCAGTGAATGTTTCTCCAACTACGTCTAAGCTACTTAAGGTAATCTGCAGTCATAGCGGGTTTATGATTAACAATGTCCATGTACTGCCTATTCCTGTCCCTCATGATGCTAATGAGCCTGTTCAGTACATATTTTCCTATGATCAATACCGTTTAGGTATTTTGACTGATGTAGGAAATATAACCCCTTATATTATCGAACAGTACAACAACTGTACTGGTTTACTAGTAGAAGCTAATCATGATGTCGAGCTTTTACAGGCGGGTGCTTATCCAAAGTTCTTAAAAGATCGGGTAGCAGGGCAGTGGGGGCATCTTAATAACCATCAAACCGCGAGCTTGCTTAGCGCTATTGATCAACAACCAATTCAAAAGTTGGTGATTGGGCATATTAGCGAAAGCAATAACAATTCTGCTCGGGTTAAACAGGCCATAGAGGGTGTTTTTACACGCCCTGAAAAAATAATTTACGCAAATCAGAACGAAGGGTTTGACTGGGTGTATCTTTCTTAGATATAGTGTGCGAACTATAAAAATAAAAAACCAATTCTAAGGGTTCTATTTTTTTCTAATCAATTTATTTCTGCCTTTTTTCCACAGATACAACTTTTTCTTAACATTCATCTTCAATTAATGCCTCTAAGTCATTGATTTCTTCTTACTGTAATTTTAAGTCATTGATTTATATAGCATTTTGTAACTGTACAAAAAACAGTCAATCTGTTCAAATCCTATGGTTTTTCTAGCCTAAAACCACTTGCTAAGGTAGTAATCCACAAAGTTATCCACAGGTTCTGTGGACAAAATATGCCCCAAATTAGTGAGTTTTATTTAATGCTTCTTTTCTAGTATGACCTGTAGGTCATTTTTATTATTAAGTGAATATTATGGTGCGTATTATTTATTAAATTTGTTAATTCTAGATTTAATTTACTAGTGATAAATATGGTTTAATAGATGGATGCAGAATATATCTATCTCCTATGCCGATATTAGTTTTCTTTGTCAGGCAACAGCGCTTTCATCACAGCTTAATCTTCCTTTGGTGGATTTAAGTTGTGATACCAATAATAAAGACATGGAAACTGGTTTTTCAGTTCATTTTTCATCTGCAGGCCTAAGTTTTATCTCTCATAATAAGTCACATGGTGCTGTTAGCTGTGATTTTGTGTCTGGTAGCAATCGTCATCGAAGAAATTATGGCGGTGGTAATGGCCAAATGATTGCTAAGGCGGTGGGATTGTCCGGTAAATTCACTCCCAGTGTTCTAGATGTTACCGCCGGATTAGGTGCTGATGCTTTTATTCTGGCCAGTTTGGGCTGCCAGATGCAGTTAATCGAGAGAAACCCTATTGTGCATTGCTTGCTCAGGGACGGCTTAGATCGTGCGGCAATTTCAGGTATGGAAGATTCTGACCTAGCAGGCGTAATTAATAATATTAACCTGCTAAACGAGGATAGTATCTCCCATTTAGACGCAATTGATCCGCTTAACAGGCCGGATATTATCTATGTTGACCCAATGTTTCCTGCTAGAAAGAAATCTGCGCAGGTAAAAAAAGAGATGCAGGCTCTGCATCAAATTGTCGGCGGAGACGAGGATTCCCATCAGATACTGCAAGTTGCCTTAGAAAAAGCCCTTTACCGTGTGGTGGTAAAGCGCCCAGCTCATTCAGAATATCTGGGTAATTTAAAACCTAATTACTCTCTTGAGGGGAAATCTACGCGCTATGATATTTTTGCGTTGCAGAAAATCCCCAAATAGTACTTATTTAAATAAATTCTCTAGTAAAGATTCATAGATTGCAGTCAGTTGATCTAAGTCTGCAACCGCTACACATTCATTGATCTGGTGTATAGTTGCATTAACCGGCCCTAGTTCAACAACCTGGGTTCCCATTGGAGCTATAAAGCGTCCGTCTGAAGTGCCACCAGCGGTTGATAGTAGCGTATCCAGCCCAGTGACCTGTTTTACAGCACTGACTGCCGCATCAACCAGTTCTCCTTCCGCGGTCAAGAAAGGTTGCCCACTTAGGTGCCAATCTATTTCATAATTTAGTTGGTATTTGTTCAGAATAGCTTCAGTAGTTTCACGCAACTGCTGTTCTGTTACTTCAGTTGAAAACCGGAAGTTGAATACTATGTCTAACTCTCCGGGGATAACATTAGTCGCCCCAGTACCCCCATTGATATTGGATATTTGAAAGCTGGTGGCTGGAAAGAAGTCATTACCTCTGTCCCATTCGGTGCTGGCTAGCTCTGCAAGGACAGGCGCTACATTGTGAATAGGGTTGTCAGCCAGATGAGGGTAGGCTACATGACCCTGTTTACCAATAACACGGAGCTTACAGCCAAGTGAACCACGACGTCCGTTCTTAATAGTGTCACCGCATTTCTCACTGCTTGAGGGTTCACCTACCAGACAGTATTCGGGAATTGTATTCTGTTGTTTTAGCCATTCGACGACTTTGACAGTGCCATTTGCGGCTATGCCTTCTTCATCGCTGGTAATAAGAAATGCAATACGACCGGGATGGTTTGGGTTACTGGCCACATAGTTTTCCACTGCAACTACCATAGCCGCTAAAGAGCCCTTCATATCCGCGGCTCCTCGTCCTGTTAGAACACCATCCTTTAAAGTGGGCTCAAAAGGCGGGCTTTGCCAGCTACTTTCTGGGCCCGATGGGACTACATCTGTATGCCCTGCAAAACAAAGTATGGGTCCAGACTCACCGTGAATTGCCCAAAAATTATCAACATCCTCGAAGGGCAGTGGCTGAATATTAAAACCTGCTTTTGCAAGACGATCGGTCATTAACTGCTGGCAGCCGTCATCCTCAGGCGTCACTGATTGGCGCGATATGAGTTGCTTGGTTAATTCGAGGGTTGGGCTGTCAATTTGCATAGTAAAAAAACCTTTATAAACAGTCGCTATTGTAGGGGTGAATAAGCTAACAGGCTAGGGTGATTGGTTTAAATTTATTTAATGAGTAAATCTTTTGCTGCGTTTATTTTAGCGGCAAGATAGTCGCTACCACCACGGTCAGGATGGAGTCTTTGCATCAACCGCTTATGCGCTTTAATCACTTCTTGCTGTGACGAACTAGCGGGGATACCTAGAACATCGTAGGCTTCAGCTTTGGAAATTTCATTATAGCTTTCCGACTTAAAATTATTAGCCGTTTGCTCTTCGCTTGATCCGCTTCTAAGCAGGTACGCTTGTAGCAAGACATAGGATTCTTTGTCGGTTTCTTTGAGTTGCTGTGACAGAGTTTTTATTTCATCAGCGCTAAGTTCACTTAGCTGTTTTCCGGCTAGATCACCGGTAATGATTTCACCAGAAATCTGACCGCTAGCAAAGTTAATTGTAACCACTAGACTCTGGGTGCGAAACTGTGAAGGGGTCGACTTAAAGCGTCCGAGTAAACGCACTAGGGGGGCTGCTCTAAAGCCCCATAAAACCACTGAACGCAAAAGAGGAACCAGGGCTGCTATGCCAGCACCTAGCCAATGCATTCTCCCGGTAAGAACAAGATAGGAGGCAATCCCTAGAACTAACCAAAAACCGGTTTTCCAGAGAAAGGTTCGACTTTTATCCATGGGTAGTTTTCTGAGATAGGACCACCAATACCAGACACCAATGAGAAGGGCTAATATAAGAATAATTTTCGGCATAAAATTAACCCCTCTAGATTATTGAGTCTGAATTAAGTGACTAGCGATTTTTTAAAACTTCTCTCAGCTTGTCGGCCATTTCAACCAGTGATTTTTCAGTGGTTTCCCAGTCAATACAGGCATCGGTAACCGATACGCCGTATTTCATTTCATCGGGATTAGAAGACAGCTTCTGATTGCCGCCATGAATATGGCTTTCAAGCATTACACCAATAATAGACTTATTGCCTTCCAAAATTTGGTTGCTCACATTATCTAAAACCAAAGGCTGAAGATTATGATCTTTATTGGAGTTAGCATGACTACAGTCAACCATGATGTTGGGTTTAATATTGGCAGCATTGAGCTCCTGCTCGCAAATTGAAACACTAACTGAGTCATAGTTGGGTTTGCCATTTCCACCACGAAGAACAACATGGGCATTTGGGTTGCCACGGGTTGTGACAATAGAAACCTTGCCATCTGAGTTGATGCCTAAAAATCTGTGGGGGTTAGCAACAGACTGCAGTGCATTAATGGCAACCGTTAAGCCACCATCAGTGCCATTTTTAAAGCCAATAGAAGATGAGAGCCCTGAAGCCATTTCACGGTGAGTTTGTGATTCTGTCGTTCGTGCGCCAATGGCTGACCATGCAATAAGATCTTGCATATATTGTGGTGAAATAGGATCCAATGCTTCCGTGGCCGTTGGCAGACCTACCTCAAGAATATCCCGTAGCAGTTTGCGACCAATATGCAGACCATCGGTGATCTTGAATGAGTCATTCATATAGGGGTCGTTAATCAAACCTTTCCAGCCTACGGTTGTACGGGGCTTTTCGAAGTAAACACGCATGACGATATACAGACTATCGCTGACTTTATCGGCTAGCTGTTTTAGGCGTTTAGCGTATTCATGGGCTGCATCTAAGTCATGAATAGAGCAGGGGCCCACAACCACAAAAACGCGGTGATCTTTTCCAGAAAGAATGTTTTCTATAACCTGACGACCTTCAGCTACCGTTTTTCTTGCTTTGTCGGTAATCGGTATTTCACGTTTCAGCTCTGCTGGCGTGATCAGTATTTCTGGCGCTTCAACATTAATGTTCTCAACTTCTTGAGTGTCCATTTTATTTATCCTAATTATTTTCTTTTTTCCCCAATATTTCTATTGTACTGAAAATTTCACGAAGGGAAAGATTAATTGCCTGCAACTTCAATGAATACGGCTGTTTGCGGGAAATAGAGTGCACAGCGCACAGAATATTTGTCAATATGACGATAAAGCTGCGCATAATGATTTAATTGGCCTCGATAGGCTTCAGTTTGGCGTTGGGAAAATTGTTGCTCGCATTCATCATCATTTGGGCGTGAATATTTATAATCGATAATCCATCTTGTCTGGTTTTCTACGAAGGTTCTATCAATAATAGAGGTTTTTACTGTCTGAGAATCAGCATCAAAATATGACAGTTCCTGTTCACATTGGTTTTCAATATGATTGTCGAGTATCCAGCGCCCTTTGGCATCATTAAGCATGGTTTCAATAGCGGCACTCAGTGAAGCTAGTTCTGAAGTCGATACCATAATTCCCATCTGTTTGAGGCTAGATTTCCAAAAGGAACTCAAACCTGCACGACGTTTTTGAGGCCAACTATCAATACCTTCTTGGCCTATTTGCTTGAGCGTTCTATGTAATACAGTACCCAAATGACGAGCTCTTTGATCAAGTAAATCTCCCGTCTGGGCTTTTTTCTTATGCTTACTGACGCCAAGATTCATTCTATTTTGTGGCATGCGCTTGGCTACAAATTCACTGGGAAGTCGTCGATAAAAGCTATGAGCTGCTGAGGCCTGCGAAGAATCAGCCTGAATGATTTCTGGTTCGGGTAATTCTTTTACCTGTAAATCCGATTGACTAAGAATGTTTTCAATAGTGGACCATATGCAAGACAGGAGGGATGTGTCTGTCGGCTTTTCCCATCCTTCTTTTTTGGCTTTAAGCTCACCAAATAAATGAAGTTTTTGAATGGCTCTGGTAGCTGCAACATAGAGTACTCGGGTATTTTCTAACAGACTTCTAGCCCGTTGCTCATGTTTTAGATAGCTATAAATTGGGTCATTATCATCCTCATCATAGGGGCCCAATGCGGCAAGCAATAGTGTATTGTGATTGCTGTCATCGACCTGCTCTTGCCAGCGCAATAGGTCATTATCATCTGATTTAGCACCCTTTGTTAGGTTCGGTAAGATAACCTGGTCGAATTCCAGCCCCTTGGATTTATGTATGGTCATTATCTGTATGGGCGCAGATCCTGATTCAGTATTATTCGCCATAGGTTGCGCAAAGAGTTTATCCACTGCTTTTTTAAATTCATGCCAATCAATCAAACTTCCAGCTTGCTGAGATTTTTCTAAAAGATCTAAGTAACTGCGGCTATCAAACAGATCACGATCATTAATAAGGGTGGCTGGTCCACCTAAATCAATCCAAAGCTGCTCCACAAGGTCGCGTAGATTAAAGTCACCTCTGTGTTGCCATGCTTTAATAATAATCGGTGCTATTCGCTGAAGTAACTGTCTGCCAGTTTCACTAAGCTGTGGAAACTTACTGGGGGTCTGTTGCCATTTAATGAGCTGACTAATTAGACTATTGGGCTGTTTATTAAAGCCATCAATGTCATTGGTGAGTGCCACTAGATCCTGAAGGCATAAACCACAAAAGGGCGCCTTTAATAGGGCCAGCCAAGCGATACGATCCGCTGGTGATATTAGCGCTCTGGTGAGGGACATTAAATCAACCACCGGCATGCGGTCAGCCAATGGATCAATATCGATCGCTTCCCAATTTAGTTTCGCATCTATTAAGGCGGGAACTATTTGTTTTAAGTGACCGCGGTTTCTAACCAAAATAGCAATGCTATGATCGGGATTTTGATGTTGAATCTGCTGACACAATGAAGAAATATCCTGTGCCTCGGCAGTCATATAGTCAGCACCATGGGTATTACTATAGCCATTAAAATGAACAGCAATTTGATCGCTCGCCGATTTAAAAGCGGTGGACGCGTTATAGGGAACGGCACCACGATTAATATTGGCCGAAGCAGGAAAGGCTTCTACAAACTGCAGATTAACCCAGTCAACGATCCCCTGTTGCGATCTAAAGTTAGTGCTTAGGTTCAGCGGCTTACACTGAATAGGGCCAATAGGGTATCGCTGTGCATTGATAAACAATCCGACTCTAGCATCTCTGAAGCTGTAGAGTGATTGCATGGCATCGCCCACCAAAAATAAACTACGACCATCGTCCAATTCCCAGCCACTCACTAGATGTTCTAATAGCTTCATTTGCGAACCGGAGGTGTCCTGAAATTCATCAACCAAGATATGTTTTATCTGATAGTCCAGTTTAAGTGTAATATCCGAAATTTGCTGATGAGTTGAATCTGGGTCTAAGGCCTCTAGTGCGGCCAAGGTGATTTCTGAATAATCTGATTGACCCTGTTGCTGAAAGGTCATTTTTAAAATGGCGGCGAGTTGAGGCAGTAAAATACCCAGTGCATGGAGTATTTCTTGCTGATCATGATGGTTGGCTATGTCGGGTAGGTACATGGTATCTAATACCAGTGCCTGTAGCATTGGATCTTGTCCAAAATCTGCCAGCAAGCTCAGCATGCGTCTCTTTTGTTGTTTTTGTTGCTCGTTATCCGATGGGAAGCCCTGGTTTTTATTAATAGTTTTTCGCGGTGGATATTTTTTGTCTTTGGTTACCAGTAGTCGAAACAGATTTTTCCATTGTGCTAGCCCTTGCTGATCCAGTGAGGGTATAGAAGAAATACCTGCAAGGGTTCGAATTTCTGGTGATTTATCCGTCCCATGGCAACCCGCATGATCGGCTAGCTCAATAAGTTCACCAGCAAGGGGGAGAAGCTGTTGATAGGTTTGAGCTAATTTGTCACTAATTAACTGCTCAATAACATCCTGAAAGTAATCTTGGTTATTATTTACGCTGAAAATATGGGGTAACCATTGGTCTCGCTTGCCTAGCATGCTGGCAAATAACTTCTCACAGCGCTTTAAATCCATACCCATATGAGAGAGAACTATTTTAAGGGCTTCGCTAGTGGAGTTATTCTTTTCTAATTGATTAAGTAATTCTCGTGCGGCTATTTGATAAAAATTATCAGGGAATTCACTTTGTTCGGGCAATTCACCCGAGCCGCTATCAAACATAAATTGTTTTGCCACATAATGGCAAAAGCTATCAATGGTTTTAATGCGTAATCGGTAGGGTATATCCAGTAAATTCCAGTCCTTTAAGCTATTGCGCTTAAGAACCTGCTGAGCTAATTCCCAGGTTTGCAGTTCAAAATCCCTCTGGGGTTTTGGCTTGTCTTGGGCGTTCACTAGGGCGCCAAATATACGCTGTCGCATCTCTGCAGCTGCTTTCCGCGTAAAGGTAATACATAGTATTTCTTCTGGGTTTTCAACTGTCGCCAGTAGCCTGAGCATCCGTTGAGTAATAAGCCCTGTTTTACCTGAGCCTGCAGGGGCTGACACGATAAAGCTTTGACAGGGGTCGAGTGCCTCTATTCTGGCAGAACTGTCATTTAATTGATTGGATTCAGTGTTTAAGCTCATGGCTTAGAACCTTTTAATAAACGCTCGATATCATTGCGCTCATGCCAACGGTTTAGTGGTAGTAGTTCAGTCTGATAGTTAAATTCACTATCATGATATTTTATAACCGAAGCTTTTCCTTGAATAAATTCTTGAGCTAACTGATTGATTGCTGTCTGCCATTCATCTATCTGAAGCTGCCAGTCATCTGCTGGTTTTAACCCTGTAATTATGGGATCTTTTGAGAGACCAATATATTTAAATTTTGTGCCTTTTAGGTGGCCAAAAAAACAACCCTCGGGCTTCGGCTCACTAGCCAGTACATAAAGGGGTAGCTGTGGATCTTTGGGTCGCTTTCCATGCCATGCCGAACTGCTGACATTCCCGGTTTTATAGTCAATTACCACTGACTGATCCTTTACTTTATCCAGTCTATCCAAGCTCAGCGAGATTTTAAGATCACCAAAATCCATAGTGATTTTTTGTTCGGTTTTGATGACTTCGAAACTGGGTCTTTGCTTCTCAACTTCAAGCCACTGTAGGATCATTTTAGACATTCTTTGCTGCTCAAGGGCGAGATAGTTTTCACCCTGTAACCAGCTATGAGTTTTAGCCTGCTCCAAAAGAACGGTTTTCACAGTATCCTCAGTTTGTACTTCGAGTTGTTCATCACTTAAGGCCATAAATACGCAGGATGTTTTCCAGTTATCCCAGAGTCGACGCAGAATCTCATGAACAATACTGCCTTTATCCATAGCTTCAAGACCAATGCTGGGCTCATCAAGATCAAGCGCCCAAAGTCGATGTATAGCAAAAGCATTGAATGGGCAGGTGGATTGATGTTTGAGAATACTGCTACCACCGCGAATAGGCTCGAGCATTGGGTTAAAGGCATAGCCAGGATCTT
>Ga0209533_1000133_pt1 | contig 65330 bp, 60 predicted proteins | sample COG_04_FD_184748 | JGI IMG/M metagenome (GOLD analysis project Ga0209533, IMG submission 184748) | Pelagic Microbial community sample from North Sea - COGITO 998_met_04 (SPAdes) (version 2) | ecosystem: Environmental > Aquatic > Marine > Neritic zone/Coastal water | place: Helgoland, sampling...
CTTAATAGAACTCCTTTTGAAATGAGCTTTCAAAAAAGGTAATTAGTAGTTTCAATGCCTTTTTAAAAATACTACAAAACCACAGATTAAATGAAATTTAAAATTCTAATACTTCTTGCCATAATTATAGTTTCTTGTGGTGTTGAGCCTGTTGCCAAAAGCAAACCTATTAAGACTAAAATTAATGAAAGTGAATTTCTTAATCATGAGATTATAAACGACTCAATTGTTGTTAGAATAAAAGAATATAACGAGAGAAACTCAACATACAGGAATCTTTGTGTGTTTAAAAACGACAAGGTTTATAGGGAACATCTTATATACAAGATTAAGAAAAATGAAATTTTAGATGATGGTTACAATCAAACCAAGAAGAAAGAATACCAAGTTAAAAGCAAAAATTTAGTAGAAATCTGTGATTATACTTTTCACTATTTTGATTACAATATTGATCACATTGATACAACTTACTCTAGTAAAGGTATTAGCTAATGGAGAGATAAACATTACAAACTAAATTTACCTATTATTTTACTCGGCATCAATCACTATAACCATTCTTAATAGCAAAAACTGCCAGCACTACTCTAGTTTTAATCTCTAGTTTATCACAAAGGCTATCTCTATAGTTTTCTATTGTTCTTGGGCTACAACACATCACATCTGCTATTTGCTTGTAATTAATTTCAGTTGCTGCAAAAGTCAGAAACTCTTTTTCTCGGTCAGTTAAATTATTTTTCTCCGAAGCGTTAATCGTATTATCCGTAATACTTGTCATCACTTTACTTCTAGCCCAACTTGGATTAAAACTCCCCTCCTCTTTAAGTTTTACTAAAGCATGATGCAATTCTTTAGGATGAATGTTCTTAAGCATATATCCTTTAGCCCCATTCTTTATCATTTTTATTAGGCTCTGTTCATCATCTTGCATGCTCAGTGCCATTATCAATACCTCTGGATAAGTCTCTTTTAACCATAATGCAGTCTCAAAGCCACCCATTACTGGCATACTAATATATAGTAAAAAAATATCTGGTAAAGACTTTTTATTAATTACTTTTTGTAATTCCAACCCATTTTCACTAACATAGTCTTCCTAGAAAAACGATTATTTTTCAAATTATATCTCATTATTGATTTAAAAAAATTTACTGTTAAATAAAATCATCTTCTTAAATTTAGATATTTAGTAATCAACTAATAACAACACTAAGTCATTATTTACAATAGTTCTTAGTAGATACCAGTATTGTTTTAATTAAAAATAATTTTTGATACTTGCATACACACAACAAACCTATTGTTTATAGAATACCCGAAAGCTATAGACACTCTCACATATAAAATACTTGTAAAAGATTTTAAAGGAAATCCACTTATCAAATTCGGTCATATATCCATACCTCATTAATAATTAAGTTCTTTATTGCCAATATTTTTTTTAAGAAAATAAATTGGTACTATATTTGATTACTTATTGAAAATAAACATCAATAATTATGAAAAAAATAATCCTTGCAGGTTTTGCCTGTCTTACAATTTTATCTTGCGAAACTTTACAACAAGTTGCGGGAGAAGTACTTCTTCCTTCTGAAGGAACTAAAACTGGTTTAACCAATATTGAAGTAATATCTGGACTTAAAGAAGCTCTTAGTGTAGCCATTAACAACTCTTCTTCTTTAGCTTCTAAATTAGATGGTTTTAATGCTAATAGCTTGATAAAGCTTCCTTTTCCGCAAGATGCTATTAATGTAAAAAACTTCCTTTCTGATAAAGGATTATTCCAAAATCAAATTGCAACATTTGAAACTACATTAAATAGAGCAGCAGAAGATGCTTCAGCTAAAGCTGCTCCAATATTTTTGGATGCAATAAAAAACATGAGCATTACCGATGGATTCGCAATACTTAAAGGTGGAGAAGGTGCTGCTACTAACTTTTTAAAAACAAAAACTACAGCTAAATTAATCGAAGCTTTTTCGCCAGTTACTAAAAACTCAATTGAAAAGGTAGAATTAACTAAGTTTTGGAATCCTATTGTAACTAAATACAATGCAATGGATTTTATTCACGGAAAAGGGAAAGTAAATGCTGACCTAGACCAATATGTAACTGATAAAGCAGTAGATGGTTTGTTTACTATGATGGCACTAGAAGAAAACAAAATCAGAACAGACCCTGTTGCTAGAGTTTCAGATGTACTAAAGAAAGTATTTGGTTCACTTGACACAACAAACTAGAAAAAAAATCTTTTATGAGAGCGTCTCTTAACGAATCTACCTTTCCATTAGAAGAAAGTGAATTAGTCATCAATGAAGATGGTTCAATTTTTCACCTTCATCTTTTACCTCATCAATTAGCACAAACAGTTCTAGTTGTTGGGGATCAGGGTCGTGTAGAGCAAATCTCCAAAAACTTTGATTCAATTGAACACAAAGTTGCTAATAGAGAATTCGTAACTCATACTGGAACATACAAAGGCAAAAAAATATCAGCTATTTCTACAGGAATAGGAGCCGATAATATTGATATAGTTCTTAATGAATTAGATGCCTTGGTTAATATTGATTTAAAAACTAGAAAGATTAAAAAGAATCCAACTTCTCTAACTATAATTAGAATTGGAACTTCTGGAGCACTTCAACCGAGTATTCCTGTTGACAGTTATGTTGTTTCGGATTACGGATTAGGATTTGATGGCTTAGCTGGTTTTTATAAAAACCTATCTGAATCTGATGAACTAGATTTAGAAAAAGCATTTTTCTCTCAGGTAAACTGGAGTATTTCTACTGTAAAACCATACTTTGCAAAAGGAGATGAAGAGCTTATTGATTCATTATCTGAAAAAGCTCAAAGAGGAATTACGGTTACTGGAAATGGTTTTTATGGACCTCAAGGCCGAGTTTTAAGATTAAAAACTAAGCAAGAAAACCTGAATGAGCAACTCCAAAGTTTTGAATTTAATGGTATTAAAATCATGAATTTCGAGATGGAAACTTCTGCATTATATTCTCTTGGAAGGATGATGGGACATAAAACAGCCACAATATGTGCAGTTATTGCAAACAGGCATCTAAAAAAATACAGCAAAAACTACAAAAAAACTGTAGATAAAATGATAATCTATGTTTTGGAGAAAATAAAATAAGTCCTAATTTGATTAGCGAGTTAAGTATCTTATCTTTATTTTTAAACACTAATTCCAAAGGATACTTATGTCATACCTAAATTTGATAGATAGAACTCATAAACTTTTTGAAGATGACATCACAAAAAGTGAGTCTGAGCTGCAAAAAGAAATATCTAACTCAAATTTTTTGGTACTTGGTGGAGCCGGAACAATTGGCCAAGCAGTTACCAAAGAAATTTTTAAAAGAAACCCGAAAAAGCTTCATGTTGTTGATGTTAGCGAGAATAACCTTGTTGAATTAGTTAGGGATATCCGTAGCTCTTTTGGTTATATTGATGGTGATTTCAAAACATTTGTATTAGATATTGGATCTAACGAATATGATGCATTAATTGAGAGTGATGGAGATTTTGATTACGTCCTTAATCTTTCTGCATTGAAACATGTTAGGAGTGAAAAAGATCCTTTTACACTGATGAGAATGATTCAGGTAAACATCTTAAATACCATTAAAACTATCGAGCAATCTATTGCCAATGGTACAAAAAAATACTTTTGTGTCTCTACAGATAAAGCTGCTAACCCAGTAAATATGATGGGAGGTTCGAAAAGAATCATGGAGATGTTTTTGATGAAAAAAAGTAAAGAAATTAAAATTTCTACTGCCCGTTTTGCAAATGTTGCTTTTTCTGATGGATCTCTTCTTCATGGTTTTGACCAAAGAATTAAAAAAATGCAGCCAATTGCTGCTCCATCTGATATTAGAAGATACTTCGTAATTCCAGAAGAATCTGGTGAACTTTGCTTAATGTCTACCATTTTTGGAGAGAATAGAGATATCTATTTTCCGAAACTAGAAGAGAATCTTCATCTAATTTCTTTTGCAGATATTGCAAAAAGATATTTAGATAGCTTAGGATACACTCCTCATTTATGTAAAGATGAAGATGAAGCAAGAAGTGAAGTGACAAAATTAGTTTCCGAAAAAAAATGGCCTTGCTTGTTCTCCGAGAGTAATACAACAGGTGAAAAAAGCTACGAAGAGTTCTACACAGAGAACGAAACATTGAATATGGAAACCTATAACAAACTAGGAGTCATTAAGAATCAACCATCATTTGATGATGAAAAACTTACTCATTTCCTTGATACAATTTCAAAAATGAGAACAAGCAAGAAATGGAATAAGGAAGAGATAGTAGCTCTATTCCATCACATGATCCCTAACTTTGGACATGTAGAAGCCAATAAATTTTTAGATAGTAAAATGTAACATGTACGAAAGTTTAATTAAACATATAAGGCACCTATTTAATACTCCAACTGAGTTTATTCCTCTTCATGAACCAAGATTCATTGGGAATGAAAAGAAATACGTGATGGATGCTATTGATTCTACATTTGTTTCTTCTGTAGGAAAATATGTAGATCAGTTCGAAGAAATGATGTGCGAAATTACTGGAGCTAAATATGCTATTGCAATTGTTAATGGAACTAACGCACTTCATCTTTCTATGGTTTTAGCAGGAGTAGAACCTGGAGACGAAGTAATAACTCAATCTTTAACTTTTATTGCTACAGCTAATGCTATTAGCTATTGCCAAGCTACCTCTCATTTTGTAGATGTAGATAAAGAAACAATGGGGCTTTCTCCTACTCTACTTGATGCTCATCTTCAAGAAATTTCAGAAATGAGAAATGGAGAATGTTTTAATAAAAACACGAATAAAAGAATAAAAGCTTGCGTTCCTATGCACACTTTTGGACTTCCATTATACATTGATGGATTAGTTAAGGTTTGTGACAAGTACAACATTACTTTAATTGAAGATGCAGCAGAATCACTTGGTAGTTACTACAAAGGACAGCACACTGGTACTTTTGGTAAGCTAGGTACTTTTAGTTTTAACGGAAACAAAACTGTAACAAGTGGTGGTGGTGGTGCAATTATTACTGATGATGAAGAACTAGCAAAAAGAGCTAAATATTTATCTACACAGGCAAAAATTCCTCACAAATGGGAATATAAGCATGATGCAATTGGTTACAATTACAGAATGCCAAATCTAAATGCAGCATTAGCATGCGCTCAACTTGAGCAACTCGATTTTTATATCAAGAACAAAAGAGAACTTAACGATAACTATGCTCAGTTTTTAGTTGGGAATGGTGACGTTAAACTAGTTCAAGAAGTAAAAAATGCAAAATCTAATTATTGGTTGAATGCAGTAATATTGAAAGATAAATCTGAACGAGATAACTTTTTAGAAGAATTGAATAGCAAAGGTGTTATGACAAGACCTATTTGGGCTTTGATGAACCACTTAGAAATGTTCAAGGATTGTCCTAAAAGTGATTTAAGCAACTCCGAATGGCTTGAAGATAGAGTAGTAAACATACCTAGTAGTGTAAGAATATGAGCGACAACAAAATCATATTAATTGGTGGCGGAGGCCATTGTAAATCCTGTATAGAGGTTATAGAATCTAAAGGAGATTTTGTAATTGCTGGGATTATTGATGTAAAAGAAAAAATTGGCACTAGCCTATTAGGATACCCTGTAATTGGATGTGATGATGATTTAGTTGAGTTAAGAAAAAAATATTCAAATGCTCACATTACTGTGGGTCAAATTAAATCTAATACTGCTCGTAAAAACATTTTTAAAAAACTGAAAGAGTTAAAATATACTCTTCCAGTAATTTCTGCTTCGAGCTCTATAATTTCGAAACATTCGAAAATAGGAGAAGGAACTATTATTATGCATCAAGCGATAGTAAATGCAGAAACTGAAATTGGAGTAAACTGTATCATTAATTCTAAATCTCTTATTGAGCATGATTGCCGTGTTGGTGACGATTGCCATGTATCTACAGGAGCAATCCTAAATGGTAATGTGACTATTGGTAGTGACTGTTTTATTGGCTCAAATACAACTTTTGTAAATGGATTAACTCTAACTAATTCAGTGTTTATAGGAATCAATTCTCTAGTAAGTAAGTCAATTAAAGAAGAAGGAATTTATGTTGGATCCCCTTTAAGAAAAATTAAATAATGAAGAGAACTCTAATCATAGCAGAAGCAGGAGTTAACCATAATGGTGATATTAATATCGCAAAAAAACTGGTTGACGCAGCAGCTGATGCTGGTGTTGACTATGTGAAGTTTCAAACTTTTAAAGCCGACAAACTTGTAAATAAAGATGCTAAACAAGCTGATTATCAAATAGAAAATACGGGGGTTGTTGAATCACAATATCAAATGCTTAAAAGATTGGAATTAACTGATGAGAATCATCATATCCTTATCGATTATTGCGATAAAAAAGGAGTGAAATTTTTGTCTACTGCTTTTGATTTTGAAAGTATTGAATTCCTAAAAGACAAATTAGATTTTTACAAAATCCCTTCAGGAGAAATTACAAACCTTCCTTATTTAATTAAGGTTGCTAAACTTAAGCTACCAATTGTAATGAGTACCGGAATGGCTAACATGCAAGAGGTAAAAGAGGCTTTAGCTGTTTTAATAGCTCACGGAATCAACAAAGAAGATGTTACTATTCTTCATTGTAATACAGAGTATCCAACCCCAATGAAAGATGTAAATCTTTTAGCAATGAAAACAATTGAAAAAGAATTAGGTGTGGAAATCGGCTACTCGGATCATACTTTAGGAATTGAAATTCCTATTTCTGCAGTAACTCTTGGAGCCACAGTTATAGAAAAACACTTTACTATTGACAAAACAATGGAAGGTCCAGACCACAAAGCTTCATTAGAACCTAATGAACTAAAAGCTATGGTTGCAGGTATTAGAGCTATTGAGCTCGCTATGGGTAATGGAATAAAAACACCTAGCGAGAGTGAACAAAAGAATATTAAAATTGCTCGTAAGAGTATAGTTGCTTTAACAGATATAAAAGAGGGCGAAGTATTTAATGAAAGTAATATAACTGTAAAGAGACCAGGAACTGGAATATCTCCAATGAAATGGAATGAGGTATTAGGCTCTAGAGCATCTAGAAATTATAAAGCAGATGAATTATTATGATTAAAATTGGAGTTTTAACAAGTTCGAGGGCTGATTTTGGTATTTATTTACCATTATTAAGAAAGCTAAAAAGTGACGATTTCTTTAAATTAGAAGTTATCGCCTTTGGTACTCACTTGTCTAAAAATCATGGGTATACTTTAAATGAAATTAAAGAGTCTAATTTCGAAACAATTCATCAAATAGAAACTTTACCAGCTTCGGACTCAGCAATAGATATTACGAAAGGGATTGGTGAAACTATCATTAAATTTTCTGAATTTTGGAATTCAAATTCCTTTGACCTAGTTATTTGCTTAGGCGATAGATATGAAATGTTTGCAGCAGTTTCGGCTGGCACACCATTCGGAGTTAAATTTGCTCATATTCATGGAGGAGAAACAACACTTGGAGCTATTGACAATGCCTACCGTCATTCAATTTCTCTATTCTCTTCTATACTATTTGTAACAACTGATACTTATAAAGAAAGGGCTCAAGAAATAGTAGAGAAATCTGTGCTTGTTGAAAATGTAGGAGCTTTAAGTATTGACAATCTTAACAAAGAACAATTACTTTCAAAAGAAGAGTTTAAGACTAAATTTAATATTGACTTAAATAAGCCTACAATCCTATCTACATTTCACCCAGAGACAGTAAATTTAAATAAAAATAAAGAATACATTTCTGAACTAATACAAGCATTTGAAGTTCTAAAAGAAAACTATCAACTTGTAATTACACTTCCCAATACGGATACAATGGGACAATTGATAAGAGATGAATTATTATCATTTGGCAAATCAAATCCTGAAGTACATATTGTTGAATCTCTTGGAATGAATGGATACCTTAGTTGTATGAAACATTGTAGTTTCATGCTAGGAAATACCTCTAGTGGATTTGTAGAGGCAAGTTATTTCCCTAAATTTGTTTTAAACATAGGAAATAGGCAAGACGGGCGAATTATTACAAAAAATATTTTGTCTATCCCTGTTGAAAAGAAAAGAATACTTGAAGCTGTTGACTCCATAGAAAAAAGACCATCTTTAACTAATGAAGGTATATATGGAATAGGTGATGCTGCACAAAATATTATCAACTCATTGAAAAAAGAATATGCTTCCTAATATAATAAACACAGAGTCAACAATTAAGCAAGCGCTTGAAAGAATAGACAAGTTATCTGGACAAACTTTGTTTGTTTCTGATAATGAGAATAGAATGCTTGGTTCATTAACTGATGGAGACATTAGAAGAGCATTAATAGGAGGAGCAAAATTAGAAGATGGAATTGAAAATTTTATGTCTTCAGATTTCAAATTTATAAAGCAAAATGAGTTTTCAACTCAATTAATTAAGGAAATAAGAGCAGCCAAAATCGATTATGTCCCTTTACTTTCTGCAGACAATAAAATAATTGATGTTCTTAATTTAGATGAATTAGATTCTGTACTTCCACTGGAAGCTATCATTATGGCAGGCGGAAAAGGAAGTAGGCTAAGACCAATGACATTAACCACTCCAAAACCTTTACTCGAAATTGGAGGGAAACCAATTATCGAATACAATATTGATCGATTAATTAAAAATGGAGTTAAGGTCATTTACATCTCTGTAAACTATTTAAAAGAACAAATCAAAGATTATTTTGGGGATGGTTCACAAAAAGGTATTTCCATAAAATATATTGAAGAAGAAGTTATTACTGGAACTTTGGGTTCAGCTACTTATGTGGATAAATTTAGCACGAAAGATATCCTTGTAATGAATTCTGATTTATTAACTGACGTTAATTTTGAAGACCTTTACGAGACTTATTTAACTAACCAAGCAGAAATGGCTATTGCCACAGTCCCTTACGAAATAAACATTCCTTATGGAGTAGTAGAAACGATGGATTCGTCAGTAGTATCATTAAAAGAAAAACCAACTTATACGTACTATTCCAATGCAGGGATTTATATCATAAAAGCATCTTGCCTAAAAGAGATTCCTCAAAAGAGCTTTTATAACGCTACTGATTTAATAGAAAAACTGATAACCGAAAAAAGAAAGGTAACAAACTTCCCTATTCTTAATTACTGGTTAGATATTGGTAAACCAATGGATTTTGAAAAAGCTCAAAAAGATGTTAAACACCTAAATTTTTAAATGAAAACTCTTGTTATCATACCTGCCAGATCTGGAAGTAAAGGATTGAAAGACAAAAACATTAAATTGTTAAACTCAAAACCTCTAATTCATTACAGCATTGAGGCTGCTCAAGAAGTTTTTTCTAATGAAGATATTTGTTTTACAACAGATAGCAGTGAATATATTAAAATTGCTAAAGAGACAGGAATTGAAGTCCCTTTTGTTAGACCTAAAGAATTAGCTTTAGACAATTCTACATCTAGAGATGTTATTTTACATTGCATAGAATTTTATGAAAACAAAGGTATTTCCTATGATACAGTTCTTTTATTACAACCTACTTCCCCGTTTAGGAATAAAGAACATTTAACTCAAATACTGGAGTCTTTTAACCCTGAATATAACATGGTAGTTTCTGTAAAAAAAACAAATTCAAATCCATACTATGTTCTAGCAGAAGAAAATGAAGAAGGATATTTGGAAAAATCCAAAAAAGGTAATTTCACAAGAAGACAAGATTGCCCTAAAGTATACGAATACAATGGTTCCATGTATTTAATTAATGTAAATTCTTTGAAACAACAATCAATTTCAGAATTCACAAAAGTGAAAAAATTTGAAATGGAAAAAGAATTCTCTATTGATATCGACAACCAACTTGATTTTGATTTTGCTGAGTTTAAACTTTCTAAAAATTCCTAGTATGCTTAATAAAATTTTAATTCAACTTGAAGTGACAATAAGTAATATCACCTATAAAAAATATAGGCGTAATTTCAATATTGCTAAATCATTTCGATTTAATGGAAAAGAAATCAAACTCTATGGAGACGGAGAGTTTGAATTTGGAGATGACTCTTACATTGGTTCATACTCCTCTTTGCAAAGTGTAAAAGGATGTAAGATAAGCATTGGAAAAAAATGTAAAATCAGCCATAATGTAAGAGCTTATACTCAATCAGCAATTGCAGATTCAGATTTTTCTTTGGATGACATTCCTCAAAAGAAAGGAAATATTACGATAGAAGACTTTGCTTGGATTGGGGCTAATGTACTAATTAACCCTGGAATAACAATTGGTGCAAATTCTATAATTGGTGCAAATTCTGTAGTTACAAAAGATGTTTTACCATTTTCAATTGTTGGCGGAGTTCCTGCAAAATTAATTCGAATGAAAAACATTTCTTAATAGTAAATACTAAAATCTTACTTTAACATCATAGCTATTTTTTTAGCTACTTCAAAATCTAAAGAATCATACAATTCATCTAGTGCTTTATCGTATGAATCCTTATTTATCAGTAACTCATTCGATTGTATTTTAGTTATTGTATTATATAATTCCTCCGCATTAGTAGAATTGAAAGCAACATTCTTTTCAAGTAAACCAGTCAAATCACTCCCAACATAATCTTGAAGAATAATTGGCTTCCTTAAAACAATTGCATCTTTAGCTACTGTAGAATATGACGTTACCAATACATCAGATTTATCAATTTGAGAGAATAACTCTTCTCCTTTATCCAACTCCACTTCATAATTACTTAGCTTATCCAAATAAGACTGGTAAACAGAATAGTTTAAAACTTCTCTTGGATGAAGCCTTATTATTGCTTTAACTTCAATTGATTTAAATTGTAAAAGTGCCTCTGTAAAATCTGAAAAAGATTGTAACCTATACTTTTCTATTGGTTGTGGTTGAGAAGCATAAAGAATTGTGAATTTTCTTTCTTCTTCTTTTTTGGGAATATAACTAATCCCATCAAGTATGACATTTCCTTTTGCTTGAACTACTTCACTCAGAAACTCTTTATTTTTCTCAAAGAACTTTTTTTCGTCATTACCCCATACAATCAGCTTATTGGGAAAAGGATTGTCATGCTTCAATTCTTCATTGGAATAATTATAAGCAAAGTTATTTTCATTTATCAAACCATGTTGAATCCCAATAACATTAATCCCTAGTTGTTTCGCTACTCTTGTTATTGAATTAACTCCCGGACTCATTTCGCTTGTTAATGCTATATTTTTGTATTTATTGTTTTTTAAAAAGAAATAATACGACCAATAATATAACAGTTCAGTAAGCAAACCATCTTTATTGTTTTTGAACATGACTCCAAGAAACGAGTTTTCTGATTTGATAGCTGAGTTTAATACTTTTCTTGTTTTCATAATTTGCTTATAAAAACTTGGTCTTAATAATGCCCCAAATAAAATCCCTCCCAATCTTAAATCAAAAGAATTTCCCTTATCATCATATGAATACTCTTTTAAACCTTTGAAAGAAAATAGATTGCTATTAAGAAGAGCGTTAGTCTTACCTTCCTCAATTTCATTCTTGAGATAATACATGAATTTATCCTTAACTTGAATCCCTTCTTTGGTTAGTATTGGTATTAAACTTGCTTTTACCGAAACTAATAGAGTTTCTTTTTTCTTCTTTGGTTTAAAAAATGATACTGTACCTCTAAAAATAATTTTCAAAAAAGTAAAACCCAAGTTTAAATTATTCTGCTTTTTATTATCTGTGTTACCACTTGAAATAAATGTGGAATTAGGAAAATCGAACTTAATAAAATTGGCTGTTTTATTGGATACACCTACAAATACAAATTCTGTAATATCTTCTTTCTTATTAAGTTGATCTATCCACCCTTTAAAACTGTAATAATTTTGCAGCTGTAAATTACTATTAAACCTAAGGTGTGACCAAAAATTAAATTGATTATCGCATAACGGAGTCCCATTATATCGCTTATAAAACTCAACATGAGTATCACTAATTCTTTGCTGACATTGAGCATTTAAATTAGTTGACAAAGCTTTGTCAACCTCAAAGCACTTAATTGAGGGATGCATGAAGTTAGAGAAAACCTGTAAGTTCTTGTTCTTCAAATATGGCTCAATAATTTTATCGAAATCTAACGAAGAAATAGAAGAAGCAATATATAATCCTACTTTTGGCATGTTCGAAATTACAAAAATTCGAGCTATTTATAGATTATATCTATTTTATAAACCTTAAATTCGTACATCTTACTTATTTAAAAAAGAGGCTTTGAATCAAAATCGGCTAAACTATATTTATAAAAATTTTGCGTTAATCTATGATTTCAATGGATTCGATAAAATTGCTATAGCCCATTCATCTGATTTAGCCTGTACTTCTAAAATCGTAATTTCGAAAAGCAACACTAATATTTCTGAAAAGCCTACTTTATGTCAATGGAATGAAAAGAGCATTCCATTTCTTTTCGATTCGGATAAAAAAGAAGTAATTACACAAAATGAGAATCAAGTAATTATCAATTATGATATCATCTCTGCTATTTTTTATTTACTTAGTGGACAACAAGAGATTGAATCAATAACTAAAGATAATTACGGTAGATTTCAGTATAAAGATAGCCTACAACATGAATTTAACTTTGCCGAAACTCCAGTTGTAAATTATTATTTTGACATTCTTAAAACTGCAATTGAGCTAGCCTACTCGATCGAAATTAAATTAAAACATAATTTTACCACTTGCTTAACACACGACATTGACGAGGTGGATTCGGCATGGAAACACCGAATAAGATTAAACTTACAGAAGAAAAAATTCATTAAAGCTGGATTGAGCTTTATATCTCATTTGTTCCAACCATTTTATCCTTGGCGAAATATTGAAGAAATATTGACTTTGGAAAATGAAAAGGGCGTCACTTCCTCTTTCTTTATTTTAACAAATAATATCAAAGTAGAAGAAATAAAAAATGCTGATTACAAGTTGGATAGTAATTACATGAAGCAACAGTTACAAAACATATCTAAAAATGGGAATGAAATAGCAGTTCATGGTAGCTATAAAACTCATGATGAAGCTAGCAGCTTAGCTTGTGATATTAAGCTCTTAAAAGAAAAAGTAAACGGTAATAGATTTCACTTTTTACAATGGGATATGGAGCAAACTCCTTATATTATTGATTCTAACCACTTATCCTATGACACATCACTTGGATTCCAGGAGCAAATAGGATTTAGAAATGGAATTTGTAATCCTTTTTATTTATATGATTTTAAAAACGAAAAAGCGTTTTCTTTTCTCGAAATCCCTTTAAACATTATGGATTGTTCTTTAGCTTATACAAACTATATGGGGATTGAACCAAAGAAAGTGAAGAACATCATTAAACCTATTATAAGTGAAATCAAAAAATTCAATGGTGTTTTAACTCTAAACTGGCACAACACATTTTTTACTGACTATACTAATTCAGAATGGAAAACAGTTTACTTAGATATTATTGAAAATTGTAAAGCAAAGAATTCAAACTTTGTAACTTGTAGTCAAATTACCAAAAACTACTTGAAATAAATGGGAGTAATAATTCGCAATAGTTTTAAAACAACCATTATCAATTACATTGGTGTTATTATAGGAGCTATTAGTTTACTACTAATACAAACAACCATTTTAACTGATGCTCAAATTGGAGAAGTTAAATTACTTGTAGACAAAGCTGTATTAGTTATGCCATTTATTGTTGTGGGCATGAGCTCAGTAGCATCACGATTTTTTTTCCATTTTGATAAGGATAAACAATCTCACGATAGTTTTATTTCAATGCTAATTGCTATTCCATTTCTACTGTTTGTTGTTGTGTTTTCTATGTTTTATTTTTTCAATTCCTACTTTGGAGTTAGTCATGTAGTATTAATTGGAACATTACTATTCACCTATGTCTACCTATCTATTTTCGAAGCTTACCTAACTACTAAAGCTAAGATTATATTCCCCGCAGTTATTAGAAACATAGTCTTTAAAGTAGTTTACTTAATTGTTTTAGCTCTATTTTATTACGACATTATTTCTTTCAGGAATATCTTAGTCTTATTCGGCATAATGCATTTGTTGCATTTATTACTTATTGTAATCCATTTCAAAAACAACCTCTCTTTCAAATTCAATTTTAATTTTTCATTCTATAAACACCCTAAATTCAAGGAAATAATTACTTTCTGCTTATTCATGATACTAGGAACTGGTAGTCTGGTTTTGGTAACTAAATTAGATACAGTAATGCTTGAAGGAATAACTAATAACAGGGGTTTTGTGGGAGTATACACAATTGCTCTAAGCATAGCTGCCTTTATAGATATGCCAAGAAAACCTCTTGTTCAGCTTTCTATACCTATTTTAGCGAAAGACATTGCAAACAATGAAATGGACAAAGTTGATGTATTGTATAAAAAATCTGCTTTGAACCTAATGATTATTGGAGCTACATTATTTAGTTTAATTTGGATAAATATAGATTTTATATTTAGTGTTATTCCTCAAAGCGAAACTTATAGAACTGGTAAATATGTTGTGTTTTTTCTAGGGCTTTCCAAACTATTTGATTTAGCTCTTGGGCTCAATGGAGAAGTTATTCATAACTCTAAGTATTACAAATGGAATTTAGTTCTATTACCATTTTTGGCAATACTAACTATCGTATTAAACATCTATTTCATTAATAAATATCAAAGTATTGCTAGTGCAGCTATGGCTACTTTAGTATCATTTGCTATCTACAATGTATTAAGAACTATTTTGGTTAAAGTGAAATTAAATTTACTTCCTTTTAGCAAACAATATTTTTATGCAATACCTTTTATTTTTATTCCTTTTTTAATTGAGTATTACTTAATACCAAGTGAAATAAATATCTGGTTAAAAATGTTAATCGATTCTTCTTTGGTAGTAATTTTCTTTTGTTTACCTGTCTACTTTCTTAAAATTTCAGGTGATATTAATGAGATAGTGAATACGTTATTAAGAAAATATCTTAAACTAAAAATTTAAACTATTCAGTAATAACCTCAACCAATTTTTCGGTTAATTGTTTACGAGAATATTTTTTAAATCCTTCTCCTTCTATTTTTGAAAATCCTTTAAGATGATTTTCAAATCTTGACTCGATTACTTTTATTGTATTCTCATAATCAGTAAACTCTAGAATATCACCAGAACCTGTTTCTTTCATTATTTTAACAATGTCACCATCTGATGGACCAAAAGCTAAAATAGGAATTTGACTTGCCATGTACTCAAAAAACTTACCTGTTAGTATTCCTTTGCTATTAACTACATTTGGTATCGCTAACAATAACAAGTCTGATTGTTTTTGAAACTGAATAGCTTCCCCGTGAGACACTAATCCTTTATATGCAACGTATTCATCCAATCCGTTACTTGAGATTGATTGTTGCACACTTGGATCGATTTTACCTACCAATACTATCTCTAGATTTTCTGCAAACTTAGCATTGGTTTTAGTAATATCGGATAAAGCTTTCCAAAATAATTCGGGATTACTAATTTTTGGCAATAGACCAATGTAAGAAATGGTATACTTAGCACTTTTAGCCACTTTTTTAGAATCATCATAATCCGATTCATCATAGCCGTTGGTAATAGAATAGGCTTTTCCTTGAGCACCAAGTTCTTCAAATTCTTGTTTTAGATAATCACTTACAGTTATTAATTTATCACATCCATTAATTACATTTTGCTCAAACTTCTTAATCTTTCTTTGTGCTCTTTTACCAATAAGTAAAACATCTTTATTAAAAATAAGACTCCAAGGATCTCTAAAGTCAGCTATCCAATTGATTTTGTTACCTAATTTTTTCTTTAATTTTAACCCAATTAAATGCATGCTATGCGGAGGTCCAGTTGTAATAATAGCCTCAATGTCATTTTCCTCAATATAGGTTTTAAGAAAATTATAAGAAGGCCTTACCCACCAAACTCGTGGATCTGGGAGAAAAATATTACTTCTTACCCAAAGCGCCATTTTTTGAACTTTACTTGTTTTATTAGTATTAGTCATACCAAAGTTTGCCCCAGTTGAGTTCTTTTTACCTACCAAAGCCCTATAAAAACCATAAGGTTCAACTATCTTTTTTTTGATTATGACTGTTTCTGAAGGAATATCATTTATAAGCTTATCATCCTGAACATTAAAATTTGGATTAGAAGGAGTGTAAATATGTGGTTCTACTCCAAAGGAAGGTAGATATTTTGTGAACTTCAACCATCTTTGAACTCCACTCCCTCCACTAGGTGGCCAATAATAAGTAATAATCAAAACTTTTTTCATCCCTTATTTTGTTTTAAATACCAGTTATAAGCTGACTTTATCATGTCTGATAAATCCATAGTAATATTCCAACCTAATTCATTTTTTGCTTTATTGTTATTGGCCCAAATTGCTGCAACATCACCAGCTCTTCTCTCCTCTTTTTTATAAGGAATTTCAATTCCTAATACTTTCTCAAACTCTTTGATGATTTGAATAACTGAAAAACCTGAACCTGAGCCTAAATTAAAAAACTGATAGTGTTTTTCAAATTGAAACGCATCAATTGATGTTACATGAGCTTTAGCGACATCAGTTACATGAATATAATCTCTTACTGCCGTGCCATCATTGGTATCATAATCAGTTCCAAAAACTTTTAATTCTTTTCTCTTTCCAGAAATCACATCCATAATTATTGGAAAAAGGTGTTTGGGATTACTGCCTTGTTTTTCGCCAATTAATCCTGTTTTGTGGGCACCAACTGGATTAAAATATCTTAATGAAATCACTTTAATCTTCCCTTCCAAATCACTTACATCTCTAAGAATTGTTTCAGACATTACCTTGGTTTTACCATAAGGTGATGGTGAATTTTGTATTGGAGAAGCTTCTGAAATAGGCAAAGTGGTTGGTTGACCATAAACAGTACATGAAGAAGAAAAAACAAGGTTTTTAACTTCATTTTCTTTCATCACATTTAACAAGTTAAGCAATGAAACTAAGTTGTTGTTATAATAGTTTAATGGATTCTCCATTGATACATCTACATAAATAGAAGACGCAAAATGAAAGACACAATCAATTTTGTGCGATTGGAATAGCTTATTAAGCTCAGCCTTGTCTCGTAAATCTAACTGGAAGAAAGGAATTTCAACTTGAGTTAATTCCTCAAGCTTGGATAAAACATCCTTTTCAGTATTTGATAAATCATCAACAATTAGCACTTCATACCCAGATGCTATTAGCTCTACAACAGAATGAGAACCAATATAACCGAGACCTCCAGTAACTAAAACAGTTGTTTTATGCTTCATCAATAACTACGTTTATTTGCTTTAAATCATTTTTATACCAAAAGAATATTGCTGCTAATAATGTTAATAGAATAATAGCAAATCCAATATTATTAACCATGTTTCCTACTTTAAATGAAGAGGGTTCAAACTTAAATTCAATCACTTTGTTTCCTGCAGGAATATTTAATGCTCTTAAAACATAATTAGCTCTTCCATGAGGTACTTTTACACCATCAATGTAGGAATTCCATCCATCTGCGTAGTGAATTTCAGAAAATACCGCTAACTGACTTGTACTTGAGTTAGAAGTATACTGAATATGGTTTGGAGCATAGTAGTCCATCTTTATTGTAGCTAGTGAGTCTTTAGCAATATCAGAACTGATAGTGTTTTCAAACTCTTTATTTACAATAGCTATATTCTTTACTTCCGTAGTTCCTATTGCAAGTATCTCTTCATTATTATTCTCAACCCATTTCACTTCATCCACAAACCAAGCATTTCCATTAGCATAAGGATTGGTAGCTATTAACTTTCCTTGGTACATGTAATACTTATTATTAAGCATATTAAGCACTTTCATGTTCTGAAGTTGATTGGAGTTTAAATAAGATATTTCTCTAGAGATATAGAAATCTATCAAATCCTGATACCTCCTTAACTTAGCTGGGTGATAACCACCTGTTGATTTATGGAAATAGGACGCTCGTGCACTGTTAAATGGATTATCTACATCCATCATTCTGTAATTTGTATTACGATTTAATGTAGCAAACATAATACTCTCTTGGTCATTTGGTAAAAACTTACTACCAAGTTCTGTTCTTTTCTCTTGAACTCTCGAGTTTACTTCCTTTTGAATCTCAGGATTTAATGCTGCTTCTCTCTTATAAATATCAATATCCCCCTGTTTTGGTCGTTGGGTATTCTGATATCTGTTCTTCTTTTCCCAATATTTATATTCTGCTTTGTTTTCTACTTTTTCATTATTAAAATAAATAGTATTTACTGAGTACATATCGGCAAAAACTAATACAGACAATGCAATAAATAAGTACTTAAATTTAACAATAGACTTTATTCCTAAGAACAACACTAGTAATGTAACTAATGAAAACCCGAGTGTTCTTAGTGTATCAGATTTAAATACACCTTGTCTGTATTCTATTAAAGAGTCTTGAATTAAATCAGCAGAAATTCCATTAGCTGGTTTATAATTTATTAAGGCTTCTTGCTCTACTCCATTAATAAAATCGAAACCTCCTGTAGATACTAATAATAGGATTAATATCACACAGATTGATCCTCCACCAATCAAAATTTTCTTCATGTTTTTAGTTGCCCAATCGGTATCGACCATTAGTTTTCTTAAAAACAAAATAGCCATTAATGGAACAGTAAGGTTAGTAACAACCAACAATGTAGATACTGCCCTAAACTTATTGTACATAGGAACATTATTGATAAAAAAATCGGTTAACCACATTCCGTCTAATCCTCCTAAATTTTTTCCCCAACTCAACATCATTGTTAAAATAGTTACCGCAAGTAAGGACCATTTTAAGGCAGAATGAACAAAAAACAAGTACAGCAATGCTAAAAACACAGTTATTGCACCAATATAGTTAGGTCCAGATGTTCCTGGTTGATTTCCCCAGTATCCTCCAAATCCCTTTCCTCCTACTTTTTTATATTGATCATAAATTGTTGGTGGTAAATTTCTATTTACAACACTTAATTTTTCAAACATATCATTCGTCTTAGGGTTACTTCCCTTAGCATTTGGAATAAATAAGTTGAATGTTTCTTGTTTCCCATATGACCAGTATGTAATATAACCCGGATCAAGACCTTTATTTTTCTTTGTTTCTACATCCTTTGTTTCAGGAGTTTTTCCATCAGGAGTAACTGTAATTACTTGCCCTCCTCTCATAGTATACTTAGTGAATGAAAGAGTATCGTTATAGTTTGCGAAATTTGCCATTAAAGCAACCAAACCTGCAAGAATTATAAGACCTGTTCTTTTTGCAAAATCACCAATACGATCTTCATTAATTGCTTTTACTAATTCAGCTATTCCAACAAATATCAATACAAACAAGAAGTAATAAAACATCTGAATGTGGTTGGCCATTAATTGTAATGCCAAGAACAAAGAAAACATTGCAAATGCGAGTAGTAGTTTCTTACTTCTGTAGAGCATTAAAAAAGAAGCTAAAACTGCGGGAAAGTAAGCTGTAGTTAACATCTTAGTATTGTGACCTGCCTCCAAAATAAGTACATTATAGGTTATCATTGCATACATTATGGCGCCCAGTATGGCTAGTAAATAATTCATTTTGAGAACTCTACCCAAAAAGAAAAAACCAATCATTGCAATGAACATAAAATTAACTGGGTGTGGCAATCCTAATGTTAGGATTTTATAGAAATTTCTAATCCCGTAATCGTAATGAACGTTCATTTGGTAACCTGGCATTCCTCCAAATATTGAATTTGTCCAAATTGCTTCTTCACCATCATTAGTTTCACGGAAATCTTTTAACTCCTTTGACATTCCTCTATGACTAGATATATCTGCTTGTTTTACAGAATAACCTTGCATTGCAGGCGAATATACTATAGCACTTAGCACAACAAATATTCCTATTGCGATAAAGTTTTGAGTGTTTTTCTTTAAAAAATCTTTAAACATATTATTTTATTTTTAACGCCATTTGATAATAATTATTCACTTCTCCAAGAACCTCATATTCGATATAAAAACTCTCAGTCCATTCTTTAAAAGCTTTAAACTCATCAAGAGGCACATTAAATTCATCAAACATAATTATATCTCCACTATTTAAAAATGGAGTAAGTAATGTAAGTACATATAGAGTTGCAGAATATAAATCGGCATCCATGTGAATCACTTTTCTTTGAGAAGACTTATATTCTTTTAGAAAAGGAATTAAAGTCTGCTGAAACAATCCTTGATAGAAAGCTATTCGCTCGTCATCAATTTTTGGTGGTTCGTTTCCATTAGCCATATCACCAGCTTTAAAATGTCCCCAGTCTTCTGGTAAACCAGTGAATGTGTCGAAACCATAAAACCTTGAGTTAGCATGTTGATTTAGCCCAACCCACTTACGAAAAGAAAGACCAGTTGAAACTCCAAACTCCAAATAATCAATAGCTCCATGAAGCTCTTCTTTATCAATGATATAAGTATGAAGTTTATCTCTATAAGAATGATTAATATCACCAGTATAAAAATCTGTAAATCCCATCTCTCTATGATCAGCTATCCACTTAGATGCATAGCCCAAGTGAGAAAGTAAATCTAATTTTTTATATGGGATAAAACGATGGATTTTATACTTGTATAATAACCCTTTTAACTTTCGTTTAGTTTTTAGTTTTAACATTCGCTCAAATTAAGTTTTAAAAATACTCAAAATTTAATCTTTCACCACCTCAAAAGTTATTTTTTCCGAGTTACCTAATTCATCAATAGCCTGCAGTATATATTTACCTTTCGCAACAGTTATTTCTTTTTGATGAATTCCATTTGTAGAACCAAGATATTTATCATTTAAATGCCAGTGGATTGTTACTTCTGAATTCCTATGGACTGACTCAATAATAATTTTAGATTCTTCTCCAGATGTGGTTTTAGAAATGATAATTTTACTCTTATTCTTTGGATATAAAATAGACAATTGAGAAAGTTCATCCTTATCAATACATCCATCCATAAAAGCAGGGATAGACTGATAATTTGGGGTTCTTTTTTTATAATAAAACCCCACTTTTGGAGGTAAAGTAAACCATGAGCATGAAACCATATCCGAAACTGAGCAACAGTTACTTGTTACTCTTTTGGTTTTTGTTTTATCTAAAAATATCTCTTTATGATAAGGACAAGGCAATGACAAATCACTCTCCACAGGAATTTTTTGAACTATTTGTTCTGGGCAATTTGAGTTAGCTCTATAACCACTTTGCCTACAAATATTTTCAGAAATAAATTCATCAAATGGAGGTGTGAACCAATTTGATTTTGGAAGCAAATCGAACACATCAAATAATATTGGTGCAGCAGCTTGAACTCCTACAATTCCTGGACGACCTTCTCCATCAGCATTTCCTACCCAAACTCCCACTACATAATCTTGATTTAACCCTACTGCCCACGCATCACGAAAACCATAACTCGTTCCCGTTTTCCAAGCAATTCTTTGTGAAGTGCTAAACTCTTCCCAGTTCTTCTCTTTGTTTGGTCTCACCACTTTTTGCATAGCATCTATAGTAAACCATGATGCAGAAGGAGAAATTAAAGGTTCTATATTTTTAGATTTTATGGGTTTAGAATAAGTGAAATCCCTGTTTAATGTAGAATCATAATCTGGATATTGAGAAACTGACCTTCCCATTTTAGCATACATGTTTATTAAATCAATTAATTTAACTTCGCACCCTCCCAAAATTAATGATAATCCATAATGACTTGCTGGTTTATCTAGTGTTGTCATTCCTAATTTTCCTAGTCTTGAATGGAATTTTTGAGTTCCATAATCCCTAAGCATCCTTACAAAAGGTACATTAAGCGATTTACTCAAAGCCTCATCAGCTGGAACAATTCCAGCATATTGTTGGGTGTAATTTTCAGGAGAATATCCTGCCATTGTAGTTGGAACATCAATTACAACTTGCTTGGGAGTTATTACTCCCTCATCCAACATAAATCCATAAAGAAACGGTTTAAGAATTGACCCTGAACTCCTTGGAGATTGAATAATATCGACAGATCCGCCATGCTCTTTTTCTTTTACTTCTGTGTTACCAACATAGGCAATAATTTCACCAGTTTTAATATTACCAACAACAACTGCCGCATTAAAAACATTGTTGAATTTCAATCTTTTATAATGAATATCAACAACTTGCATCACCCTCTTTTGAAGACTCACATCAATTGTAGTAACAGTTCGCTCTCCTCTATGGCTTTGACTCATTAAATGACTCGCAAGTTGAGGCAAAGGTTTTGGTTCATTAGGCAATGGTTCTTCCAAAGAAATTGAATAGGTTTCTTTATCAATTATTCCTTTATCAAATAATCTTTTGAGTAATCTGTTTCGTTTTTCACGTAATAAGTTTCTGTTTTTATTAATCCTAATTAGACTGGGAGCATTAGGCATTACAGCCAATGTAGCAGACTCTGCCCAAGAAAGCTCAAAAGGACTTCTTTGGAAATAACGCCATGATGCTGCATCCAATCCTACAACATTCCCTCCCATTGGAGCATTTGCGGAGTATAATCTTAGAATCTCTTCTTTTGTGTATTTAGCATCTAATCGAGTTGCTAATATCATCTCGATAATTTTCTGATAAAATGTTCGAGATTTATTTCGCGACATTCGCATAACTTGCATAGTAATGGTACTTCCTCCACTCACTACTCTACCTTCAGAAATATTTTGTTTTATAGCTCTAGCCAACCCTCTAAAACTAATTCCTATGTGGGAATAAAATGTTTGATCTTCAAACTCAATAAGTGCTTGTTCAAACTTCTTAGGTATAGAATCGCTTTGTGGAAATCGCCATTGTCCATCTGTAGCTATTTGTGCATTGAGTAATTCTCCATTTTTATCAACCAACACAGTTGCCGTTGGGTTATTAAATAGAACATTTGGTAAACAAAACCACCACCAAATAAAAAGAATAAAAAAAAACGCGAGTAAATAATACTTGCGTTTCTTAATAAATCTTAAAAATTTTAATGTTAGTTTTTTCAAGGAAATTTGGTCTTAATTGTTCCGTTCCTTTTAACTTACTTTTTACTAAAAATATTGTACTTGATGATACAATATATTGCTCTAAATCCATCTCTCCATCCAATATGCTTTCCTTCTTCGTAAGTTCTACCGTAATAAGAAATTCCTACTTCGTAAATTCTGATTTTAGGAACTCGAGATAATTTTGCAGTAAGTTCTGGTTCAAAACCAAAACGAGGTTCTTTTAAACTAATAGACTGAGCTATATCAGTTCTTATCAACTTGTAACAAGTTTCCATATCTGTTAAGTTCAAGTTAGAGAACATGTTAGATAACTTAGTCAAGAATTTGTTTCCTATTGAGTGCCAAAAGAATAAGATTCTGTGAGGATTTCCTCCAATAAATCTAGATCCATAAACTACGTCTGCAAATCCATTTACAACTGGCTTTAGTAAGTCATTAAATTCCTCAGGATCGTATTCTAAATCGGCATCTTGTATAATCATGTAATCACCTTTAGCTTCTTTGATACCTCTATGTAATGCAGCTCCCTTACCCATGTTTTTGGGTTGGTGATAAAATTGAATATTTAGTTCAGGATTCTTAGCCTGATATGCTTCAACTGCATCAGAAGTATTATCTGATGAGAAATCATTTACGATAATTATCTCTTTTTGAATATCGTTCAATAACTTAACATTCTTTACTTTATCCAAGATAAGGTGAATTGTTCTACCCTCATTGTATGCAGGTATAATAATCGATAAAGTTTTAAATTCCATATTGTTGCTTCTAATTAGTGAGCAAAGATAAAAATAATTACTTGTTGCTACTACTAATTACCTTTTTTGCCTAATGGATATATGATTTGTTTTGCGAAAGATTTAGGGAACTTCTCTTCATTTTCAAAGCCTAATTCTATGTCTCTTCCATCATGAGGAATGTAATTAGTTTTAAAAATATAATCCCAAATACTCAAACTTATTCCATAATTCATTCCATTCGGATGACTTTCTGGAAACTCTTTGGAGTGATGCCAAATATGCATTTTTGGATTATTAAGCACATACTTTAAAGGCCCATAATCAAGATTTAAATTTGCATGGTTTAGATGACCAATTGCAATGTTTATGTAATAAATCACAAAAACACTACTGGGCTCAAATCCTCCAATTAACAACAGTGTGATATATTTTATTGGGTTATAAAAAATAGTCTCCATCCAGTGATAGCGAAGATGTGCCGCAAATCCCATTTCCTTAACCGAATGATGAACCTTATGGAATTGCCACAAAAAATTAAACCTATGAAGTGTTACATGAACCAGCCATTGCGCAAAATCCATAGCAATAAAAAAGATAATAACTTGAGCGAAATAAGGCAATTCAGAAGCATTGAATAATGAAATATTAGTTTCACTACCTCCAATTATTTCTACAAATGTTTGTGAAGTAATGGCTCCAAAACCAGCAAAAAAGATCAACTGAAATATAAAGAAATTGAAAAACATATAAAATGCATCCAACCAAAAGTCTTTCCTAAATACCCCTTGATTATTTCGCCATGGAAAAGCTATTTCCAAACCCCAAACTACAATGGATAAAATAATTAACCACCAAAAATAATTTTGATACCAAGGAGAAGATTTAAAAGTAATTTCTTTCCAAAGGTAATCTCCATATCCAGTAAAACTAGTTGTAAATATTTCCCAGTATTCCATAGTTTGATATTATTCGAATCAATAATTAACTCCCCAAAATTAAGACTCTTTTACCTTAGATGTTGTCTTTTAAAGATTAATTTCTTTTTCACTAAACGATATTCCAAACTTTTTAAGCTCTTCTAGAATTGGTAAATAATAAACTTTAGAAATTGGCATATCAACTCCAGTAGTAGTTATTTTTCCTTGTAAAATTAATTTACAACAAATACCTACAGGTAAACCTACTGTGTTACTCATAGCAGTATAAGTTTGGTCTTCTCCTATTGAAACCATACTAGAATGAACCTCTTTCTTTTCTCCTGCTTTGTTTTTGTAAATAAGCTTGTGCCACATTACAATCATGTCCTTATCCTCAGGCTCCAGAGTCCATTTATCTTCCAATATTTTTTGAAGAACTTGTGCTGGAGTGGCATCTTTTAGGCCTACTTTTTTTGTGTCAAAGATTCCTAACCACTCTAACTTTTCCCAAAGAATGTCGTCTTGTTCGATTCTTAAATAATGTCTTAATTTCAATTCAACTGAATCAGTTGGGTGGTAAGATAAAAAAGAGTTAATAAAACCTCTATAGGTCATTTCCTCTGTGTTTTCCATTTTATAGCTATCGTCTGTAGCTCCTAACTGAATAAAAACATCCCAAGCTCTAGCGAAACCAACTCTTCTCAATGTTCCTCTGAAAATTGTACTGACATTTTCCAGTCCATAAACAGATTGGTATTTAAGCGAATCTCTGTTTGCTATTCCTTCAAATTTCCCAAAACCATCAATATTAATAAACTCAGTTCTACGAAATAATTTATTGTAAGGAATGTATTTATATTGTCCGTTATCAATGAATTTTGCGGCTCCTCCTTGCCCAGCAACAACAACATTTCTTGGATTCCAAGTAAACTTATAGTTCCAAGGGTTATTATCACTTTCAGGTGCAACTAAACCTCCTGTAAATGATTCGAAATTAAGGATTTTTCCTCCTTCACTCTTTATCTCTTCAATCAATTTCATTGCAGACATATGATCAATTCCTGGATCTACTCCCAGCTCGTTCATCACTAAAACTCCAGCATCTTTAGCTGCTTGGTCCAATGCTTTTACTTCTGGTGAAATGTATGATGGCGTGACAATATTTTTCTTTTGCTTAATCGCTTCTTCAATTACATGAATGTGCATTCTTGCTGGTAACATGGAAACTATTAAGTCAGCATGTTCTACTTCTCTTGTAACTTCCTTTTCATCAAAAACATCAAATTCAACAACCTCTCCGTTTTTATGATTAGCTACTTTAGCTCGAGCTGTTTCAACATCTCTATCGCATACACGAACTTTCCATCCGTTTTCTTCGGATTCGTTAAGTAAATAACGGATTAAACTTGATGAAGACCTTCCAGCTCCTAATACAGATATTTGTTTCATTGAGAGTTTTTAAATACAAAAACCGAAGTTAATTCTTTAACAAAGTATATGCAAACCGTTAAAAATATTGTTGTGAACAATATGATTAAGTTACCCCAATATCTTTTTAAAAATAATAATCCTATTAACTTTGTTATAAAGAATTAAAACCATGATTGAGGAAGTCTATTCCAACAAAATAAAGGCTTATAGCGAAACCCTACTTTTTCAGAAAAAGAAACTGAATCAGATAATGTGGGGAAGAGTAATTGCATTTTTATCAATTTTATTAATTGTTGGTTTAGCAATTACTTATTCTAAGTCAGAAGCTCTTTGGGGAATAATTGTCCCAATTTTAGTTTTTGGCTTTTTAGTAAAGAAAAATGCCACTGAACAAGACAAATATAAATTATTAGAAAATTTACTCTTATTAAACGAGCAAGAGCAAGCTAGTTTAAATGGAAATTACTCATCTTTTGGTGAAGGAAAACAATTTTCTAATAGTGATCATGCTTTCTCTCATGACTTAGATTTATTTGGCAAAAAATCACTTTTTCAGTTTCTTAATCGAACATCCTCTCCTTTTTCTGAAGAGATATTGGCCAACTACCTGGCTGAATTTGAAGTTTATAATGAAGAGATAAAAAACAGACAACTTGCTGCTGAAGAATTATCTAAAAAATTAGATTGGAGGCAATTATTGAGAGCAAAGGGACTTTTATATCCTGTTCACAATAAAAATTTAGATTCACTATTCGATTGGAAAAAAGAAGAAATTCCTTTTTTTGAGAACCAAAATCTATGGAAATCTATATCATGGTTAGTTCCTGGGATAATGATTGCAGGAATCATATTAACTTCGTTATCAATAATTAGCGCTTCAGTTTTTATTTTTTTACTGGCATTACCATTTTCAATTTTAGGTAAAAAATTAAAAACAATAAACAAACAAGCTAACAAACTATCCGTTCACCTGGATGTATTAACTCAACAACAGGAATTAACTTCACTAATAGAACAAGAAAATTTTGAAAGCGAAATTCTACAGCAACTTCAGAGTAATTTAAAATCGGATAATACTACTGCCTCATATGAAATTAGTAAGCTAGCTCGAATCGGGCAACAATTAGACAATAGAAGTAATGCGTTATTTGCAATTGTAATGAACGCGCTATTCTTGTGGGATTTACAGTATTTATTTCAATTAAAAAATTGGTTAAACGATAATGAAAACAAAATTGAAGGCTGGTTTAATACTGTCCATAAATTTGAAGCAATTTCCTCCTTTGCCAATTTCAATTACAATCATCCAACTTATTCTCTACCTATATTATCTGATAAAACTGTACTAAAAGCTAAGGATTTAGGACATCCTTTATTACCATCAAACACAAGAGTAACTAGTGATTTTGACTTACATGATTTAAACCAGTTTACTATTATCACAGGAGCTAATATGGCAGGAAAAAGTACTTTTTTGAGAGCAGTTGGTATAAATTTAGTTCTAGCAACTGTTGGGGCTAAAGTCTGTAGTTCTAGTTTTACTTTTCGTCCAACACCTCTTTTTTCAAGCATGAGAACATCTGATTCTTTATCAGAAAATGAGTCCTACTTTTATTCGGAATTAAAAAGACTACAAATGATTGTAGAAAAATTGAAATCTGGAGAAAAGCTATTTGTTATTTTAGATGAAATATTAAAAGGGACAAATTCTAAAGATAAAGCTGAGGGATCGAAAAAATTCGTCTCTCAACTCATTAAACATCCAGTCGCAGGTATTATTGCTACTCACGACTTATCTCTTTGTAGCTTAAGTGATGAATACCCATCTAACATCAAAAATCAATATTTTGATGTGGAACTTGAAAATGATGAATTAGTTTTTGATTACAAACTTAAAGAAGGAATTTGCTCTAACATGAATGCCGCATATTTAATGAAAAAAATGGGAATTACCGAGTAACTCTTACTTAGTTAGTTTTATAATTATCAATATGATACAAAACAAAAACATATAAATAGACAACCTATTTATCCCTTGCATAGTTTTGTGTGAAACATTGATATCACTGCCTTCCTCTTTTCTAAAAATGGTAGCTGGATTTAGGTAATAAATTATCTTTTTTAGCATCTTTCTATTTTAAACTCAAAGTTAATGGATTATACTTAAAGAAGTTTATAAATATTTATTTGACCTAATTTCAATGTTAAAATCCGTATATTCATTTAAAAACAACTCACAACCTAATTAATGAAGAAATTTTCAATTTTAATTGCCTTACTTGCCCTTTGTCAATCTGTTGATTTTGCTCAAACAAGCTATAACACCTATACTAACGACAACTATTCTGCACAATTTGCAACTTCACTGCAACCTGCAGCTTTAGCAGACAATCGTTACAAGTGGGGAGTTGGTTTTGGTGGAAATTACTCCTACTCCAATAACTACATTGGTAGTAATATCAACAACTTTTTATACGCTAGTGCTGATGTAAGCGCATATAAAAAACCTGTTTTTGATGGGTATTATGCCGAAGCAGTTGAAGCAGTACTTATTTCAGGTTTTTTAGAATTAACACCAAAAGATGTGATTGGTTATTCATGGAAAATAAAACGATTCACGAATTTTGATGGATTGGACGACAAACTATCTCAATTAGATTATAATTCATTTACAGATGGAAGTATTTTAGGTGATCAAATTTTCCAAGGAAGATTAGCTTATAATGAAATGACTTGGGCTGAACATAACTTGACTTATTCCAGAGTATTAGTAGATAGAAAAGCAAGGTTTATGAAGGCTGGGGCAACAGTTAAAATACTTAATGGATTAAATGCAAGATACCTATATACTGATGGAGGAAATGTAACTTTTCAACCTAATAATGATTTAGAGTTTGATGGAATGGAATTTCAATATGGAGAAAGTGACGAACAAAATCAATTATCTGCCACAAATATTGGTGTAGGTTTTGATATTGGATTCGTATACGAACACAGACCAAAATACAAGACGTTCTTTTATGAAATGGACCGAAAAAGAAGGAACCCGAGTAAGCATGCTAACAAATATAAATGGAAAGCGGGAGCTTCTATAACAAACATTGGTGGAATTAAATATACTAAGGACACGCTTTCGTACAACTTTATAAACGACAATAACAATGTTGTAAACTACATAGATTTGTTCAATTCTAAATTAAACAAAACTAATTTACAATCTGGAGTATTACCAAATGTAACCAACAACCAATTAGCCGAGGATACAAATTTCAGAATGAGCTTACCAACAGCTCTTAACCTACAATTTGATCACCAAGTTTTACCAAATATTTACGTAAACTACACAGGTTCTTTTCCTCTTTATAATAAAAATGATCCATCCAAGGTTCATGATTTAATGATAAATACGGTTAGTGGTAGATACGAAACTGCAAACTGGTCAGTAGGTATACCTATCTCTTTCCAAAGAAATGGACAAGTAAACATGGGAGTTTACGGAAGAATTAGAAATGTGTTTTTTGGAGCTAATAATGCTACTGGACTTATTGGACAAAGAAAACTCTATAATGCAAACATCTATGCAGGAGTTGTATTTGGAATCAAACACAAAATGCCAAATGATACAGATTTTGATTTAATTTCTGATGGAAAAGATTTATGTCCATTAGATTCTGGAGGATACAGAACAAAAGGATGTCCTGATGCTGATGGAGACAAAATACCTGATTACCAAGATTTCTGTCCTTATGAAGTTGGTAAAAGAAAATACAATGGTTGTCCTGATACGGATAAAGATGGAATATTGGATTACCAAGATCATTGCCCAACTGAACCAGGATTAAGAGCTAACAGTGGTTGCCCAGATACAGATAAAGATGGAATAATTGATGGTGTAGATAGATGCCCAACTATTCCTGGTGTTTACCAAAACAATGGTTGCCCGCTTGAGCCACTTGTATGTTGTTTAGATAGTGATGCTGATGGAGTAATGGATGAAATTGACTCATGTAGATATGAGCCAGGACCAGCAAGTAACAATGGTTGTCCTGTAGGAAAAGTAAAACCTCCTAAGTTTGAAAAAGATAAATACCTTAAAATTGAAAAGAAGACTTTAGAAGAAACATTGAAAGATAAAAAAGCTGAAATCAAAACAATGACGGTAAGAGAAGTGCTTAATGACATGACTACGATTGATGACTTAAACGTTTATTTTGATGTAGATAAATCTGATTTAAAAGACCAATACGAAAGAGATTTAGATGCTTTTGTAACCAAAATAAATATGGAAGCAAACACTATAATATTAATACTTGGTCATACAGATAGTGATGGAGACGCTACATACAACTTAGCTTTATCTAACAGAAGAAGCGAAAGAGCTAAACAGTACCTTATTAAAAAGGGAGTTAGTGCAGACAGAATTATAATTAAAAACTATGGTGAAGAAAAGCCAGCAGAGGACAATACAAACACTGAGAACAAATCTAAAAACAGACGTGTAGAGGTTAGGATAATGGATTTACATAATTAAGTTTTATGATCAACTTAATTGGAAGAAGAATAAAAAAATATAAAACCCAATTCAAATATTGGCTTCTTTTTATTGCCATTATATATTTTGGGATTATTGTAATTCATTTGATCACAAATTGGTTTTTAAGCTAAACGATTGTCATTCCTGCGAAGGCAGGAATCTTACTCATTGGTTTTCATCTGATTGATGCTTATTGTAATATGCTCGTTCTAAGATTCCCTTTTTCAAGGGAATGACATTGCAATAAAAAAGGACATTGAATTAGAAAAAAACAATTGAATTAGGCATGGGATTGAACTATTCAATTCTTTAGTATTATCTAAAACAAATACCTAAAAACAAACTTAATATCCGAACGAACATTACCATCTATCTGTTCTAAGCCACTTAGCATAGTTTCTTCGTTTCGGTAATTCCAAACTCCATACCTTACCCAAAAATCGAATTTCTTGCGGTATTTATAACGAGCTGTTAAGTAAAATCGGGAACCAACTCCTGAGTATGCAGGAATGTAGAAATAATACAACACATCATTCTCATAAGCATAAACTCTTGAATTAAAACTCTCTACATCAAACAAAGCATAACGTGCTGTTAATGAGTAAGGTTTTGATTTTGGTTTAAAAACTAAATCTTGGTAAGCCAAAAATCCATATTCTTTGTTGTTATCTCCTTTTTGATATTCCACTACTTCTACCCTATTTCTGAGGCTTAAATAATCAGTGACTTTATAAGAAAGATTTACTCTGAAATTAGTTCGCTCTTCTGAGGATAAATTATAAATAGCAGATTCAATTGCACTATTATTTATTTCTCTTTGCTGGTACCTCAAACGAACATAAGCAACAAAGTCTCTGCTTGGCTTGTATTGTAATTGGGCCGTGTAATCATATCCTCCAGTATTGGGAGTGTATGCCTGAAATCTCATCCATGGGAATTGATAAAAATCCATATTCCCCGTTAAAGTTAGTTTAGAATTTAGTTTAGCATCAAACCCAACAAATATTCCTTTCTCGTTCCATGAATTACTTTCAGCAAATGCATTACTCAATAAATTCTGATAATCTCTTCCATAGTTTCTGTGAAGAATGGTAAATGAAAATCTTGGGTCTAAAGAAACTAGTAATCCATTTACATAGGCTGTTCCTCCATTCTGACTTCTAGAAAATTCACCAAAGAAATTGTAATTCCTTATCACATAATTATAATCCGCTCCAATAACCGAGTTTTGACTAGAACTAAATTCGAACTGATTATAAAATCTTAAGTTCCTATCGAACTCACCTCCATATCTTGAAGCAAAGCCAGTTACTCCCAATTTTAGTCTTGTGCTTTCGTATTCAACTCTACCTCCAAAATGAGTTTCGAGAATAGCATCTTTATCAGTTAACTCATTAAAAGTCCTGTGAAATCCTGAGTTCTGTAGCGAAGTAAAAGACACTTGATTTGTAACATCATCCAAAGTATCTCCAATATTTGCGTCTAATCTTTTACGAGAATAAAAAGCACTCAAACTCCAATTTTTAGACAAACCAAAAGTAACTCCTGCTCCTCTCAAGAAATTATTTTCATCAGCAGATGCATACTGTCTCAATCCAACAGCATTTCTTTTTACAGTACTTATATCAACCGATTTTCCAAAAGCCAATCCACTCCACAAAGTAAGCCCTTGTCCTACCTGAAAGTGATAATCACCTAAAGCTAGAGCTTTTACTCTCCCGAAATCTTTGATAAAAAAATGAGCTGAATAGTAGTCAAATCCTTGCTTTTGTGTTCCTCTAAAAAACTCTTCTCCTTGATCTTTTTCTGCAGTAAATCCAACACTTACTTTATTCAAATACCTAAAACGATATCTCAAAAACAACTTATCTGGACTTCCTAAATATCGATTATCATCCTCATTTTCTTTTTCAGTATAACCAACTTTTTGTTGAAGGTCTCTTATGTTTCTTATGTATAATTCACTACTGCTATTCTTCATCATTTCTTTAAAAGAAACATTGGGAGTGAACAAATCTTCGGATACTTTTACAAAAGGCAATACAACTCGAATTGTAGTCATGTCGAATCCTTCAACAGCTTGCAACTCATAAATAGTCATCAATTTATTATTGGTAGCGATATGTTGTTTCAGTTTTACTAACTGAATATCAGAAATCAAACCCATTTCCAGAAGCACATCCACTTCCTTAATATTGTTTAAATTTACTGGATGATCGTAGTAATAATAGAGGTTATCGAATAATGTAGAATAATCTATAGACTCATTATCTCCTCCAATGTATTCAATTCTTTGCTCTACAATTTCGTTCTTATCAGTACTTTCTGTTTGAGAAAAGAAAGGTTGACTAAGCAACAAAAAACCAAGAACGATATAGAGTTTATCTATTCTCATTTAAATGAATAAGTCATTCCCAGTGCAGGAGTAATTCCTAAGTTTGGATGAAAAGAAGAAGAAAAATCAATATTAAAATTGTTCTTTACAAACCCAAAACCAATAGTTGGCATTGATGGATTAGTAGCAATTCCTGCGCGAACATATAAAAAATCAGTTGGCTTATATTCCAATCCTATTTTTACTGAAAAAGGATGGTCAATATCTTTCTCCAACTCTACATTGGTTCTTAATTTATCTGAGAAAGAATACGAAATTCCCAAATTCATTATTACAGGAATAATTTCGTTTTGGTATTCATTTAGTTTTGTTTGAGAAGGGTTAAACAAATGAAAACCAATTTGTAAATCTTTGGTAGGTTTGGCCAGTATTCCTATCTCAAAAGTAAGGTTGTCAGCTTGGCCATAATTGTTTCCTAATCTCAAGGCATGGTAGTTAAGTCGTATTCCAAGGTTAAATTTCTTGGATAATCTCATTCCGTAGGCTAATCCAATTTTAGATTCTCGATATAAATTATCGCCAAATCCTGTGTAATTAATTCCAAAAGCTCCACTCTTGGTTGGTATTCCCAATGCAAAGGATTGAACTCCCATTTCTTGAATCAAAAATCTACTTTCGTAGGATATTCCTGCACTTACTTGAGTTAAATCGGCAAGAGCTCCTTGGTTGTATCGAACAGACCAAACATCATTAAAACAAAGCCCAGTTTTACCCATTCCTGTTGCTCGTCCTCCTATTGAATAGTTTTCATCTCCAGACAAAGCCAGAAAAGGAATAAGAAGAATTGCTAAAAGTAAATGACGCATCAAGGTTGTTTTCTTAAATATACAGCTTAAGGAAAGTTATTGAAAGAAAATGAGATTTAAATTTAGTTCATCTACTACGAACTAAACTTCCTCCTTCTTAAATAAGTATAAATTCCTCCAAAAACCAGAATGATTAACATTGGAATAAACACATTAATGGCATTCCACATTTTACGCTCTTTGGCTACTTTGGTCTTGTTTAATGGACGCAAAGTAATTGTTTTACTCCTTAATGGAATTAAATCATTAATCCCCATTAGCCCTTCCATTGCATTTACAAAAAACTCTTTGTTTCCATAAAATGCTGCTCTGTCATCACGATCAAGATTTATTCGCATAGGTCTTATAATCATTTCTCCACGGCTATTCTCAAAAGAATCTACGGGTGCATTAATGATATCTCCATCACTAATTACCAACATGGTATTCTCTACACTTTCTTTAATGAATTTAACTGGAGAGTTTTTTACAAAATTATCCGTCAATCGATTGATGAAATTAGATTTAAACTTACCCGATAGCATTACTGCCACGATTTGGTTGGGTTGAGCATTGTACTTCACTACTTCCTCTTTAAGCCCAATCATTTGGTAATTAATTCGTACCGGAACTTTATAAGTTACCGATTTTTCGGAAGTCATTAATAATGGAACTTTAGTTATTTCCTTATTCTGAAGTAAATCCAGTGTACTTGCATACTTTAATCTTATTGGGTTTACGTTATCTACAATAGGATTTTTTATTCTCCATGAATCAATTGTTGGGTAATAAAACCAATTGTACAATTCGCTTCCCAGTCTTATTTTTGCAGAATTAATGTCTATCACCAAATCCTTATTTAATCGGACTCCGTAAGTAAATAATTGCTCGTCAATTAAGTTCAAGTTTCTCTCCAAACCAAAAGTCTGATCCAAAATTTGAAGTGAGTCTGTATCTACAACCACAGGATCAATAAGCCAAGCAACTTTCCCTCCTTTCATGATAAACTGATCAATTAGGTATTTGTCTTTTTCAGAAATTGGTTTTGTTGGCTTAGCAACAATTAATGCATCATATCCTTTAAGCGCATCTAGCTTTCCTCCTACAACAACATCATCTACTGCATGAAACTTTTTTAATTCATCCGTTACATCAAATCTTTGTGCTTCGGTAAGTTCACCATGTCCTTGTAAAAACCCTATCTTTTTCCTGTTTGGATTCACTGCTTTATAAATTCCTTCTAATAATAAATACTCCAAATCATTAATAATAGGCTCAATAGGAATTCTATCAGCAAACACAGGAATAGCAGTTTGCGTTTTAGGATCCACATTACTAGGAATCATTATTTGGATAGGAATATTATTATTCCCAACTGTTCTTAGTATAATTCCTCCCCAAACCATTTGGTCGGTTTTACTTCCTCCTACAAGCGAAGAAACTTTGGTTGGCCTTAATCCAAACTCAAATATCTGTTCGTAAACCTTTTGTTTTTGAGTTTCATCCTTTGCTGGATCAATAAACTCAAAATAAATATTAGAACCTCCGTAGGCTTTTAACTCACTCAGTTTTTCTTTTAGTGCAAGCTGCAGTTTTCTTAATTCTGGTGGTAAATCTCCTTCAAGATATACTTCAAATCTCAACTCATCTTTAATAAGCGAATCATTCTGAAGTATTTCAATCGTCTTTTCCGACAAAGAATGAATCTTTTCTTCGGTCAAATCCATTCGTAAAAACTTCTTGGAACCAATGAAATTAACTAGTATAATAACTACTGCTACTGCTACTATTTGTATGGTAAACTTTGTTCTTTGACCCATTATTTCAATCGTTTTAAACTCAGTTTAGTAGCTAATAAAAACACCACAATTAAACTCAAAAAATACAAAATATCACGAGTGTCAATCACTCCCTTTTGGATAGAAGAATAATGTTCGTTTATCCCCAAATTCTTTACAAAATAAGCTGTAGAACCAGAAGGCAAATTATTTCCAATAAAATCGAATCCTAAATAAGCTACAAAACAAAGTAGCAAAGAAATAAGAAAAGAAACCATTTGGTTTTGAGCAATAGATGAGGCAAAAAGACCAATAGCCAAAAATCCAGATCCTAAGAAAAACAAGCCGATATAAGAACCAATTGTTCCTCCAGAATCAATGTTCCCAACTGGATCTCCCAATTGCACTATCGAGTAATAATAAACTACAGTTGGCAACAAAGAAAAAATCAACAGGACTATTCCTGCCAAGTACTTTGCCATCACAATCTGAAAATCTGTTAGTGGTTTGGTGAATAGGAGCTCAAGCGTTTGCATTCTTCTTTCCTCAGCAAATAACCTCATGGTAATTGCAGGAATCAAAAACAAAAATACAGCAGGTGCATTTGCAAACAAGAATCCCATATCCGAAAAACCATTGTCGTACACATTGGTTTCTCCTGGAATTATCCACATAAACATTCCTATTGCAAGCAGAAATACGATAATTGCAATATAACCAACTACCGAACTAAAAAAACCGCTAACCTCTTTCCTGATAAGTGAAATCATGGATTATTTTTTCTTAAATGACATCAATAATGTAAACACTCTATCAATGTCTTCGTTTTTCACTACTAACGTTATTTCATTGGTAGTAGATATAATTTCGAAGATATTAATGTTTTCCCAAGCAATTTTTTTCAATAAAAAATAATAAGCTCCAGGAACATTAAACTCAGGTAGTCTAAGTGTTACAGAAGATAAATCTTCCATTTTGAACAACATTGTTTCGTTCTTAAACAATTCGTCTACTTTATCAGACAATGATTTAATTACCACAATATTTGACTCGTAAACTCCTTGAGAAACTGTACAGAACCCATCAACTTTATCACTTGATGCTTCTAATAATTTCATTTGGGCATTTGCCAAAGTTGGAGAATTTTTAAACGCATAATCATTCAAATTACTACGGATAATGATATCTCCAAGAGAACTCATAAACTCTTCTATTCGTCCATTAATCCCATGAAATTTCTCGAATTTCATACGGTTAATAGCCATCACAAGCGCTCCTGTGTTTACTTCTTTCCCAAGCTCTTCTTCTACTTTGGGTTTAAGCATACGGGCAAGTGAAGAAATGTTTATCAAATCTTCGGCAATAGATTCTTCTAAAAAAGGGGATGCCGAAATCTCCTTTTCAATAATTTTTGAAATTGAACTCATGTAATACCTTAACTAGTGGTTATTTTCTTTTTTCTAATACAATTATAACGAGTATTATTGAACAAAAAAAGCGTTTTTGTTTCTTTTTTAACAGATTCTGTTAAATACGACTATAATTTATACACATCTGTTAATAAACTAAAATTTAGCTTTTCTCAAATATTGCAATTGCCTCAATGTGAGCTGTATGCGGAAACTGATCTACAAAACTGATTTTCTTCATTTCGTAACCGTGTTCTTTCAACACTTCAATATCACGAGACTGAGTTGCAGGATTACATGAAACATACACAATTCGTTTTGCTCCAGTCTTACCAACCTTAATCAATGTTTTAGGAGCTATTCCTCCTCTAGGCGGATCCAGTACAATTGTTTTTATTTTCCCTTCATATTCTGGGTATTGAGATAAAAATTTTCCAACATCAGCAGCAAACCATTTGGCTGTGCTTACTTCGTTTCGTTTGGCATTCTCTTTGGCGTTTTCAATTGCTTCTGCCACAATATCAACCCCTATTACTTGTACTCCAGTCTTTTTAGAAATCAATTGACCTATTGTTCCTGTTCCACAGAATAAATCCATAACCATATCTTGGTCTGAATAGTCCATTCCTTCCATCACGTAATCAATTACTTTGGTGTACAACCTCTCAGCTGATTTTGGATTTGTTTGGAAAAAACTTTGCATACTTACCTCAAACGATAATCCCAACAAATTTTCTTTAATCAAATTCTCTCCGTACAGCATTTCATAATCGTTCTCATCATTATGAGCACGTTCTCCTAAACTATCATTTATCGTAAATAAAATTCCTGCTACTCTTTCGCCAAATAAATCCAATACACATTTCACAAAAGCCTGCTTATCAAAATGTACCAACCCTGTTTTAGAAGTAGTTAAATTCAACAATAACTGATTGTTAGCGTATGATTTACGTACCGTTAAATACCTGTAAAAACCATGCTTTTTTGGAGGATGCCAAGCAGGTAATCCTGTTTTCTCCAAGTAAGTTCGTATGTCTTGTAGTTTGTTTTCAAACTCCACATCAAATAAACCTGAGTCTTTATCCAAATCCTCTACAATCCACCAAGTTCCTCTTCTCTTAAATCCTAATGCAAACTCATCATCTAGAGTTTCTTCCTCTTTTAAATCGTAACGGATTGTGCTAAATGCATATTCCATTTTGTTACGGTAATGGAAACTCGTAGGCGATTCAATATAGGTATCAAACAAGTCTTCAATATTGTCTACTTTACCAATTCTACGGTATTGTTCTATAGTTGTGCTTTTCTTGTATTCTCTTTGTTTCTCAACAGGAAGTGTAATGTACGGAGCTCCCGAAATTGGTTGAAATTCAACTGGAGTTTCATCAGGAGATTTCTCTAGTATTTCCATTAATTTCCCCTCTAAGAAGCTTTTTTTCTTCTTAAAAATCCTTGCTCTCACCTTTTGCCCAGGAATAGTATTGGGTACAAACATCACAATTTTACCTTCTTCAAGTTGGAGCTTAGCCAATCCTTTTCCTCCAAAAGCCATGTCGGTAATGGTTACGTCTATAGCATTTCCTTTTTTAATGTCTTGGGCAGTGTAAATCATGGTTGTTTGTTTAGACTGCAAAAATAGAAATAGTTAGCGGGATATAGGTTTCTTTTTACCAGAATAATAATTGAAAAAATAATTAGTCAATAAATAAAAAACTAAACTAATTTTTACATATTTGGACAATATTTGTCTAAAACAATTTTGACCAATGAAAACATTAGGTGACACATTAAAATTTGCTAGAGAAGAAAAAGAATTGATTCTTCGGAAAGTTGCTGCAGAAGTAGATATTGACCAATCTCTGATAAGTAAATTTGAGAAGAACGAAAGAAAACCCACAATGGAGCAAGTTGTAAGACTTGCTAAATTTTATAAACTTTCTGAAAGAGAATTAATCATTAGTTGGTATTCAGAAAAAATAGCAGAAGATTTGAAATATACAGAATCAACCTCAGAAATACTTAAAGTAGCAGAAGAAAAAATAAACTATTACAAAGCTCAAGAAAATGGAAAATAAGAAAATAAGAAAATAAAAGTTGCAGAATTATTTGCAGGTGTAGGAGGTTTTCGACTTGGACTTGAGAAAAGCGACTATGAAATTGTTTGGAGTAACCAATGGGAACCTTCAACCAAAATGCAACAAGACATAGGTCAACTATGGAGTAAATTTATGTCGGAAGGAATTGCAGATCAAATTCCAAACAAAGTGGATGCAAGTGTATTCTCCATCTATACCAACTACCAAGGTGACCACACGGAACCGTATGACACGATATTAGGTTGCAAAGTAAAGTCACTTGATTCTATTCCAGAAGGATTGGTAGGACAAGCTTTTGATGGTGGAACCTACGGAAAGTTTGTTTCTAAAGGAGACTTAACTCAAGGAGTTGTGTTTGGAACCTGAACGAAATATGGAATCAAAATTTGGACAGAGTGTACACGGCAGATTTTGAACTCTATGGAGAAAAAGCACAAAATCCAACAGATGCAGAAGTGGATGTATTAGTTGCAATTAAATAAGAATAGACATGAGTAAATTGAAACTAACCACAGATTTAGCTTTTGAAAATAAACTAGCAAACTACCCTGACCAAGTTCAGGGTAAATTGCAGTTTTTGAGAAAACTCATATTAAAAACTGCTTCAGAAATTCCTGAGGTAAAACAACTGGAAGAAACCTTGAAATGGGGAGAGCCTAGTTTTGTTACCAAACATGGAAGCACCCTGAGAATGGATTGGAAAAAAGCCGCACCAGACGAATACAAACTATATTTTAAATGCACCAGCAGATTGGTGGAGACTTTTAGAATCGTATTTGGTGATTTTTTCAACTACGAAAATAACCGAGCCATCATATTTAAACTAGACCAAGAAATTCCAGAAGCAGAAATAAAAAAATGTATAACCGCTACACTTACTTACCACAAAGTAAAGAATAACCTTACTTTGGGATTGTAAAACAACTTTAATATATACTGAGAAATTTTAAAAATCGAATAAAATTTTGATTGAAAACTTTCATTTGTTAAATATCTAACTACATTTGTTAAATATTTAATACAACTATGAAAGTAATCAAATTTGGCGGCACTTCTTTAGGCTCTCCAGAAAGAATGAAAAAAGTAGCAGAATTGGTTTCTAAGGAAGAAGCTATTGTGGTACTTTCTGCAATAAGCGGAACTACCAACTCATTGACAGAAATAGCACAATTACTCTACAAAAACGAGAGAAACACTGCTAAGCAAAAGATTACAGAACTACAAGCTAGCTATGTTATTTTTATAGATAATCTACTTCAAGAAAAGGCACAGCAGACAAAAGCAATAGACTTAGTGTCAAGTCATTTTTCACATATCGATTCGTTTACGGAGGATTTATTTACCGTACACGAAGAAAAGATGATTCTTGCTCAGGGCGAATTATTATCCACAGCCCTATTCCAATTGCATTTGGAGGAATTAGGTATTCAGTCTTGCCTATTATCTGCTTTGGATTTTATGCGAATTGACAAAGATTTGGAACCAGATAGTTTTTATATCAAACACAATCTTGAGAGGGAATTAAAACAATGCGAAAGCAAACTCTATATTACTCAAGGATACATTTGCCGAAATGTGTTTGGTGAAATTGATAACTTGAAAAGAGGAGGAAGTGATTATTCGGCTTCACTTATTGGAGCAGCTATCCAGGCAACTGAGATAGAAATATGGACAGATATTGATGGTATGCACAACAATGATCCTAGAGTGGTTGACAAGACTTTTTCTATTGAGCAATTATCCTACAATGAAGCTGCAGAGTTAGCTTATTTTGGAGCAAAGATATTACACCCAGCAAGTGTTTATCCTGCACAATTAAGTGAGATTCCTATTTGGCTTAAAAATACCATGGAACCAACTAAACTTGGGACTAAAATTGCCAAAACAGTTGATGATAGAGAATTCACAGCAATTGCAGCCAAGGATGGAATTACAGCTATCAAAATTAAATCTGGGCGAATGCTATTGGCTTATGGTTTTTTACGTAAAATCTTTGATATTTTTGAACGATACAAAACTCCAATTGATGTAATTACTACTTCCGAAGTTGCTGTTTCAATTACCATTGATGACAATTCAAACTTAGATGCAATTCAGGAAGAATTAAGGTATTTGGGTGAAGTAGAAGTGAATAAAAACCTATCTATCGTTTGTGTAGTAGGTAATTTCTCTCACGATTCTATGGGAGCTGGAAATAAGATTTTTGAAAGCATCAAACACATTCCTATCCGAATGGTTTCTTATGGTGGAAGTCAGCACAATGTCTCTATTGTGATAGAAACAGAGTATAAGAAAGAAGCGTTAGTTTCTTTGAATAATGGACTTTTTAATCAGAACTAAGATGAAGAAAGAAAAACTTATTCAACACAGAACTCCTTTCTATTGTTACGATTTGAAGCTACTTAACCAAACACTTGACCAAGCACAAACTCATGCCAAAAAACATGATTATCACATTCATTATGCAATGAAAGCCAATACAAATGATCGAATTTTGGAGGTAATCCAGAGCAAAAATTTTGGAGCAGATTGTGTGAGCGGAAATGAAGTTAAAAAAGCTCTAGAAAAAGGTTTTAAACCCAATCAAATTGCTTTTGCAGGAGTAGGAAAATCTGACGAAGAAATAGAAATTGGATTGCAAAATGACATCTTTACTTTTAATTGCGAGTCGGTTCAAGAAATTGAAATCATAAATGAATTAGCTACTAAAGCGAATAAAGTAGCACGAATTGCATTGAGATTAAACCCAAATGTAGATGCCAAAACTCACAAATATATCACTACTGGTTTGGAAGAGAATAAATTCGGAATTAACAGCTGGGAATTAGAAGGTTTATTGGAAAAACTACCTTCATTATCAAATATAAAAGTAACTGGATTGCATTTTCATATTGGATCACAAATTACTTCTATGACTCCTTTTAAAAATCTATGTATTCGAGTGAATGAACTAAACCAGTGGTTTTTGGACAGAGGAATTCACATTGAACATCTAAACCTTGGAGGTGGATTAGGTATTGATTATCAGAACCCTAAGGAAAATCCAATTCCAGATTTTGAGTTATTCTTTGGAGTATTTAAGCAGTTTCTTGAACCAAGGGTTCATCAAGAAATTCATTTTGAATTGGGTCGATCTTTAGTTGCCAACTGTGGAAGTTTAATCTCCAAAGTATTGTACATTAAAAATGGAATTAAAACAAACTTCGCTATTATAGATGCTGGAATGACAGAACTTATACGACCTGCTTTGTACCAAGCCTCCCACTCTATCGAAAACTTAACTTCAGTATCTTCTGATTCGGAATTTTATGATGTTGTAGGTCCAATTTGTGAATCATCTGATTGTTTTGGCAAAAAGATAGAACTGAAACCTACCAAAAGAGGAGATTATATCAAAATTCATAGCACAGGTGCTTATGGGGAAGTAATGACTTCTGGATATAATTTGAGAGAGCAGAATCCTGTTGTGTTTGTTTAGGTTGGAACCTCCTAAAGCATTTGTTATTTCTCGAATTAACCGTACCTTTGCAGTCTAATACAAAGACTGACTATGATTTCTACAGAAAATATATCGTTACAATACGGAAAAAGAGTACTGTTTGATGAGGTAAACGTTAAGTTTACTCAAGGAAATTGCTACGGAATAATTGGAGCAAACGGAGCAGGAAAATCTACTTTTTTGAAAATATTAGCTGATGATATTCAACCTACTTCTGGAAGAGTTCACATTGAACCAGGAAAAAGAATGGCTGTATTGAAACAAAGTCACTCGGAATATGATGAAGTAACTGTTTTGGATACTGTTCTGATGGGGCACGATAAATTGTGGAAGAACATGCAAGCCAAAGAAGAAGTTTACGCTAGAGAGAATTTTAGTGAAGCTGATGGAATGGAAGCTGCAGAGCTTGAAGGAGAATTTGCAGAAATGGATGGTTGGAATCTACAACCAGAAGCTGAGAGTTTGTTGAGTGGAATTAATATTCCTGAAGACAAACATTACACGTTAGTTAAAGATTTGAGCGGAAGTGAGAAAGTTAGAGTATTACTTGCTCAGGCTCTTTTCGGAAATCCAGATATCTTAATTTTAGATGAGCCAACCAATGATTTAGACATTAACACGGTTTCTTGGTTAGAGGATTTCTTATTAGATTTTAATAATACGGTAATCGTAGTTTCTCACGATAGACACTTTTTAGATACTGTTTGTACACACATTGGAGATATAGATTACAGTAAACTTAACCTGTTCACGGGTAACTATACTTTTTGGTATGAATCGAGTCAATTAGCTACAAGACAAAGAGCTAACCAAAACAAAAAAGCCGAAGAAAAGAAAAAAGAACTACAAGATTTTATCTCTAGATTTAGTGCAAATGCGTCTAAATCGAAACAAGCTACAAGTAGAAGAAAGCTACTTGATAAAATTAATGTAGACGAAATAAAACCATCTAGTAGAAGATATCCTGCTATCATATTTGATCAAACAAGAGAAGCTGGTGACAAGATATTAGAAGTAGAAGGATTGAGTAAAGAAGGATTATTTAAAGACTTCCACATCAATGTAGCCAAAGGAGATAAAATTGCATTTATTGGAAAAAACAGTAACGCGATTTCTGCTTTATTCAAAACATTAATTGGAGAAATTGAAGCTGACAAAGGAGAAATAAAATGGGGACAAACTATTACTCCAGCTTATTCTCCAAATGAGAATGACGCTTATTTTAATGGAAATGACAACTTAGTAGATTGGCTAAGACAATATTCTGATGAAAAAGACGAAGTGTTTATTCGTGGATTTTTAGGTAAAATGTTATTTACTGGAGAAGAAGTATTCAAGAAAAGTGATGTACTTTCTGGAGGAGAAAAAGTAAGATGTATGCTTTCTAGAGTAATGCTACTTTCTGGAAATGTATTGATTTTGGATGAACCAACCAATCACTTAGATTTGGAATCTATTCAGGCATTGAACAACTCATTGAAAGATTTTAAAGGAACTGTTCTATTTACTTCTCATGATCACCAGTTTGTAGAAACAATTGCAAACAGAATCATAGAACTTGGACCTAAAAGCCACTTAGATAAGCTGACTACTTATGATGAATATATTGGAAATGACAAAATAAAAGAACAGAGACAAGCTCTTTATAGCTAAGAAAGCATGAGAAAATATATTGAACTATTTTTTTTATATGTTTTAGCTCCACTTATTTTATTAGTGGAAATTCATTACGGATTTAAAATCACGTATTTTCTACTTGGATTTATTTATGTGGCCTACATCACCATAAAAGAGGAGGAAATTGAATGGAAAATTGAGTGGAGACTCAAAACAAGAGGTCTTCTAGTTCCATTAATAATTCGATTTTTCTTTATTTTAATTACCACATTCTTATTCATTCACTTTTTTGAAGGGGAGAAATTATTTAATGTAATCACCAACAAACCCTCTCTTTGGGCTTGGTTTAGCTTGGTTTATATTGGTCTGTCAGTTATTCCTCAAGAGTTTCTTTATCGAACTTTATTCTTTAGACGTTACAAACAATTATTCTCAAATAAATGGGTGTTTTTCGCAGTAAACTGTGTGCTATTTTCCTTTGCCCATATCTGGCTGCAAAGCTATGTTGTACTCTTATTTACTTTTGTTGGAGGAATATTTTATTTCCTAACCTACAACCATACAAGATCACTTTTGTTTGTTTGTATTGAGCATGCTGCTTATGGGCTTTGGTTGTTTACAGTTGGTTTTGGAGAATTATTTAACTTTCCCGTATAAATACGACCATTAAATAGTTTGTCTAAATCGACAAAATAAAATAGCAAAGTGAGGAGTTATATAAGTAAACCCCTTATACTTGAAAACAGCAATACTCACAGAAACCCTTGAAGCAACTGATCAGCAGAGATTCCTCAAGCTGATTGAAATCCTGTTTCTATTTATTGGGACTCCTATTATATTGTGGTTAGAAATTCCAAGTTGGACTAAAAACACTTACTTTTTTATATGTGTTGGCTATGTAATATGACTCATGATAAAAAAGGAAAAACTGAATTTTGGAGAGAAAAAATTAGTAACACCTACTAAGACTTTATTGGCCTTTGCAATTAAGCTTGGTGCTATTGCTCTTGGAAGTTTTCTATTCTTATTCTTTTATGATTCAGATTCTTTATTCAATGTGATTTCTACCAAACCAATGCTATGGCTTGGTTACAGTTTGATTTACGTTTTGCTTTCGGTTATACCACAAGAAATAATTTACCGCTACTTTTTCTTAAAAAGATATCGAACCTTATTTAAAAATAAATTGGTAATGGTGCTTGTAAATGCTTCGCTTTTCTCATTAGCTCACATTTGGTTCAATAGCTGGATTGTACTTGCATTTACCTTTGTTGGTGGTATTCTGTTTTTCTATACTTATCGTAAAACTCACTCGCTTTGGCTAGTAATTTTAGAACATTCCTTGTATGGAATATGGTTGTATACTGTTGGGTATGGAGAATTATTCAAGATGGCTGTTTAGTCCACCCCTAAATATTTATGAGTCTGAACCGAAATTCTCCAATGAGGGTTTTTGGTAATATAAGAAAGAATGAGCTCGTACATTTTCTCTTTCTTCTCCCACTCTGCTTGTAAATACAACTTACACTCACTTGGAACTTGTTTAGCATGAGTTTCTGCCCACTCAATGTCGCTCTTGTTAAAAACTACAATCTTTAATTCGTGAGCTCTTGAAATTACTGAATCAACTGGTTTTTTGAATTTCTTTGGTGACAAACAAATCCAATCGTATTCCCCTTTTAATTCATAAGCCCCAGAAGTTTCCACAGCTATTTCTACATCCAATTTATGTAATTCGTTAGTCAGGTAATTTAAATCATACATTCCTGGTTCTCCACCAGTAATCACAACAAAATTAGTTCCTGATTCTTTTACTTGGTTTACCAAATTAGACACTTGTAACACTTCATGTTCATTAGCATCCCAGCTATCTTTCACATCACACCAAACACAACCGACATCACAACCGGCAACTCTTATAAAAAAAGCTGCACGACCACTATAAAAACCTTCTCCCTGAACGGTATAGAAAGTTTCCATGATTGGTAATTCGGTAACTGGATGGGTATTATTCAAAGCTATAGATTTCTGTTGGCGTAATGCAATGGTGCATTTTCTTGTCAAAGGTATCTAAATCTTTTATTTTGTCAATAGGCTCGAAAAGGGAAAGTCCAATTAATTGAGTTTTTTGTGGAAGTTGAGCGATAAATCGGTCGTAAAAACCACCTCCATACCCAACTCTATATCCATCATCATCAAAAACTAACATTGGAAGTAAAACGACATCAATGTTTTCTAAATTACATTCTTCTGCTCCTTTAGGCTCCAAAATATCGTATTTATTCTGAACCAGTTCAGTATCTTTTTCAAAATAGAAATGTGTCATTGAGTTATCCTCAAAATTAGCTTTTGGAACTACTAATTTTCCGTTATTCATTATTCTATCAATCAATAACCAAGTATCTATTTCATTGTTCTTCGCTATTGGAATAAAACAGTGAACCGTTTTTCCTTCAAAATCAAAGTTTTGGGTAAGAATATCAGTAATCTTAAGACTTTCTATTTTTACAAATTGAGATTCTAATGCTTTCCTTTTGGATAAATATTCTTTACGAAGTTCACTTTTTTTCATGGACAAATTTACTATTTGTTCTTTAATGAAATATCAAACTCAATGGCTAAATTACCATTTACATCTTCAAGAGTAATTGGCAAAATTCTTCTTTCCGCATTTTTTGTTCCAGCCCAAGGATCATCTTCAATATGCGGATCATTTTTAAAATAAATTTGAGACACTAATTCCTCCGAATCTGGATGAGTTATTTTAAAATGAATGTGAGAAGGACGGTACAAAGTTCCATTCTTATATTTTCCAGGTAATATTGTCTTAAATGCATAATCACCATTAACATCTGAGCTTCTTGTACCTCTATGCTTAAAATCAGAAGATGAATTATCGTATGCTCCTGCTGTATCACAGTGCCATATTTCTACCAAAGCATTTTCTATAGGTGTAGAACAATCTTCTTTAAATACTTTTCCTTTTAGTTCGATTACATTACCTGTTAATCCAGCAAAAGTTAAATCATATCTATCTGGAGCACCTGCTCTATAAAATGGTCCAAGAATATCGCTAGTAGTTTCACAGGCTTCTACTGGAGTTAATACTCCACCACTAGTAGTAGTTGTTTCTTCATCTTTTTTGCAACCCGATATTGACACTGCAAATGCAGCTAATGTTGAGTTAATTATAAATTCTTTTCTGTCCATAATACCAGTGGTTTTTATAAATGTAAGGCTATTTTTTTAAACTGAATTGTATTGTCTTCATGTGTAACTTTCAATAAATACATACCTGAAGGCAAATAAGGCAAGTCAATTTTTGTTTGAGTTGATGACTGAGTAGCTTGTTCTAGAACAATTTTTCCATCCATTGAATAAAGAGTAATTTCTTTAATTTTTTCTGATTTAATAGTAATAAATGTACTGGCAGGATTTGGATATACTTCCAACTTAAAGGCTGGACTATTTTCATCAATGGAAGTTAAAAAATCCATATTAGTATAAATAATACCGCTATCTCCTACTGCAAAAACTCTTGTAGAATTACTCATTGCTACCGAATTAAATGAATGGTTAACCTGAAGTGAGTTAAAGATATTCCAACTCCAATCAGAATGATGCCCCCAATAAATCATAGCTGAACTTCCTATTGAACTTTTACCAACTGCATAAACTGTATCAAGCGAAGAAACAACTAAAGATTTCATTACTGGACGAAAAAAAGTCAGTGAATTTACATGAGGTTGCCATGTATTTCCAGAATCTGTGCTATACACAATTGATTTAATACTATCTATTACTGCAAAAATAAGCGAATCATTCACAAATTTTATCTCATTAAAAGTTTGAGGAAATGACGGAGTAATTGTATCCCAATTTGCACCCGCATCTATTGTTCTGTATACCTTTCCAAAATCTCCAACTGTAATTCCATAACTTGAATTATAAAAATCCATTCCTCTTAAAAAACCGTTACTCCAACTTTTATATGTAGTATTCACAAAACTTCTATTAGTAATTTTATCAATTGTTAATCCTCCAAAACAAGATGCTCCAAAAAAATATCCGTTAGCAGTATCTGTCATATGAACTCCTAACAGACCACACATTCCAACTGGAGCTTGAATCCAAGTAAGACCTCCATCTCTTGTAAAAACAGCTTTGCAATTAGATGAAATAGGATTTTGAGAATAATTATAAACAATATAACCGTGAGTAGCAGATTGAAACTCTACATCTACGATATCCATAGGAATTCCTACGATACTGCTGTCAATTAAAATAATACTCCAGTTTTCACCTCCATCAATGGTTTTAAATAATGTTCCTCCATCTGCTCCGATATAACCTACAGACTCTGATCCAAAAGAAATAGAGTTTAATCCTAATTGAGTACTAGATTCTATTTTTGTCCAAGATGGAATTTGAGAAGTTCCTGTAAATACTAGACAAACTGATAGGAGTATTAAAAGTGTATTTTTCATAATGTGAGTATTTATATTACAAAATTGCAGTAAATACGATTTCATATCAAGGTAAAAAATCTCCTTTTTGTTGTAATTATTGGTTATTTGTAGTGTTCATTCCTAAATTGGGTAGGAGATACTCCTGTGGAACCTTTAAAAAACTTATTGAAATTAGCAGGATCATTAAAATTAAGAGAATAAACAATTTCTTTGATAGATGAACTTGAATTAGCGAGTAACTTCTTTATCTCCAAAATCACTCTTTCCTTAATTAACACATAAGCAGTTTTATTTCGAAATTTCCTGCAAATTTCATTCAAGCTTCTTTCTGATACGGATAATTTGGTACTATAAAAATGAACAGGATTATGCTCAACAAAATGAGTTTCTACCAAAATTAAAAATTGAATTAATATTCTGAAATTTTTAGCTTCAGGACTATTTAATCTTGACTCCTCTCCTTTTTCTCTTAAAAAAAAATTTAATAAAATACTTACATAACTCTTTATAACAGCTTCACTATTAAAGTCTTGATTAGCAAATTCTTCTGTTAAATTATTCAACAAGCCAATACTTTTGTTGAATTTTTGCGCATTTAATTGTACTACAGGTTTCAGGTAATAAACTGAAAACAAATCGGAATATAGTTCATGGTTTATCTTATCCATATACTCCTTAGATATCAAAATAACAAAACCAAAAGTATCTAAGTCTCGCGTTACTTTATGAACCTGATTAGGAAAAACAAAGTGAATTGACTGAGATAAAATGGGATAAGATTTAAAATCTATATCATGAGTTCCTCCTCCTTTTTGAAACAAAAATATTTCGAAATAGGAATGCTTGTGAGCCTTGGTTGAATCGTAAGTATTCCTCTCTTTTAATCTTACAATTTCAAAGAGATTCTCTTTATTTTCGGATGAATGGATAGGAATAGAATTCATAATCACTAAGATAAGACCTAGAAATTAATATATCATTGTATTTCTTGGTAAAGTTGTGGTGATATTTTATTTCAACACAAATTTTATTGGCAGAGTATACTTAACTCTTACTTTCTGTCCATTATTCTCTCCAGGAATCCAGTTTGGCATACTTCTCACAACTCTCAATGCTTCTTCATCACATCCAGCACCAATTCCTTTAAGAACCTTAGCTCCAGAAATATCACCATCTTTTTCAACTACAAATTGAACATACACTCTTCCTTCTATATTTTGTTTTTCGGCTTTTTTAGGATATTCAATTTCTGTTTCTAAGTAATTCATCAGCACCTCCATTCCACCAACAAACTCTGGCATTACCTCAACTATTTCAAAGGCAGTTTCTTGGTGAACAACTACCGTATCTCCCATTAATTCGATTGGAGGTGCCGAAACCATACCAGTTGTTGTAAAGCTTACAGTTTTGGTTTCTATTGCTATAACATCTCCCATCAAATCTGGGTTTATTGGATGTACAATTTCTATTTCTCCATCAATCATCTCATCTGGGAAAGCCTCAACTCTCCCTGTTTCAATTTCAATCTTACCTTCAGTAGGAATAGCCTTTGATGAACATTTAGATGAATCTTTTAACTCATTTTTAGAAGTGTCAGAATCAGTATGAAACGGCATTTCAACCATTGCTCCAACTACTGGATCGTTATCAAAAGAATTACCTCCTACTCCACAAGACATCATAGCTAAAGCAGCAAAGGACAATACCATAAAAGGCTGATTTCCTTTTTTTCTTCTATTCCCTTCTATTATTGCTTCAAAATCAGCTATTTTAAAATCTATTTGCCCACCTCTTATCCGACCAGAAGTAGATTGATTTTGATTATTAAAAAGGTACATGATAATTTCTTGACGAGTCATTTGTGTAAAATCCATGACGTTTTTTACACACAACTCGCAATGCCTGGATTGAACTCCAATTTTCATTTTGTTCCAATCGGCATCACAAGGTTCTTTGATTTTAATTTTCATACAGCAGTTAATTTAACTTCTGTACACTTCAAAAATCATTTAGTTCAATTACATTCCAGGAATCATTCCTGCAGAAGCAGCTTTCATTTCAGATTCATTAACGCTTTCAGCTTTTTCCAAAGCATCATTAGTTGCAATAATCAATAAATCTTCTAATTCTTCTTTATCAAATCCGCCCAATTTTTCATTTATAGAAATAGAATTTACTTTTCTATTTCCAGTCATAATAACAGTAATCTTTCCGTTACTCGCTTTTCCTTCTACAGTTATTGTATCAAGCCTAGCTTTAGTTTCTTCCACTTTTTGTTGCATTTCTTGCAACTTCTTCATCATTCCGTTTCCTCCAAACATTCTTTCCTATTTTTAAATTAATTAGCTGGTAAAACTTTAGCCTTCACCTCTCCAAATCCTATTCTTACTCCGTTCTTTTCAGAGTATCCTCTCATAATAACGGTATCGTTATCGTTAATGAATTTTCTTTCTGTTCCATCTGCCATTGGCACTGTTTTAGTCCCTTTCCATGAAATCTCAAGCATAGATCCAAACTGACCTTCTTCTGGTCCAGAAATAGTTCCAGAACCCATACAATCTCCTGTTCTTATATTACATCCGTTTACCGAATGGTGAGCCAATTGTTGGTTCATGTTCCAATACATAAATTTATAGTTCGATTTACAAACCGAAACTTCTGTACTTCCTTCTGGCTGAATTAATACTTCTAAATTAATATCTACATGCTTGTCTCCAGCATATTCTAAGTATGGCAACACTTTTGGGTCTTGAACTGGACCTGCAGTTCTAAATGGTTCTAAAGCATCAAGAGTTACTACCCAACTAGAAATGTGAGAAGCAAAGTTTTTTCCTAAGAATGGGCCAAGCGGCACATATTCCCAACCTTGAATATCTCTTGCACTCCAATCGTTTAACAATGTCATTCCAAAAATATACTCATCAGCTTCTTCTGTAGAAATACTTCCTCCCAAAGGTTTTCCTTCATAAGTGAAGAAAGCTGTTTCCAACTCAAAATCTAATAAATTACTTTGTCCAAAAACTGGCACCTCAGCAGTAGGCGGTTTCTTTTGTCCTTTTGGTCTAACAAAATCTAAACCTGAAGGAATAATTGAACTTGATCTCCCATGATAACCTACTGGAATATGTTTCCAGTTTGGTAGTAATGCATTATTCGGATCACGGAACAAACATCCTACGTTATAGGCATGTTGCTCACTTGAGTAAAAATCTGTGTAATCGCCAATGTGCATTGGCAATAACATTTCTACATCACTTTGGGCATGTAAAACTTGCTCTGTGTGGTGTTCACTTCTTTGTAATTCGTCATTGTCGGCATTCAACAAATCTGACAATCTATCTCTAAGCTCTCTTGTTCCATTCTTCCCATGACGCATCATTGTGTTCAACACATCAGTAGCAAAATCCTCGATAGTAAATTGCAAACGAGTTAGATAACCCAAAGAATGAAGCGCTTTTAAATCCAATACTTGATTTCCTATAGCTACTCCTACTCTTGGAGTTACACCTTCTTTTTTAAACACACCAAATGGTAAGTTTTGAATTGGAAAATCAGAATCAGCTGGGACTTCTACCCACGATTTCAATGTTGGATTATTTGCTTTTATTGCCATAGTTGTTGAATTCAATTTTATAAGAGTAAAAATACAAAACTACAAGAGCATTAAAAAACAAAAACACTAATCATTTTACTTATTGATAAGCTTATTCAAATCTATCATTGAAGAATGTTTACCCCCAATAAATTCCATATACCTTCCTTTAGGCTTACTTTTTCCTGTAAGTTCTTTAGTAAAACTTTTCCAATGCTTATCCATTGCATTACTCTCGTGATATAAATGATCAATACTAAAGTAAGGCCTAGTTGGTGACCTTTGAACATTAATAATTTCTGAATCATAAGTTTCAAGCACAACAAACAAATCATATCCATTTTCATTACAATAATCTTGAACCGCACCTATGGAAAGACAAGCGTCAGATTTACAAAAAGGCGACCATATATAAACTATTGCTTTCTTAACATCTGTAAGGCAAGTTTTTAATTCACTCCTCTTGAGTGCATAAACTGTATCGTTATATACTTTATTGCAAATGTCAGTTTCATTAAACTTCACTTTTAGATTATTCTACTTCAAAAATTTTGGGTAAGTATTTGAAATGGATCCAGGTGTTTCAATTTTTATTAATTTACACGAGAATAGTAGGGTAATAAAAATCAAAATTGCTAAAGAAAATTGTTTTTTCATTCGTGAGGATTATTAGTTTGAATTTCAAGATACAAAAAAAGCCATTTACGAAAGTAAATGGCTTTTTAAAAATTGTTTATCTAATTCTTAGTTTACATACAACACAGCCTTCACTGCATCAATTACTCTCTTAGGATTTGGCAATGCCTCTTCTATTAAAGTTGGTGAAAATGCGAATGGAGTATCAGCTTGAGTAACTCTCATTACTGGAGCATCTAAATAATCGAATCCGTATCTCTGAACGTAATATGCAATTTCAGAAGAAATAGAAGCCATTGGCCAACTTTCTTCTAACACTACTAATCTGTTAGTTTTCTTTACTGATTTCATTACCGTATCCCAATCCAATGGACGGATAGATCTTAAATCGATAACCTCACAAGAAATACCTTCTTTAGCTAACTCTTCAGCAGCTATGTAAGCTTCTTTGATAATTTTACCGAAAGAAACGATTGTTACATCTTCTCCTTTTCTTTTGATATCTGCAACACCAATTGGTACTATGTATTCTCCTTCAGGAATTTCTCCTTTGTCTCCATACATTCTTTCCGATTCCATAATCAGAACTGGATCGTTATCTCTAATTGCTGCTTTTAATAATCCTTTTGCATCATATGGGTTAGAAGGTGTTACCACTTTCAATCCTGGAACATGAGCATACATTGCTTCAAAACTTTGTGAGTGTGTTGCTCCAAGTTGCCCTGCAGTTCCGTTTCCTCCTCTAAATACGATTGGCACATTAATTTGGCCTCCACTCATTTGCAACATTTTAGCTGCACTGTTTATGATTTGATCAGCTGCAAGAATTGCAAAGTTCCAAGTCATAAACTCTACTATTGGTCTTAATCCATTCATTGCTGCACCTACTGCGATTCCTGAAAATCCTAGTTCAGCAATTGGAGTATCAATTACTCTTTCTGGACCAAACTCGGCTAACATACCTTGACTTACTTTGTAAGCTCCATTGTATTCTGCTACTTCCTCTCCCATTAAGAAAACACTTTTGTCTTTTCTCATTTCCTCGTTCATTGCTTCACGAAGTGCTTCTCTATATTGAACTGTTCTCATGTATCAGTTTTGTTTGTGTAAAAATCAATCCAAAGATAGGAATACTATTTTTTATTTGGGGTATGTTTTTTACACTTTTTAAAAATCTAAATAACCTTTAAAAATCACGAATAATTTATTATGCACGCATACCTTTATTTTTATTTATTTTATTCTTAAATTTGAATTCTAAATAACAACACGATACCTAAAAAAGATTTAAAATGAAAATACTTGTTTGTATTAGCAAATCGCCAGATACTACATCCAAAATTGGGTTCACTGATAACAACACCAAATTTGATGTGGCTGGGATACAATATATAATAAACCCTTATGACGAGTGGTATGCGCTTGTAAAAGGAATAGAATTAAAAGAAGCGAACGGAGGTTCGGTAACTACAATTACTGTAGGAACTGCAGCTGATGAGCCAACTATAAGAAAAGCACTAGCAATTGGAGCTGATGAAGCAGTAAGAATTGATGCCGAAGCAACTGATGCATACTTTGTTGCAATGCAAATTTCTGAATATGCCAAAGACAAAGCATTTGATTTAATTCTTTTAGGAAAAGAAACTATCTCTTACAATGGTGCACAAGTTGGAGGAATGGTAGCAGAATTATTAGACACTCCTTATGTTTCTTTGGCTTCTAAATTAGAATTAAACGGAACTACTGCTTCTATTACAAGAGAAGCAAAAGGTGGAGATGAATTAGTAGAAGGTAATCTTCCATTAGTAATTTCTGCAGCAAAAGGAATGGCTGAACAAAGAATCCCTAACATGAGAGGAATTATGGCTGCAAGGTCTAAACCACTTAATGTTGTTGCTGCAGTTGCAGTAGATGCTTTAACAAGCACGGTTAATTTTGAAATGCCGGCACCAAAGTCTGGAGTTAAAATGATTGACCCTAACAACATGGATGAATTAGTAGCATTATTACATAACGAAGAAAAAGTAATTTAAGAATATGTCAGTATTAGTATATATAGATTCGATAAATGGGGTTGCAAAAAACGCCCAGGAAGCAGTTTTTTACGGAAGTAAAATAGCTGCCGAGCACGGAATGGAAACAATTGTTGTAACTGCAGGAAACTCAGATAACGATACATTAAGTGCATTAGGACAATATGGAGCAAAAAAAGTAATTGCTCACAATAACATAGAATTAGACAGTCAGCAATTGACTAAATTAGTTACTGATGTAGCTAAAGAAAATAATTCTTCTGTTGTTATATTTTCACAAGATTTAACTGGAAAAGCGGTTGCTCCAAGAGTAGCAATAAGACTAGAAGCAGGTTTTGTTTCAGGAGCTATTGCATTACCATCAAATGACTTTACTGTAAAAGTAAATGCATTTTCTGGAAAAGCTTATTGCAACATGAAAATTAACTCGGCAACTAGAGTAATTTCGGTATCACCTAACTCTCTTCAACCAGAAGCTGGAGAAGGAACTGCTGAAGTACAAGCTGAAAGTTGTGATTTAGGAGCTAGTAGAATTATTGTAAAAAACAAAGTAGAACAAACTGGAGAAATAGCATTGCCAGAAGCTGAATTAGTAGTTTCTGCAGGAAGAGGATTAAAAGGTCCAGAAAACTGGGGAATAGTAGAAGATTTAGCAAAAGCTCTTGGAGCTGCCACAGCTTGTTCTCGTCCAGTTGGAGATGCAGGATGGAGACCTCACCATGAACATGTAGGACAAACAGGTGTAGCAATTAGACCAAACTTATACATTGCAGCAGGAATTTCTGGGGCAATACAACACTTAGCTGGTGTAAACCAAAGTAAAGTGATTGTAGTTATTAATACCGACCCTGAAGCTCCTTTCTTTAAAGCAGCAGATTACGGAATTGTAGGAGATGCTTTTGAAGTATTACCAAGATTAACTGCAGCAGTGAAAGCAGCTAATTTATAAGAGATTTTCATCTTATTTTATAAGCATCATTCTTAATTGGGTGATGCTTTTTTTTTATGAATAATAAAAAAAAAGCATTAATTTATTATATCTAAAATCCAAGCTCGATACGAAACTAAATGAAGTATCAAAACAACAAATAAAACAGTGTGTTTAATTTTAAGATTATATAAATAACTTGATAAAATAATAAACATAGGAAATATCGATGATATAAATCTTGACATAGATAGAACTGAACCAGAACACAATGGAAATAATAGGCTCAAAAGAATTAAAGCATTTAAACTAATAGGCAACTTCTTTCTTATAAGGAAAGCATAAACTATTATAATTATTGTATAAACAGAATGAAACTGATTGTTAAAACTTGAGTCTCTAAAAAAGGATAAGACCGGAAACATGAACTCTTTATACCATCCTTTTTGAGCAATGCTAAACGCAAAAAAATATCCAGTCATAGAGTATTGATAAACACAAAACAAACTAAATGTAATTGGACCAGTTAAAAAAGCTAAAGAATTATAAATTATTCTTTTAGTGAAAAGTAATGCAAAATCTATTTTAAACTTAGACAAAACACCTATTCGTTCTAAAAAATATAAGTACATAGGAATTAATAAAATAATCCCGTTTGGTCGTAAAAGTACCAAGGGTATTATTAATAAAGAAAGTGCTATGTGTCTTTTATAATAAATTGAAAAAAAGCAAAATATCATACAAGTAAAGAACAATGCTTCGGTATAAAACATAGAATAATAAAAAGAAAAAGGGAAACTGAAGAATAATAATGAAGTGTAAAAAGCTTTGTTTTCGTCATTAAAGAAAATATATCCAAAAAAGTAAAACCCAATTACAGCTAGGATAGAAAAAACTATACTCTATATAAAAGAACTATGATCTAGACTAATCCCTAAATAATTAGCTGTAAGTTTATTTAAATAAGGATAAAACGGGAAAAATGCCCATGAGCTTTGAGTAAACTCAACTCCCTCTGAATAGCCTATTTCATTCTTTGTCTCGAGTTTTGGATACCCTTCTCTAGCTATTTTATTATACCAATAAGAATCATTTTTCTTAACTGCTAATGAATAATCAATAAACACTTTATCCTGAGACCCAATAACAGAAACTGATATAGCTAAATAAATCAGCTTTATAGCAAGAATAAAAGAGATTAATATGATTAGATGCTTCTTTTTCATTTTTGTGACTATATCCAATCCTTTGTAGAACCCTCTACTTCACTCACAATTCTTTCCTGAATAGTTCGAGCATCTTCTTCGTGTAAACAAGGTAACTTAATTACACCCGAAGCAGTTTGTAGTTTAAGTGTAGCTACTCCCCTTCTCTTCTGAATAAAAGACTGAGAATAAGTTACATTCTGAGTTTTAAAATATTCTATAATGGTAGTTACAGTTCCTATCTTTCCATTACCAACCAAGAGAGTTTTACCATCAAAATCAAAATATGTTTTCTTGAATTTTAATAAAACCATTAATATGGCAATAGGAATAATTAGTGCATTTGCTAAAATCCAATTCATTATAGATAGTTGATTCAAAAAGAAAACAAAATTTATTATTAAAAGGAGAATAAAAGTTCGAACAAACATTCTAAAAAGATAATACCTGGATGGCTTATAAGTTTCTTTGTTATCAGTAGGCTCGTAATTAAAAAACAATTGATTCAGTTGTGATAAAAATAGGTTCTTCACTCCTACTAATTGAACTAATTTCTTCTTTTTGGTTTTGGCGCTTCCAGCCTGCTTTATCTTAATTGTTTGGATACCCAGCTTCTGTTTTATCGGATTAGTAACTGTAACGGAATATTGAATCTTCTTTATTTTCAACACATCTTCTCTTCTAGTGAAAAGCCCTTCACTTACTTGGATTCCATCATTCCTTTTAATTACATTTTGCTCAAAATGCCTAAGGAAAACCCTTACAAATGAAACAACAATAGAAATTATTAAACCAATAACAAAAGCTAACCCAAGCAACAATAAGCTTCCGGTAAAAAGAGATTTATTATTAACTGCATAGTTAATTGCTTGACCAACAAAATCAAAATCCTTAAAATAGTCCCTTAGTTGATAAGAGAATGAAAACACAATGGCTATTATCCAAAAGAAACTCCTGATGTGGTTTTCAGAAAAACTAACTTTAAGTAAATCAATAATAGACAACTTGTAAATCAACTTACCTTCATTTACTTCGGCAACTTCATTTAATACTTCGTCTGAAATAACAGATTCAATATTGTTTTGTAAGCGTTTTTTTAAAGCTTCGGCTTTTTGCCTGGAAATTGCTTTAATAGAAACTTCTATATCCTTGGCACCAGCAGTTTGTATTTCAACCTGAGTAACATTAATGAGCTGATGAATTAGATTTTGTTTAAAATTTACTGATTGAATCCTATCAAGCGGTATGGATGTTTTCTTCTTAAAAATCATACCTTGATTTAGAATAAAGTAGTCTCCATCTATCTTAAACTTAAAATACAAATACTGAACCACAGCAACAACTAATAAAACGAGAGCCAGAATTCCTAAAAGGCAAAGTATATAATTAAGCTTATTATCAATACTATCCGAAAACACTATTGGAATAAATACCCAAAAAGACTTAACTAGTTTGTATAACAACACCCCATAGTTAATCACAATCCCTTTCGGAGACTGCCTACCCAATTCATCAAAGCTGTAGTTACTCATCTTTAATGTAATTAGTTATGTAATCTTTTATTTCCTGAGCCAAATCAATTCTTAGTCCACTAATTTTTAAATCTTTACCGCTATCTCCAGCTGTATAAACACTTAGTGTTGCTAGAGAAAAATAACGTTCTAATGGACCTTCATCAATTTCTACATGTTGGATTCTAGAAAAAGGGACCACAGTTTCGTTATGAACCAGAACACCTTCTTGATAAGTTAAGTTTTTATCAAACAGACGGTATTTTTTATTTCTGAAATAAAACTTAGCTAAAAATAAAATTATAGCTGAAAGAATTAGAACTCCGCAACCAATTAAAATAAAAGCTAGACCAGAAATCTTAGAAGGTTCTATTCTAAAATAACCAAACGCAACCACTCCTAATATTATTAAAATAAAAATTAATCTCTTTACTATCATCACTTTAAAGTAATTTGAATCTAAAGAATTAAAAGTTTGCTGGTCGTTCATTTGAAAATTTAAAAGTCATTGCTACATTTCAAATATAAGAATATAATAGCCATTGAATCGTAAAAAAAAATAGCTTTTGAAAACGTTTGATAAAATAGTAACTTTACGAACCAAAATCGGCAAACCATAAGCTGGAAAGGGATGAAAAAAGTAGAAATAGAAATAGCTGGATTATCGTATAGCCACACTCAAAGTGGAGCTTATGCATTGGTTTTTAACGAAACCGAAGGTAATAGAAGACTGCCAATTATTATTGGAGGAACTGAAGCACAGGCAATTGCAATTGAATTAGAAGAAATGACACCAAGCAGACCTCTAACTCACGATTTATTTAAATCCTTTGCCGAAGAGTTTCAATTTACCGTTCAAGAAGTAATTATCTACAACCTTATTGAAGGAATATTTTTCGCGAAATTAATTTGCAAAAATAAAGAAGGAAACTCTGTAGAAATTGATTCACGTACTTCTGATGCTGTTGCGATTGCAGTTAGATTTAGCTGTCCAATTTACACTTATGAGTTCATTTTAACTTCTGCAGGTATTATTCTAGAAGAGGAAGATGGAGAAGATTTTGAAGGAGCTGATAAAGAATCTACAGAGCCTACTACTGAAGCTCCAATAGAGATTGAAAAAGCAAATCCCGAAAGTAAAAAGACTATTGAGGAGCTAGAAGAAGAATTAAATCAAGCGATAGAAGACGAAGATTACGAAAAAGCATCTAAACTTCGTGATACAATTAACAATAGAAACGCTAACTAAAATATTATGAGTAATAAATTAATTTATATAGGTATTCTTATTGCGTTAATTTTTACTCAGTCTTGCACCACTAAGGAGACTAACATTGAAAAAATGTTATCTCGAAACTGGAGTTTCGATACAGAATTAGGACCTTCTTTTGTTGATTCAACAACTTTTTTGAATCTATCCTTCAAAATAAATGGAGCTGATACTTTAAGAGAATTCACTTCAGTATTTAACGGAAGAAAAGATATAGGGACTTGGGAAATCGAGGATGGAAATGATTTAATTCTAGCCTCTCCACTGCAAAACATGGAAACGGAAATTGATTCCATTACCCAAAGTTTTAATGATGAAGGAGAAGTAACTATTAACTATTTCAAAGACAATGAAACAGTTGGTAGTTTTAATGACGGGACTTTTAGCCCCAAAAGATTTCTTCAGAAATTCACGATAAATAAAATATCAAGCACTCAACTTCATTTAGTTTTCGAAAACCAACCAGGTTCAGCTTCAAATGTTACTGTACTTCCTTATAAATATATATCCAAGGTATTACCAACTAGTATTTCTTTTTACTCTGTAACCAGAGGTTTAATAGGAATTTTTGGATTAATATTTATCACTTTTTTATTCAGCTCGAACAGGAAAGCAATTAACTGGAGTTTGGTTGTAAAGGGGTTAGTTCTTCAAATTGCTCTAGCTATTGCTGTTCTCTACATACCTTTTGTAGCTGCTGTATTCGATAATATGAGTGCATTTTTTATGAAAATAATTGGGTATACCAATGCAGGATCAGATTTTGTTTTCGGACAATTTGGAACTGGTGAAATTCAGGGACCCCTTCAAAACTTTGCATTCAAAATATTACCAACTATCGTGTTCTTTTCTGCCCTTATGAGTATGTTGTATTACCTAGGAATACTACAAAAAATCGTATACGTTTTTGCTTGGTTAATGAAAAGATTCATGAAGTTATCAGGTGCAGAGAGTTTAGCTGCAGCAGGTAATATTTTCTTAGGACAAACAGAATCACCATTCTTGGTAAGACCTTATTTAGACAAAATGACTAAATCGGAGTTAATGTGTTTAATGACTGGTGGTATGGCAACAATTGCTGGTGGAGTATTAGCAGCATACATTGGATTTTTAGGAGGAGATGACCCAGAACAAAGTATGTTCTTTGCCAAGCATTTATTAACTGCATCTATCATGTCGGCACCAGCAGCAGTTGTAGCAGCAAAAATTTTGGTTCCAGAGACTGAGGAATTTAATAACGAAATGAAAATCCCGAAAGACAAAATTGGTTCAAATATTTTGGAAGCAATCACAAATGGATCTTCAGATGGATTGAAACTAGCTGTTAACGTAGGAGTTATGTTATTGGTGTTTACGGCTATTGTTTATATGGCTAATGATATTTTGGATGGAATAGGAAGTGTAACTGGATTAAATGAAGTTATTGCTGCCAATACTGGTTATTCGCAACTTTCATTTCAGTTTTTATTAGGATATGCTTTTGCTCCTATTGCAGGACTTATGGGTATTGATAATTGGAACGACATGGTACTTGCGGGACAACTATTAGGAGAAAAAACAATCCTTAATGAGTTTTATGCCTATGCTACTTTTGGAGATATAAAAGCTAATTTCGTATCACAAAAATCTGTGGTAATGAGTACTTACATGCTTTGTGGATTTGCCAATTTTGCTTCAATAGGGATTCAAATTGGAGGAATTGGAGCATTAATCCCGGGTAGAAAAGGAACGTTATCTAAACTTGGTGTAAAAGCATTAATTGGAGGAACAGTAGCAAGTTTACTTACTGCAGTTGTGGTAGGAATGTTCTTATAAATCACCTCCTTCTTTCAATTCTTTTTGGACTAAATTTCTGGATTGGTAAATTAAGTTGAATACTTATTTCTTTAGCTTTTTTGTTTGCATCCGAACTATTAGAAAAAGAACCACAAAATATTTTCTTTCTGTGGCTGGAATCCATCATGTATATTTCTGAGGTCATAAATTTTCTTGTGCTCGATTCTCTATCAACAAAATCCCTAGTCAACCTTCTGTCTTGTTTTTTTCTAGATGATTTTAAAACAATGCATGAAAAATCCGACCATTTTTGCCATTTCCCAAAAGAAGCACCAAACACACTAAAATAATACTGGTACTTTTTATTCTGGATATCAATTTTAACACCATTTGTTGCCGTAACCATTACTAAAAGAATAATTGATAATAATGGAACCATAATTATCCAAGCATTAGAATCTGGTGCTGTGGCAAAAGCGATAATGAATACAATTACAATTAAATAAGCTATCCAATTAGTCTGGGGTGAAAATCTCATTCCATAACTTATTTTAAGCAGACCAGAATTCTCAGAATAATTAGTATCTAATTTGTTATCCATACCTCAAAAATGAATAAAATATGTTAAAAAGAAACCAAAAGAAGTTTTTTTTTATGAAATTAGACCTTCAAACCTAAACATAACTATGAAATTATTATTTACCTCATTATTATCCTTAGCACTTGTTGCTGGATCTTCGAGTACTGCCAACAGTCAGCTTTTTAAAAAAAATAAAAAGAAAACTGTAACTAAAACACCTTCAAAACCAAAAGCAGCCTATAAATCAATCGCCTCAGTGACAAAAAAGTGCGAAAAATTTGATGGTTTATTCCCAATTTATCAAGATACTACCACTGGTAAAATGTTTATTGAAATCAGTAAAGAGAAACTAGGTGAGGAGTTTATTCATTTCAGTTATGTAGAAAATGGAGTAATGGATGCTGGAGCATTTAAAGGTTCTTACAGAGGTTCAAAGATTTTTAAAATCAATAAATATTACGGAAATATTGAATTTACTCTTGAGAACACCAATTACTATTTTAATCCTGACAATGAGATTAGTAAATCATCAGAAACAAACATTAACAAGCCAATTATAATAAGCGAGAAGATTGCAGCCAAAACTGGTGATAATTACCTTATTAGTGCTTCTTCTTTATTTTTAACTGAAAGTTTTTCTCAAATAAAACCTAAATATCCACCAGGATATAGAGGTGTGAGATTAGGAGGACTGAGTAAATCTAAAACCAAACCACTTAAAATTAAAAACTACCCAGAAAATACGGACGTGAGATCTTTGTACGTATACGATAATCCATCTGGATCAAGAAGAGGAAGTGCAGCAATTACTAGTGCTCAGAGTATTTCTATCACTTATCACCATAGTTTAATTGCAATGCCTGATAATGATTTTAAACCAAGAAGAGATGACCCTCGTTTAGGATATTTCATGACTCAAGTAACTGATCAAACTTCTGCCTCAGTAACTCCTTATAAAGATATGATTCACAGATGGAACTTGGTGAAAAAGAATCCTGAAGCTGCCATGTCTGAGCCAGTAAAGCCTATTATTTGGTGGATTGAAAATACTACTCCAAAAGAATTAAGACCAATTATTAAAGAAGGAGTTGAACAATGGAATTTAGCTTTTGAAAAAGCTGGATTTAAAAATGCGGTAGTTGTAAATATTCAACCAGATGATGCCGATTGGGATGCTGGCGATATTCGTTACAATGTATTAAGATGGACTTCTACTCCTGCCCCACCGTTTGGCGGATACGGACCAAGCTTTGTAAACCCTAGAACTGGAGAAATTCTTGGAGCAGATATTATGCTAGAGTATGTTTACATTTTAGGAAGAATTAGACAGGAGAAAATGTTTGAACAAGCAGGACTTGGAATAATGGAAACTGCAGAAGAATTGCTATTAGACAATCACGACCATCAAACTTGTATGGTAGGTACAATGATGCAGGAAGATGTGTTTTTTGGAAACACTTCTATGGATTTATTAGACTTAACTGGAGTTGAAAAAAATCGTTTTATAAGAGAATCTATCCAAAGACTTGTATTACACGAAGTAGGACATACTTTAGGACTTAACCACAACATGAAAGGAAGTTCGATACAATCTGTAGAAGACTTAAAGAATGAGGCTAAAATGAAGCAAGAAGGAATGTGTAATTCTGTAATGGAATATCCTTCTATTAATTTTGCTCTAAACAAAAACGAACAGACTTATTACTATGATGATAAACCAGGTTTATATGATCATTGGGTAATCGAATATGGATACTCTCAAGGATTAGATGATGCTGAAGAAGAAGAAAAAAGATTGACAAAAATCTTGGCTCGTTCTACAGATCCTAAATTGGTATTTGGTAATGATGCTGATGATATGCGTTCTCCAGGAAAAGGAATTGACCCAATGGTAAATATTTACGATTTATCAAACGATCCTGTGGCTTATGGTATTGATAGAATTAAATTAATTAATGAAAAATTAATGCCTCAATTACTAACTAAATATGCGAAGGACAACCAATCGTACATGGAATTAAGAAGTAGTTATTTGTCATTATCAGGACAAAAAGCCATTCAATTAAATATAATGACTCGTCAAATTGGTGGTGTATATGTAAATCGTGCTTTCGAAGGACAAGCTACTACTACCGATCCATTAACTCCAGTTCCTTACTCTAAACAAAAAGCAGCTATGGATGCTTTAACAAAACATGCTTTTGCTCCCAATGTATTTGAAGTAGACGCAAATCTTATGAGACACTTGCAAGCGCAAAGAAGAGGATTTGGATTTTTTAGATCTGGTGAAGACCCTAAGATTAGTGACAGGAACGTAAGAACGCAAAGCATGTTGCTGGCTCACCTTTTACACCCTAATGTATTAAAAAGGATTACAGATTCTGAAATGTATGGGAATACCTATAAATTATCAGAATACATGGGTGATTTAACAAAAGCAATGTTTGAAGCTGACAGAAAAATTGCTGTGTCTAGTGCTCGTCAAAACTTACAGTTATTGTACACTAAGTATTTGATTGGTTACCTAGGAAACAAAAAGACTTTATTGAGTACAAGGTCACAAGTATTGTATGAATTGAATGAAATTCTTAAAATATCTAAAGAATCAAGCTCAGATGTTTCGACAAAAGCACACAAAATGCACTTAAAATTAATAATTGAAAGTGCCTTGAAAACCGACTAAATGCTACAAAAAGTTCATCTTAAAATCCCCTTCAAAATATTGTTGGGGATTTTTTTTATTTATTTGTTTGTGATAATGAAAAAGAATTCTACTTTTGCAGTGGAGATGTGGCAGAGTGGTCGAATGCACTTGTCTTGAAAACAAGCGTGCCGCAAGGTACCGGGGGTTCGAATCCCTCATTCTCCGCAAAACCTCTTACAATCTTTTGATTGTGAGGGGTTTTTATTTTTAGGT
>Ga0209533_1000135_pt1 | contig 65280 bp, 54 predicted proteins | sample COG_04_FD_184748 | JGI IMG/M metagenome (GOLD analysis project Ga0209533, IMG submission 184748) | Pelagic Microbial community sample from North Sea - COGITO 998_met_04 (SPAdes) (version 2) | ecosystem: Environmental > Aquatic > Marine > Neritic zone/Coastal water | place: Helgoland, sampling...
TTGTTTTAATAATTGCGAACTAGATACAATGAATTTCATATACTGTTATTTCGTTATTTGAATTACAAATATATTCTAAATAAGTGACTTTAAAAATTATTTTATTAACAGGTTATCACTATTTTTTCGCGAATTCTAAAATGTTATAATTATGTTAACAAACTTTATTTTAGTTCTTAAAAAACTACATTTGTTTGGTCCACAAATTTTAAAATATGAAGAAATTTTTTCTACTGACAATTGTGTTTTTATTGATTACGAACTCGATATCTGCGCAAAAACCTCAAAAATTAACTTCAAATCAGATTTACGAAAAAATTCAAAAAATAAATTTTTTAGGAACTGCTTTATACATTGCCGCGCATCCGGATGATGAAAATACGCGTTTAATTGGATATCTAGCAAATAAAGTAAAGGCAAGAACTGGTTATTTGTCATTGACAAGAGGAGATGGTGGACAGAATTTAATTGGATCAGAAATTAGAGAACTTTTAGGAGTAATTAGAACGCAAGAATTATTGGCAGCCAGAAATATCGATGGTGGTGAACAATTTTTCACAAGGGCAAATGATTTTGGATATTCTAAACACCCAGATGAAACTTTAGCAATTTGGAATGAAAAGAAAGTGTTAAGTGATGTTGTTTGGGTTATTAGAAACTTTAAGCCTGATGTAATAATCAATCGTTTTAATCATAGAACTCCTGGTACAACTCACGGGCACCATACATCTTCTGCCATGTTAAGTATTGCCGCTTTTGATCAAGCTAACGATACCTCTCAGTTTGTTTCTCAATTAAAGTATACTAGTCTTTGGCAGCCAAAAAGATTATTTTTTAATACATCTTCTTGGTTTTATAAGAGTCAACAAGATTTTGAAAAAGCAACGAAAGGCAAATTAATGGCTTTTGATGTTGGTGTATATTATCCGTTAAAAGGTCTTTCTAACAACGAGTTAGCGTCTATGGCAAGCAGCCAACATTTATGTCAGGGTTTTGGTAGAGTTACTACTAGAGGAAGTCAGAATGAATATGTAGAATTTTTAAAAGGAGACAAGCCTAAAGATGAAAATGATATTTTTTCAGGAATTAATACCACTTGGAATCGTTTAAAAAATGGGGGAGAAATAGGTGCTATTTTATATGAAATAGAAGAACATTTCGATTTTGTGAATCCGTCTAAATACCTTCCTAAATTAATGGAAGCATATCAGTTGGTTCAGAAATTAGAAGATACGCATTGGCGAATAATTAAAGAAAAGGAATTGAAAGAAATTATTGAAGCTTGTGCAGGTTTGTATTTAGAGGTTTCTGCAAATAGTGCTTCAGGAGCGCCAAATACTTCCGTAGAAATTAATTTTGAAGCTCTAAATAGAAGTAGAATTGCTATTGAACTTACTTCAGTTACCTCAAACGTTGATAAGAAAATGTTTCTGAAAGAGTTGGATTTAGAAGCAAATAAAAAAGTAAATTTTAAGGAAACAATTACATTAGCAACAACTGAATTTTCAGATCCTTATTGGTTAAAAAAAGAAGCTTCTTTAGGAATGTATTCAGTTGAAAACCAACTATTAATTGGGAACCCAGAAACTTCGAGACCTGTGTCAATTAATTTTGATTTAACTATTGAAGGCATCCCAATAACAATTACAAAAAATCTGGTTAGGAGATATGCAGAAAGAGATATTGGTGAAATTTATGAACCTTTTGAGGTTTTACCTAAAGTAACAACTAAATTAAAAGATAAAGTACTTATTTTTTCCAATGATATGCCACAAAAACTAGTGGTTGAAGTGCGCGCAGGAGCAAATAATGTAGCTGGTACTATAAAGTTAGAAGTTCCAGAAGGATGGAGGGTCTCTACAAAAGCCAAAACTTTTAGAATTAAACAAAAAGGAGATACATATGATGTTAATTTTTTAGTATTTCCAACAGTAAATCAATCAAAAGGAAAGTTAAAAGTAATTGTGACTTCAGACGGAAAAATATATAATAAAGAGTTGGTAGAAATAAATTATAATCACATACCTAAACAATCAGTTTTATTAACTTCTGAAGCAAAGGTTGTTCGCTTAAATATAAAAACGATAGGCAGTAAAATTGGCTATATAAAAGGTGCAGGAGATGCTATTCCAGAAAGTTTACGTCAGATAGGCTATGCAGTCGATCTTATAAATCCGGCAGAAATAAATGAGAAAAATCTACTTACGTATGATGCTATTGTTTTAGGAATTAGAGCTTACAATGTAGTAAAAGAATTAAAATTCAAACAAAAATATTTATTAGCATACGTAGAAAATGGTGGTAATATGATTGTGCAATACAACACAAATAGATGGGTAGATGTTGCTGCGCCTTTTGAGTTAAAATTATCTAGAGACCGCGTTACAAATGAGTTTGCAGAAGTTAGGGTTTTAGAGAAAGAACATTCACTTTTAAATTATCCAAATAAAATTACTCCAGAAGATTTTAAAGGTTGGGTACAAGAAAGAGGTTTGTATTTTCCGGGAACATGGAGTCAAGAATACATGCCAATTTTATCTATGAATGATAAAGGCGAAACACCAAAAGAAGGAAGTCTGTTAATTGCAAAATTAGGCAAAGGGAATTACATATACACTGGTTTAAGTTTTTTTAGAGAATTGCCTGCAGGTGTTTCTGGTGCATATAAATTGTTTGCAAATATGTTGGCGGTTGGTAAAGACGATTTGAAGTAATCAAAAGAAATTAAAAATTATAGATTCATGAATAATCAAAAATACACTTGGAAAAAAGAATACACATTTGTGCTAGCAGCGAATGTAATTTACTTGATTGCGTTTTATGTTATTACTAATTATTTTACATTTTAATAGATGGAGATAGCAAGCAAATTACATTTAGTAGATTGGATTATTTTATCTGTAACCTTAATATCTATCGTTTCCTATGGAACCTATGTTACCAGAAAAAATGAGAACGTAACAGATTATCTTAAAGGAGGAAATGATTCGAAATGGTGGACGATTGGTTTGTCTGTGATGGCAACTCAAGCGAGTGCCATAACGTTTTTATCAACCCCAGGACAAGCGTTTCATAGTGGAATGGGTTTTGTACAGTTTTATTTCGGATTACCGATTGCTATGATTATTATTTGTGTGGTTTTTATCCCGATTTACCACAAGTTAAAAGTGTACACTGCGTATGAATTTTTGGAAGGGAGATTCGATTTAAAAACAAGAAGTTTAGCCGCAATTTTATTTTTAATTCAGAGAGGTTTGGCAGCAGGAATTACCATTTTTGCGCCTGCAATTATTCTGTCAGCAGTTTTAGGGTGGGATTTACTAACCTTAAATATTATCATTGGTTTCCTAGTAATAATCTATACTGTTTCCGGAGGAACAAAAGCGGTAAACGTTACGCAGAAGCAACAAATGATTATCATTTTTATAGGAATGTTGATTGCGTTTTTTATGATTATGAGTCAGCTTCCTGAAAATATAACATTTACAAATGCGCTTGAAATTGCAGGAGCAAGTAATAAAATGGAGGTTTTAGATTTCTCTTTTGATTTGAGTAATAGATACACTGTTTGGACCGGTATTTTAGGAGGAACTTTTTTAATGTTGTCTTATTTTGGAACTGATCAAAGTCAGGTACAGCGTTATTTATCTGGAAAATCTGTAAGAGAAAGTCAATTAGGATTAATTTTTAACGGATTGTTAAAAGTACCGATGCAGTTTTTTATTCTGTTAATTGGGGTGATGGTTTTTGTATTTTATCAGTTTAATGCATCTCCTTTAAATTTTAATCCAACGGTAAATGATGCCATTGCGAACTCAAAATATATTTCGGAATATCAACAATTAGAAGCAGAACATATTCAAATAGAAAATACTAAAAGATTACTTTTTATTGATGGCTTTCAGCTTGAAGAAAAACAACAAATTCAAGATCTAAATGAGAGAGATTTAGCGATAAAAGCAAAATCAAAACTAATTATTGATAAAATTGATAAGGAAAATACGTTGGATAAAATTGAATCTAATGACAAAGACTATGTCTTTATTCATTTTATTTTAAATAATTTACCAAGGGGTTTAATTGGGTTATTATTAGCAGTTATTTTATCAGCAGCAATGTCATCTACGGCATCAGAATTAAATGCATTGGCAAGCACAACAGCGATGGATTTATATAAAAGAAATGTAAAAGGAGAGAAGAGCGATGCCCATTATGTAATCGCGTCAAAATGGTTTACATTGGCTTGGGGAATCGTTGCAATTTCCATAGCTTGTGTTGCTAATTTATTCGAAAATTTAATAGAATTAGTGAATATTATCGGATCTATTTTCTACGGAAATGTATTGGGGATTTTCTTACTTGCATTTTTCTTTAAAAAAGTAAATGGGAATGCTGTTTTTAAAGCAGCTTTAATAACACAAGTATTAATTTGTTTAATTTTTTACTTCGGAATCTATAATTTAGAAGCGCAAGGTTTAGATCCAATTATTAGTTATTTATGGCTGAATTTTATTGGCTGTATTCTAGTCTCTTTTTTTTCGCTATTATTTGTCTTTAAATTGATAAATAAGCAAAGCAAATTAACATTAGTTGTTACTTCACTTGCAATCTTTAAAATTACTTTTGATATATTAAATGATGTATCTTTAAATATTATTCATGTTGTTACTTTAATTATTCTATTCTTCTTTTTAGGCTTTTTTAATTTTGATAAAACAACAATCAATGACAAATAAAAATATACGCTGGGGGATTATTGGTTTAGGCAAAATAGCCAATAAATTTGCAACTGATTTAGCATCAATAGAAACTGCAGAATTAGTTGCAGTGGCCTCTAGAAATATACAAAATGCTAATAATTTTGCAGAGAAACACAATGCTAAAAAAGCGTATAGTTCTTATGAAGAATTAGCTAAAGATACCAATGTAGATGCAGTTTACATTGCAACTCCGCATAGTTTTCACAAAGAGCATGCAATACTTTGTTTGCAAAATAAAAAAGCAGTTTTATGTGAAAAACCTTTTGCAATGAATTTGTCTGAGGTTACAGAAATGATACAGGTAGCAAAAGAAAATAATGTTTTGTTAATGGAAGCATTATGGTCTTTTTTTTTACCTCATTTTACATATGTTTTAGACATCGTTAAAAGTGAGAAGTTTGGTAAATTAAAAAGCTTAGAAGCAGATTTTGGTTTTCATGCGCCGTACAATACAGACAGTAGATTATTTAAAAAAGATTTGGGTGGTGGAAGTTTGTTAGATATTGGTATCTATCCAATTTTTGCAGCTTTAGCAACTTTGGGAGAACCTGACGCTATTCATGCAAAGGCTACTTTTTTCGAAAATGGTGCAGATGCTAGTTGCGATATGGTTTTTCAGTATAAAAATGCCAAAGCAACTTTAAAAAGTACGTTGTTAGAGGAAACACCGAGTGTTGCTATATTAAAATTTGACAAAGCAACTGTAAAATTAAATAGGCAATTTCATCAGTCTTCATCGATTACAGTCATTCAAAATAATAAAGAAGAAATAATTAATTTTGATTTTAAAACGATTGGATATAATTTTGAAACAACGCACTTTAACAATCTTTTAAGGGCAGGAGAAAAAGAAAGTAATATTATGACTTTTGAGTTCTCTAAAAATTTAATAAATACCCTAGATAAGGTAAGAGAAATTATTGGTTTGAAATATAACGACTAGTTTCTAGACAATTTAAAACTCTTATTCGCCAATATATCCTTTTGGCATAAAAATTGACTTTTATAAGTAGAATGTTAGCGTTTTATTACAGTAAAATTTTGATATTCAGATATTTAATAAACATAAAGCAGATTTTGATTTTCTTAGTAAAAGATTTCAATGTCAGTATGACAGATATATAGAAGATGAGCAAACCAAAAGTATTAAGATTAGACAACATGTCGCTTCATAGTATGTTAAATGAGGATTCTGAGTTAATCCCTTTAATGACGCCCGAAGATGAGGAAATTATTAATAAAGAAAGCGTACCCGAAATCTTACCAATTTTACCACTTAGAAATACAGTATTATTTCCAGGTGTTGTAATTCCTATTACTGCGGGTAGAGATGCATCTATTCAATTGATTAAGGATGCAAATAAAGGCGATAAAGTAATTGGGGTAGTTGCACAAAGAAATGAAGACGAAGAAGAACCTACTTTAAAAGATATTCATACAACAGGTGTAGTTGCACAGATTTTACGTGTTTTAAAAATGCCTGATGGTAATACAACTGTTATTATTCAAGGTAAAAAACGGTTCGAAATAGATGCTATTATTCAGGATAAACCGTATTTGAAGGCTTCTGTAAAAGAGGCATTTGAAGACAAAGAAGTGGCGGATGAAAAAGAATTTGAAGCAATTATAGAATCGATTAAAGAACAGGCTTTAGAAGTAATAAAGGAAAACCCGATGTTGCCTTCAGAAGCGTCTTTTGCTATTAAAAACATCAAGTCGAACTCCTTTTTGGTGAATTTTATTTCATCAAATATGGATTTAAGTGTAGCTCAAAAACAAGTAATTTTAGAAAAAGACAATCTAAAAGAACGTGCTTTATTAGCTTTAAAAAATTTAAATAAAGAACTCCAAAAATTACAATTACGTAATGATATTCAGTCTAAAACACGTGAAGATTTAGACCAACAGCAGCGTGAGTATTATTTACACCAACAGTTAAAAACGATTCAAGAAGAATTGGGTGGTGCTTCTAATGACGAAGAGTTGGAGGAAATGCGCAAAAAAGCAAAAACGAAGAAATGGAATAAAGAAGTGGGGCTTACTTTTGAAAAAGAGTTAAATCGCTTAAAAAGAATGAATCCGCAAGCTGCTGAATACGGCGTGCAGAGAAGTTATTTAGAATTTTTATTGGAGTTGCCTTGGGGAATTTACTCTGAAGATAAATTCGATTTAAAACAAGCAACAAAGGTTTTAGATAGAGATCATTTTGGTTTAGAAAAAGTAAAAGAAAGAATTATAGAACATTTAGCCGTTTTAAAGTTAAGGGGAGATATGAAATCGCCAATTATCTGTCTGTATGGCCCTCCAGGTGTTGGTAAAACATCATTAGGTAAATCTGTAGCAGAAGCATTAGGACGTAAATATGTAAGAATGTCTTTAGGTGGCTTGCGCGATGAGGCAGAGATTCGAGGTCATAGAAAAACATATATTGGTGCAATGCCAGGACGTTTAATTCAGAATTTAAAAAAGTCAGGAACTTCAAATCCTGTCTTTGTTTTAGATGAGATCGATAAATTGGGGCAAAGCCATCAAGGCGATCCTTCTTCTGCGATGTTAGAGGTATTAGACCCTGAGCAAAATGAGACTTTTTATGACAATTATTTAGAAGTTGGATATGATTTATCTAAAGTACTTTTTATTGCAACAGCTAACAATTTAGGACAAATTCCTTGGGCGTTGCGCGATAGAATGGAAATTATAAATGTATCTGGTTATACTATCGAAGAAAAAGTAGAAATTGCTAAAAGACATTTACTACCAAAGCAGTTAAAAGAGCATGGATTAACTGTCAAGGATTTAAAGTTAGGGAAGAAGCAGTTAGAACAAATTGTAGAGGGTTACACGCGTGAATCTGGCGTACGTGGTTTGGAAAAGAAAATAGCAAAAGTGGTGCGTTTTGCAGCAAAATCTATTGCGTTAGAAGAGGAATATGATATTACATTAACTGCGGAAAAAGTAGCCGATATTTTAGGAACTCCAAGAAATAGAGATAAATTCGAAAATAACGATGTTGCTGGTGTAGTTACTGGTTTGGCTTGGACACAGGTTGGTGGAGATATTTTATTTATAGAATCTATTTTATCTAAAGGAAAAGGATCTCTTTCTATTACGGGTAATTTAGGTACTGTAATGAAAGAATCTGCAACCATTGCGTTGCAATACATTAAATCGAATGCTGAAGAGTTTGGTATTAACCCAGAAATTTTAGAAAAGTACAATGTGCACATTCACGTTCCTGAAGGGGCAACACCAAAAGACGGACCAAGTGCAGGTATTACCATGTTAACCTCTTTAGTTTCTTCTTATACACAGCGTAAAATTAAAAATAAATTGGCAATGACAGGTGAAATTACTTTACGTGGCAAAGTATTACCAGTTGGTGGCATAAAAGAAAAAATATTGGCTGCAAAAAGAGCCAATATTAAAGAAATAATTTTGTGTAAAGAAAATGAGAAAGACATTTTAGAAATAAAAGAGAGGTACCTTAAAGGCTTAACATTTCATTATGTTACAGAAATGAAACAAGTAATAGCCCTTGCGCTTACAAAGCAAAAAGTTTCAAATGCTAAGAAATTAGTATAAATTAAAAAGCCTTCTTATCGGAGGCTTTTTAATTTATACACGTTACTATCTTCTTATTTAAAACAGATTTATAAAGAATTAACTAGTTTTTTTTTAGGGAGCACTAAACTCATCAAAAAAAGTATTAATTTACATGCTTTAAAGTAGTTAACTTAAATTCAATGTACATGAAATCTCATATAAAATATAGTACCATTTGTACCATATTCCTTTTAACAGTCTTTTTTACTGCTTGTATCTCAAATATAGAAGAACAGCAAGAAGAACTAACAAAGGTTTCTTTTATGAACGATGTAAAGCCAATTATGGATGCTAGATGTTTGTCTTGCCATGGGGTTGGTGGAAATTTTCCTGAGTTAAAAAACTATTCAGAAGTGAGCAATCATGCTTCCATGGTAAAAAGTGAAGTTGCAAGTGGTCGTATGCCAAAAGGTGCAGTTTTAACAGCGGCGCAGATAAAGAGTATTGTAGATTGGGTAGATGAAGGTGCTTTAGATAATTAATGTACAGATTTAGAAAATGAAAAAAATTAGTATATACATTTTAATAATAGGTCTTTTAGGCATTTTTATTGGGTATAAAATGTATAACAAACCGCATATAAATGTTGCTAAAAAATCTGTAGACATTAACATAGCTGCAAGTACCTTATTAGCAGATTTTTCTTCGGACGAAACAAAGGCCAATTCAAAATACCTAGATAAGATTATTGCCGTAAAAGGGATGGTTACTAATATAGAATTTAATGGTGAAAAAGCAGCAATTTCATTACACACAAAAGATGACTTTGGAAGTGTGGTTTGTTATTTAGTAAAGGATGAGTTTAAGAAGAGTGCAGAAATAAAAGAAGGGCAAGAAGTCGTTTTAAAAGGTATTTGTACTGGTTTTTTAATGGATGTAATTCTTGTTAAGTGCGTTATTATGAATTTAAAATAAAATAGTATGAAAATCTTAAGCACCTTTTTTTTGTGTCTCTTTTTGGTTTCATCTGCCAATGCGCAGGAACGTTTTTTAACTAAAAAGGGAATGATTTCTTTTTTTTCAGAAACTCCAATAGAAAATATAGAAGCTCAAAATAATCAGGTTTTAAGCATTGTAGACGCCACTAGCGGTAAAATGGCTATTGCTATTTTGATGAAGTCTTTTATGTTTAAAAAAGCATTAATGCAAGAACACTTTAATGAGAATTATGTAGAATCTGACAAGTATCCAAAAGCAACTTTTAAAGGAGATATTATAGATTTTGAGAGCATTACAACTTCCGAAACAACTACAGCTATAAAAGGAGATTTGACAATTCACGGAAAAACAAAAGAAATTACTATTAATGCTGTTACTAAAAAAACAAACGAGGTTATTGAAATGACAGGAAATTTCTTTATTAATTTAACAGATTTTGATGTTAAAATTCCTTCTGTAGTAAAAAATAATATTTCAGAAAAAATAAAAGTAAGTTTTCGTTTGTATCACAAAGCATATAAAAAGTAACCTATGAAAAAAATATTTTTAACACTATTCTTAATTTTAGCTAGTTTACAGCTTTCTTCTCAAGATTTATTAGATATTTTGGAGCTTGAGGCTCCAGTAACCGAAAATATAGTGTCAGCGACCTTTAAAGGAACTAGAATTGTAAACGGACATTCTATAGAAAACAGAAAAAATAAAGAATTAGAGTTTATAATTTCTCACAGATTTGGTAGGGTAAACACCGGTTTTGAAGAGCTTTTTGGATTAGATCAAGCGAATATTCGTTTTGCTCTAGAATATGGTTTAACAGACGATTTAACCGCTGGTCTAGGAAGAAGTAGTTTTGAAAAAACCTATGATGGTTATTTGAAATACAGTTTACTAAAACAGAAAACGGGTGCAAATGCATTTCCTTTTGCAGTTTCTCTTTTTGGAAGTATTGCTGCCAAGAGTCAGAAAGCAATTGCAGGAAATGAAAGAACTTTTGCTGAAAGCTTATTTTATGTGGGGCAAGTTTTAATTGCTAAAAAAGTAAACTCTTCATTATCAATTCAAGTAACACCAACATATGTGCATAGAAATTTAGCAACGATAGCTGCAGATCCACATGATATTTTTGCGCTCGGTTTTGGTACAAGAGTAAAGTTGAGTAAACGAGTTTCTTTAAATGCAGAATATTACCAGCAGTTTCAAAAGCTTACATCTGTTAATGCTCGAAACTCATTGGCTTTTGGTGTAGATATAGAAACTGGTGGCCACGTTTTTCAGATTATTCTATCAAATGCAATTACAATGGTAGAAAAATCATTTATAACAGAAACAACAGGGAACTTTTTTGGCGGAGACATTCACTTAGGATTTAATCTTTCTAGAACTTTTTAACCAAAATAAGAATTATTCTATAATTTCGTAATCAATACTTAGTTTACGAAAAGCTCTTAAGGCAGATCCAGAATTTTTACCATCTAATTCAATATCTACGGTATCTCCTTCTAAAAGTATTTCTGCAAGCTCTGCAGCTAAAGAATCGGTAATGGTAGCCGAAAATTCTGCAATGCATCTCGCTATTGCTCTTTTATCTGGTCTTTGTGCATCGCAAGACAATAAATTTACTTTCATAAGAATGGTGTTTCTATTTGCAAGATACAAGAGTTAGGATAAATAATTAGGCTACTTTCGTATTATTAATGCAAACAGCTTCGGTGTTTAATCTTTCAATTCAATTTTCGAGTTACTTTCTTTTAATAAATTTAGATAATCTTCAATTTTAAACACATTACTATTAAATCTAGAAGTTCTGTTACTACCTTCATTTTGTCTCACAATAGACCTGGCATAGCGTCTTACTTCATCTTTAGATGTTAAGATAATTCCAGGAACTGGAGTGCTTTTTTCATTTTCATCTTTAGCTACCATTGTAAAATAAGAAGAATTACAATGTTTGGTTTCTCCTGTTCTAATATTTTCAGATTCTACACGCAAACCAATTACCATAGAAGTTCTGCCGGTATAATTCACAGAAGCTTTTAAGGTTAAAAGCTCTCCAACTTCTATAGGATTTAAAAAATCTACTTTATTTACAGAGGCTGTAACGCAATAGTTACTAGAGTGTTTAGAGGCGCAAGCAAATGCAATTTGATCCATTAAATTTAAAATATGACCACCATGTATTTTTCCACTAAAATTAGAATGTGAAGGCAGCATTAATTCTGTAATTGTTAATTGAGAATCTTCAATGTTTTTAAACTTTTTAATCATTTGTAGTATCTTTGCTTTTAAAAATGGGCTTTTTTATGATAGGAATCATTTTACTGCCCATTAAAATATTATTTTTTACTAATTCAAAAATACAAATCTAATTACAATTAGCTCTTTATTTGTTCTGTATTTATTCCTTTTTTCAAGGAATCTTGTTCATCGGAATATCGTTTATTTGTTCTCATGAATTTATAAATAAATTATTGTTTAACCTTAAATAAAAAACATTTAACATGTATTGTGTTGAAATATAAAAAGTATTAATTACTTTTGAATAAATTTAAAAATTATGACTAAAAAACTACCTCTTATTTTATTTTTAATGTTTAGTGTTTGCGCAGTTGCACAGACAACTAATACAGAAACCATTGATTGGGGTTTTAACTCTACACCATCAGCAACTGGTGATAGTAATGCAAGTAGAACAATTGAAATTGGAGACACTGTAACTTGGACTTGGGTAGGCTCTTCAACTCATAATGTAGTTAAATTAACTGGACCAGAAGCTGGATTTGGTGTTGATGAGGTAAGATATCCTGTAGGACATGTATATTCTCATACATTTAATACAATAGGTGTTAATACTTACGATTGTAGTCCGCATCCAGACTCTATGTTTGGTACTATTACGGTAGTTGCAGAGGGGGCTTTAAGTACCTCAGAAGCAAGACGTTTAAACTTTGAAATGTTTCCAAACCCGGCATCAGATAAGGTAAGTATTCAATTGCCTTCTGGAGCTGAAAATGCTACGGTAGAATTTTATGATTCTTTAGGTAGATTGGCGCTTTCTAAAAAAGTGACGCGTATTAATAACAAAATGGATGTGAATGCTTTAAGTAAAGGTATTTATATTTTAAAAGTTTTTACAGCAGACCAAATCGGAAGTCAGAAATTTATAAAAAATTAAGTAGCACACAATTTTTAATATTAAAAACCAATTGTATTTATAGCAATTGGTTTTTTTTGTGGGCATTTTAAAGTAGATTTGTAGTACAAGAAGAAAAAAGCATGAATTATATCTTATTTGATAGTGACGTTAGAGATACACTATTGCCATTTACATATACAAAACCCGTTGCAGATATTAGAATCGGAATTTTAACCATTAGAGAAAAATGGGAGAAACGTCTTGGTTTAACTACCACAACAATTACCGCAGATTATTTAGAAGAAAAATATCCGATGGTAGAAATGGAAGAGAATATTCTTATAAATGCTTCTTTTTGTCCTACGGAATCTTTGGTAGAAAAGGTAAAAAATCTTTCAAAAAATGAAGCTATTTTTAAAGGTGAAGATGTATTGGCATTTCATACAACACAAAGCCAAGAAGAGGTAGATTTTGATACCTATACCCAAATAGAATTTGATGAAGAATTGATTCAAATTAAAAATACTTCAGATATTTTTACGCATAATGGCAAAGCGATTCAGCAAGATTTTGATTTAATTACAGAAGAAAGAACTTCTGAAGCCATACCCGCAGGAATACAAGTTATAAATCCAGGAAATATTTTTATTGAAGAAGGTGCACAAATTTTGTTTTCTACTTTAAACGCATCAGAAGGGCCTATTTATATTGGCAAAGATGCTTTAATTATGGAAAACTCTTCTATTAGAGGTCCTTTTGCAATGTGCGAAAATGCCGTTGTTAAAATGGGTGCAAAAATTTATAAAGATACTACCATAGGTCCTTTTTCTAAAGTAGGAGGTGAGATAAGTAATGCTGTTATTTTTGGGTATTCTAGCAAAGGCCATGACGGTTATTTAGGAAACTCTGTGATAGGTGAGTGGTGTAATTTAGGAGCGGGCACTAATAATTCGAATTTAAAAAATAACTATTCTGAAGTAAAATTATGGAACTATGAAACCGAGCGTTTTGCAAAAACAGGATTGCAGTTTTGTGGTTTAATAATGGGAGATCATTCTAAGTGCGCCATTAACACCATGTTTAACACAGGAACGGTAGTTGGTGTGAGTGCAAATCTTTTTGGAAGCGGATTTCCAAGAAATTTCACTCCTTCTTTTAGCTGGGGAGGTGCAGCAGGGTATGAAACCTTTCAAATGAATAAAGTTTCTGAAGTTGTTACAGCAGTAATGAAACGTAAAAACTTGGTTTTTGACGCAGTAGATCAAAAAATTCTAGATCATGTTTTTGAGGAAACTAAACAATATCGGAATTTTTAGTTTTTTAGAGTGCTTTTTTTATGCAATTGTAATGTTTAGTTTTTGAGTGCTTTCCATACTAAGTTTGGCTGAAATTTTTAATTTTAAAGGTTCACTGTAACGTCTAATTACTTTGTCATTTCTGTAACTCTGTTTTTAATCAACGATTTTGTAATTTTTTTTTATAGTTTCACTTTTCTTTTTTTCATTATTTGTGCGAAATCACTAGAGATTTCTATAAAAGTATATTTTTATAATAAGTTCTTGTTAGTATATGAATTTGATTGTAAATATCGAAAATTTAAATTCGAAAACTCTTGAGAAAATCTGCAGACCCTATATGAGCTTAATGCTTATGTATATAACGGAATGATACATTTATATCTATGAGAATCCTTTAATTATATTTAAACTTAAATTATATCTAGCAGTCTTTTTTCACGAAATTAAAACATCCTATTTCTTGAACGTTTATTGGTAGTTCTATGGAATTAAATACCTTAATTATTATTTCTTTAATAAGCCAGTAAGTCTTAAATTTAAGTATTGGGTAATTAATTCACTTACTGAATATTCTTTATCATTAAAAATACTTGGATTTGTAACCACTTGTAACACAAAAATTTTGTCTAGCTGACTCAATAAATCTATAGAAATAACATTGAAAATTCCTTTTTCAATTCCTTTTTTATATTGTTCTCTTAATAAATTTATATAATTATCGGTAAATACTTCTATAACTGACCAAGAGGTTGGGTAACTTTTTTTAATACTTTGCAAAAAAGAAATAGAGATACTAGAAGTACCCTCAGCGAATGTTTTTACCAGTAACTCATATAATTCTAAGGTTTCTAAATCTTGTTCAATAATATTAAAAACAGAATTAGATAAAGCATCTACTTTTGTTTTACATGCTGCTAATAAAACTTCTTCTTTACTTTGAAAGTAACTGTAAATAGTAGATTTACTTTTTTTTGCAAGTATTGCAAAATCATCTATTGTTAGTTTCTCAATATCTTTATTTTGTAGGTTTAATAGCAATATTTCTAACCACTTATTTACTTTATTAGTGATGTTTTTTCGACTTCTATCAATTGATTTTCTTCCCATTAAAACTAATTAGGGGATAAAAATAAAGATTATTTTTGTACAAGTACTATTTATACTTATTTAGTTTTTTCTTTTTTTTTCGATAAAATAGAACTATACTTGTATTATTAGTTCGATTAATTAATATAAAAACATGAGAAAATTTAAATATTTTGGTGCATATTTAATTCCTTTATTTGGTCTATTTACATTTAAATCGACTGGTATTTACGCTTTTTTTGGTTTGTTTTTTTTATATGTTTTAGTTCCAATTTTAGAACAAATACTACCTCTTAGCTCTTATAATCTGAAGAAGGCAGAAAAAGAATTAGCTAAGGAATCTTCTTTCTTTGACCTAACCTTGTATTTATTAGTTCCATTGCATCTTTTTGTTATTTATAGTTTTTTAATTACAGTTTCTAGTGCTGCTATATCTGCCTTAGATTTAACAGCATGTGTGCTTATGATGGGCACAATTCTAGGTGTAAATGGCATCAATGTTGGTCATGAATTAGGTCATAAAACCAACCATCCGTTTAAAATGTTTTTAGCACATGTTATGCTAACTACTTCAATTCAAAATCATTTTGTAACGTATCATAATAGCGGTCATCATAGAGATATTGGAACCCCAGAAGATTTTTCATCTGCTAAACAAGGGGATAACTTTTATTATTTTGCTTTAAGATCTCAGATAGGAGGCTATTTTAAAACTTGGAAATTGGAGTCTAAAAGATTAACAGCTCTTGGAAAGAATAAATTAATAAATCCAATGATTATCTATACATTAATCCCTTTACTATTTCTTACTACAATTTATTTTTTCTTTAATTTTAATACGATGCTAATTTATGGTATTACTGGTATTTATGGTATTTCCGTCTTAGAGGCTCAAAATTATTTTGCCCATTACGGTTTAAGAAGAAAAAAACAAGAAAATGGAAGGTATGAAAAAGTACAACCTAAGCATTCTTGGAATTCAGATCATTTAATTGGAAGAGTGTTGTTGTTCGAGTTAACGAGACATTCAGATCATCATCATATGGGCGCAAAGCCTTTTCAGCTTCTTGAATCAAAAAAAGATAGCCCTTTGTTACCTTTTGGTTATCCAATGATGTTAATGCTGTCTTATTTTCCTTTTATTTTTAAACCAATAATGAAAAAACACCTGAACCTTTATGGCATAAAATAAAAAAACCTTGTAGTTGTTTTTCTTATTATTGGGCCACTATTAACCACCGTTTCGAAAAAACATATTCCTTAAGATAAGTTTAATTTTTTTTGTTCTATTTTTATAAAAGAAGTATTAATAATTAAATTTAATGCTTGGATTCAATGTGTTAAAGTTATTATACAAGCTTAGATACCTTTTTTAAGTACTAGTGTTATTCAATAAAAAGAGAGTGAAATTTAAACTAAAAAATCTCAAGCATTTACTTGAGATTTTAAATATTTTAAAGGGTACTAGAATGCTTAGATTGCACCCCACTCTTTTAAAGAGGCAGTGTTCATATTTATATACGCGTCATTCCCTGCTTTTGTTGCCAATTCTAAAGACATTTTTGCAGCAGCAATTGCCGTTTTTGTACTTCCTGCTTTTGAGTGTATTAAAGATTGTTGTCTTAGGTACCAAAAACGCGGCTGTGCAGCAGTCATTTCAACAGCTTTGTCTATCCATACTTTTGCTTTGTTTATGTCTTGTCCGTTTTGTAAATAATACACTGCAGCACTAAACATATCTTGTGCAGAAGGGCCAGCCATTGCAGTATCTATACTTTTTGTAACCATCATATCTGTTGGTGTTGTAAAGGTAAAACCTACAGAAACATTTTCCCAACTTAAATTAAAGAATGCAGTATTTTTTGTAAGATCGTCAAACGTTATGGTCAACGTTTCTACCTTCATTGGTAATTTTTTAGGCGTTACCTTTATCTGTGCAGCAACTTTTTCTATATCTAATGTTTTTGGTGCACCGCTTCCTTTAGACTCCGTGTAAAAGTAAATATCCCAAGAAGTTTCACCTGGTTTTGTAAAAATAGCATAGGTTCCTTTTGCCAAGGTATTTCCGGCGATGGTTACATCAGAAGAAAATGTAATCTTGGTTCTTGCGTTTGCACCCGTTCTCCAAATGTTTCCATATTGCTCTAACCCACCAAAGATTGTTCTTCCTCTCATGCTTGGTCTAGAGTAGTCTACGGTTACCTCTGTTAAACCAACTTTTTGTGTTATTTTTTGAGCAGGGCTCGGCGCCGGTGTTTCAATTTGTGCATTTGTAGCAAGTATTCCTGTAAGTACAAATAAACTTAGTAGTATTTTTTTCATCTGTTATTTTAAATTTAATTTATTCAAACTTACAATTTCAGAAAACGATAAATGTTAACTATTTCTTAAAATAAAGGGATGTATCTTTGTTCCTTATTCTATAAAATGAAAAAATACATATCTGAATTTATAGGAACTTTTTCTATGATTTTCTGTGGAACAGGAGCCATGACCGTAAATGAAGTTACCGGAGGTGAAGTAACACATGTTGGTATTGCAATTACTTGGGGTTTGATAGTAATGGCGATGATTTATGCCTTTGGCGAAACCTCTGGTGCACATTTTAATCCGGCAGTAACCATTGCATTTGCCTATGCTAAAAAGTTTGCTTGGAAAGAGGTTCCTAAATACATAACTGCTCAGGTTTTAGGTGCTTTTGCAGCTAGTTTGGTGTTGTGGTTTCTATTTCCTGCAAGTGAATATTTAGGAGCAACCATACCTACAGTAGACGTCTGGCGTGCTTTTGTCTTAGAACTCTTGTTAACCTTTTTCTTAATGGTGGTTATTATAAACGTTTCTACCGGAAGTAAAGAAATGGGTATTATTGCAGGTATTGCAGTAGGTGCTGTGGTGTTGTTAGAAGCAATGTTTGCAGGCCCTATTACAAATGCTTCGATGAATCCCGCGCGTTCTATTGCACCAAATATTGTTTCTGGTAATATAGAGGGTCTTTGGTTATATATTGTTGCGCCTATTTTAGGAGCTTTGTTGGCGGTAGTTTCTTGCAAATTGATAAAAGAAGACAACTGTTGCGATGAAGAAAATTGTTAAATATTAAAGCATAAAGTTTTGAATAATATAAGTATTTTGGGGTGTGGTTGGTTAGGGAAACCTTTGGCAACTTCCTTTATAGAGGACGGTTTTTCCGTAAAAGGATCCACAACATCTGAAGAGAAAGTTCCAGTTTTAGAGGCTTTAGACATTGATACCTATTTAGTAAATATTTCTGATTTTGAGGAGTTTGATGCTTTTTTAGACGCCGATATTTTAATTATTGCAATTACTTCCAAAGATATTGATGGTTTTGAAAGTTTGATTGCACAAATACAAGATTCTACTATTCAAAAAGTGGTATTTATTAGTTCTACTTCTGTGTATGGAAAATTGAATAAAGTAATGACAGAAGAAGATCCTGTTTTAAATACGCCACTTACTATTATCGAAAACTTATTTAAAGAGAACACTTTTTTTGAAACAACAATTATTCGTTTTTCTGGATTATTTGGTGGCAATAGAAGTCCTGCAAACTGGTTTAAAGACGGCCGTGCAATTCCGCAACCAAAAGGTTTTGTGAATATGATTCACAGAGAAGATTGCATAGAGATTATACAGGAAGTAATTGCACAGAATTGCTGGAATACCATTTTTAATGCTTGTGCCAATCATCATCCAACAAGAAAAGAGTTTTACAGCATTGCAAAATTAAGTGCTGGTTTTAAAGAACCAGAATTTGAAACACCAGAAGTAACCGAGTGGAAAATAATTTCTTCAGAGAAAGTTCAAAGAGTATTAGGTTATGAATTTATTCATAACGACCTGCTTTTTAATACAAGTAAGTAGATTGACAGCGTTTTAAGATTATTTTTTTAATTCTTATTCATTTTTTTTCTATAAACTAAAAATACTGTAATTCGTTGCATTTCATTCATTAATATCTGTATTGCATCCATTAACGGCACAATCATCTACAAAAATTTATAAAATTAAGGGGCTATTTAGAATATTTTTTCTTTCTCCAAAATGCAAATCCAAATCCAAATCCAAACAATAATAAAAGGGGCAAGATTACATTAAAAAACTGCCAAAAAGTACGTTCTTTAAAAGCCTTTTGTTTGTCTAGCATTCGTATTTGTAAAGACTTGTTTCTTAGGTTAACTAGGCCAGAATCATCTAATAAATAAGCTACTGAATTTAGTAAAAAATCTTTATTTCCAAATTGTTGGTTCGTCCATTTATCAGAAGCTAAATCGTATGGTTTGTTCTTTAATAGTTGATTTTTTCCAACATCACCATCAGCAATTACAATCATTTTATTTTCTACAGATTGTTCTTTAAAAAGTGGCGTATTAAAAGGGTGTATCCGGTTTTTATAAGCGGAATTAAATTTACCTGCTAACAAGACTGCAAACAACTGATTTCCGCCTTTATAATCAGATTCAACCACTTCTTCTGCAATAGATTGTAATGCTATAAATGTTGGTGTTCCTACTTTTTTAGTTAACAAAGAACTTACCAATAAAGGTGTTTTCTTAATATTATTTTTTAAAGTATCTATTTGATTTGCAAATTGTAACCTAACAGGGGCATTGTTTTTAGTAATTGGGTGGTTCGGGTTTCCGCCAACTAGTGGATGGTAAAACCATTCTAAATTTTTAAACTGGGGTTGGTTGCCAACTTGGCCTGTTGCCACCGGTATTTGTGCCGAATATAAATCTTTAATTAGGGTGGTATTAATTCTAATTCCGTAGCTAAATAATAAATCCGTTAGATTTAAATCTCTAGGATATGCTAACATTTTTCCCGTAGCATTTAAGCTATCTTGGTCTGCTTGCACATTGTCTAACATCCACAAAGTTTTACCACCATTAGCGATAAACTGATCTAAGATAAATTTCTCTTTTTCTGTAAATTTCTCTGTAGGTTTTGCAATAATTGCCAAGTCTAACTGTAGCAAATTTTTTAAAGTTTCTGGGGCATTTGTTTTTGTAGCATCTAAAGTAAATTTTGCCAATCTGTATTTTTTACCAAGTGCACTTAAAAAACTATATTGGTAGATGTCTTCTAGTTCTCCATTTCCGGAAAGTATGCCTATTTTTTTTTGTTCTTTTTGGTTTACAGAATGTATGGAATTTGAAAAGCTATATTCTAAATTTTCAATAGCGCTTTGCAATTGCGCTTCTTGAGAAGCTACAATAGCAGTCGGAAGTAAAGAAACAATTGCTGTTTTTTTTCCATAATTTATTGCTGCCCATGGAAAAATAATGGCTTCAGACATTTTACCATCTTCTTCAACGGTTAATCTACTTGGCAGCATCCCTTTTTTAATGAGTGCTTCTCTTTGGGTATCCGGATTTTGAAAATTAATTTTTATCTTTTGGTTTTTAGCAACTAATTCTTCTAAATATTGGCGTGTTTCTAGTTGTAGTCTTTTAAATTCTGATGGGAAATCGCCCTCTAAATATACAGTTATAAATAAATTTTTATCAATCTTAGAAATTATGTTGGTAGTGGTTTTTGAAAGTGTGTACCGTTTGTCTTTTGTAAAATCGAAACGTTTGTAGAAAGATTGATTTACAACGTTTAAAAAGATTAATACAAGTATTAAAATGCTGCTATTTTTAATTTTTTTATTCATTTTCTAAACGTGTTTTAGTAATAAATAAAAAGAAGATGGTAACACTTGTAAAATAGACAAGATCTCTAGTGTCTATAATTCCGCGAGAAATACTTTTAAAATGTGCGTTAATGCCTATTTGCTGAATGGTTAAATTATTGTCAAACGAATTAGAAATTGCATCAAATCCGTAGAAAAGAAAAAACGTACTAAAAACTCCTAAAATAAACGCTATAATCTGGTTTTTAGAAAGTGTTGAAGTAAATAATCCAATTGCAGTATAGGTTGCGGCTAAAAATAACAAACCAATATAAGAGCCAATAGTAGCTCCAAAATCGATATTTCCAATAGGGTTTCCTAATTGATATACCGTGTACAAATAAGTAATTGTTGGTATTAAGGCTATTACAACGAGTAAAAGTGCAGCCCAAAATTTACCCAACACAATTTGCCAATTAGAAATTGGTTTTGTTTTTAAAAGTTCTATGGTTCCGTTATTAAATTCATCAGCAAAACTTTTCATAGTTATTGCCGGAATTAAGAATATAAATACCCAAGGTGTAAGATAAAAAAACGGATTTAAATCTGCAAAGCCAGCGTTTAGGATGTTAAAATTATTCTTAAAAATAAATAAGAACAATCCATTAATCAACAAGAAAACTCCAATGACTAAATACGCGATGGGACTTGCAAAAAACGAGTTAAATTCTTTTTTTAAAATAGCGATCAATGTGTGATTTTTTATTGGTATTTTTTTTGCTTTGTGTCAATTAAAAACTAACCGTCAACAGCAAATCTATAAATTTGGTTCTCCTTAACATTCGCATCTTTTCTGTCTGGCTGTAATTCAAAGTTATATTTCTCTAATAACGCCACCGAAGCAATATTATTTTGATGTGTAAAGGCTTCTACAAATTTTAAATCCATTTGCTTTGCAGAGAAATTTAAAATTGCTTTAAAAGCTTCACTCATATAACCATTCTCTTGAAAATCTGGGTGCATGTCATATCCAATTTCTGCATAATCCTCTTCAGTTTCGAAATTATTTAAACCAATGGTTCCTAGCAATTCAGCAGTATCTTTAGATTCTAATACCCAAAAAATACGGGTATTATTAGCAATTGAATTAGAAATACTATCTATAAGAGCTCTCGTTTCAGAAAGATTGTTTAGCATAGTTCTAGTTATAAAGGTATTTACCTCTTTGTTTGTTCTCAAACCAAAAATGGCTTTTGCATCGTTTAATTCTAATGCTCTTAATGTTAATCTTTCTGTTTCTAAAACTGGAAATGTTGTAAAGTTGAATGCCATTTTTATATTATTTTGATTGTTTCTTATTGTAAACTTACTTTTTTATCAACGCTCCATGCAAGCGGTTTGTCATTAAAAAATACTTTTGTTTTTGCCCAAACATCTTTAAAAAGGGCAGACTTTCTGTAGTTTTCTAAATCGCTTTCTTTGTTCCAATTCGAGTATGTGAAAAAGATATCAGGATTATTTTTATCTTGATATAACTCTAATAAAGTACATCCTTTATACGCTCTAATAAACTGTTTTTTCTTTTCAAAAATTTCTAAAAAGGTAGGAATGTGTTTTTGATGGAAACTTAACTTTACAATTCTTACAAACATACTTATGAGATTGGTGTAAATTCAGGTTTCTTATCATTTGTGAAATCGATGGTAATTTGATCTCTATAGCTTAACCCTAAAAGAGAAGATGCACCACCAACAGTATCTAAATTACTTCTGTAAATAGCAATTTCTAAATATCCTGCGGCGTTAAATATGGCTAATTTATGGCCGTCATATTGATGGCTCTCATGCAAACTGTTATGAGTAACTTCATTGTATTTTGTAAATATTTTAGAAAATGAATACCGTCTAGCGGTTGCATTAAAAGTTCTTCCTTTTCCAATTTCTTGAAACATTTTTTGGCTAATATTTGTAATTACATTTCCGTAATTATCAATATATAAAACACCTCCAATAATTTGGTTTTGGGCCTGATTTACTTTTGGCTGAATCTCTATTAATTTCTTAAATTCCTTAATTACTTTCCCTATAACTGTTAAATTTCCACCTCTGGCTATAAAACAAGCTACCTGAACAAAAACATCTAACACCGGAAAACTACTCTCTATCCTGTCATGAATATTAATTTCTACAATTTTTGTAGGTTTAATTTCAGAGGCAATCATAGAAATTAAACCGTTGTCTGGACAAACGAAAAAATGCCCATCTAACTCTAAGGCAATATGCTTGTTATCTTTACTTAGTTCTGAGTCTACACCAATAATATGTATGGTTCCTTTAGGAAAACTTTTATAAGAGTTTTTTAGTATATATGCAGTTTCTGTAATATTAAAAGGCGCTATTTCATGCGTAATATCTACAATTTTAGCATCTGCAAGTTCTGTGTATATGGCTCCTTTTACAGCACCTACAAAGTGGTCTTTTGTTCCGAAATCTGTAGTTAGCGTTATAAATGCCATTGGGTGCTTTACGTTTAATTAATTGTGTAAAAGTTATTAATTATTTTAAGCAAATCTAATGAATTTTGAATTTTAATTCGCTATTTTTAATTTAAATAAAATGGACATTAATCTCTAAAAAAAAATAAACATTTGAACGAACGCATTATAGAGTTAGAAGAAATAAACCCCAAAGACTTCTTTGGAGCTCATAATAGTACTATAGAAGCCTTAAAAAAATATTACCCTAAAATTAAAATTGTAGCTAGAGGTACCCAATTGAAGATTTTTGGAGAGTCAGTTCTTTTAGATGAATTTGAAATTCGTCTAGAACGTTTGATAAAGTATTACAATAAATACAATAAGTTAGATGAAAACAGTTTGGAGCGTATTTTAACTTCGAATGGGAAAGAGGAGAAAGCAGTTGCTTCTAAAAGGGTTAAAGATGTTTTAGTTCATGGTGTTGCAGGAAGGTTGATAAAACCACAAACAGAAAACCAGCGTAAAATGGTTGTGCTAATGGATAAGAATGATATGTTATTTGCTGTTGGGCCCGCAGGAACGGGTAAAACTTATACAGCAGTTGCATTAGCCGTTAGAGCTTTAAAACAAAAAGATGTTCGAAAAATTATCTTAACAAGACCCGCGGTAGAGTCTGGAGAAAATTTAGGTTTTCTTCCAGGAGATTTAAAAGAAAAGTTAGATCCGTATATGCAACCTTTATATGATGCATTAAGAGATATGATACCACATGAAAAGCTAGAATCTTACATAGAAAAAGGTATAATACAGATTGCACCTTTGGCATTTATGAGGGGTAGAACCTTAGACAATGCCTTTGTAATTTTAGATGAAGCGCAGAATACTACGCACAATCAGATGAAAATGTTTTTAACTAGAATGGGTAAAAGTGCAAAGTTTATCATCACCGGAGATCCTGGTCAGATAGATTTACCAAGAAAACAAGTATCTGGCTTAAAAGAATCTTTATTAGCATTGAAGGATATAAATGGTATTGCACAGGTCTTTTTAGATGATAAAGATGTGGTGCGGCATAAATTAGTAAGAAGTATCATTAGCGCTTACAAAAGCATAGAAACAGAATAGGGTCTTATTTTTTGTTGTTGGTTAATAGTCTTTAGACTATTTTTGCAGCCATTAACAAAGAACAACAATAAACAATTAACTAAGAATGAATACAATTAACGAAACTAACTTTAAGTTTCCCAATCAAAAATCTGTTTACAAAGGTAAGGTAAGAGAGGTTTACAATATTAATGATACTCTTTTAGTAATGATTGCTACCGATAGACTTTCTGCTTTTGATGTTGTTTTACCGCGTCAAATTCCTTTTAAAGGGCAGATTTTAAATCAGATTGCAACTAAAATGATGAATAATACGGCAGATATTGTTCCGAATTGGTTGTTAGCAAATCCTGATGAGAATGTAGCAATTGGTCATTTGTGCGAAACTTTTAAAGTAGAAATGGTTATTCGTGGTTATTTATCTGGTCATGCGGCTAGAGAATATAAATTAGGGAAAAGACTACTTTGCGGCGTTACATTGGCAGCAGGTTTGAAAGAAAATGATAAATTTCCTGAACCTCTAATTACTCCATCAACTAAAGCAGATAATGGAGATCATGATGAAGATATTTCTCGCGAAGAGATTCTATCTAATAGTATTGTTTCTGAAAAAGACTATTTAATTTTAGAGGACTATACAAGAAAACTATTTCAAAGAGGAACAGAAATAGCGGCTTCTCGTGGTCTAATTTTAGTGGATACGAAATACGAATTCGGAAAAACAAAAGAAGGAAAAATTGTGTTAATTGATGAAATTCATACTCCAGATTCTTCTCGCTATTTTTATGAAGAAGGGTATCAAGAAAGACAAGATAAAGGGGAACCTCAAAAACAATTATCTAAAGAGTTTGTAAGACAATGGTTGATTGAAAACGGATTTCAAGGTCTAGAAGGACAACAAATACCAGAAATGTCTGATGCTAAAATTAGCGAAATTTCTAATAGATATATAGAGTTATACGAACAAATTACGGGAGAAGCTTTTGTAAAAGCAACTACAGATAACGTAATGAATAGAATTGAAAAGAATGTGAATTCTTTTTTATCAAATTAAAAAACAAACAAATATGATTATAGAACCAAGAACAAGAGGATTTATCTGTTTAACATCACACCCAACAGGTTGTGAACAAAACGTAATGAATCAAATAGAATACATCAAAACACAAGAAAAAATTGAAGGAGCCAAAAAAGTATTGGTTTTAGGTTCTTCTACAGGCTTTGGTTTGGCCTCTAGAATTACAAGTGCATTCGGTTCAGAAGCAGCAACAATTGGTGTTTATTTTGATAAGCCTCCAACTGCAGGAAGACCAGGTTCACCAGGGTATTACAACACTGCAGCTTTTGAAAAGCATGCTCATATACAAGGTTTGTATGCTAAAAGTGTGAATGGTGACGCATTCTCAAATGAAATAAAACAACAAGTTGTAGACTTAATTAAAGAAGATTTAGGTCAGATAGATTTAGTGATTTATAGTTTGGCTTCGCCTGTAAGAACGCATCCAAATAGTGGGAAAAGATTCAAATCGGTGTTAAAACCTATCGGAGAAGTTTTTACAAATAAGACAGTAGATTTTCATACCGGAAATGTATCAGAAATTTCTATCAACCCTGCGGAAGGAGAAGATATTGAAAATACAGTTACTGTTATGGGAGGTGAAGATTGGAAAATGTGGATGGATGCCTTGCAAGCTGAAAACCTTCTTTCAGAGGGTGCTACAACAGTTGCATATTCTTATATTGGCCCAGACGTTACAAGGCCAGTCTATAGAAATGGAACTATTGGTGCTGCAAAAGATCATTTAGAAGCAACTGCTTTTACAATTACAGAAGATTTAAAGTCTATTAAAGGAAAAGCCTATGTCTCTGTAAACAAAGCATTGGTAACACAAGCAAGTTCTGCAATTCCTGTAATTCCGTTATATATTTCTTTATTGTATAAGATTATGAAGGCAAAAGGAATTCACGAAGGTTGTATTGAGCAAATACAACGTTTGTTCAGCCAGCGTTTATTTGGAGGTGATTTAGCTTTAGATGAAAAGGGAAGAATTAGAATTGATGATTTAGAAATGCGCGAAGATGTGCAAGAAGAAATAGCTGAACTTTGGAAAAACGCAACTTCAGAAAATTTACCAGAAATAGGAGATTTAAAAGGCTATAGTGATGAGTTTTTTAGCTTATTTGGTTTCAAAGTGCCGGGTGTAGACTATACTGCAGATGTAAATGAATTGGTTATGGTTCCTAGTGAACAATAATCTTAAATAATACAAGCCTCATTTTTTTAAAAATAATGAGGCTTTTTTTAGCATAAAAAAAGGGTTTGAAGGCAGTAACTATAAAACAACTTAAAGATGAGTTAGCTCATAAATCTGCTGCAGATTTAAAAGAGTTGTGCTTGCAGTTGGCCCGGTTTAAAAAAGAAAATAAAGAATTACTTACCTACTTAATGTTTGAGTCTCATGACGAGGAAACTTATATTCAAACTCTAAAAGAGGAGGTAGATGCTCAGTTTGAGGAAATTAATACAAAGAGTTTTTTCTACATTAGAAAGGGAAGCCGTAAAATATTAACATCTATAAAAAAACACATTCGGTACTCTAAGAAGAAAGAAACAGAAGCAGAATTGTTGTTGTATTTCTGTAAGAAATTAAAGGATTTTAAACCTTCTATTCAAAGAAGCACAAGATTGCAAAGTATTTTTGATACACAGGTGAGAATGATTAAACGAGTAATTGAAAAACTACATGAAGATTTACAGTATGATTTTCAATTAGAATTAGATGAATTATTAAATAATGAATAAAGAAAGACCCGTTTTAGAAGATTTAATTAAAGACAATATGTCTGCATTAGAATTGTTTCAAAACCAAACATTAAGACCCGTTATTAAAATGCAACACGATTTATTAATTGCATCTTTTAATACCTATAAAGCAAAAAGAAAAATAGATTTTTCTAGCTTAACAGATCAAAAAAAGAGAAGTAAGACAAAGGCAGTTTTTGTAAAAGATATTAATTATAAGAACCTTACTTTAGGTTTTATTATTGGTGCTTTTTCATTAGAAGAGTTCGCCTATTACAGTTTAAATACCTCAGAATTAAATAAAAGAATTATTCAAATTGTTATCCAAAGAGTTCAAGATAGTCTTAGTGAAATTATATAAGTAAAAAAGTTGGTACTCTCCAGTACCAACTTAAAATCAACCAAAACCTTCTTATTAGAAAAATTAACACAAACGTGTTAAAACTACTTTTTAGAAGTTCTATATAAAATGCGAAAAACGCATTATTTCTTTCCAAATCAAAAATAGTTTATATTTTGTTCTGTAAATCATTAATAATGTTAAATATTATATAATTTTAAAAAAAAAAGAGCATTCTGAATGAATGCTCTTTTTTTATTTTTGAGGTTGTATTTATCGCTTCTTAGCTAATAACTTTTTTTGATATTTTCCTTGTACAACGTCTACAATAACTAAAATAGCAATTACAAAGTAGAAGGTAGTTTTACTCATAGGTACAATTTCATTTCCAAAGAGTTTTAAATGTGCTAAATGCCCACCTTCTGTAATTAGCATAATGCCAACTATAAAAAGAATAAAGAGCCCTAAAACTTCATACATCCTATTTTTTGCTAAGAAATCTGATATTCTATCTGCTAAAAATAACATTAATAAACCACTGATAACAATTGCAATAGTCATAATAATAAATGCAGTTGTAGTGCTTTCTATAGCACTTGTAAGACCAATAGCAGCTAAAATAGAGTCAAAAGAAAATACTAAATTCATTAATACGATGCTAAAAATAACGGTTTTAGAAGATTTTGTTCCTTTGCGCTGATCTGCTGCAGATTGCTCTAAATTTTGAGTACCAATCATGTGCCAAATTTCTTTAATGGCTGTATAAATTATAAATCCACCACCTAATAAAACAATAATACTATGCCCGTTAAAAGCAAATTTTATAACATCTTCAAAACCACCTGTCAAAAAAGAAAAAGGTTTTTGAAAATATCCAATTATAGAAACCAAAAGAAATAAAAGTACAATCCTTAAGACAATAGCTATCAAAATTCCTACTTTTCGAACTCTTTTTCTGTCTGTTTCTGGCGCTTTCTTTGACTCTAATGAAATGTATAACAAGTTATCAAAACCTAAAACTGCTTGCAACATAATTAGCATGAAGAGAGTAAATATATTTTCTAGCATTTTTTATTTTTGTTTCAAAGGTATTTGGATTGCTTTTAATACGCAATATTTTATTTGTTTAAGTTTTAAGTAGAAGAAAATGTCCGTTTAAAATATATATTTATATAAGATACGCAAGCTCACAAAGGCAATTAAAATGGCAGTTGCTTTTTTTAATTGAATAGGCGTAAAGAAATTGTAGCTTTTTCTGCTTCCAATTTGGCCACCTATAAAAACAGTTACTAACAAAATACCCGTTAAATTCCAGTTAATTACAAAATTTGGCATTGAATATTGACCGATAAAACCAGCGATAGAATTTACTAAAATAAAAATACTGGCAGTTGCCGCTATTTTCTTGGGAGTATCCCAATTGGTAAGATGTAATAAAGGTGCTAAAAAAATGCCACCACCAATACCAACCATTCCAGAAATAAAACCAATAATACCTCCAAAACCTGCATTCCTTATTATTTTTGGATTCTTGTTTTTTTCATTGAAAGCAACAATTTGTTTTGAAAGCCACATAGTTATTGCTGCAAATAATAAAGTAAAACCTAATAATATAAAAAAGAAGTGCTGATTTATTTTTACAGTTCCACCTAAAAAAGCCAGTGGAACACTTAATAAAACAAGGGGTATTATTTTTTTAAAATTAACTTTCTTTTGTTGAAGGAACATAAATACATTTCCAGAAACTACCACAATATTACATAATAAAGCGGTAGCTCTAATTTGTGTAAATACAATACCTGTGATAGCTAAAATAGCCAAATAACTAGAACCACCACCAAAACCAACAGATGAATATAATACTGCTACGGCAAAAAATAATAGAACAATATGCCAATTCTCAATAAAAATTTCTAAAAGAATGTAAAAATTCATAGAACACAAATATATTGTTCTTCTAATATAATTGATATTGAATTTTAATATTTTTTGTGTTTTATCTGCTAAAAACTGTTATAAGTAGAATAAATAAAAATATAAGGATTATTTTTTATAGTTTAGTTTCTTTTTTAGAATCCGAAAAATAAATAACTTAGCCAAACAATGAGTAATTATCATATCAAACATTTAGAAGAATATTATCAAGTTTACAGAAAATCTATTCGCGAGCCAGAAAATTTCTGGGAAGAGATTGCAGAAGAACATTTTGTTTGGCGTAAAAAATGGGATAAAGTTTTAGAATGGGACTTCTCTAAGCCAACAATAAAGTGGTTTCAAGGGGCAAAACTAAATATTACAGAAAACTGTATTGATAGGCATTTGGCAACAAGAGCAGATAAAACGGCTATTTTATTTGAACCAAATGACCCAAGTGAGGGTGCAGAACATATTACCTATAAACAATTATCAGAAAAAGTAAACAAGTTTGCCAATGTTTTAAAGGAAAACGGAGTTCAAAAAGGAGATAGGGTATGTATTTACGTTCCAATGATTCCAGAATTGGCTATTGCAACGCTTGCTTGTGCTAGAATTGGTGCTATCCATTCCGTAGTTTTTGCAGGCTTTTCAGCAGTTGCATTGGCAACAAGAATTAATGATTCTGATTGTAAAATGGTCATTACTTCTGATGGTTCTTATCGTGGTGCAAAAACCATTGATTTAAAAGGAATTGTAGATGAAGCTTTGGAGAATTGTCCTTGTGTGAAAACTGTTTTAGTAGCGAAAAGAATTCATTTAGACATTCAAATGAAAGAAGGTCGTGATCAATGGTTACAACCATTATTAGACAAAGCTTCGATATTATGTGAAGCAGAAATTATGGATGCAGAAGACCCCTTATTTATTTTATATACTTCTGGTTCTACAGGAATGCCAAAAGGAATGGTGCATACAACTGCTGGTTATATGGTGTATACAGCATATACGTTTAAAAATGCATTTCAATATACAGAAGAAGATGTCTATTGGTGTACTGCAGATATTGGTTGGATTACCGGTCATTCTTACATTGTATATGGTCCGTTAGCAAACGGAGCAACTACATTAATGTTTGAAGGCGTACCAAGTTATCCAGATTTTGGACGTTTCTGGGAAATTGTAGAGAAACATAAGGTAAATCAGTTTTATACAGCTCCAACAGCAATTAGAGCGCTAGCGAAACACGGAACAGAATTGGTTGATAAATACGATTTATCCTCTTTAAAAGTATTGGGCTCTGTTGGAGAACCTATAAATGAAGAAGCTTGGCATTGGTATAATGATAATGTTGGTAAAAAGAAAAGTCCGATTATAGATACTTGGTGGCAAACAGAAACGGGTGGTATGATGATTACTCCAATTCCTTATGTTACACCAACAAAGCCAACGTATGCAACTTTACCTTTTATTGGGATTCAGCCTGCAATAATTGATGAAAACGGTAAAGAGTTAAAAGGAAACCAAGTAGAGGGAAGACTCTGTGTAAAGTTTCCTTGGCCAAGTATTGCAAGAACTATTTGGGGAAATCATGAACGTTATAAAGAAACCTATTTTTCTGCATATAAGAATATGTATTTTACAGGCGATGGTGCTTTAAGAGATGAGGTTGGGTATTATAGAATTACAGGTAGAGTAGATGACGTAATTATTGTTTCTGGTCACAATCTAGGAACAGCGCCAATTGAAGATGCTATAAATGAGCATCCAGCTGTAGCAGAATCTGCTATTGTTGGTTTTCCGCATGATATAAAGGGCAGTGCATTGTATGGATATGTAACTTTAAAAGATACTGGAGAAAGTAGAGATCATGATAATTTAAAAAAAGAAATCAATCAATTAATTACAGATAGAATTGGCCCGATTGCAAAATTAGATAAAATTCAGTTCTCAGAAGGATTGCCAAAAACACGTTCAGGTAAAATTATGCGTCGTATTTTACGCAAAATTGCTTGCAATGAAATAGACAACCTTGGAGACGTTTCTACCTTATTAAACCCAGAAGTTGTGCAAAGTATAATCGGTAATAGATTATAAATAACCTTGAAATAAATTTATTTAGACCTGTTCTGTTTTAAAAAGCTGACAGGTCTTTTTGTATGTTGTACTTTTGCTAATCTGTCATAGTTCTTTTCATTGGCATATAAATTGACAAGAACAAAGTAACCGTATTCTAAATTTAAAAGCATTAATGCAACACTTACAAGATTCAAAAAAACAGAAGAATAAACCAAAAGTTTCTATTTTAAAAGCATTTAAAACTATTATTTGGCCAAAGCGAAAGTTGGTTTTTATAGGGTTGATACTTATTGTATTCAGCAGACTGTCTAGTTTGGTTGCTCCCTTAAAAATTCAAACATTATTAGATGACGTAATTCCTAATAAGGATTATGAGCAGCTATACAGTCTATTACTTATTGTTGGTTTGGCAATTTTAGTGCAAGCAGTTACTTCTTTTTTACTGACGCGTATTTTAAGTGTACAAGCACAATATTTAATATCAGAATTAAGAGCACAAGTTCAAAAGAAAGTATTGTCATTACCTATTCGTTTTTTTGACAATACAAAATCAGGAGCATTGGTTTCTAGAATTATGAGCGATGTAGAAGGAGTTCGAAATTTAATAGGAACTGGTTTGGTTCAGCTTGTTGGTGGAACCATTACTGCGGTAATATCTATGATATTGCTAATTCAAATTAGTCCGTCTATGACCTTTTTTGTATTGGTTCCTGTGGCTGTATTTGGAGTAGTAGCATTAAATGCGTTTAAATATATTCGTCCTATTTTTAGAAGTAGGGGCTTTATTAATGCAGAAGTAAAAGGAAGATTAACAGAAACATTATCCGGAGTACGAGTTATAAAAGCATTTAATGCCGAAGCGCAAGAAAATGAAACATTTGAAAAAGGAGTAGACAAATTATTTCAAAATGTAAAAAAGAGTTTAACGGCAACTGCAATCATGTCGAGTGCTGCTACTTTTTTGTTAGGCCTTGCAACTACCGGAATTATGGGAATTGGTGGGTATAAAATTATGACTGGAGAATTGACGGTTGGAGAATTCTTATCCTTCACTTTTTTATTAGGATTAATGATAGCGCCAATTGTACAAATGAGTAATATTGGAAGTCAGTTAACAGAAGCATTGGCAGGTTTGGATAGAACAGAAGAATTGATGAATATGTCTGCCGAGGAGGACGATGAAAATAGAACAATAGAATTAGAAAACATGGAAGGAGCACTTGTTTTTGATAATGTTTCTTTTGCATATGAAGAAGGAAAAGAAGTATTAAACAATATTAGTTTTCAAGTACCTTCTGGATCTGTAACAGCATTGGTTGGCAGTTCTGGTTCAGGAAAATCTACCATTGCAGGCTTGTCTGCTACTTTTTTAAATCCGGAATCTGGTAAAATCACAATAGACAATCAAGATTTAGCCAATGTGAAATTGTCTAGTTATCGGAAACATTTGGGGGTGGTTCTACAAGATGAATTTTTATTTGAAGGAACCATTAAAGAAAATATTTTATTTCCAAGACCAAATGCAACCGAAGAGGAATTACAAAATGCTGTAAAAGCTGCGTATGTAAGTGAATTTACAGATCGTTTTGATGACGGTTTAGATACCCTAATAGGGGAAAGAGGTGTGAAGTTATCTGGTGGTCAGCGCCAGCGTTTGGCAATTGCAAGAGCAATTTTGGCAAACCCAAAAATTATAATTTTAGATGAAGCAACTTCAAGTTTAGATACAGAGAGTGAGTCTTTAATTCAGAAAAGTTTATCTGAGTTGGTGAAAGATAGAACTACTATTGTAATTGCGCACCGATTGAGTACTATAAAACAAGCAAATCAAATATTAGTTATAGAAGCAGGTAGTATTGCAGAAAGAGGAACTCATGATGAATTGATAATGGCAAAAGGGAGGTATTTTGATTTGTATACGTACCAATCAAAAATCTAATTTTATTTTAAGTGTGAAATAATCTTATTATAAACATTAACATAATACTCATGAAACCTTGGAAGTAAAACGTTTTCAAGGTTTTTTGTTTCTTTTAGTACCTTTAAATCCCATAATTCTAAACCAGCAACTTCTTCAGGTTGCATTGTAAGTTCAGATATGGGTGTTTTTAATTCAGCAATAAAAACATGATGGTGTTCATTATCTTGTATACCATTTTCATGGTTAACTTGATGAATTCTTGTTCCAATTTTAATGAAGTCTTTATCTTCCAGTATTAAGCCAATTTCTTCAAAAACTTCTCTTTTAGCTCCTTCTAATACCTCTTCACCAGCACCAATATGTCCTGCCACAGAAATATCCCAAATTCCTGGAAACACCTTTTTAGTAAGCGCTCTTTTTTGAAGTAATATTTTTTCATCCGAAGTAAAGAACCAAATATGAGCAGTTGCATGAAACCAACCCTTTTTGTGTGCTTCAGATTTTAAAGCAGTCTTGCCAGTTGATTTTCCTTCAAGGGTTAAAATATCAATGAGTTCGTCCATATAAAAAGAAAAACGTTATTGTAAAAAAGGTAAAGTAATCTGTAAATGAGATTTCCTCGTCATTCTTTTTTACAATAACGCTTTGTTATTTATTCAAAATAAGAGAAAGTTTCTCCACCTTTGATATTTAATAGTGTTTCATAAATCATTTTAATTACATTTTCTACATCATCTCTGTGTACCATTTCAACAGTGGTATGCATGTAGCGCAATGGTAATGATATTAACGCAGAAGCCACACCGCCATTGCTATATGCAAAAGCATCTGTATCTGTACCTGTTGCTCTAGACAAAGCAGAACGCTGAAAAGGAATCTTGTTCGCTTCTGCAGTTTCTGTTATTAAATCACGTAATTTTTGTTGTACAGCTGGTGCAAAGGCAATAACTGGACCTTTACCCATCTCTAAAAGACCTTCTTTTTTCTTATCGATCATTGGAGTTGTTGTATCATGCGTTACATCTGTTACAATGGCAACATTTGGTTGTATGGTCTGTGTAATCATTTCAGCCCCACGCAATCCAATTTCTTCCTGCACAGAGTTTGTAATGTATAACCCGAAAGGCAATTCTTTTTTATTTTCTTTTAATAAACGCGCAACTTCAGCAATCATAAATCCGCCCATTCTGTTGTCTAAAGCTCTACAAACAAATTTGTCTCCATTTAAAATATGGAATTCATCTGGATAGGTAATTACACAGCCTACATGTATGCCTAAATCTTCAACTTCCTTTTTAGTTGCGCAACCTGTGTCAATAAAAATATTCTCTGGTTTTGGTGCTTCTTCTTTTGATTTATCTCGTGTATGAATCGCTGGCCAGCCAAAAACACCTTTTACAATACCGCTTTTAGTATGAATGTTTACAATTTTACTTGGAGCAATTTGATGATCTGAACCACCATTTCTAATCACATAAATTAAACCATTATCAGAAATATAATTCACATACCAAGAGATTTCATCTGCATGACCTTCAATAACAACTTTGTATTTTGCATCCGGATTTATAACTCCAACTGCAGAGCCATAAGTATCTGTAATAAAATTATCTACATAAGGCTTAAGATACTCCATCCAAATTTTTTGACTTTCCCATTCATATCCTGTAGGAGCCGCGTTGTTTAGATATTTTTCTAAAAATGTAAGTGAGCTTTTATTTAAAATTGTTTCTTTTGTCATTATTAGTTTCTTAAGATTGTATTTTTCTTTGATAGATGTAAAAATAAAACCATTTTTATGATTCGCAGTAAAAAAAATCATAAAAAGTGTAACAAATTTTAGAACCTTTCTACTTATTACTGAAACTTATTGAAAAACTAAAAATATCAGAAATTTATTAAATTTAGAAGATTATGATAATATAAATATTACTTTTGAAAACAAAGTTATACAATAAGATTTGCAAGATTTAAAGTCATAATAGTTAGAAAGCAACTAAAATAAAGCCAACAAATGAAGCTAGTAATAGAAAATTTAACGAAAACGTATAAGAATGGTGTAAAAGCTATTGATAATTTAAGTATTGAAATTGGTACAGGTATGTTTGGTCTATTGGGCCCAAATGGTGCTGGGAAATCATCATTAATGAGAACAATCGCTACTTTGCAAAGTCCGGATTCTGGTGCTATTAATTTTGGAGATATTGATGTTTTAGAAGATAATATGTCCTTGCGAAAAATTCTTGGTTATTTGCCACAATCTTTTGGTGTGTATCCTAAAATGTCTGCAGAAGATTTACTTGATTATTTTGCAACTTTAAAAGGGATTTCTAATAAGTCAGAAAGAAATGCAATTGTAAAAAAGGTTTTAGAAATAACAAATTTATATGATGTAAGACGAAAAGATGTTGCGGGGTATTCTGGAGGAATGAAACAACGGTTTGGAATTGCTCAGTTACTTTTAAATAATCCAAAATTAATTATTGTAGACGAGCCTACTGCTGGTTTAGATCCTGCGGAAAGACATCGTTTTTTAAATGTTTTACGCGAAGTTGGTACAAATTGCACCGTTATTTTTTCTACTCATATTGTAGAAGATGTAAAGGAGTTGTGTAATGAAATGGCAATTTTAAACGGAGGAAGAATTTTAAAACATACAACTCCAATTAAGGCTACTAAAGAAATTGAAGGAACTATTTGGCAGAAAACCATTGAAAGAGATCATTTAGATGAAAATGAAAAGTTATATAGTATTTTATCATCTAACTACAACCAGGACAATACATTAAATTTAAGAGTGCATGCTGCTGAAAAGCCTTCAGAAGATTTTATTGCTGTTACTCCCCAATTGGATGATGTATATTTTATTGCTTTAAAGCAAGATGAACCGCAACTTGTTTAAAATCAAAGCAAAGAAGTTTACACGTACAATTTAGTCAAATCATCAAATACAGATTCACAGCATGTTTTTAACAATATTTAAACAAGAACTAAAATACTGGTTTAACAAACCAGCTTTTTATATTTATTTGGCCATTTTTTTGAGCTTATCATTATTTTTATCAGCTGCTACTGCTGGTTTTTTCGATTCAGTTACAGCAACGATAGGTTCTTCTAGAATTGTAAACTCTCCTTCAGGGGTAAATAATTTACTTAATGCATTAACTGTTTTTATTTTCTTTTTATTTCCTTCTATAATTGGAGTTTCTATATACAGAGATTATAAAAGTGAAATGCATACGATCTTATATTCGTATCCGTTTACAAAATCCAATTATCTTTTTGCTAAATTTTTTAGTGCAATTCTAGTCGTTTCGATTATCGTTTTATCTATTGCAATAGGTATGATTATTGGCTTTCGATTTCCAGGAACAAATGCAGATATTATAGGTTCTTTCCAGCTTATAACTTATTTAAAAGCTTATTTGATTTTTATTCTTCCAAATATTTTATTGTTTGGAGCTATTGTTTTTGCAGTGGTTACTTTTTCGAGAAATATAGCAGCAGGTTTTATTACTGTAATCTTACTTTTATTTGTTCAAGGAGTTGTAGAAAGTCTACTTTCAGACCCTGAACAAAGATGGTTATTGGCTCTTTTAGACCCCTTTGGCTCTGGAGCAGTTAGCTATTATACAAAATATTGGACGCCTTCAGAACAAAATGAATTGCACATTCCTATCAAAGAAATGATTATATACAACCGTTTATTGTGGTTTGGAGTTTCAACTTTAATTTTTGGATTGGTTTATAAGTTTTTCACTTTTAGTCAAAACGCGATTTCCTTTTCATTCAAAAAATCTAAAGGAGAGAGAATTACAAAAACAAATTTTAGTGGAATTACAAGAATTACCTTACCAAAGATATCATATGATTTTTCGTTCAGTCAAAATTTAAAAACAACTTGGAAATTATCAAATATAGATTTTAAATATATTGTTAAAAGCTGGGCTTTTATTTCCATTGTGTTGGTTGGTTTGGTATTAATGATTGTTGGTTTGTCTGAAATAGGAGATATTTTTGGAACGCCTACACTGCCAGTTACATGGAAAATGTTAAATATTGGAGGTGTTTTTTCCGCTTCTATTAATATCTGTACGTTTTTATATGCTGGAATGTTGGTTCACAGGGCAAAAATTGCCAAAGTAAATCATATAATAGATGTAACTCCTGTTCCAAATTGGACCCTTTTATTTTCTAAGCTGATTGCATTGCTAAAGATGCAACTGCTATTATTAACCGTTATTATGGTTTCAGGAATTCTTTTTCAAATCTATAAAGGTTATTATAATTTTGAAATAGGGCATTATATAATGGATCTTTATTTCTTAGATTTTCTAAGTTATTTAATTTGGGCTTTGTTGGCTATTTTTATTCAAACTTTAATTGGGAATCCTTATTTAGGGCTTTTTGCTTTATTGGTTATTTCTATTGGAATGCCATTTTTATCATTGGCAGGGTTAGAACAATCGATTTTTAAATACAATCAAGGACCAGGGTTCAGCTATTCTGATATGAATGGTTATGGTATTTTAACCCAATTTTTAGTGTATAAAACCTATTGGATATTTTGTGGTTTGGCTTTGTTAGTTATGTCAGGATTATTTTGGGTTCGAGGAATTCCTGCTTCATTTAAAGAAAGATTATCGCTAGTAAAATCAAGATTTAAAGGTGGTTATGCCATTAGCTTGTTAGTTTTTTTAATTGCTTTTTTCAGTTTAGGATTTTCTATTTATCAAGAAACAGGTTCTAAAGGAAAAAGAACCTCTTCGAAAGAAGCAGAATTAAGAAGTGTAGAATGGGAGAAGAAATATAAAAAGTTTGAAGATTACAAACAACCCAGAGTAATAGCTGTTAATGCAAATATGGATATTTATCCGAAGGAAAGATTCTTTGAAGCATCTGCAAAAGTTCAAATGGTTAACAAAACAGATACTCCAATAGATAGTCTTTTCTTAAATCATAATAATTTAAAAAGTAGTTTTGAGTTTAGTAAACCCAATAAATTAGTTTCTGAGGATTCCATCCATAATTTTGATATTTATTATTTTGAAAACAAGATTATGCCTGGAGATACTTTAGAATTAGCAGTAACAGTTAAAGGTAATAAAAACACAACCTATAGAAGAAGGTCTACAGTTAGAGAAAACGGTACTTTTATCAATAATTTTGCTTTATTTCCATCTTTAGGCTATTCAACACAAGGAGAATTAACAGATAATAAAACTCGTAAAAAATATAATTTACAGAAAAATGATCTAAAAGCACATCCGTCAGATGCATCAGCTTTGGGAGATACCTATATTTCTAAAGATTCTGATTGGATTAATTTTGAGGCAACTGTTTCTACATCCAAAGACCAAATTGCGATTGCTCCCGGGTATTTACAAAAAGAATGGACAGAAGGAGAACGTAGATTTTTTCATTATAAAATGGATAGTAAAATTCTAAATTTTTATGCTTTTAATTCTGGTAGATATGAAGTGAAAAAAGAAATGTTTAATGGGATTAGTTTAGAAATTTACTATCACAAACAACATACCTTTAATTTAGATAGAATGATGAAAGGGATGAAAGCATCCTTAAATTATAATTCAGAAAACTTTAGTCCTTATCAATTTAGACAAGCAAGAATTATTGAGTTTCCAAGAACAGGAGGAACCTTTGCACAGGCGTTTGCAAATACAATGCCTTTTTCAGAAGGAATTGGTTTTATTGCAGATGTAGATGATACAGATGACAATGGAGTAGATTATCCTTTTGCCGTAACAGCTCATGAAGTAGCGCATCAATGGTGGGCACATCAAGTAATTGGAGCAGACGTTTTAGGGGTAACTTTGCTTTCAGAAAGTATGTCAGAATACGTTTCTTTGAAAGTGATTGAAAAGGTGCAAGGAAAAAATAAAATGAGAACATTTTTAAAAGAAGCTTTAGATGGATACTTATTGCAAAGAACCCTAGAAAGAAAACGTGAAAATGCTTTAATGTACAATGATGGTCAAGGGTATATACATTATCAAAAAGGGTCTATGGTTTTGTATGCTTTGAGCGATTATATTGGAGAAGAAAAAATGAATGGAGCAATTCAGAAATTTATAAATAAAGTAAAATTTCAAGAACCTCCTTATACAACTTCTATTGAATTCGTCAACTATTTAAAAGAAGCTACTCCAGATTCTCTGCAATATGTAATTAAAGATATGTTCGAAACCATTACTTTATATAAAAACAGAATAACGAATACGAAAGTAACTGAATTGGAAAATGGAACACATCAAGTTGATATTGAGTTTGAAGTTGCTAAATATAGAAATGATGAAAAAGGAAAACGTTATTATGGTGAAAAGGTTGGAGACACTTTGTCATATAAAACAGCTAAAATGAAGAAACCAATTCTATCAGTTCCTTTAGCAGATTATATAGATATTGGTATTTTTGCAGAAGAAGATGTTGAGGGTGTTATGAAAGAAAAACTACTATATTTAAAAAAGCATAAGATTACCTCAATCAACAATAAGCTAACGATCATTGTAGATGAAAAACCGATTGAAGTAGGTGTAGACCCATACAATAAATTGATTGATTCACAATCTGATGATAACAGAAAGAAGATTTAAGAAGGCATAAAAACATCATATACATGAAAAGAATAGTTGTTTTTTTGTTCTTTATTAGTATTGCGCTTTCTTGTGAAAAAAGAAAAGATATACAATTAAATTTTTTAAGTGAGTATGTTTTAAAAGATACTGTTTCGTTTAAAAATAGTCCAATTGGTGGTCTTTCTGGTTTAGATTATAGTAATGGTTTTTATTATTTTGTCGTAGACGATGCAAAAACTCCAAGATTTTTAAAAGGAAATATTAATATTGAAAAAAGAAAAATAAAAGGAATTAATTTTGAAGAGGTTGTCGTACTAAAAGATTCAAACACCAATTTTTACAATGAAAATACACTAGATTTAGAATCTATTTTTGTGGATGAAGAAAAGCAACAAATAAATTTTTCTAGCGAAGGTGCTATTCGAAATGGAAGAAGACCTACAATATTTACTACAGACTTTTCTGGAAAATTTATTTCTGAGTATCTACTTCCAAAAAGTCTACAGAATTTAGAAAACATAAAACATAATGGAGTTTTAGAGGGCTCTTCTAAAAGTATCAATAAAAAAGGGTTTTGGGCTGTTATGGAGGCTCCCCTAAAAAATGATGGAGTTGAACCAGGATATACTAAAACACAATCTCCTGTTAGAATTACTTATTTTAACACAGTAACTAAAAAAGCCACTAAACAATTTGCTTATCAATTAGAATCAATTACTAAGGTTGCTAAAGGAAACATAAATTTAAACGGAGTTACTGCTATTTTAGAATATGCCGAAAATAAATTTTTTATCATTGAAAGAACTTATCAAAATGGATACGGTGCTTATGGCAATATAATACGAATTTTTGATGCAGAAATAACTTTAGAAACCACCAATATTTTAGGTTCTGAGGGATTAATAAACTCGAAATTTACACCCGTAACAAAAAGGTTACTTGTAAATTTTGAAGATTTTAAAGAGCATTTAACTGAAGGAATTATAGACAATATAGAAGGTATTACTTTGGGCCCCGTTTTAGAAAATGGCAATGAGTCTCTTGTGTTGGTCTCAGATGATAATTTTCAGTTATATGGAAAACAATTAAATCAGTTTATATTATTAGAAATAGTAAAAGAATAATTACTATTTTTATGTTCTCAATTTTAATCATAAATGATGTTTCAAGGCTTTAAGGAAACTGTTTTAAAAAAGAAGTTAAATCAGTTATTATCTCAGACAGATAATAGGCGTACACCATCTTTAGAAAAAATAAAGTCGATAGCTATTATTTCTACTGAAGACATTTCTTCTGAAATGGATTTGCAAAAAGAGATTGAAATTATTTTAGAATCTAGAAATATTAGGATTTATAGCCTACGAAAGTATACTAAAAGTGATGAATTTTCTTACAAGCACTTCACGAAAAAAAATGTAAATTGGACAGGACAATTTACGGAAGAAAGCTTTAAATGTTTCCTAGAAGAACCCTTTGATTTGTTAATTGGATATTTCAATAAAAAAAATCTGTATTTAGAACGTGCAGTATTAGAATCGAAAGCACAATTTAAAGTCGGTTTTGCAGGTGTCAATTCTAAATTATACGAGATAGAAATTTCAGAAAAAACACAAAATATAACAGGATTTACTTCAGAATTAAAAAGATACCTTCAAATTATAAAAAAGCTATAAAATTAAACTTTACCTATAAAGTTGTTTATTCTTGCTATGCGATGATAAAACCGTTTTATAAATCAATCTTAATATTGTAGTTTTGTAGCTTTAAATAGATAGAAATGCAAAAATTTGTAGGAACAGGAGTCGCCTTAATTACTCCTTTTAAAGAAGATTTAACTGTAGATTTTGATGCACTAGTAAAACTGGTGAATTTCAACATAGATAATGGAATTAATTATTTGGTAATAAATGGTACCACTGCAGAGAGCGCAACAATATCTAAAGAAGAGAAACTTCGAATTATAGCTCTTATTGTAAAAACCAATGCAGGTAGAGTGCCCTTAGTATTGGGAATTGGTGGTAATAACACCTTAGAGGTAATTAAAGAGATACAGGCAACAGATATAAGTAATATTGATGGTATTTTATCTGTAGTGCCCTATTATAGTAAACCAACGCAAGAGGGTTTTTATCAGCATTTTAAAGCATTAGCTGAGGTAAGTGATGTACCAATTATCTTATACAATGTTCCTGGTAGAACAGCAAAAAACATGAGTGCAGATACTACAATTCGTTTGGCAAATGATTTTGAAAACATTGTTGGTATTAAAGAGGCTGGAAATAATATGCAGCAATATTTAGAGTTGTTAAAAAATAAACCCACAGATTTTTTAATTATTTCTGGTGATGATGATTTGGCTTTAGGTATTACTTTGGCAGGAGGTTCTGGAGTTATTTCTGTAATTGGACAAGCATATCCAAAAGAATTCTCTACCTTAATAAATTGCGGTCTAGAAGGTAAAAATAAAGAGGGGTATGCCATTCATTTTAAAATGATGGCCATAATTGATGCTATTTTTGAAGAAAATAATCCTGCAGGAATAAAAACTGTTTTACAAGAATTAGGTTTTGGCAGCAACCAAGTACGTTTGCCACTAGTAAAAGCCTCTAAAGAATTACATCAAAAGATTGCAGATTTTGTAAATACGTTTTAAAGAAAGTTTTTTTAAATGCACAGATTATGCCAAGTTTTAAAGTTTAATGCCTGATTATATTCATTACAGAAATTAGCGTTTATACTCTAAGATTAACAAATTTTTAGTATCAAATATGTGACAATATCTTCTTTTTTTATAGATTATTGCACTATCCCAGTAAGTGTGTTGAAAAACGTTTTATTAATCCATAATTAATCACTAATTTTGCCCAATGCAAAAAATTAAAAATTTAGCGTATTTAGTGCTCTTTACTTTATTACTTTCTTCATGTGGCGAGTATCAAAAAGTATTAAATAAAGGTACCTCGGAAGAGCAGTACAAAATGGCTGTAAAAATGTACGAAAGTCAAAATTACAGTAAGGCTTTGCGCTTATTCGATAAAATTACACCTATCTATAGAGGTAAGCCTCAAATGGAGCGAATTAAATTTATGATTGCACAATCTAATTTTAATGAAAAAAATTACGGAATAGCAGCTTATAATTTTGATCGTTTTACAAAAGATTATTTAAAAAGTTCTAAAAAAGAAGAGGCAGCATTTTTATCTGCTTATAGTTATAAATTAGCATCTCCTCGTTTTAGTATTGATCCAACAGACACAAATAAGGCTTTAGAGGCTTTTCAAAGTTTTATCAATACATATCCAGATTCAGATAAAATTGATGAAGCAAATACGCACTATTCAGAAATAAGATTAAAATTAGAGAAAAAATATTTCGAGATAGCAAAAACATATTATAGAACTGCAGATTATGATTTAAGAAATTATAAGGCAGCAATTAAGGCATTTGATAATCTACTAGAAGACTTTTTAGGAACTAAATATAAAGAAGAAGCAATTTATTATAGCTTTAAGGCAGGACATGATTTTGTTTTGAAAAGTTTTGATAGAAGAAAGTTAGAAAGAATTTCAGATGCAACAGAAGACTATGAGAGACTTAAAAAAAGTTTCCCGGAATCTAAGTATTTGGAGGACGCAAATGAGATGTTTGCAACATTGCAAAAAGAAAAAACAAGAGTTGATGCTCTAGTAGCAAAGCAGGCAGCATTAGTAGCTAATTTACAAAAGAAATAATTATTTAAGATGGATTATAAAGAAACAAAAGCACCGTTAAGTACTATTACTTACAATAAGAATGAAATTGAAGCGCCAACAGAGAATATCTATGAGGCTATTTCTATTATTGCAAAGAGAGCTAATCAAATTAATTCTGATTTAAAAAGAGAATTAGTAGACAAATTAGATGAATTTGCAACATACAACGATTCTTTAGAAGAAGTATTCGAGAATAAAGAACAAATAGAAGTTTCTAAATTTTACGAAAGGTTACCAAAACCAACGGCTATGGCAGTTGAAGAGTGGTTAAATGATAAAGTATATCACAGAACTCCAGAAACAGAGTAATGTCTATCTTAAAAGAAAAAAAAATTCTTTTAGGAATTACTGCTGGAATTGCAGCATATAAAACGGCTAGTCTAGTTCGTTTGTTTATAAAATTAGGCGCAGAAGTCAAAGTTATTATGACTCCTGCGTCTAAAAATTTTATAACACCTCTTACACTTTCTACACTTTCTAAAAACCCGGTTCATTCTACTTTTTATTCTAAAGAAGATGAAAATGAACTTTGGAACAATCACGTAGAATTAGGTCTTTGGGCAGATTACATGTTAATTGCACCCGCTACCGCAAATACTTTGTCTAAAATGGCAAACGGAACTTGCGATAATTTATTATTAGCAACGTATTTATCATCTAAATGTCCAGTTTATTTTGCACCTGCAATGGATTTGGATATGTATAAGCATCCATCTTCTTTAGAAAGTTTAAATAAATTACAAAGTTTTGATAATATTTTAATTCCTGCCACTTCAGGTGAGCTTGCAAGTGGTTTAATCGGTGAAGGCAGAATGGCAGAGCCAGAAGATATCGTTTCTTTTATAGAGAAGGATATAAGTTCTAAACTGCCTTTAAAAGGTAAGAAGGTTTTAGTTACGGCCGGACCAACTTATGAAGCAATAGACCCCGTTCGTTTCATAGGAAATCATTCTTCAGGAAAAATGGGATTTGCGATTGCAAGTGCTGCTGCAAATTTAGGTGCAGAAGTATATTTGATTTCTGGGCCAAGCAATCAACAAATAAAACATTCATTAGTACATCGAGTAGACGTTGTATCTGCTGAAGAAATGTATGATGCTTCCCATATGTATTTTAAAGATGTAGATATTGCTATACTTTCTGCAGCAGTCGCAGATTATAAACCAAAAAATAGTGCTTCCCAGAAAATAAAAAAGACAGATACAGCGTTAGAATTATCGTTATCGCCCACTAAAGATATTTTAGCTTCTTTAGGTGCTATAAAAAAACAGCAGTATTTGGTTGGTTTTGCATTAGAAACTAACAATGAGATAGAAAATGCAAAAGGCAAACTAAAAAGAAAAAATTTAGATGCTATTATTTTGAACTCTCTGCAAGATAAAGGTGCTGGTTTTGCTAAAGACACAAATAAAATCACTATTATTGATAAAGAGTTTAATGAAAAAGCATTCAAACTAAAGTCTAAAGTAGCAGTTGCGAAAGACATTATGAATGAAATTGTAAATCGAATTAAGAAACAAGACAAATAGGTTAATACAACTTGAATTGCCTAAAGTTCTTGTATCAAGACACTATAATATCTAAAATTGAAGATGCATAAATTAACATCACTTTTTATACTAGTATTCTCATTTTTTAGTCTGAATGCTCAAGAGTTAAACTGTCTGGTTACGGTAAATTCTGATCAAATAGGAGGTTCTAATAAACAAGTGTTTACTACTTTACAACAATCATTAAATGAATATATAAATCAAACCAAGTGGACAAATAGAATTGTAAAGCCAGAAGAACTTGTTAATTGTGCAATGACAATTATTATAACTTCCAGAGATAATAATAACTTTACTGCAACGCTTCAAGTGCAATCTACAAGACCTGTTTATAATTCTAGTTATGCTTCACCAATATTAAATATTAAGGACAACGAATTCAATTTTAAATACAACGAGTTTGATCCTTTAATTTATAACAAAAATTCTTTTGATAGCAATTTGGTGTCATCCATTGTTTTTTATGTAAATATAATTTTAGGGATAGATGCAGATACCTTTTCTAAATATGGTGGTGAAACCGAATTAAAAGAAGCACAAAATGTAATGTTACAGGCACAGCAAAGCGGAATTTCTTCTTGGCAAAACGTGGTAGGTAAACAAAATAGATATGCATTAATAGATAACTTATTATCTCCAGAGTTAAAAGTTTATCGAGACTTACTTTATAATTATCATAGAAAAGGATTTGATAACATTGTGAAGTCTAAAGCTTCTGCCCAGCAAACTATTGAAACGAGTTTATTAACTTTAGAGCGTATCTTCAATAAAACAGTTGGTAATTATTTAATTAGATTGTTTTTTGATGCAAAAGCAGATGAAATTGTAAGCATGTATTCTGAAGATGCAAAGACTAGAAACAAGCAACGTTTGATACAATCTCTAAGAAAAATTTCTCCAAACAATAATTCTAAATGGAGAAAGTTAGATTAAATTCAACAAATTTCACTAATTTTAACTTCTAAAAATTAGTCAATTTGCTTACACAATTATCTATAAATAATTACGCATTAATAAATCACTTAAGTATTGATTTTTCCTCAGGCTTATCAATAATTACTGGAGAAACAGGTGCTGGAAAATCTATTTTATTAGGTGCTTTAGGCCTAGTTTTAGGAAATAGAGCAGATTTATCCTCATTAAAAGATACGTCTACTAAATGCATTGTAGAGGCAAAAGTTGCCATTTCTAATTACAGTTTGCAAGACTTTTTTATTTCAGTAGATTTAGATTATGAACCTGAAACAATTATTAGAAGAGAAATTCTTCCTTCAGGTAAATCAAGGGCTTTTGTAAATGATACACCGGTTACTTTAAATATTTTAAACGAGTTAAGATCAAAATTGATAGATGTGCATTCTCAGCATCAAACCATGCAACTGTCTGATGCAAGTTTTCAATTTGAAATTTTAGACGCATTGGCTAACAATACCGATAGAATAGCTTCGTATAAGAGAGGTTTTATTCAATTAAGTGTTTTAAAAAAGGAATTATTATCTCTAGAGACATTGCAAAAAGAGGCAAATAAGCAATATGATTACAATTTGCATTTATTTACAGAGCTGGAAGAGGCAAATATTAAAGTAGATGAACAATTAGGTTTAGAAGAAAAGTTAGAGAAGTTAAATAATATAGAAGACATAAAACTCAATTTATCTGAAAGCTTAGAACTTTCAATGCATGAAGAAGTTGGACTTCAAAACTTATTAAATACCTTAGAATTTAAAATTTCTAAAATAGCATCTTTTTCTAAAGAATACCAAGAGTTAGCAGATAGAATTACCTCTATAAAAATAGAAATGGATGATATTGTTTCTGAGTTAGAAACTGCAAATGAATATGTTGACTTTAATCCGAATGAAGTAGAAGAAATTAATGACAGATTACAATTGTTATATAATCTTCAAAAGAAACATTACGTAAACTCAAATCAGGAATTATTACTAGTTTTTGAGGAGTTATCTGATAAGGTAAGGCAGGTAGAGTCTGCAGAAGGAAACCTAAATCATAAAAAAGAGAAAATTTCAGCAATCTCTTTAAAATTAGATGTGGTTGCAGAAAAAATATCAAAAGCGAGAACATCTGCGATCCCAAATTTAACAAAGCAATTAGAATTTTTGTTAACGGATTTAGGAATGGAAAATGCACGTTTTTCTATAAAAGCAACACTTACAAATACTTATTTTAGTAATGGTAAAGACCATCTAGAATTTCTCTTTTCTGCAAATAAAGGTGGTAATTTTGGGGAGTTGAAAAAAGTTGCTTCTGGTGGCGAATTATCAAGAATCATGCTATCTGTAAAGAAAGTATTGTCAGAAAACACGCAACTACCAACCATTATTTTTGATGAAATAGATACTGGAGTTTCTGGAGAGGTTTCTAATAAAATAGCAGCTATTATGGGACAAATGGGTAATAATATGCAGGTAATTGCAATTACTCATTTACCTCAAATTGCTGCAAAAGGTAGCAGCCACTATAAAGTATATAAAGAAGAGATAAACGGAGTTACAACCACGAATTTAAAGCAATTATCTACCGAAGAACGTATTAAAGAAATTGCAGAAATGCTAAGTGGTAAAGATATTTCTGACTCAGCAATGATACATGCAAAAGAACTGTTGAGTTAGTTTTTTTACAAGAAATAAATAAGAGTAAGGCGAACAACAGCCAACAACTACAAAATAAATAAATATATTGTACAACTTACTAAAAGGTAAAAAAGGAATTATATTTGGTGCATTAAACGAGCATTCTATTGCTTGGAAAACTGCTGAACGCGCTCATGAGGAAGGTGCTGAGTTTGTTTTAACTAATGCGCCAGCTTCAATTAGAATGGGAACATTAGAAATTCTCGCTGCAAAAACAGGTTCTCAAATAATTTCGGCAGATGCAACTTCAATAGAAGACTTGGAGAATCTTGTAGAAAAAGCAATGGAGATTTTAGGTGGTAAAATCGATTTTGTATTACATTCTATTGGTATGTCTGTAAATGTTAGAAAAGGAAAGCCGTATACAGACCCTAATTATGATTTTACAAAAAAGGGATGGGATGTTTCTGCAGTTTCTTTTCATAAAACTTTGAATATTCTATACAAAAAGAAAGCCATGAATGAATGGGGAAGTATCGTCGCGTTAACTTATATGGCTGCGCAAAGAGTCTTTCCAGATTACAATGATATGGCAGATAATAAAGCCTATTTAGAGTCTGTTGCACGCAGTTTCGGCTACTTCTTTGGTAGAGATCATAAAGTGCGAGTAAATACCATTTCTCAGTCTCCAACGCCAACAACTGCAGGTACTGGAGTTAAAGGATTTGACGGTTTTATTGCGTATTCAGAAAAAATGAGTCCTTTAGGGAATGCAACTGCTTTAGAATGTGCGAATTATACTATTTCTATGTTTTCAGATTTGACAAAGAAAGTAACCTTGCAAAATTTATTTCATGATGGTGGGTTTTCTAATATGGGTGTAAGTGACGCTATTATGGAAAAATTCTAATAGTGATACGTTAAATTTAGATGATTTAACTGTTTCAGAGTATCATAAAAGGTGTTTTAAATAGAATGTTAAAGCTGGAGCAAGCTTTAGTTTTGAATACTTCTTTAGTAGAGATTGCAATGCACGCGAAAACACTATTTTCAGTCTCCAAAGGCAATAATAACTTCTACTAGAGTCAAAGTATTTTATAGTTTTATTGCATATTTTTATGCTATTTTTACAATTAAATTTAAGACATGGGCTTTTTCAAGAAAATGGATACAGTATTTAAATCATCTGAAAGCTTTAGGTTGATGGAGAGAACAGAGGTTGATCTTAAAATTGAAGCAGACATTGTAGCATATGGAATTAAGAAATTTGCTGTATCAGATTATGGCGATTTATATTTAAAAATTGCGGAGTTAGGAGGGTTTATTGTCCTTGAGACCATTATTGTGAGTGATACGAATTTGAAAAGTAAAAAAGGAACTACACTTTCTTTTTTAAAAGAAAATCAAATACTAACACTTGAATCAGATGAACATATAATTGAATCTGATTTTTCTAATACTGTAAAAAAAGCGATTACCAAGATTGATTATAACATATCGGTCGAAGATGCAGAAGTTTTTATAGAAAAAAAATACGATTCAGTTTTATTTAAAATCAACGGACAGGAAATTAACTTTTCTGTTACATAACAAAGCCCGTGAAACCATTTTTTTCCATTATCATCCCTGTTTACAATCGTCCTGAAGAAATAGACGAATTATTAGTGAGTATAAGCGCTCAAGAATATGATGAACCCTTTGAAGTTTGCATTGTAGAAGATGGATCTGCTGAAAAAAGTGATTTGATTATAAATAAATATACCTCAGAATTGTCTATTCAATATTTTGAGACAGAAAATACAGGTCCTGGATTAAGTAGAAATTATGGAATGACCAAAGCCACAGGAAATTACTTTATTATCTTAGATTCAGACGTAATCCTTCCTTATAACTATTTAGCAGAAATTACGAAACAACTAGAAAAAAAGTATACAGATGCTTTTGGAGGTCCGGATGCGGCACATCCTAGTTTTTCAGTATTACAAAAAGCAATCAATTATTCCATGACTTCTTTTTTAACTACTGGTGGCATTAGAGGGAATAAAAAAAGTGTTGGGAAATTTCAACCAAGAAGTTTTAATATGGGGCTTTCTCAAAAAGCTTTTGATATCACCAAAGGCTTTTCAAATATGAGAGCTGGTGAAGATATAGATTTAAGCTTTCGTTTATGGGAGCAAGGCTTAGAAACTCAGCTTATAGATGCAGCGTATGTGTATCATAAACGCAGGAATTCTTTTTTAGGTTTCTTTCAACAGACTTTTGCATTTGGTACTGCAAGACCCAAACTCAATAAAAAATATCCAACCACCGCGAAACTTACCTATTGGTTTCCAAGTATTTTTATACTTGGTTTAGACCTTTCTATTTTACTCTCATTTTTTGGAGTTTATAGCCCAATTCTATTGTATGCTTTTTATTTCTCATTAATTGGTTTAGATGCCTTTTTGCGGAATAATTTTAATCCATTGGTTGGTTTTTTGAGCATCATAACTTCACTTACGCAGTTCTTAGGCTACGGGTTGGGTTTCTTAGATTCTAAGTTTATCTCAAAAAAATAGCTTAGGCTATTTTATTTAAAATATTTTTTATAGTACCTATATCTGAAATTGTTTGCGGAGTATTACCAAAATAAGAATGTGTGTTTTCTGAAATATCTTTTGAAGCAGAAGAGTGAATTTCTGTAAACCCCGCACTTTTAAAAAGGTTACTATTTATTGGGCTTATACCACTACCAGGCATTACAATAAGTTTATCTTCTGCCATCTTTTGAAGCTCAATTAATACTTCAATTCCATCTTCAGCTTTTTCCTGTAGACCAGAGCTTAACAGTCTATGAACGCCCATCTTAATTAATTCTAGCAGGGATTCTTTTGGTTTTGGTACCACATCAAAAGCCCTGTGAAAGGTAAAAGACATGGGTTTAGAAAGTTCAATTAATTCTTTGGTTCTTTTAATATCTATGGTGCTGTCTGCATGCAGCACTCCAGAAACTATTCCAGCACAACCTAGGTTTTTGCATTGAAGAATATTTTCTTTCATGATGTCAAATTCTGCATTAGAATAATGAAAGCCTCCACTTCTAGGACGTATTAAAACCTGAACAGGAATTGTTAAATTGTGCATTGTCTTTTTTAACAAACCATAAGAAGGAGTAATACCTCCAACGGACAACTCAGAACATAATTCTATTCGATGAGCACCTGCGTTTTGAGCATTAATAGCAGACTGATAGGAGTTGGCACAAATTTCTAAAATCATATTTATTAGTTGACTGATTATCATTATCTTGCTAATTTAGACAAAATTTTATATTTATATAACTGATGAGAAAACATTCACTAACCTCGCTTTTTTTAATCATTTTCGTTATTATTTCATGTAATGAAAATACAATAGTTTCTAATACACAAAAAGAGAAGAATCTAATTTCTTATGTAAATGCGTTTATTGGAACAGGTGGTCATGGACATACATATCCTGGAGCTACCATGCCTTTTGGAATGATGCAACTCTCACCAGATACTCGTTTAGATGGCTGGGATGGATGTTCTGGATATCATTATTCTGACAATGAAATTTATGGGTTCTCGCATACTCATTTAAGTGGAACAGGTATTCTAGATTATGGAGATGTTTTATTAATGCCTACAAATAAACAGGTTTTTAATAATGGAGCAGATGGTAATCCAGGATATAAATCTACCTTTTCTCATGAGAATGAAACTGCAGAACCTGGGTTTTATAAAGTGCACTTAGAAGACACAAATATTGATGTAGAATTGACCGTTTCTAAATTAACAATTAATCGAAATGTGATTGATAGAAATTATATATTGCATAAAGAAATTATCACTGGAGGAAAGTGTGTGCTTACAATGTCTAATCAACCCAAAGAATAAGAAATATGAAAAGAAGAAACTTCATTAAAAAAGCATCTGCAACAGGTTTAAGTTTGGTGGCAGTATCATCGATAATGAGTTGCAGTGATGTATCAGAAAAAAAAGAAGCACTCGTAGCAATGTCAAAACCCATCAGACCATTAGTAATTGCAACTTGGGATACGCCTTTGGCAGTTGAAACAGCTTCAAAAATATTGCAAAATGGAGGTTCGGCATTAGATGCGGTAGAACAGGGTTGTAGAATAGAGGAAGCAAACGAAAAAGGCCAATCTGTGGGTAAAGGAGGTTTGCCTGATAGAGATGGAGACGTAACTTTAGATGCCTGTATCATGAATGATAAAGGTGATTACGGAGCCGTTTTAGGGGTTAAAAACATTATGCACGTAATTTCTGTAGCAAGAAAAGTAATGGAAGACACACCCCATGTAATGTTAGTGGCAGAGGGTGCAGAACAATTCGCAGTATCAAAAGGTTTTAAAAGAGAAAATTTACTAACAGAAACTTCAAAAAAAGCTTGGGAAGCATGGAAAGTAAAAGCAGAATACAAACCTATTATCAATATAGAAAATCACGACACGATTGGTATGTTGGCTATTGATAAAAATGGAAATATTTCTGGTGCTTGCACTACAAGTGGATTGGCCTATAAAATGGCAGGTAGAGTAGGAGATTCCCCAATTATTGGTGGAGGTTTATTTATAGACAATGAGATTGGTGGTGCATCCGCTACTGGTTTAGGAGAAGAGGTTTTAAAAACTGTAGGTAGTTTTTTAATCGTAGAATTAATGCGACAAGGTAAATCTCCGCAAGAAGCCTGTGAAATAGCAATTGGTAGAATTGTAAACAAACCAGGTAAAGATTTTAAAAACTTCCAAGTAGGTTATATTGCCTTGAATAAACAAGGAGATACTGGAGCATATTCAATTCATGAATGGTTTAGTTATACTCTATTTCAGGATGGGGAGAATAAGAATATTAAATCAGATTATTTTAACAAAATATAATTTTGATAGGTTTTAAGTTAATAAATTCTATCATAATGATTTCGCATTTTTAATGCATTAATTACTTTCTTTTTTATTTTTTTATTAAATTTTCAATATTTCTCTTGAAATTATTGAGATATCTTACGTTTTATTTTTTTTAATGATTATTTAAATCTAATTTTAGACTTTAAAAACCATACATTAAGTAATTTTTTTAATATAAAATATTGATTATTAATATTTTATTATGTAAATATACCAAACAAAATTATACAATGAAAAAACACCTACATACAATAAATATATTATTTGTTCTTTTCATTACAGCATTAAATTGCTACGCTCAAGAGGTGCCGCCAGTGAGCGTTTTTAATACTGAAGACTATGGAGGTGGCAATCAAAATTGGTCTATTTCTCAAGCAACTAATAAATATATTTATATAGCAAATAATAAGGGTTTATTGGAGTACAACGGAGGAAAATGGTCTTTGTACCCGACACCTAACGGAACGATTATGAGATCTGTAAAGTGTATCAAAAATCAAATTTTTACAGGTTTTTTTAGAGATTTTGGTTTTTGGGAAAAAGACGAATATGGTTTCTTAGAATTTACCTCTATTGTTGCGCAAAAAGGAATAAAAATGTTCGAAGATGAACAGATTTGGGAAATTATCGAATTAGATGGTTGGGTTTTATTTAAGTCGTTACAAAGAATTCACTTATATAATTTAAAAAATAAAACTTTAAAAACCTTTGAGGGTACTGGAGTATTAACTAAAATTTCAAAGGCAAATGGTGTTGTTTATTTTCAAGATTTGGAAAAAGGATTGTTTAAAATAGAGAATGGTAAACCTGTATTAGTCTCTGAAGATCCAATTTTAAAAAGGTTTACTTTAAAAGAAATATTTTATAAAAATGAAAAAATATTTTTATTAACAGATCAAAGAGGTTTTTATTTTTTAGAGAATAATAAACTGAAAAAATGGGAAATACCTGCGAACGCGTATTTAAAAAATAAAACAATTTATAGTGCAGAATTTCTTAGTGATGGCACTATGGCTTTAGGTACCATTTCTAACGGTGTTGCTTACATAACAGATTCTGGCGAGTTAAGTTCGCAATTAAATCAAAATTTAGGACTAAGTAATAATACAATACTTTCTGTTTTCGAAGACTTTGATGAAAATATTTGGCTTGGTTTAGATAACGGAATTAACCTTGTAAATTACACATCACATCTAAAAATTTTTATAAATCAAAAAGATTTTTTAGGCACTATCTATACTTCTGTCATTTATGATGGTTTCCTTTATTTGGGAACAAATCAAGGTTTGTTTTATAAAAAACAAAATTCTAAGCAACCATTTACACTGATTAAAAAGACGCAAGGGCAAGTTTGGAGCTTGAAAGTGATTGATGATACATTGTTTTGCGGACATAGTGCCGGAACTTTTATAATAAAGGACAGAAAGGCAGCGTTAATTTTTAATAGACAAGGAACTTGGGATTTTGTGAGTGTGAATGCTAATTTAATTATTCAAGGAAATTATGATGGTTTGTATGTTTTAGAAAAAGAAAAAAATAGATGGCGTTTGCGAAACAAAATTAAAGGTTTTAAGAATTCTGCTAGGTTTTTTATTGTTTTAGATAATAAAGAAATTTTTGTAAATCATGAATATAAAGGAGTTTATAAACTGAAGATTGATGATTACTTTAGGAACGTTTTAAAAACTGAAAAAGACACTTCAGTGCAGAAAGGTATTCATTCAAGTATATTAAAACATAAAAATGATGTTTTTTATGCTTCTAAAAAAGGTGTTTTTAAATACGACTTTGATGAAAGCTTTTTTAAATTAGATTCTGTTTATAGTTCTTTAATTCCCGAAGATGTATTTGTTTCGGGAAAATTGATTTTAGATAAATATGCTAATAAGTTGTGGTCTTTTACGAGTAAAGGACTAAGGTTTTTAAACCCAGGTAAGCTTAGTGACAAAGCAACCTTAGGAATAATCCCCATTAAAAAATCTTTATTTAAAGGGCCTTCGGGTTTTGAAAATATTATCCATTTAGAAAATGAAAAATACTTAATAGGAACTATTAATGGGTATTTAATAGTGGATTTAAATAAAATTGGCGTTCCTGACAATTTAGAAATAAGTATTACTCAAATACTTAATAATGAGTTAAATAAACCATCTAAAAATATTCGTTTAAATAGAAATACAACTTTTAAGCATATAGAAAATAGCTTAGAGTTTTACTACAGTGTTCCTAATTTTGATAATACATCAAATATTATGTACCAATATAAGCTTGAAGGATATAATAAAAATTGGAGCGATTACAGTGATTCCAATTCTATTTTATTTGAAAACTTACCTTTTGGAATGTATACCTTTAAAGTAAGAGCTTTAGTGGCTGGTAGTTTAACTAATAATATTTCTGAGTTTGAATTTAATATTGAAAAGCCTTGGTTTTTGTCAAATATTGCAGTTATTGTTTATATTTTAATCTTTTTTTGTTTAATCTATACATGGTATATGCTGTCTAAAAGCTATTATAGTAGAAAACAAAAGGCGTTTTTATTTCGGGCTCAAAAAGAATTAGAATTAAAGGAGTTAGAGAGTTCTCAGAAAATTATAAAACTAAATAATGAAAAATTAAGAAACGATATTGAAAGCAAAAACAGGGAATTAGCAACTTCTACCATGAGTATTATTAAGAAGAATGAGTTTTTGAATTCTATAAAAAACGAACTTATAGATGGCAGTGAAAAGAATGTTTCTAAGGTTGTGAAAATTATAGATAAAAATTTAAACAATACAGACGACTGGAAAATGTTTCAAGAAGCATTTAATAACGCAGACAAAAAATTCTTGGACAAAGTAAAGGAAAAACACCCAGATTTAACACCCAATGATCTTAGACTTTGCGCATATTTAAGATTAAACTTATCTTCAAAAGAAATTGCACCACTTTTAAATATTTCTCCTAGAAGTGTAGAAGTGAAAAGATATCGATTACGCAAAAAGATGGATCTAGAGCATAATGCGAACTTGACAAATTATATTTTGGAAATATAATATTACATCAAAAGTGATATTTATCTATACATATCCACAACATTAAAAAAGAACTCTTTTTATTTTACTTTAGAACTTCAACAATAACAGATGTTTCAATCGTTTTTTTAAAAAAAATCCAATGTATGTTTTTTGTTGCGGTCTTTTCTGTCGATTAATCTAATATTTCATCTTAGATTTATAAAAAAATAATCAAACTCTTTATTCATGGTAAAACAAATCACATTATTATTCTTTTTACTTGTAGGTATTAGTGCAACTGCACAAAATATTAAGGTCAAAGGTATTGTTAAAGATGCTGTTTCTGGGGAATTACTTCCTGGAGTAAGTATCCTTGTAAAAGGAACTGTTAAAGGAACAGAAACAGATTTTGATGGTGTCTATACACTGTCAAATTTAGAAAAGGGCGCAACTTTGGTGTTTAGATATCTAGGTTACAAACAACAAGAAGTAATTGCAATTAATGGCACCTTAGACGTATCTTTAGAGTATTCTGCAGAAGCTTTAGATGAAATTATTGTAGTTGGTTACGGTAGTCAGAAACGTAAAGATGTTACAGGTTCTGTTTCCATTGTGGGGGCAGAAACTTTAGAAGCTTTAAAACCTATAGATGCAACTACTGCATTACAAGGAACTACTGCAGGTGTTGCCGTAAATTTATCATCTGGTGCTCCAGGTGCTAAAGTAAATATTTTAATACGTGGTGTAAGTTCTAATACTGCAAATCAACCTTTAACCATTGTAGATGGTTATGAGGGAGATTTAAATAGTATCAACCCGAATGATATTGAATCTATTACGGTTTTAAAAGATGCACAAGCTGCAATTTATGGTATTAAAGGAGCAAATGGTGTAATCTTAGTAACCACTAAAATTGGTAAAAAGAACAAAGCGCCAACTGTAAAGTATGACACATATTCAGCAGTTCAGCAAACTACTCGAAAGTTAGACTATCTAAATGCAACAGAATATGCCTTGGTTTTAAATGAAGCTTATGGTGCTAGTGGACAGACATTACCTTTTACAAATATTTCTCAATTAGGTGTTGGTTCAGATTTTCAAGAAGAATTATTTAATGACGCTTTTTTAATGAATCATAACATTAGCGTTTCTGGAGGTGGAGAGAACTCTAGATACTTTATAAGTGCATCGAGAACCCAGCAAGATGGTATAATAGCAAAAGAAACTTCAAATTTTATTAGAAATAATATTAAATTGAACTTAGGTGTTGATATATCTGATAAATTAAATTTTTCATTAATAGCCAATTACTTTACAACTGCTTCAGAAGGTTTTTCAGGATCTGTTTTGTTTAATGGTTTAAATTATGCACCTACCTTTGGTTTAGATGAAGATGATGAGAATAACTTTTTAGGGATAGAGCTTATTAATCCTTTGAATCAATTAAAAAATACGTACAACGAAAATAACGGAAGCGGTTTAGAAGGAAACTTTAAATTAGTGTACAAGCCTATTGAAGGTTTGGCAATAACATCTAGACTTGGTTATAAAATATACAATGAAAAAGGAAGAACTTTTACTCCGATACAAAATTACGGAATTAGTAAAGTTTATAATATTCCACAAAGTTCTGTGTACCAATTTAAGGCAACTTCTACTAGGGTAGTTTTTGAGACGTTTGCAAACTATAGTAAAACATTTGCAGAAGACCATAACACTACATTTACATTAGGTACAAGTGTTCAAAACGATTTGTTTGACGGTATTTATGCATCTGGTATTAATGTGCCAAATAACTCTTATGATTTTGCTCAATTAAATTTAACAGATCCTCAAAACGAACAAAGAAGTTTAAATTCTGGTTTTTCAGATAAAAGATTAACTTCTTTTTTCGGTAGAATTCAATATGATTATCAAGGGAAATACTTGTTTTCTGGTTTGATAAGAAGAGATGGCTCTTCAGCTTTTATTAAAGAATTTAGATTTGATCAGTTTTGGGCATTAACTACAGGTTGGAAAATTTCAGAAGAAAACTTCTTAAAGGATAATGAAACCATTAGCTTTTTAAAATTAAGAGCAAGTTACGGTACTTTAGGGAATGAGGTTGGAAATAATTTATATAGATCTTTGTTAAGCGGAGAGGGTACTTACGTATTTGATGGTGCTTTAGTAGATGGTACTGCACAAGGTGGATTGCCAAATCCTTTAGCGCAATGGGAAACTGCAGAAAAGTTGGACATTGGTTTAGATATTAATTTATTCGATGATAAAGTTACTATTGTAGCTGATTATTTTGAAGAAAGTAGAAAAGATTTACTAATACAGAGTTTCCCTGTTTCAGGTATTTTAGGAACAAGTGCTCCTGGTAGTGGAAATCCAACTGTTAATGCAGGGACTTCTGTAAATACGGGTGGAGAATTAGCGATTAGTTATGCTGCTATAAAAACAGAAGATGCATCTTTAAATTTTGCATACAACGTAACCTATGTTAAAAATGAGGTTACAGATGTAACTGGTGGTGCTTTTATTGAAGGTGGTGGTTTTGCTATTGGAAATTTACCTCCCTCTAGAATGGAAGTGGGACAACCAATAGGATATTTTTATGGATTGCAAACAGATGGTCTTTTTCAAAATCAAGCAGCAATAGATGCACATCCTTCACAATCAGGATTAGGTGCTAGCGTAACTTCTCCAGGAGATATTAGGTATAAAGATGTTAATGAAGATGGTGTTATCGATATTAACGACAGAACAAATATTGGGAAACCACAAGCAGATTTTTATATGGGATTCAATTTTTCAGGAACTTATAAAAATTGGGATTTCAGCGCCTACTTATATTCAGAGTTAGGAAAAGAAATTGTTAGAAATTATGAACGTTTTTTACCAAATGTAAATAAACCATCTTATTATTTAGGAAGATGGACAGGTGAAGGAACTAGTAATTCAATACCAAGATTAACCAATGATGCAACGAATAATAAGTTATTTTCAGACTTTTTTGTTGAAGATGGTTCTTTCTTGAGATTACAAAATGTTCAAATAGGATATAATATTGATGCAGATACATTAGAAAGAATAGGTGTTTCTAAATTAAGAGTATATACAAGTGTAAATAACCTATTCACAATAACAGATTACTCTGGTTACGATCCAACCATAAATGGCGGAGCAATTGGCGCAGGAATAGATTATGGAACGTATCCATCTGCAAGACAATTTATTTTAGGATTAAACGTAGAATTTTAAAAAAGCAAGTAATGAAAAATATAAACAAAAAAATATCGATTAGCATTATCATCATTGCAAGTTTATTCACAATAAACGGTTGTTCAGATGAGTATTTAGAAAATACAAAGGTGTATGCAGAAGATTCTGAATCTTTTTTTAATTCAGAGGCAGATTATTACAATGCATTAGTTGCAGCATATGATCCTTTACAATCTACATTTATAAATGTGTTAATGGGAGAAATAGCTTCTAATAACACCTTATGTGGTGGAGAGAGTGCTACGGATGTTCAAGGATATCAGCAAGTAGATGATATGATTCATACTCCTGTAAATGCTCAATTACAAAACTTATGGAGTTGGATGTATGGTGGTGTTAATAGAGCAGCTTACATAATTGAATTTCAAGATAAGACAGATTTTACGGGTAAAGAGGTTATTATTGGTGAAGCAAGTTTTTTAAGAGCATATTATAATTTCGAATTGGTAAAATGGTTTGGAGCAATTCCTATTAAACCAGAAGGGCGTTTTGTTGTTGGAGATGAGCAGACAATTCCAAGAGCACCAGTAGCTGAAGTATATGCTTTAATAGAATCAGATTTGCAGGTTGCAGTATCAAATTTAGCATACACAGCGTCTCAAGTAGGTAGGGTTACCAAAGGTGCTGCAGAAGCATTGTTAGGTAAAGTGTACTTATATCAAGATAAATTTGCAGAAGCAGCAGTTGTTTTAGAAAGCGTAATTAATAACGGTTCTTATAGTTTAGAATCTGATTATAATAAAATCTTTGAGTCTCAGGGCGAAAATGGAGTAGGTTCTGTTTTTGAAGTACAATACACAGATTTAGAAGGTGCTGGTTTTGGCTGTCTTCAGTGCAGTGAAGGCAACGTTGCAGTTGGTTTTCAGGGAGTAAGAGGTTATGACGGAGATTTATTTACGTCAGGTTTCAGTTTTAATGTGCCAACACAAGAAGTTGTAGATGAATTTGAAGCAGGAGACAACAGAAAGGATGTAGCTATTTTAGATATAGAGGCATGGGCAACTGCTACAGGAGCAAGTTATACAACTGGTTACGAACACACAGGATTTTTTAATAGAAAATATATTCCTAGAAAAAGAAGTGCAACCGCAGCAGGAGATGTAAACCTTACGAATCCGAATAACTATAGAGCAATTCGTTTTGCAGATGTATTATTAATGGCTGCAGAGGCTAATAATAGAAAAGCAACGGGAAATGATGCGAAGGCGCAATTGTATTTAAATACAGTTAGGGCAAGAGCATTTGGTAATAGTAATAATGATATTACAAGCAGTGGATCTAACTTAACTGCGGCCATCTATAAAGAGCGTAGAGTTGAATTAGTTGGAGAAGGTCATCATTTTTTCGACCTTGTAAGAACTGGTAGAGGTGCTCAAATTTCTGGTTTTACAGCTAATAAGAATGAAGTTTTTCCAATCCCTTTAGAAGAAATACAATTCAGTCAAGGAAATTGGGCTCAGAATCAAGGATATAATTAAACATATTAATATTAGAAATATGAAACATATAAAAACAATTTACAAAGCATTTATCATTCTAATTTTTATTAGTGCTTGTACAGAAGATGAAAATTTAGATTTTCTAGAAAATATTGCACCACCAACAAATGTGGAAGCTATATTTAAAATAACACAAGATAATACTGGTTTAGTTACTGTAATACCAACAGCTGAGGGTACAGTGTCTTTTGATGTGCATTTTGGAGATACCACTGTAGAACCAGCAAAATTAGAGCAAGGAACTACTGTAGATCACATCTATGTGGAGGGAAGTTACGAAGTTACTTTGATAGCATATAATTCTCTAGGTAAAACTACAGAGGTTTTGTTACCACTGGTTGTCTCATTTCAAGCTCCACAAAACTTGGTGGTTACTTTAGAAAATGATGTAGCAGTGTCTAAGCAATTAAACATTACTGCTACAGCAGAGTTTGCAACTACCTATGAATTTTATTCAGGGGAAGCATCAGTTACGCAGCCAGTTGCTATTGCAAATATTGGCGATGTTCTAAACTACCAATACGCTGAAGCTGGAGTTTATGATGTTAAAGTAATTGCCAAAGGTGGTGCTGTTGAAACAACAGAATACACTGAAGAATTTGAAGTAACAGAAATATTAGCGCCTATTGAAAATGCTCCAAGCCCTTCTACAAGAGACGCAGTAGATGTTATTTCTATTTTTAGCGATAAGTATACGGACGTTGCTGATTCAGATTTTAATCCAAACTGGAATCAATCAACAATTTATTCTGCTTTCGATTTAAATGGAGATGCAATCATTCAATACAGCAATCTAAACTATCAAGGTATAGATATAGGATCTGAAATTGATGCTTCTTCAATGGAGACACTTCATATAGATATCTGGACAACAGATGCAACAAGTATTAATATTTATCCATTACCTAACGGTGTTGTTCCTTCAGATGAAAGATTTGTAACTAAAACTCTAGAAGCAGATCAATGGAATAGCTTTGACATACCAATGTCTGAGTTTACTGACCAAGGTTTAACAATTGATGCATTAAAACAATTTAAATTTGTTGGTTCAGGGACTGTATTTATAGATAATTTATACTTTTATAAAACAAGTTCAGATGGTCCAGCTTTTGATGGTGGTTTATTAACAAACGGTGATTTTGAAAATGGAAGCGACTCTTGGTTAGTAGGTGTCGATGATAGTACCTCTGCGCCAGTTGAAACAGTTGGAGGGAATACGTATTATTCAGTAGATGTAACTTCTGCAGGAAATGCATATGCGGTTAATCTAAGTCAAAAAGTGGAAATTATTGAAGGAAATACGTATACACTTACTTTTGATGCTGTGTCGAATGTAAATAGAAACATATTTGCTGGTATAGGTCTTAGTAAAGATCCTTGGACGAATACTGCTACTGAACCATTATCTATATCAACTACAATAACAACCTATACACTTACTCATGTTGCAACCTTTGGAGCACCTGATGCTCGTGTTTTGTTTGATTTAGGTGCAGAGATTGGTCGAGTGGCTATTGATAACGTATCCTTAATTATTGGAACAGGAAATATTGTAACAAACGGTGATTTCGAAAACGGAAGTGATTCTTGGTTAGTAGGTGTCGATGATAGCACCTCTGCTCCAGTTGTAACAGTTGGAGGAAATACATATTATTCTGTTGATGTAACAGCTGCAGGTAATGCTTATGCTGTGAATACAAGTCAAAAAGTAGAAATTATAGAAGGAAAAACGTATACACTTACTTTTGATGCATGGTCTAATGTAAATAGAAGCATATTTGCTGGTATAGGTCTTAGTAAGGATCCTTGGACGAATACGGCTTCTGAACCACTATCTATTTCACCTACAAGAACAACCTATACACTTACCCATGTTGCAACCTTTGGAGCAACAGATGCTCGAATTTTATTTGATTCAGGTGCAGAGATAGGAATTGTTAATATAGACAATGTTTCTTTATCTGGTAATTAGATTTAAAATTATTATTTCGTTTAAAAATTAAAAAGTATTAAAATATATAAAAATGAGAAATATAAAAAATATTTATATCGTATTACTTTCTATGACAATAGCCTTTTTAGGGTGTCAAGAAAAAGAATATGAATTTGGCGATATTATTGCTCCAAGTTCGATCATTATTAATGCGGAGGTTATCGGTCAAGATGTTAATGATCCTGATTTAGCAAATGGAGACGGTAGTGGTACTGTTAACTTTAGTGTAAGTGCAGACAATGCGTCTTCTTATGTTTATTACTTTAATGGAGTTGCAGAAGCTTCACCATCAGGTATTTTGTCTAAAAGATTTTCTAAAGTTGGTACAAACATATATACAGTTGTTGTAAAAGCGAATGGTACAGGTGGTGTTTCAACTACTAAATCTATGGATATTGAAGTATACAGTTCTTTTACAGATTTAGAAGCTGAAAACTTTTTAAGTGGTGCTAATATCGGTGATAGTAAAAAATGGTATTGGCAAGCAGATGCAGATCTACATGTTGGTTTAGGGCCAGTTACGGATGATTATGGAAATGGAGAATTTGCTTATGAAGGATGGTGGAATGGGATTAAGGCTTGGGATTCAGAAAAAGCGTGTATGTATGGCAATGAATTTGTATTTACAAGAACAACAAATGGTCTTACGTTTGAACAAACTATGGGCCCTGCTTTTGTTCCAGGTGCTTATGCTGAAGCTATAGGAATTGCAGGCGATCAATGTCATGACGAAACGGTTGCTACAAATATGTTTGGTATAAAAAGTGTTTCTTTTGGACCCTCAACATCAAAAGCTGCTATAGAAGGTACTTATGGTGAAGATGCACAAGGACAACCAAAACCATACAGAGGAACTACTTTTGATATTTCTGATGGAGGTTTTATGGGATGGTTAGTTGGTTCTGGTACCTATGATATAATTTCTGTTTCTGATGATGAATTAATTGTTAGAATAATTCAAGCTGGAGATGGTTTTGCATGGTATCATAAATTCACATCTACAAAGCCTACACAAGACGCTGGCTATGTGTATAACGATTTAGTTTGGGAAGATGATTTCAATACAGATGGTGCACCCGATGCTACAAATTGGACCTATGATTTAGGGACTACAGATACTTTTGGTAATAACGGATGGGGTAATGGTGAATTACAAACATATACAAACAATGCAGAAAATGTAAAAGTAGAAGGCGGTTCTTTAAAAATTACAGCAAAATCTGATGGTAATGGGGGTTATACTTCTGCGAGATTAAAATCTCAAGGATTACGTAAATTTACTTATGGTAGAATTGAAGTAAGAGCAAAATTACCTGCATCAGCAGGTACATGGCCAGCAATTTGGATGCTAGGTTCTAATTATACTACTGTTGGTTGGCCAACTTGTGGTGAAATTGATATTATGGAACAAAGAGGTGCTAACAAAGACATTACTTTAGGTACTCTTCATTGGTATAATACGACTGGAAGTAATAATGCAAGTTATGGTGAATCTACTGCTGTTGCAGATGCTTCTTCTGATTTTCATTTATATACCGTAGAATGGTCAGATACTTCAATAAAAATATATTTAGATGATGTTAGCTTTTTTCAAATGCCCAATGATAGTACTTTACCATTTAATGCAGATTTCTTTATGATATTAAATATTGCAATGGGTGGTACTTTGGGAGGAGATATCGATCCAGGTTTCACAGAGGATACAATGGAAATTGATTATGTAAAAGTCTTTCAATAAAAAATAGTTCATAACTCAAGGTCATTTATTTAATAGATGACCTTTTTTTATTAGATGACATTTTTAGGATATTGTAACGAAAGGAGTCAATTAAAAAAAGACTTTATAACTGAAATTCACATGCTCAATTTTGAGTGAATTAGAAAAGTATTTAATAATAGTAACTGGATATAATTATGAGAAACAAGGTTTTAGCCTTACTGTTTTTATTTATTTCATGTACACTGTATTCTCAGAATTACAAAGTAATTGTGGAGAAAAGTGACCAAGGCATGAAGTTAGTTGTAGATGGTGCAGACTTTATGATAAATGGTATGAATTGGGATTATGTTCCAATTGGTAAAAACTATGAATACAGTCTTTGGAAGCAATCAGATGAATTGATTAAAGCCGCTTTAGATGCTGAAATGGGTCTCTTAAAGAACATAGGCGTTAATACCATTAGAGTGTATACAGGTATGCAGCCTAAATGGATTACTTATGTTTATGAAACATACGGAATTTATACAATGCTAAACCATACGTTCGGTAGATATGGCCTAACAATAAACGGAGTTTGGACGCCAGTTACGGAATATAAAGACCCTAAAACTAAGATTTTGCTATTAGCAGAAGTTACAGCAATAGCCAAAGAGTATAAGGATACCCCAGGATTGTTGTTGTTTCTATTAGGAAATGAAAATAATTACGGTTTGTTCTGGTCAGGAGCAGAAACAGAAGATTTTCCAGAGGAGGATGAAAAGAAAAAAATTATAGGTGAACGTCTTGGTAGACCAATGTATAAATTGATGAATGATGCAGCTATTAAAATGAAATCAATAAATAATAATTTACCAATTGCTATTTGTAATGGTGATTTGTTGTTTGCTGAAATTATTGCTGAGGAATGTACAGATATAGATATCTACGGAACCAATATGTACCGTGGTAAATCATTTACTGATGCTTTTGAAAGAGTGAAAAAGGAATTAGACATGCCAATCCTATTTACAGAATTTGGCGCAGATGCTTTTAATGTAATATCCAATGAAGAAGACCAAGAAATGCAAGCATTTTATATGGTAGAGAACTGGAAAGAGATTTATCAAAATGCATCAGGCTTGGGTAAATCTGGTAATGCAATTGGTGGGTTTACATTTCAATTTTCAGATGGATGGTGGAAATATGGACAAACAAAAAATTTAGATCTACACGATAACAATGCATCTTGGTCTAACAGAGGCTATAATTTAGACATTGATGGTAATAATAATAATAATATGAATGAAGAG